>Ga0268386_10001184_pt1 | contig 17715 bp, 17 predicted proteins | sample RVTome_15_FD_200260 | JGI IMG/M metagenome (GOLD analysis project Ga0268386, IMG submission 200260) | Soil microbial communities from uranium-contaminated site in the Upper Colorado River Basin, Wyoming, United States - RVT150D86... ...
ATGACGCGCATCTCCTCCAACGCTCGCGACCCCGCCTCCTCGATGGCCTCGAGCGCCTCCACGGCACGCTCGGGTTCGGAGGCCGCCAGGGTGCGCCCCGCCTGCGCCTGGATGGCGATACCCGACAGGTGATGGCCAACCGTATCGTGGAGCTCGCGTGCCAGCTGGTTGCGTAGGCGAAGCTTCGCCTGCTCGATGTCCCGGATGCGGACCCTGGCGTGGAAGCGTACTGACGCTCCCAGCGCGGCGGAGAACAGGAAGAACCCGTACGCGAGCAACACGTCGCCGACGTCGGTCGGGTCCGCGACATGAGTGACGATCAACCAGACCAGGATGAGCCCGAGCCCGATCGCGGCGTCGCGGCCAGCCCCCCAACGGAACAGTGAGTACGGCAGCACGAGGGCGCCCGAGACGCTCCACAGCAGTGCGTTCTCCTTGGACGCGAGGATCCTGGCGATGTCGACCGTCGTGAGCACGCCGAACGCGACCACGACCGCGACGAGGGGATGGGTGCGTCGCCACAGCAGCGCGAGCACGACTACGACGCTGACGAGGAGGACCAGCGGGCGCCACGCCAGCTCCTCGCGGAGCAGGGCTTCCAGCACCGACCATGTCAGGAGCACCCCGGCGAGCACCCAGTCCCGCCACACGCGCGCCGGCGGCCGCTCGGGGCGGGGTTCGGTCCATAGCAGCCGCAGGACGTTTCCCACCATGACTACAGCTTAGAGAGGACCAGCCCGCCGTGGATCAGCCGAAAGCATGAGATCCCGGTAGTCCCCCGGTACAGGACGAGTCGGGCCTGTAGGCCGATGTGCCCGCCGAGGCGGGCCGTCATCATGAACGTCAACGCCGATCGATGAGGGAGGAATCACAGATGGCTGCCAAAACGAAGCTGGAGGACCGGCAGATCCCGGTTCAGGCGAAGCTCGCAGCAGCATGGACCAGTTTCATGTTCCTGTACATCTACGTCGACTACTTCGCGCTGTACAAGCCCGGCGTCATCGACGACATCCTGGCCGGCATCGTCTGGGAGTTCGACATCAGCCAGACGTTGTTGACCGCCTTCCTCACGAGCGTGGCGATCCCGATCCTGATGGTGATGCTTTCCATGACGCTGCCCGCCCGTGCGAACCGCACCATCAACCTCGTCGTGGCATCGCTGTACGTCCCCTACTCGATGTTCAACGCGGTGGGCGAGTCCTGGACGTACTTCTACGGCCTGGGTGTCGCACTGGAAGTGATCGTGCTCGCCGTCATCCTGCGCTTCGCCTGGACCTGGCCGAAGGCGACGCCACCAACGCCCACGACCGAACGAGAGCCGCACCTCACGGGTCGCGCTGCCGGGTGACCCTCTTGAGTCGAGCGGACGCGATGGCTGCTCAGCAGCCCCGGGGCGGGCCAGCGAATACATCCTCACTGGCCCGCCTCGGAGCAGTCGCGGCCTTTGGGGGGGCGGTCGCCCTGTTCGTGTCCACGCTGCTGCATCCCGCTGACACGGATCCGAACCTCCCCCGCGCCGCCTTCGCCGAGTACGCGGCAGACTCGCTGTGGGTCTGGAGCCATCTCGGTCAGTTCGTCGGAGTGGCCGTCCTGGGGGTCGCTCTGGTGATGCTGGCGGACACGCTTTCATCGGGGCGAGCGCGGCCCTGGGCCCGCATCGGACTGTTCGGCACGGCGGCCAGCGTGGCGGTGGCCGCGGCGCTGCAGGCAGTGGACGGCGTGGCTCTCAAGGTCATGGTGGACCGCTGGGCGGCGGCCACCGGGGAGGGTCGGGCGCTGGCCTTCGAGGCTGCGCTGGCTGTGCGCCAGATCGAGATCGGTCTCGCCAGCCTCTTCAGTCTCCTCATTGGCCTCACCGTGATGGTCTTCGCGTTGGCGATCATCCGGAGCGCCCGGTATCCCTCCTGGCTGGGACCTATGGGCCTGCTCGGTGGTCTGGGGCTCATCGCGACGGGAGGGGCGCAGGGCCACCGGCTTCTCCGGTCTGTCCATGACCCTGAGCATGGTGGCGGGCGGAGTGCTCCTCGTCTGGGTCGTCTTGGCCGGCGTGTTCATGTGGCGGCTGGCACGGCAGGCTGGCGCTTGACCAGCGACTGTCGCAGGAACATCGCTCGGGCACGCGCCGCGCTGGGACTTGTGCTTAACCGGGATATGAGACGGGAGGGAGCCGGAATTCGACGGGAGGAGCCGGAATCGGACCGACCAGGGCGAAAGAAAGACGGCCCCGACCTGCGTTTTCTCTGGAGCGCGGTGTATTCGCTTGCCTTCTGGCTCTTGATCAAGGGTGGAAAGGTCGAACAGTGGGAGAAAGGTGCTCTTGAATCTGCCTAAGGTACCCTTGGTCGACCAGACAGCCCCTTCCACCAAACCGGCGGCGAGTCGGAGGATGCGATGAGGGCGATCCTCTACAGCGCGTACGGCTCCCCCAATGTCGTTCAACTGGAAGAGGTCGAGGACCCGATCCCGAAAGAAAACGAGGTCCTAATACGGGTCCGTGCGACGACGGTATCGACGGCGGAGATGGCCGGTCGGAAGGGCGATCCGTTCATCGCACGACTCTTTACCGGTCTCCGAAGACCAAAGAAGATCCCGGGGAGTGAGCTTGCCGGGAACGTGAAGCCACCGGCAAGGAGGTACAGCGATTCACCGAAGGTGACCAGGTCGTCGCCGCGACCGGTGCCAGCCTTGGTGCTCACGCCGAGTACATCTGTGTCGCTGAAGACGGGGCCCTGGCAAGGAAACCGGCCGATGCGACCTATGAGGAAGCCGTCGTCGTCTGTGAAGGAGGGTTGACGGCACTCCCGTTCCTTCGAGACAAGGGAAGGATCCAGGGCGGGCAGAGCGTCCTGATCAATGGCGCATCCGGAGCGGTCGGCACGGCTGCCGTGCAGCTCGCCAAGCACTTCGGTGCGGAGGTCGCCGGGGTCTGCAGCACGAAGCATCTCGACCTGGTGAGGTCCCTTGGAGCCGACGAGGTCATCGACTACACGGCGGTGGACTTCACCCGAACCGGCAAGACGTACGACATCATCTTCGATGCGGTCGGCAAGAGCTCATTCTTGCGATGCAGGCGGTCGCTGAAGAAGGGGGGGGCGGGGGGTGACCCGCCGGCCCCTGGAGACCACACGACCGCTTCGGCTAGAGCGCCTTCGCCAATCGGTTCAGGTGCTCCTTCCACAGACCGCGCATCTCCTCGACCGCCTCGGCGTCCGGGAGACGCTCGTGCTGCACGGCGACCGTCGTCTTGCTCCGGCCCTTCGGGTCGAAGGACACCACCACCCGGGACGACCCGTCGCGGAAGTCGAAGCGGGCGCTCCGGTTCTTGAGGGTGGTCCGCACCCTGAGCATCCCCCGCTCGAGCCACCTGTTCCGCTGGGGAGCCTCGGCGAAGGCCCTGTACAGCTTGCCGACCCCGATCGGGAAGGTCTTCGACACCGAGACCTGGAAGGAGCCCTCCAGGCTCTGGTACTTCGCTCGGATGCCCCGCGATCGCTCGTAGCCGGTCGTGATCGTCTGGGCCCACCACCCTGGCACGACGTGCTCGTCCATCAGGTACCTGGCGATCTGTCCGTGCTTCCGCTCCCTCGCGCCCCAGGCATCCAGGATGCGGAGCCACTCACGCCAGCCCTTCCCGGTGTTCTTCCGGACGTTGGCCTCGGTCTGGCCGAGGTCCTCGGCGAGGAGCTCCTCCCTGGGCTTGACGACGTGGCGGCGAGCGGCCGAGTAGCGTTCCCCGGTCTTGGCCATGCGAGCGCGAGTGGCCCGCTTCTGCGCCTTGTCCCTGGTCATCTGTCCCCTCCTTCAGGCCGCGCGACCACAGGACTCACGCTCCCGGGGTCGGCGACCCACGGGTCCAGCTGACCATCTCCCGAGGCTGAGCCCCTTTGCCCCATCGAGCCGGTGGCGTGAGCACCGGGCCTGGGGTTCGGCGCGGGAATCGCCGATCGCGGAGTATAGACTGAGCGCCGCGTCAGCGGGCGTCGGCATCCACCCGAACGGCCTCGTAGATCCTCACCGGGCGGGCGATCCCCTTCAGCTCGACCGGTCCCCGATCGATCAGCCGGAACCCCTCCGGGGTCAGCTCCCGGTAGGCGTCTTCTCCGACGAAGACCTGGCCAGCCTCCGCCTTCGAGCCGATCCGCGCGGCGATGTTGACGGCTCGGCCGAAGTAGTCGCCCTCCTCGTAGATCATGGGACCGGCGTTCACCCCGACGTGCGCGGGCGGCAGCCCGTTGGGACCGACGCTGTCGACGATCTCGAGGGAGGCCCGGACGGCGTTCCCCGGATCGGCGAAGTGGAAGAACACCCCGTCTCCCAGCATCTTCACGACATTGCCGCCGTGCCGCGCCGCGACCTCGTTCACCAGCCGGGCCAGGGCCAGCGACACACGAGCCGCGGCCTCATCGCCCGCCTCTTCGGTGAGGCTCGTGTAGCCGGACAGGTCGGCGAAGACCGACGCCTCGGCCGCCGTGGCCGGCCGCTGACGGATCCCGGCCTCCTCGAGCGCCGCTTCGACGTGGTCGAACTGATGCTCCAGGAGGAACTGCTCGGAGTGGCGTCGGAACAGCCAGGCCAGCATCTGCTCGCCGGAGTGGCCGAGCCGGAAGCCGACCTCTCGGATCGCCGCCTCGAAGGCTTCGTTGTCGCGGAGTCCCCGGCGTCGGAACGGCTCCTCGATGGTGTTATGGAAGTAGTGGTGCTGGAACTGCGCCACTCGCCGGGCGCTCTCGCCCCAGATCCGGACCCCTCGGAGGACGTCGCCCTCCCCCACCCCGGCTCCGAAGAGCACGGGAACGGCCCGGAGCACCTGGAGATCCTCCTCGCGGACGTGGTCGTCCTTGTCGGGCCGGGGCAAGCCGAACGCCACGTACAAGGCCTGGAGCGTGTCGATCGGGACTTCGATCTCCTCGCTGAGCTGGGTGAAGGTCGTTCGGGAGCGAGGATGACGGCGCCCGGCGCTCTCGAGGTACCCGAGGCTCAGATGCTCGGTCGAGACCGCGGCCCCGAGCGCCGCGACATCCAGACCCCTGGCTTCCAGCTCGAGGACGACGCGAGCTCGCATGACGTCCCGTCGAGGGAAGGTTCCATCATCCGGCTCGAGGATCCCCTTGGCGGCCAGCTCTCGAACGCGATCGACGCTCGTCCCCGCTCGTTCCGCGAGCTCCTCCTCGCTCACCCGGTCGGGCTCCTCGCCGGACAGTCCCCACGCCGGGTACGCGGCCGGGTCGGCCACGAACGCGTCCCGACAGGCCTGGGAACAGAAGTAGTAGGTCTTCCCCTCGTATCCGGCCGTCGCGGCGGCATCGTCGGAGTCGATCCGCATGCCGCACACGGGATCGGTGACCATCGCCATGAAATCCTCCTTCTCAGGGAGTCACGCGAAGTTGGACCGTCGGGGTCTTCCCGTCACGCTTTCAGACCGATCCTTCCGGTTTCGGTCTCCTCGCGAGTCTAGGCGAAGATGCACCGATCGGCCCGCCGGCTCACCGGTCGCCAGGAACGACGGCGACGGCGCTGAGGGCATCGACCAGGGCATCGACGTCGTTCGCGTCGTTGTACAGATGGAAGGAGATCCGGAGGCTGCTTCCCCGGCCGCTACAGATGATCCGGTGCTCTTCGGAGAGGACGCGTTGCACGTGCCGGATGTCGGCCGCGGGGTGCTGGAGGGCCACGATGTGATTGCTCGATGCGGGATCGGAGAGCGGGCGGAACGGTGACCACCCGAGCGGTTCGACGCCATCGATCAGTCGGCTTGCCAGGCCTCGAGCGTGAGCGGCGATCCTCTCGATCCCGCAGTCCCGAAGCAGCCTGATCGAGGTGAGGAGCCCGACGGCGGAAGCGTACGAGATCGTCGACAGCTCGAACCGCCGAGCGTCCGGGGCCAGTCGCAGGATCGTCGGGTCGAACGAGAAGGGCTCGTCGCTTCCCTTCCACCCGACCAGGCGTGGGGTCGCCGCGGCGAGGTCCGGGGCGAGCGCGAGGAGCGCCACGCCGCCGTGTGAGGACAGCCACTTGTAGCCGCTGCACACGAGGGCGTCCGCGGACCACTGCCGCACGCTGACCGGGCCGGCACCGGCCAACTGCGTGGCGTCGACGATGACCCGGGCGCCCACGTCTCTGGCTCGTTCCGTCACCGCGGGCACGTCGACGACGGTACCCGTGGCGTACTGCACGGCGCTCACGCACACCGCCTTGGTTGAAGCGTCGATCGCCCGGATCAGCTCGTCGGTGAGATCGTGGTTGGGCGTGTCGTCGACCCAGACGATCCTCGTGCCGCGGCGTTCCCGTTCCGCGAGCCACGGATACGTCACGCTCGGGAAATCTGACGAGACCAAGACGACGGACCCATCGATCGATCCCAGAGCTGCGGTGACCTGACCGAGGCCCTCGCTGGCCCCTCCGGTAATCGCGGTCCACGTCCCCGGCGCGTCGAGGAGCCCGGCTGCAGCGGCCTGCAGGTCATCGAGGACATGCGCTTCCTCCTCGTCGGAGAGGCGAAGGTTGCCGTGCTGTGCCACATCGCGCAGGAACGTGATCATGGCGTCGAGAGCCTGCGTGGGGACCAGTCCCAGCGCTGCCTGGTTGAGGTAGGCGGCGCAGCCCTTTTAGTCGCCGGCCGCTTAACCGAGCTCATCGGGCTCGAACAGCTGGCGGATCTCGATCTCCACCTCGGCGTCGGGCTCACCGCCGGCCTCAAACGGGACCCGCTTGGCCCACTCGATGGCCTCATCCATCGACTTCACCTGGAGGATCCAGTAGCCCGCGACGATCACCTTGGGGTCGCCGAAGGGACCCTCGATCACGGTGCGCTTGCCGCCAGAGTACATGACCCGGACGCCCTCGGCGCTCCAACGGAGCGCGGCGAGGTCCAGTAGCACGCCGGCCTTCGACAGCTCCTCGTTGTACTTGCCCATCTCTGCCAGAAGCTCCTCGCCCGGCACGTGACCCAGCTCCCGGTCTCCCTTGATCATCATCATCACCCGCACGTCGTGCCTCCTTCCTTGTATCTGCCCCGGCGCTCTCGACCCGGGCCTGAACCCCGACCCTACAAGCGCTTCGAGGGCCGCGTGATCAGCTGGTGACGGTGATGACGACGTTCCCCCGCTTGTGGCCTTTCTCGACGTAACGGTGAGCCTCAGGGACCTGCTCGAGCGGATAGCGCCTGTCGATCACCGCTTGACCTCACCGGCCGGCCGACGTCGGACAAGCTGCCTTCCGTCACGACCCTCCCTGATATCACGCCATGTGACCACCAACCGTAAGGTCGATATTCATCGCGGCATTTCAGACTGCGGCCGCAGGCGCCGGCCGTCCGGCTCGCCAGGCCGCCACCACCACGGCTCCGAGGCCGACCACCACAGCCACCAGCCCGACGATCCCGGCCAGGATGGGGACGAGGGCCAGCACCCGGATGATCGCCAGCCCGGCCAGGAACGCCACCACCCTGCGGCCCGGGCCCCTGATCACGAGGCGCCCCACCAGCCACGCCCCCGCCACGTACCCCACCGTGTAGATCAGACCAAGAGCGAGGAGCAGCCCGATGCCGAAGGGGATCCCCACGAGGGTGACCAGAGCCAACACGGCCACGATCGGCAGGCCCACCAGGAAGATCAGCCCCCATCCGACAGTCGGACCGGTGGCCCGGCGCCATGTCTCGGCCACCGCGTCCGCTCCCCTGGGAGTTAGCAGGAGCAGTAGGAGGCCCAGGATGAGGAGCGACACCGACACAGCGAGCCAGGACAGGAGTCGGCCCACGAAGGGGAACGGTTCCCGGAACAGATCCGCCGCCTGCCTGGTTTCCCCACGAACCGTCCCTCCCTCCTCGACCACCGGCTCGGATCGGGTGACCAGATCTCCTCCGATCACGGCACCGGATCGCACGGTCACGGTCCCGTTGAAGGACACCACGTCCTCCTCCACCGTGCCGGAGATCTCAACCGGCCCGTTGAACGAGACGACCGTCTCCCGCACGGTCCCATCGATAGTGGCCGGGCCATCGAAGATGACCAACGTGTCGACGGAGTCGCCCTCAGCGACCTCAGCCCGCCCGGTGAGAACGACCAGGTCGTCCCGCCCTTCCTCCTGGGCCGAGGCCGGTCCGGCCCCTGCGAGAACGACCACGACGGGGACCAACATCAGGATCCACAGGTGGTGGCGACGTTTCACGGTTCCCTCCTCGTCTCGATTCGTGGAGCCCCACCGATAAGCGGGGGCACCAAGCCAACAAACGCGATGGCCCAGAGGGGCCTCGCAGCGCGAACGATTACAAAGCCACGCTTCGAGTGACTGCGCAAGTCGTCATCTCCCTCCCTCCCTTCCGTCGAATCTAAACGGCGCGCTCACGCGGACTCCTCGCACGAACCGGCAGTCTTCCCGACAGACTTCCGTCTCACCACGAGCATAGTCTCGAGAGTCCTCACGGCACGCTCACAACAACCTTCCCCCTGGCCCGGCCTTGTTCGAGGTAGGCGATCGCTGCGGGTATTTCGGCGAAGGGATACCGTCGGTCGATCTGCGGGCGTACTTTGTCCGCCTCGATCAACTCCGAGAGTAGCTTCAAATCCTCCGCGATCACCTTCGCCTGCACCTGGGCGATGTCCTTGCCACCGCGCAGCGAAACGCCCAGCAGCTTCCCCATGCTGGTGAATCCAGTCACGGCGGCCTTGCCGTCCACTGCCAGCGCCCGTCGAAGATCGGACACTGACCGGTTCCCGATGGTGTCGAAGATCAGGTCGTAACGCTCCCCGCCACGGGTGAAGTCGGTGGTCGTGTAGTCGACGACGTGGTCGGCGCCCAGGGAACGGACGAGATCGATGTTTCGGGTGCTGGTCACGCCGGTTACCTCCGGCCCGTACGACTTGGCGATCTGGACCGCAAAGCTTCCCACTCCGCCGGAAGCGCCATTGACCAGGACCTTCTGCCCGGGGCGGATCTCTCCGTGGTGACGAAGCCCCTGGAGCGCGGTTACCGCGGCCATCGGAACGGCAGCCGCTTCCTCGAATGACAGGTTCGCCGGTTTCAAGGACATGTCGTCCACCGGCACAGAGACGTACTCGGCGAACCCCCCATAGCCGTGGTCCAGGAGATTGGCATAGACCTCGTCGCCGGGCTTGAACTGGGTAACGCCATTGCCGATCGCCTCGACCTGGCCGGCAATGTCCACGCCGAGGATCTTGCGTTTCGGCCGCAGCAACCCCAGGGTGAGGCGCGAGAAGACGGGCTTGCCCCGCAGCGAATGCCAGTCCGCCGGGTTGACGGATACTCCTAGCACTCTCACCAGGACTTCGTCAGCTTCCGGCGTAGGCTTCTCGACCTCCGCCATCCGGAGCGTGTCCGGTGGCCCGTACCTCTCCCACAGGAACGCCTTCATCGCTGGCTCTCCCTCTTGAGGCGGTTGTTCCCAGGTGCCGTTGGCGCGCCCGCTGCTGCGCCAGACTATGCTCTCTGTTTTCCTCACCGGCCTGCCCCTGGCAGGCCCTTCCGCTTGAAGCGCGTCACTCCCCTGCGGAGGAGATGACGGACCCCGGGAGGAGGCCCCTCCGCACCGGAGGGGCCTCCTCGGCCAGCCCCTAGATTCCTTCTCGCTATGCGCTCGGCGACTCGGGGACCCTGGCTGCCCCATCCATGGTGAGGATCGGAGAGGGCCTGAATCCCTTGACGATGCAGTAGATGCCGAGTGACAGCTCCCAGAAGAACTCGGGGATCGTCGCGATGCCCTGGACCGTCGATCCGCGCTCGATCACGTCGAACATGATGGCGATCCCCGACGCCATGATCAGCGGACCTCCGATGAGACCAAGGATCGCCATCCCACGTGGCACCAGGCCGGACCGGTACATCAGGTAGCCCAGGATCACTCCGTTCGTGAGGCCGGAGAAGAAGCCTGGCCCGATCAGGAACGCCCGGTCATGGATCGCGACGAGCGCCTCGCCGAGACCGGCGTCCGTGCCCGCCGTGCCCTGCTGTCGCATGAGCAAGAACGCGAGGAGGCTGACGATCCCGATGGCGATGAAGATGTTCTCGACGAGGCGCGCTGAGAGATAGCTCACAGCGCCGATCTCGCTCTGCCGCTTGAGGATCGGGTAGATAACCACGGCGGTGCCGACGGCGGCGACGATGAGGAAGACCTCGAGGACGGCGCCCAGCCCCACACTCGTGGTGGGGTCGGCACCGGTCCCGGTGATGAGGCCGGGGTTCTCACGCACCGGGGCGTAGAGGATGAAGTAGGCGGGGATCGAGAGAACGAAGGTGGCTACGAAGAGCCAGCCGAATACTCGTGCGATCGTTTGAGGATTTTGAGGATTCACTTGAGCTCCCTTCCTAGATCGGGAGCGACCCATCTCCGAGTTGAACGAGAGCGGCAGCAGATTCTTCCCGTCGAGGTTCAGGGTCATGCTGTCGCCCGTGTTCTCGGAGGGTCTGCATCCGGAAGCGGGGCGTCGGTTTGCCCGTCTTCGTCAGCAGCCATGCTGGGCTCCACCGCCGCACCACCTTCGCGGGTAGCCCTTGAGCAGCCCGACTCTCCCTGACGAGCCGACGGGCAGCCTGCTTGAGAGTAGTCTCATCTGCGTTCATCTCACCTCCGATTCTGCGTCTGTCAACGCGTCGACATCACGTAGATGGAGCTGGACTGCTTCCTCCGCAGCGACCTCCGCCCCATCTGGTCGGAGGTCGGGTCGTGCATGGTCGACTCCGTGGAGCTTATCGCCCCACCCTCACAGCCGCCTCTCCTTTGCTATGGGTGCTACCCGTTCCGATGAGGGGACCTCCCCCCTGGTGGGCGGGGAATCCCCTTCCGCGCCATTAGGCAGGGAACGACTACCAGGACATTTAGCACTCACCCGCCGCGAGCGCCACCTCTTGGTGCGTACTTTTTGCTTAATCTGCTGATCGAATTCGCCGCCTCCAGGGCAACCAACTCTCCGCTGACCGGCGCCTTTGCTGTGGGCGCTGCAGGAGTCGAACCTGCCGCTTCCGCCTTGTAAGGGCGATCAAGGGGGTGCGCTGACCTGCAGGGCGACGTGAATCATTCACGACGACCTGCTGATTTGCTGACCAGCGCTCCGCGACTTCTCGCGTCGTTTTTCGACCTGTCGCGGAATCTCTGCGGAATCTCTGGAAGGGAAGAGCCCCCGTCGAGATCAGCCACGATGGCTCACTCTGTGGCCTCCAAAGCGGAAACGAGGTCGGGAATATACGCGTTGAAATCGTCCCGCCGCCCCTCGTGGTCTTGGACGGTCTCTGCACGCCAGTCGAAGGGATTGTCTCCTAGGCGCCACATGACCGACCGCTCAAAGAGGCAGTGGTTCTTGAGCGCGGCGTACGAGACCAGCGGCCGGCCGCCGAGCCGGAAGGCCGGGATCCCGTAGCTGAAGCCTTCCGTGGCACTCGGGGCCGCCGCCCGGATCGTGGCCCGGAGCTGCTCGAGCGTGGCCCGGGCCTCGTCCGGCACGGTGGCCAGGTAGTCGTCGACCTTCTTCGGGTCGTCCCGGTCGTCCTTGGGCACCGGTTCCCTCCGGATCAGCCTAGCGGCTCTGAGCCCCCGAGCCACCGCTCCAGCGGCAGGTCCACGCCGAGGCTCGAGAAGTCACCCTCGTTCTGGACCGCCGTGGCAGCCTGGACCATCGCCTTCAGCGCCACCCACGTGAAGCCGCCTCCCACGCTGATCCTCCGTGCCCCCGCCTCGACGATCTCGGCCAGGGGCATTCCCGGGAGCGCCAGCACGTTGACCGGCTTCGAGACGGCCTCGCACACCGCCTCGATCTCCCGTCCCCGGATCCCCGGGGCGTAGAGGACGTCGGCGCCGGCCAGCTGGTACGCCTTGAGCCGGGCGATCGTGTCATCCAGTTCGGGCCGGCCCCGGATGTGGTTCTCCGCCCGGGCCGTGAGGGTGAATGGGAAGCTCACGCGACGAGCCGCCTCGGCGGCCGCAGCGATCCGTTCGGCGGCGAGCTCGATCGCGTAGAGGTGCCCGGCCGGGTCGTAGTCCTCGATGGAGCCGCCCACCGCCCCAGCGTGCGCGGCTCGGGTGATGGCCAGGGCGGCGGTCTCGGGCTCCGGCCCATACCCGTTCTCCAGATCAACCGAGATCGGAAGGTCGGTGGCTCGGTCGAGGGCCGCAGCATGGTCGACCATCTCGTCCAGCGAGACGGAGCCATCCACGCGACCGAGCGTGAAGGCGAACCCCGAGCTGGTGGTGGCCAAAGCCTTGAACCCAAGCGCCTCCAGAACGCGGGCCGACCCCGCGTCCCAGGGGTTCGGCATGACGAAGGCGTCCCCGGCATGCAGCTCCCGGAACGCCCTGCCCTTACGTTCCGTCGCCGACGACATCGATGACGATCTTGCCACGCGTCCCTCGCGCCCCGCTTCGCTCGAAGGCCGGGCGGGCGTCGACCAGCGGGTACACCGAGTCGATCCGCGGCCGGACGTCTCCGCGCTCCACCAAGCCCCCCAGCTCCGCCAGCTGCCGGCCGTTCGGTTCGACCACGAAGTAGGTGGCTTCGACGTCGGTCGAGAGCTCCGGCGGCTCCTCGGCCACCGAGACGATTCGTCCGCCGGCCCGCACCACCGCCGGCGAGCGGGTCAGGACCTCGCCGCCGACGGTGTCGAAGACGAGGTCGACCGGCTCGACGGCGTCTTCGAATCGAGCGCTCCCCCGATCGACGACCTCGTGCGCACCCAGCTCGCGGGCCTCGGCAACGGCGTCGCCCGTGGCCGTGCCGATCACGTGAGCACCGCTCCACCGGGCCAGCTGCGTCGCGAGGTGTCCGACGCCGCCGGCCGCGCCGTGGATCAGGACCCGCTGACTGCTCTGGAGCCTGCCGTGCTCGAACAGGCCCTGCCACGCCGTGAGGCCGGGGAGCGGGATGGCCGCGGCCTCGACATAGCCGAGCGACACGGGCTTGGGCGCCACGATCTCTGCCGGGACGACCGCGTAATCGGCTGCGGCGCCGTCCCGATCGAAGGGGGTCAGGGCGAACACCGGCTCCCCGATGGCTGGAATGGCAACCTCGGCACCGAGGCCCGCCACCACGCCGGAGAGCTCGTAGGACGGGATCGCCGGGAGACGGCCCAGCGGCCAGGTGAGCTCGTCCCGCGTGATCGCCGCGGCGTGGACCCGGACCAGCACCTCACCCCGTCCGGGGCCGGGGGTCTCGATGTGCTCGAGAACGAGTCCGTCGACGCCGTTCGGCTCGCGCAGGCGGATCGCGCGCATCCTCGAGGGGACCTGGTTCGACCCGTCGTCGACCATTCCCTGCTCGTCCCGCCTCAGGACTCGGGAGCCAGACGATCGGCCACGTCCCGCAGGACGTCCAGCCAGGCGTCGTTCTCGATCCCCCAGTCGCTTCCGGTCCGGACGATGACGGTTCCGGTGTCGGGGGCCACGTAGATGTACTGACCGAAATTCCCCAGCGCGTAGAACCGGCCGGGTCGCTCCACTTCCACCCACCAGAAGTACTGGTAGCCGTCGGCCGGGTCGGTCGTCGTGTCGAGCGCCGTGGCCTCGCGCACCCAGTCGTCGGAGACGATGCGGGTGCCGGCCCACTCCCCGCCGTGGAGGAACATCAGGCCGAACCGGGCGAAGTCGGCGGCCGTGGCGTTGAAGCCGCTCTCCATCTTCTCGAACCGAGACCCCTCAGAATCGAGGCTCCATGTGGCGTCGCGCTCGGCGCCTAGGGGCTGCCACAGCTTGGCCGATGCGTACTCGGAGACCGACGTCCCGGTGGCCCGCTCGAGGACCAGCCCGAGGAGCAGGGGATTGTAGTTGTTGTAGTGGAACTCCTCTCCCGGCGGCCGCTCGATCTCGCTCTTCTCCAGGGCGATCCGCCTGAGGTCGGCGCCGTAGTAGGTGTAGGTATCGTCGGCGAACGGCCAGGGCAGGTCTGTCTCCCAGTAGCGCAGCCCCGACGACATCGTCATGAGGTGACGCAGGGTGATCCGCTCGAACCGGGGGTCCCTCATGGCCAGCTCCGGGACGTACTCGGTCACGGGGTCGTCGACCGCTCCGATGCGCCCTTCCTCGACGGCGATGCCCACGAGTGTGGACACGACGGATTTGGCCACGGACCAGGTCGTGTGCAGCATCTTGCGGCCGGAGCCGGCGAAATAGCGCTCGTACATCAGCATGTGGTTCTGGACGACCAGGAAGGCGTGCGTGCCGGTCCGACGAAGGAACCCGTCGAAGTCGTCCCGCCCACCGAGGGGCGAGGGACCGAGGTCGAGCTCGTCACCCGAGAGGAGGGGGCTCGGATCCTCACCGGCCGGGATGATCCGAGACGGGAACCGGTCCTGGTCGCCGACGTCGGCGTCCATCCAGATCATCGCTCGGGCTACCGCCGAGCTGTCGAGCGAGGCCCAGGCCCATCCGTACACGGCCCCAACCGCGACGATGACCCCGGCCAGGCTGACCCCCAGCCGCCGCCCCCATCGACGCCAGCGACTCCTTCCGCTTCTGCCGGGCATGTCGTTGGCGACAACCCGGGGGGTGGGTGGTTCCATTCCCCCGGGTTACCGCACGCTCCCGCGGTCGGCGCGCTGCTCCCTCAGTCAGCGCCCTTCTCGAGAGACTCGCGTCAGGAGTCCTGGGACCTCACGTGGCTCGACAGGGACCCACTCCAGAAACCATGTCCCATCGTCCTGGGCACTCTCGGATGCGAACGCGCACTTGATGCGAGGGCGCCGCAGCCTAATCGCTTCCCTCCCGACCTCCCAACCCACGACGTCCCAGAGTTCTTCCTCGATCACAATGCGAATCGGAGCGGGCATATTCGCCAGGGTCTCCATGGACAGCAGTGCCGTCCTGTCTTCTTGGACCTGAAGGTACCGGCTCAAAGAAAACCCCCTTCTCTCGAATCCCTATCCGATGGCACCTCGGAACATCTGGTAGTCAAACTCCCCCTCCGTTGGTCCTCTCCGGGCTATGAAACGCGGTTGGGTCGCTCCCCAGGATTCATCGACGGCGGACCCGAACTCGAACGCTAGCGCCCTGGCAGCGTCACCCCGCGGCCATTCTTCGGCCTCGCGTGTGAAGAGCAGGTTCGACTCCGGGCACGGAAGCAGATCCCCTGCGCCTTCTCCGGGCTCGGCCCAGCCCTGAGCCACGTTCCCGAGTTGGGCATCCTTGGTCTCACGCAGGGCTAGCGATGACTCCCAGGGGCCTTGCAGACCAAAGCGATCCACCACGTCGCCGTAGAGATCGACAGCACACCAGACCCGCCCGACGACCTCGATCAGCCGCAAGACCCTCTGATCTCGCCACTCGTAGACCCCAGAGCGCCCCAGCCCGAACTCCAGGGCCCCGCTCCTGTGCACGGCGAGATACGTTCCCCACGCCCAGGCCTGGTTCCTGACCTGATCGTGAATGGCAGCCGCCTCCCCAGTCGGGCTACGGCTGTACCCCCACTGCGTCCGTTGGCCCGGGAAGGGATTGTCCCGCTCTGCTCGCCACCACTCCCAAAAGTCCTCATCGAACAGGACCACCGCCCGCTCCGGGTCCGCGGGGAGAACAATGAAGCGCACGCTCAGCTCGGCTACGTGCCCGGCGAGCCCGCCCCGAGCGAAGTCGCTGGACGTGGCGTCGGCGAGGAGGAGGGGTGAGCGTGCTCTGCGCCATCGAGCACGCCGGAGCTCGAGAACCTCCTCGCCGGTGGTCATCTCGCGAGAACCTCCCGTCGGAGTAGCACTGTTAAGTCCTCGACGATGGCCGGAAGCGCTTGGGTCAGGGCCGCGCGGTGCCGACGCGCCGGCGTCAGGTAAAGCGTGATCGGATCCTGTCCCATCGACATCGTCCCTGTATTTGGGCTTCGCTCGTGCTCGGCCCGTGTCCGCCAGCTGAGAGACCCTCGCTGAAGACTGACCAACGGGGCCACGTCGGTAATCCGCCTGGTCGGGTCGACGTGCTCCAGAATCCATCCGGCGAATCGGAGTCCACGATGCAGGAGGTCGCGCACGTCCTCCTCGATTAACACGGGAAGCTCCGTCCCGCGCCCGTCCTCCCGACGGCGAGCGGGCTGGATGACTCGAACGGTCCCGAGCTGATCGATGAGGACGGATGCGTTGTCCTGCTCGAGAACCAACCTATTGCCCGTCACCGCGGTCCTCGTCCCGACGGCCGGACTGAGCACGGGCACATCGCCCAGGAGGGCCTCTCGTTGAAGCTCGCGGAGGAGGTCCGGGTCCTCAAGCTCTGAGGGTCGGAGGATTTCCTGCCGAGGTCCGCCCGCCACGATGACGGTGAGCGCCGGAGTCAGGGCTCCGCGATGCTCCGGGACGAGTTCCGAGGCTCGCCCGAGCATCTCCTCCTCATCGACGGGCCCGGCTCGACGGGAGAGCTCCAGCTCGTGAAGGGCCCGGGTGACGGAGTCGCGGAGCTGCTCGGTGCTCGAGAACCCCGCGGTGTAGACGCCGGCGGACCACTCCCGGACCTCGCCCACTAAGACCTCCTGACGGTCCTCCCGTTCCACCCAGTCCTGCACGAATGCCAGAACCGTTGATCGGTCTCTCGCTTCCCGGTACTCCTCGTGGGTGGCCGAGAGACCCGACGCCTGGGGCTGGCCGTAGCGCTCTCCGAGGAGGAGAAGGACCACGTCGGCCCATCGCACCCCCGCGAGGCACGCCTGCTGGGGGGAGTCGGGAGAGGCGCCGAAGTCCTCTGCCCGTCTTACCTCGTGTCCGAGCGCACCGGCCGCCGCCGCGGCGGTATCCCGGTACGGCTCAAGTCCGACGATCACTGAGCTGACGAACACCTTCATGGCGGGTCAAGTATCCCAGGCCTCGACGACACCCCACCCGCAAGGCGCATGCGGAGGTGAGTAGCCCGCTCGGCCAGGGTGTGTCACACACGTGGAATAGCGTTTCGAGGGAGAACGGCGTTCGACTCGAAGGGAGGTCTCGACATGGATGATGCATCCTCAGGCGACGTCCCCGGCAGCGGCTTCTGGGCAAATCTGCGTCAGGAACCCCGAAGGGTAGCCACTAACCACGGATGACCAGCGGCCAAGCGATACAAGCCTCTCTCGACGGGCTGACCCCGGGCCGGCCCCGGATCAACGCCGTGCTGGAGGGCCGCCTTAAGCCAACCCGATCCGTTCGCAGATAGCGGAACTTGGCCCGTTGCGACGCGCGCGAGGATTCGTTTCCGAGCGCGAGAGAGAGACACGTACAGAAGCTGGGAGGACTCTGGGTCGTCGCCGAAGTCCTCCGGCGATATCAGAAGGTTGTCGACCGGCTCAAACGGGAGGCGGTCGTCAAGTTGAACGAGCTCCTCGGGGACCCGGGAAGCTGAGCCGGGTCCGGTGGCAACGATCGCTTCTCCAGCCGTGCTCCAGCTTGTCCTTGCCCTTGTGAACCGCCATAATCACACCGTTGTCATTAGAGGCGGGAGGAACCAGCCTGTGACTGTGGAAGAGACCTGAGACGATGACCCAGGAGCACGAGCAGGGCCCGCTGGCTCTGCCGTATCCGCAAGCCGCGTTGGGCGGGAGGGCATGACTCAGGTGCGTGCCGTACTCTCCGTCCGATGGAACGGCGGAGCAGACTTCATGGGTCGCCATGGCGGACGAACTAGTGCTGCGGGCCGAGCTTCCCGAGCTCCACTGCATCATGCCGATGGCGAACGTGCCGTCCGTGTGCGAGCACGGCATTCTGTCTCACGCTCTGACGAACACGATGACCAAGGGAGCGCACGTCTCCGTGGCGGATCAGAACGTCCAGGAT
>Ga0268386_10001185_pt1 | contig 17714 bp, 16 predicted proteins | sample RVTome_15_FD_200260 | JGI IMG/M metagenome (GOLD analysis project Ga0268386, IMG submission 200260) | Soil microbial communities from uranium-contaminated site in the Upper Colorado River Basin, Wyoming, United States - RVT150D86... ...
TTACGATGCCGGTGGCGACTAGTCGCCGACCCTCATGACCGATCACACCACCGCTGGCGCGTCCGACGCGCCGATCCGCATCCTGATCGCCGACGACCACGAGGTGGTCCGCATCGGCCTCGCCTCGCTGCTCGACGGGCAGCCGGGCCTCCAGGTCGTGGCGCAGGCCGAGTCCGGCGAGGAGGCGGTGCGGCTGGCGCGCCGCCATCGGCCCGACGTGGTCGTCATGGACATCCGCATGCCGAACGGCTCGGGGATCGACGCCTGCCGGACGATCACCGCCGAGCTGGAGGGGATGCCGGTGATCATGCTCACCAGCCACGCCGACTCCGAGGCGCTCTTCGACGCGATCGATGCGGGCGCCTCCGGCTACGTCCTCAAGCGGATCGGGACCACCGCGCTCATCGACGCCGTGCGCACCGTGGCCGGCGGCGGCTCGCTGCTCGACCCGACAATGACCCGCCGCGTCCTCGATCGGCTGCGGAACGCCAGCCGCGTCGAGGAGGCCGGGGCCTTCTCGGAGCTCACCGACCAGGAGCGCCGTGTCCTGGCGATCATCGCCGACGGATCGTCGAACCGGGAGATCGCCGAGCGGATGGGCCTCGCCGAGAAGACAGTCCGCAACTACGTGTCGAGCATCCTCGCCAAGCTCGCGCTCGCCAGCCGATCCCAGGCCGCCGCCTACGCCATCCGCAACCGGCTGCCCGAGCTCGAGGAGGACGAGGTGTGAGGCGCCGCGTCCCCGCGGCGCTCCTCGTCTCGGTCATCCTGATCGCCTGCGTGGTGTCACCGTCGCCCTCGCCGCCATCGAGCACCGGCCCGAGCTCGACGGCGTCCGCCACCCCGAGCGCCACCCCGCCCGAGGCGAGCGGCCCGCCGTCGCCGACGACCGCCGTGCCGACGCCCACGCCGGAGCCATCCCTCTCGCTCGACCCCCCGGCGGGCAGCGATCCGCGGGTGGTCGCCGTGCTGGTCGAGCCCGACCTTCCACCCGACGGTGGAGGCACCATCGTGGTCACCGTCACGAGCGCCGCCGACACGCGCATCGACGAGCTCGTCCTGCGGTGGCCGACCGAGCTGAACGACACGCTGTTCCTCGCTCCGTTCGCACCATCCGACGAGCGGATCCGCGACCTTGGGCCGCCGCTGGAGCAGCCGTGGACGAAGTGGGTGATCGGACCGGGCGAGCGAGGCGAGCCGGCGGATACGATCTCCCTCGGCTGGGGTCCCCTCCTCGCGGGAGCAACGTTGACCATTCCGATCCTCGTCACGCGCCTCGTGCCCGGGCCGGTCGCCTTCGACCTCCAGGTGCTGGCCGGCAACGACCTGCTCACCCTCGACGGCGGCGAACCGGCGGAGCTCCGCATCGAGATTCCCTGATGCGCCCGATCCTGCCGGCCTGGACCGAGGCGAACGCCGATCTCCATGAGCGCCTCGGCGCCGCTATCGATCCCGAGCGCAAGGTGCTCGAGGCGCTCGAGCGCATCACCCCGCTCAGCGGCAGGCGAGTCGCCGACGTCGGCACCGGCATCGGCCATTACCCGATGCTGCTCGCCCGGCGCACCGGCCGCACCTACGGGATCGAGTCCGACCCGGAGCTGCTCGCCGAGGCCCGCCGCCGCGCCGCCGGGTCGGGCCAACCGAATCTCCGGATCGTGGAGGGCGACTTCCCAAGCCTGCCGTTGCGGGACGCCGCGGTCGACATCGTGCTCACCAGCCGCATCGAGCCCGATGACGCCTCGCTCGCAGCGGTCCACGAGGCGCTGCGCGTGCTCCGCCCCGGCGGCCACCTGATCGTCATCGGCTACTACGGCCGCGACGACGTGGCCGACCTGCTGGAGCCCGAGGTCGTGGCGCATGCCCGCGAGGCGACCCATCGGCGCAGCGGCTGGTGGCTGCGCAACGGGTTCAGGATCAAGGTCGTCCACGCCCGGCTCGACCTCGGCGACCCGGCGACGGCACACGAGCTCCTACCCCGGCTGTACGGCGATCGCGGGCGAGCCTTCCTCATGCGCCCGCACCGCTCGTCGCTGCGACTGAACCTCGGCCTGTACCACACGGAGCGACCAAGCGATCCCACGCCTGGTTGACCCGCCGACAAATCGGTGAAAACCCACACCGTGGAGCACGAATTCGGTGCAGAAAGCGGGTTGCGGACCCGGATCGCGACGGATATGATCGGGGCGTCGAAGGCCAGGCTCTTCTCCCCCCGGAGCCTGGCCTTCGTCATGCCCATCGCCGCGCGGGTGCGATAATGGGACGCTCCATCGAACTCGTCGATCCCGCGGGCCCGCTCGCCCGCCGGAGCCCACAGCAGGAGGCGCACGTCGCAGCGATGGCCACCACGCCGACCATGAAGATCACCTACTCCACGCTGTCCGCCGACAACGAGGAGCTCCAGAGCGCGTTCGAGGACGCCCTCGAGCGCGCGCGTGGCGACCTTGGGAAGACCTACCCGATGATCATCGGCGGCGAGGAGCGCCTGGCCGACGAGACCTTCGATGACCGCTCCCCGATCGACCGTGAGATGGTCGTCGCCCGCTTCCCGGTCGGCGGGCGCAAGGACGTCCGCGATGCCGTCGCCGCCGCCCGCGCCGCCTGGCCGGCCTGGCGCGACACGCCGTGGCGCGATCGACTCGCGATCCTGCGCCGCGCGGCGGACCTCATCAGCCAGCGCCAGTTCGACTACGCGGCGCTCATGACCCTGGAGGTCGGGAAGAACCGGCTCGAGTCGCTCGGCGACGTGGAGGAGACCGCGGACCTGCTGCGCTACTACGGCGACGAGTTCGAGAAGGCCGATGGCTTCGTCAAGCCGATGGGCTCGCTGTCGGCGGCCGAGAAGACGCGCTCCGTCCTGCGTCCGTACGGGGTGTTCGGCGTCATCAGCCCGTTCAACTTCCCGATGGCGCTGGCCGGCGGCCCCGCCGGAGCGGCGATGATCGCGGGCAACACGGTCGTCCTGAAGCCCAGCTCCGATGCGCCGCTCATGGGCTGGAAGTTCGGGGAGGCGCTCCGCGACGCCGGCCTGCCGGACGGGGTCTTCAACCTCGTCACCGGCCCCGGCGAGACGGTCGGTGCCGAGCTCACCGAGAGCCACGACATCGACGGCCTGGTCTTCACCGGCAGCTACGAGGTCGGCATGAAGCTGTATACCGGCTTCACCCGCGACTACCCGCGGCCGATCATCACCGAGATGGGCGGAAAGAACCCGGCCATCGTCACCGCCAGCGCCGACCTCGACACGGCGGCCGAGGGCGCGATGCGATCGGCCTTCGGGTTCGACGGCCAGAAATGCTCCGCCCTCTCGCGCGTCTACGTGGAGCGATCCGTCGCCCGCGAGTTCGTCGACAGGCTCGTCGAGAAGACGCGCGGCATCACGGTCGGCGACCCGACGGACCGCGAGAACTGGATGGGACCGGTCATCAACCAGCGCGCGATCGACACCTTCACGAAGGCAGTCGAGGACACGAAGGCCGCCGGCGGGACCATCGAGATCGGCGGCGATGTCGACACCGAGCGCGGCTTCTACCCGACCCCCACCGTGGCCACCGGGTTGCCGCTCGACCACCGGCTCTTCCGTGACGAGCTGTTCGTCCCCTTCCTCGTGGTCGGCGAGGTCGATTCGCTGGACGAGGCGCTCGAACGGGCCAACGCCACCGAGTACGGGTTGACGGCGGGCATCTTCAGCGGGGACCAGCGCGAGATCGATCGGTTCCTCAACATCATCCAGGCGGGCGTCGTGTACGTGAACCGGCGCGCGGGCGCAACGACCGGCGCCTGGCCGGGCATCCAGAGCTTCGGCGGCTGGAAGGGCTCCGGCTCGTCGGGCAAGGGCGGGCTGGGCCCGTACTACGTCCAGCAGTTCGTCCGCGAGCAGTCGCAGACGATCATCGGCGACGAAGCGTCCGACCGCCGATGACCGCCCACCTGTCCATCGTCGGGGACGACGAGGGCGACACGGTGGTGGAGCCGTCGGGCTGGTTCGCCGTGCAGCTGCGCTACGTCTACCTGAGCGGCGATCCGCCCGACCCCTCACTCGTCGAGGACCGGGTGATCCTCGTCGACGGCTCCGACGAGGAGGCGGCGCTCGGCCGTGCCGTGGAGCTGGCGCCGGAGTACGAGGACGACTACGAGGCCGATGACGGCGAGCGCGGCACCATCCGCTTCGAGGGGATCGTCGCCATCAAGGAGCTCGACGACCCGCCGGCCGCGGGCACCGAGGTCTGGCACGAGTTCATGTCGCCCGATCCCGCGCGCCCGTCGACCGATGATGAGGGCGAGCCACTCCCGCCGGTCTACCCGGAGGAGATGGCCTTCCCGCGCGCCCACGACGACTGAGCCGATGAGCTGGCGCACGACGGCCTACCGGGCCGTCCGCCCGCTCCTGTTCGCCGCCGATCCCGAGCGGATCCATCACCTCGCCCTCGGCCTGCTGGGCGCACCGCTGGGCCGATGGCTCGCGCCGCTCGCCTCCGGCGTGAGCGATCCGTCACGCAACCCGGTCGAGCTGATGGGCCTCGCCGAACACGCCGGGCCTGCGCGACCTGCAGGAGCCCTCGACGCTTCGGGGCCTCCTGGCCGCGGTGCGGGCCGCCGCTCCGACCCGTCCCGTGCTCGCGAAGCTCGCGCCCGACCTCGAGCCGGCCGTCCGCGATTCGCTCCTGGACGCCGCGGTCGGCGCCGGCGCGGCCGGTGTCATCGGCTCGAACTCGACGACCGGGCGGGACGGGCTCCGTTCTCCTGCCGCGGTCGAGGCAGGCGGCGTGTCGGGCCGCCCGCTGCGGGAGCGCGCGCTGGAGATCGCGGCGGAGCTCGGGGTCGCGGCCGGCGACCGGGTCGTGATCGGCTCGGGCGGCATCGGCTCCGGCGCGGACGCCCGCGCCATGCTCGACGCCGGGGCGGACCTGGTGCCGCTGTGGACGGGCATGATCTACGCCGGCCCCGGGCTCATCGGCGAGGCGGTTGCGGCCTGCTAGGATGCTCGGACATCTAGCCAGGGGCGCGGGCAGGACGCGCCGCTCCGACCCGGAGTGCCCACATGACCACCATCGAGGCCACCACCTCGCCTGCGGCTGCGCAGCCCCTGACCGCGCCGCACATCGTCACCGAGCTGCCCGGCCCGAAGGCCCGCGCCCTGATCGAGCGCGACGAGGCCGTCGCCAGCCCCTCCCTCACCCGGGCCTATGCGCTCGTCGCCGAATCCGGCGCCGGCTGCGTCGTGACCGATGTCGACGGCAACCGGTTCCTGGACTTCGCGGCCGGCATCGCCGTCTGCTCGACCGGCCACTCGCACCCGAAGGTCGTTGCCGCCATCAAGGAGCAGGCCGAGCGGATGATCCACATCGCGGCGACCGACTTCTACGAGCCGCGCTACGTGGAGTTCATGGAGCGCCTGGCGGCGATCGCGCCGTTCGAGGAGAAGGCGCGCGTCTTCCTGACCAACTCGGGCACCGAGGCGGTCGAGGGCGCGATCAAGCTCGCCCGCTACCACACGCACCGCACCGGGATCATCGCCTTCGAGGGCGCCTTCCACGGCCGCACCATGGGCGCCCTCAGCCTGACGAACTCGAAGGTCAGGCAGCGCGCCGGCTTCGGTCCGCTGCTGCCGATGGTGCACCACGCCCCGTTCCCGAGGGTCCGATCCTGGCTCGAGCAGTCAGGCGGCGACGGGTCGGCCGAGCTGGAGTTCCTCAGGCACACGATCTTCGGCCGCCAGATCGCGCCGGCCGACGTGGCCGCCATCGTGATCGAGCCGATCCAGGGCGAGGGTGGCTACTTCCCCGCCCCGACGGCCTTCCTGAAGGGGCTGCGCGAGATCTGCGACGAGCACGGCATCCTGCTGATCGCCGATGAGATCCAGTCGGGCATGGGCCGCACCGGCGCGTGGTGGGCGATCGAGCACGCCGGCGTCGAGCCCGACATCATCACCACCGCCAAGGGCATCGCGTCGGGCATGCCGATCGGCGCCTTCATCGCCCGCGACTCGGTCTGGACCTGGCCGCCGGGTGCCCACGGCTCCACGTACGCGGGGAACCCGGTGTGCGCCGCCGCCGGCCTCGCGACGCTCGGCATCATCGAGGACGAGGCGATGGCGAACGCCGCCGCCATGGGGGCTCGGCTGCGCGCCGGACTCGAGCGCGTCTGCCAGTCGCGTCCCGCGGTCCGCGACATCCGCGGCCGGGGGTTGATGATCGGCGTCGAATTCGACTCGCACGGCGCCGCCGAGGCCGTGCAGGAGGAGGCGTTCCATCTCGGGCTGCTGACCCTGGAGTGCGGCGAGTCATCGCTCCGCTTCAGTCCGCCGCTCATCGTCAGCGAGGCCGAGATCGACACCGCGATCGGCCTCTTCGATGCCGCGCTCCACGAGGCAGGGCACCCCGTCGAGGGCATGGAGGAGACCGGCGGCTGACCTAGTTGAGCAGGTCGGACAGGCTCGTCAGGGTGAAGCCCCGGTCCCGCAGGCCGGGCACGATGAGCCGCAGCGAGTCGAGCGTCTCGAAGCCGCCGAGGTGGAATAGCACGTTCGACCCGTTCACCGCGTTGCCGATCACCTTGGCCGCGATCTGCTCGGCGGTCGGGCCGCCGTCGCTGATCGGCTTCCAGTCGATCGTGTCGATATCCCACAGGAAGGTCTTCGTGTACCCGACCGACGCGACCACGCTGATCACCGCGTCGCTGATCGACCCGTATGGTGGCCGCCAGTAGGGCTGCGGGTTCTGGCCGGTCCCCGCGCGCAGGATCGCCTCCGCCTCGGTCATCTCCTGGCGGATCCGCTCGGCGCTCGGGGCGCCCCCGGCGCAGGGCGCGGTGCTCGGTGAGCCGCCGCCACCGCGGACCAGGTCACAGTGGTACATCGTGTGGTTGGCGATCTCGAACAGCTCGGGGTGCGCGCGGATGATCGCCATCACCTGCTGGCCCTGGGCGGTCTCGCTCATGACCCCGGTCGCGAAGATGGTGGCGCACGCGCGGTTGGCCACGAGGAAGTTCATGATGTCGACCGCCGGATCCATGCGGCCGCCCATGTCGAAGGTGAGGGCGACGCCCGGCCCCGCGTTCGGGATCGTCCGGAACACCTGCGCCGATCCCGCCGCAACGCGGTTGCCGGCAGTGCATCCGCCCTCGCCCGATGGCGGCGCCGTCGGACGTGGCGTGGCGGTGGGAGCCGGACGCGGCGTGACGCCTGGGTCGCCGCTGACGATCAGCACCCAGCCCGGCTCGATGATGTTCGGGTTCGTCGCCAGCGACGGATAGCGGTCGGCGTTCCACGCCTGGAGCTGCTCCGTGGTCGTTCCGTAGGCGCGGGCGATGGCCGCGAGGCTGTCCCCCGCCCGGACGGTGTACTCCGTGCCGGCGACCGGCGTGGCGGTGGGGGCCTCGGCCGGCACCGTCGAGGGGGACTCGCCCGGCGTTGCCGAGGGCGAGCCGCCCGGGGTGTCGGTTGGTGCGGCCGAGGGGGAGCCCGGCGCACCCGAGGCCGTTGCCGAAGGCGACGGCGAGCTCTCGGGCTCGGCGGTGCAGGCCCCGAGCACGAGCAGCACGCCGAGAGGAACGGCGAGGACGCCCCGGGGTCGCATCGGATCAGTTCGGGTGATAGCCGAGGTCGCCGGCCGGCATCGGCGGCATCGGATCCGCCTCGAGGAAGCGGACCTCGCGGCGCAGGAGCTCGAGTTCGGCACGCAGCCGGGCCGCGGCATCGGGCAGCTCGAGCAGCTGCTGCTTACGGGCAAGCTCGACCTGGAGCACGCCGGCCACGCCGTAGCTCGCCGCCACCGGGTCCTCCGGCAGCCGGATCGGCTTGAGCACTTCGTCCAGGGATGCGGTCACGTCGGGAAGCTCCTGCGACTCTTCTCTCACTGACGCGGTGCGGGCCACGAACCGTTTCACGGTGGTGAGATACGCGTCGAGCGCACGCTGCACCCGCGGCACGAGCGCTGCCGCATCGTCCCCCGCCGGCTCGGGCAGCTCGCGGGCCTCGACGACGGCGTACGGGCCGGACCGATCGACCTCCCCGAGGCGGGCGCGGCCGATGCCGACCACCAGCAGCAGCCAGCGGCCGTCGGGGAACTGCTCCGCGCTGCGCACCTCGCAGATCGTGCCGACCGACTGCGCCACCGCGTCACCGCCGACCTCACGACCCTCGGTGATCATGCTGACCACGAATCGGCCGCCGTAGGGCGAGCCATCCGCCGTGAGGGCGCGGGCCATGGCCCGGTAGCGCTCCTCGAAGACGTGGATCGGGAGCGGCAGGTGCGGGAACAGCACCGTGTGCAGCGGGAAGTGCGGGAGCCTCATTTGGCGTCATGCTGGCAGTGTGCCGGCGCCGCGGCAAGTGACGGATGGCTCGCGCGGCAGGACGGGTTGCGTACGCGCTTATGCTGGCAGGACATGCGGCGCCTGCTGACCGAGCTCGGCATCGCGACGGCGGTGCTGGCGCTCGCGCCCGCGCCGATGCTGTCTGCCCATCCGCTGGATGCGGGGGCAGCGGACCAGATCCGCGCGTACGTGCGGGACGTGTTCGACGAGCTCGGCATCCCCGGCGGCGTCGTGGTGATCGTCGACGCGGAGGGCACGCGGTTCGCGGAGGGATTCGGCACCGCCGATGGCGACGGCCGCGCTGTGACGCCAGAGACGCCCTTCCGCATCGCGTCACTCAGCAAGCAGCTGACCGGGCTGGCCGTCCGGCAGCTGATCGACAATGGGCTGCTGGAGCTCGACACCGCCGTCAGCGACGTGCTCCCGTCCTTCGGCGCGGGCGATCCCGAGGGAGAGGCGATCACCATCATGGACCTCCTGACCCACAGCGCCGGCTGGTCGGAGCGGGACGGTGTGGTCGCCCTGACCGACACCTTCACCGACGATGATGCGCTGGAGCGGAGTGTCCTGCGCCTCGGGCGTACGCCGGGCATCGGGCCCGGGAAGCCGTTCGCATACAGCAACGCCTCCTACGACACGCTGGGTGCCGTGGTGGCGGCGGTGAGCGGAGGGACCTTCGAGGCGTACCTCCAGCAGCACGTCCTCGCACCCCTCGACATGAACCACACGCACCTGACGATGGAGGCGGCGGTCCGCGACGGGATGAGCGACGGCCACTACCCGTTCTTCGGGATCCCTGTTGCCTACGACCTGCCGTTCTCGCGTGCGACACTGCCCTCGGCGTCGATGATTGCCAGCGCGGAGGACCTGGGCCACGTCCTCACCGCCCTGCTGGCCGACGGGCGGTATGGGTCCCGGACCGTTCTTGCGCCCGGCTCAGTTGCGGCTCTGCGAACCCCGCTCGTCGACCCATTTCCCGCGTCGGGATACGGATGGGGTTGGTGGTCGTATCCGCTGTACGAGGCCGGCGTCCGGCTCGTGGGCAATGGGGAGGAACACTACAGCGCGCCGATCATCCTCGAGCACTCGGGGTCCATGGGGACATTCTCGTCCGAGATGGTGCTCATGCCGGAGGCCGGGCTCGGCGTGGTGGTGCTGGCCAATCTCAATGACGAGGTGGCGCCGTCGCGCTTCTACCAGGCTCACATCGGCATCGCGAGCATCCTCAGTGGGCTGGAACCACCCGCCCTCACGTCGCATGACGACCCGCTCCGACACTACGGGAAGCCCTTGATGCTGATGACCGTCCTACTTCAGCTCGTGGGTGTTGCGCTGGCCGCGCGCCGGCTGAATCACTTGCGACGATTCTCGCCTGCGGCGGCACGGACGCCTGGCTGGTGGGCGCGCCACGTGATCCTGCCCGCCGCCCTGGACGTGGCGGTGCCGGTCGTCTTCTGGCTGCTGCTCATCGACTCGGCGGAAATCTATCCGGTCGACTACCTCCGACTCGTCGTGCTGGCGCCGGACATCGGTCTCGCGATCGGGCTGATCACGGCGCTCGGCATCGGCTGGGGCCTCGTTCGGACGGCGTTGACGATCCGGGCAGTCGGCCGGCGGAGTGCCGCACCGGCCGCCTGACTTCTACTCCTCGTCGACGAAGGTCGTGTCGATCTGCGCTCGCTGGAGCTTGCCCGAATAGTCGATGTAGACGCTCTTCCACTCGCTGAAGAAGTCGAGCGCCGCCTGGCCGACCTCGCGATGGCCGTTCCCGGTCGCCTTGGTGCCGCCGAACGGCAGGTGCGCCTCGGCGCCGATGGTCCCGTGGTTCACGTACCCCAGGCCCGACTCGAAGTCGCGGATGCTGCGGAACGCGAGGTTGACGTCGCGGGTGAAGAGCGAGGTCGACAGGCCGTACTTCACCGAGTTCACGATGCGCACCGTCTCGTCCCATTCGGTGACCGGGATGACCGATGCGACCGGGCCGAAGATCTCCTCCTGCGCGATGCGCGCATCGGGCTTCACCTCGGTGAAGATCGTCGGCTGGAAGAAGCTGCCCTTCGCCAGGTCGCCGTCGCGGGCCGGCTCGCCGCCTATGACGAGATCCGCCTCTTCGCGGCCGATGGCCGCGTAGCCGGCGATGCGCTCGACCGCGCGGTCATTGATCACCGGCCCGACATCGGTCTTCTCGTCGAGGCCGTCGCCCAGCACGAGCTTCCCGACCCGATCGCGGAGGCGGCCGACGAAGTCGTCATGGATGCCGCGGTGGACGATCAGTCGCGAGGCGGCGGTGCAGCGCTGGCCGGAGGTGCCGAACGAGGACCACACCACGCTGTCGAGCGCCAGGTCGAGATCGGCGTCCTCCCAGATGACGATCGGGTTCTTGCCGCCCAGCTCGAGGCTGACGCGCTTCAGCGTCTTCGCCGCGCGGGTGCTGATCTCGACGCCGGTATCGGTGTGGCCGGTGAAGCTGATGACGCGCACGTCCGGGTGGTCGACGATCGCGTTGCCGACCTCGGCGCCGGAGCCGGTGACGACGTTGACGACGCCGTCCGGGAGCCCGCCCTCGGACAGCAGCTCGACGAAGCGGACCATGCAGGCCGGCGTGTCCGAGGCCGGCTTCATGACCGCGGTGTTGCCGCAGATGAGCGCGGGGAAGAGCTTCCACGCCGGGATGGCCACCGGGAAGTTCCAGGGGGTGATGATCCCGACCACGCCGATCGGGCGACGGATGGCCATCGCGAACTTGTCGGGCATCTCCGATGGCACCGTCTGGCCGAACAGCCGGCGTCCCTCGCCGGCCATGTAGTACGCGACGTCGATCGCCTCCTGCACGTCGCCGCGCGCCTCGGGCAGGACCTTGCCCATCTCGCGCGTCATGAGGCGGGACAGCTCCTCCTTGTGCTCCGCGAGGAGGCGGGCGATGCGGAACAGGATCTCGCCGCGCTTCGGCGCGGGCATGAGCGACCAGGCCGGGTAGGCGGCCTTCGCCGCCGCGACCGCCGCGCCGACGTCCGAGGGGCCGGATGCCTGGAACTCGCCCACCACGTCGTCGTGGTTGGCCGGGCTGACGCTGGTGAAGGTGGCTCCCGATGCTGCCGGCTTCCAGTCGCCGGCGATCAGGTTCTGGTACGTCTTGGTCACGGGTGCGTGGTCTCCTCAGGGCGCGCTCGATGAGCACGGCAGGGCTCAATTCTAGCCCCGCGTCGGGGTCGTCCCGATTCCCGGTGCCCTCGCGGCGATTCCCGGGCACCGTGGGACATTCGCCCCTACGAGCCCGGTCCCCGCCTGCCGCAGGATGGACGCACAACTGAACAACCGATGCGACGGAATCCTGTTCATAGTCAACGGGGCTGAAGTAGTGGCACTCCGACGCATCGGGCTCAGCGAGGCGCCGGTCCGGCAACGGGCCGGCGTCTTGTCGTTCCTCGATAAGCCGGTGGTAAGCGGCGGCAAAGGGACTCCAGGCATGATGCTGCTCGCCACATCGGTCCTCGCCCATGCCGGCTCGCCTCCACCGCACAGGAGGCTGCCCACATGTCCATCCGACGCTTCATCACCGCGCTGCTTGGCGCGGCCCTGATGACCTCGCTCACGGTCGCACCCGCCGCAGCGAAACGTCCGCTCCCCTCCACCCCCGAGGTCGAACCGGGGCTGACTCCGGAGCAGCAGGCGGCCTCCGACGCGAAGGTCGCCGCCGCCGAGGCGTACGCCGCCCAGTTCGCCGCCAGCGGTGCCGGCCTCGCCTCCCTGGCGTGCATCTCGCCGCAGGGAGCGACCGAGGACGGCGCGGTGACGCCGACGGCCGGCTGCATCACGCCATCCGGCGCCCTGAGCGTCACGGCGCGAGACCAGGTCAAGGGCTACTACTGCGGACCCGCGGTGGGCCAGGTCATCGCGAACTACGCGTGGGCCATGCCGAGCGGCGCGAACAAGTACTCGCAGGCCACCATCGCGGGCTGGATGGGGACCGACCTGAAGCTATCGACCAGTGCCGGGGACCTCGTGTACGGCCTCGAACGAGCCACCGCCGGGGCGCCGCGGCGGCCATCGACCTGGGCATGGGTCATCACCCAGCTGAGCGACAGCGACCGAGACGGCGCCGTCGGCGACCAGCTCCATGACTACGTGCGGTGGAACGTCACCGGCTCGAAAATGCCGCTCGCCTTCGCCGTCAAGCCGCACGACCGCAACTCGCGCTACCACCTGTCGAGCTGGCCGAAGGTGGTCGACTCGGTCGGCCACTGGATCACCGGGTACGGCTGGTACGCGACGTGGACGAACAGCGACACGCCGCGCATCTACTACACCGACTCGTCGAAGGACGAGGGCGGCTCCACCGGCAAGTACTGGGATCCGACGCGGCACATCGCGGCGCTGATCATGGAGCACACGCAGCGGTTCGTCTGGTGAGACGACCGATGGGGCCGGCCGCGAGGCATCTCGCGGCCGGCATCGGCCTGGCACTGGCGCTGGCGGCATGCACGTCCGCGCCCGTCCCGCCGGTCGAGTCGACCGCGGCGCCCACCGCCGGCACAGCATCGCCAGCGCCGCCGCCATCAGCCGCGCGCACGCCCACTGTCGGGCCGAGGCAGTTCGACCTCGGTCTCGAGCTCGACATCGGCACGCTCGATGGCGATGCCGGCAATGCCGTCGGGGAGTTCGCCAGCGACGGATCGTCGATCATCTTCTCATCGGGTGCCGCACCCGACGTCGCCCGGGATGACGCGGCCCCGGACCTGTGGCGCCTGACGCCGGGACCGTCGGCCGAGCCCGAGCTCGCCTGGCGCAACCCCGACAGGGACCATACGCTCACCAGGCTCGGCGGCGACGCGGGAGCCGCCGCCTTCGTCGACATGCCGCTGACCGGGGAGCGGGCGTGGACGCTCCGGTTCATCGCGCGACACGAGGCGGAGGCTCGGATTCTCGACGAGCATCCCGGCGACGCCGACGTGCCGAGCCTCGTGCCCAGCTTCAGCGTGGGAGAGGACCGCGTCGTGTGGACCGCCTTCGACCGCGGTCCCGACGGGCCGGTGTCCCAGCTCCTCGAGGCCTCGGCACCGACCTGGGAGCCGCGCGTCGTGCTCGAGCGGCCGGCCGCGGCGGCGGAGCTCTGGCTGCCCTCCATCTCCGGCAGCCTGGTCGCGTTCACCGAGGTTCGCTACGCAGCGGATCGGTTGTCCGACGAGCGGCACGTGTACCTCATCGACCTGGGAGATCCCGGCGGGCGCCGCCGGCTCGATACCAGCGGCCGGGCGACGATGCCGCTGATCGTCCCCGGCGCCGTCCTGTGGAAGGAGGCCGACCCCGGATTCAATATGTTCAATTGGGGACGGATGTACCGATTCGACCTCGAGACCGAGGCGATCACGAAGGTCGACAGCTCCCCCCAGGAGTACGTCAACTACCCCTCGGCGGGCGGCCGCTTCGTGGCATGGCACGGCGCCGACAGCTTCGCGCTCGGCGTGTACGACCATCTCCTCGACGAGGCGCGGGTCATCGAGCGCTCGGGCAACGACACGAGCCTGCTGCGACCCCACCTCGCGTGGGACCTGCTCGTCTGGATGCGGGTCGTCGGCAGCGGATCGGACAATCGCGCGGAGCTGCGGTACGCCTTCCTGCCCGACGCCGCGGTGCTGCGCCGCTAGGCGGGATGCTACGGGTGCGTCATCCGCATGACGTCGAGCGCCTCGTCGAGCTGGGCCTCGGTGAGGCGCCCGGCATCCACGTGCCCTCGCTCGATCACGACCTGGCGGATCGTCTTGCGCTCGGTGAGCGACTGTTTCGCGATGCTGGCCGCCTCCTCGTAACCGAGGTAGCGGTTCAGCGGCGTCACGATCGCCGGTGAGCTCTCGGCGTACTCGCGCAGGCGGTCGACGTTGGCGGTGATGCCATCGACGCATCGGTCCGCCAGCAGGCGCGTGACGTTCGAGAGGAGGCGGATCGATTCGAGCACGTTGCGGCCGATGACCGGCAGCATGACGTTGAGCTCGAAGCTCCCGGCCGCGCCGCCCCAGGCAACCGCCGCGTCATTGCCGACGACCTGGGCGCACACCATGAGCGTGGCCTCGGGAATCACCGGGTTCACCTTGCCGGGCATGATGCTGCTCCCCGGCTGGAGGTCCGGCAGGTTGATCTCGCCGAGGCCCGCGCGCGGGCCGGACCCCATCCAGCGCAGGTCGTTGGCGATCTTCGTCAGCCCGACCGCGATCGTGCGCAGCTGGCCGGAGAGCTCGACGAGGCCGTCCCGCGCGCCCTGCGCCTCGAAGTGGTCGCGCGCCTCGGTGAGCGGCAGGCCGGTGTCGGCCGCGATGGCCGCGATGACGCGGCCGCCGAAGCCCGGCGGCGAGTTGATGCCGGTGCCGACCGCGGTGCCGCCGAGGGGCAGCTCCGCAACGCGCGGCAGGCTCGCCTCCAGGCGCTCGATCCCCATCCGCACCTGGGCGGCGTAGCCGCCGAACTCCTGTCCGAGGGTCACCGGGGTGGCATCCATCAGGTGCGTGCGCCCCGACTTCACGGCATCGGCGAACTGGATCGCCTTGCGCTCCAGCGAGGCGGCGAGGTGATCGAGCGAGGGGATGAGGTCGCGCACGACGCCGGCGGTCGCGGCGATGTGGATCGCCGCCGGGAACATGTCGTTGGAGGACATCGGGTGGTTGACGTCGTCGTTCGGATGCACCCCGCGGCCGAGGCGCTCCGCTGCCAGGCTGGCGAGCACCTCGTTCATGTTCATGTTGCTGCTCGTCCCCGATCCGGTCTGGAAGACGTCGATCGGGAACTGGTCGTCGTGGTCGCCGCGCGCCACCTCGGCCGCCGCACCCTCGATCGCCACGGAGAGGTCGGGCTCGATCATCTCGAGCTCGCGCTTGACCGATGCGGTCGCCCCCTTGATCCGGGCGAGCGCCTCGAGCAGCGAGCGCTCGAGGGTGCTGCCCGAGATCGGGAAGTTCTCGACCGCCCGCTGGGTCTGCGCGCGCCACTTCGCGTCGGCCGGGACGCGAATCTCACCCATCGAATCGTGCTCGATGCGGAACTCGCTCATCGGCTGAAGTCGGGATCCTCGACGTCGGTGAAGCGGATCACCGGCGGGATGAGGTAGGGCAGGTGGCCCTCGTTGAGCTCGCCGAGCAGCCGCGTCCCCTGCCCGATGAGCTCGTTGACGAAGATGCCGTGGTGCGCGGGCTCGTACGGCCGCAGCCTGGCGAGTCCCTCGGCGAGCTTGTTGCGCGCGCCGCGCAGGTTCCGCCGCTGGAGGTGGAGCAGGCCCGCCGCGATCTGGATGAGGCCCTGGTAGAAGTCACGCTCCTCGTCGGGCGCCGCCCGCCAGAGCGTCTCCCACGCCTCGTGGGCGTGCCAGTAGCGGACGCCGTTGAAGAGGGCCACGCCCTCCCCAAAGAGCCGATGCGCCTCCGCGACGTCGAGGGGCGGTGTCCGACCGGGCGGGAGATCGCCCGGCGCGTCGATACCGGTCTGGACGGACACGTCGCTCATCGGCCCGATCGTAGCAGGCCGGGGTCGGCGGCCGCCCGCCAGCGGCGGCCCGCGGGCTACGCGACCGAGTTGGCGCGGCGGGTGAGGTCGGGCTCGCGGGGCAGCGCGCGAGCGATCGCCGCCCGGAACCGCAGCCCGGAGGAATGGCGGCTCAGCCAGCGCAGGTAGTCCGGATCGTGGCGCGCCAGGTCGCTGACGAGCCAGCCGATGTAGCGGCCGAAGTCGAGCAGCGCGGGCTCGGTCGGCGTCCGTCGCGGCGTCCAGGCGTCGACCGGCCCGCCGGCAGGGATCACCGGAATCGGCTGGGTGTGCAGCATGGTCCGCTTCGTGTCGAAGCGGCGGCGCGACTCGGGGTCGCGAAGGATCGAGTAGGCACGGTTGAGCTCAGCCATGCGGTGAAGATCCGGCTGATCGCCGTCGGGATGGAAGCGCCGCGCCAGGACGCGGTATGCCGCCTGGATCACGACCTGCTCGGCCGACGGATCCACCTGCAGGATCCCATACGCGTCGCCAGCACCGTCCACTCGAAGCCCTCCCTGCTGCGACAGCCACCAGCTGCGGTCGGAACGGTACACTACGGGCGGGAACGGTGGAGAGCGCTGGGGTCGATACCCCAACAGTTTGACTCGCCGTTACGCAGGGGGAGCCAGCACGATGGCGATCGAGTCACGGACAGTGCCCGTCCTCGCGGGCGCGCTCCGGGAAGCCGCATCGGGCGAGGTCGCATCGGTCTAGGCTGCCCGGATGCAGCAGACCCCTCGCTGGTGGCAGACCGGCGTCGTCTACCAGGTCTACCCGCGGAGCTTCGCCGATGCGGACGGCGACGGCACCGGTGACCTGCGCGGCATCACCGGCCGGCTCGACTACCTCGCCTGGCTGGGCGTCGACGCGATCTGGATCTCGCCCTTCTACCCCTCGCCGATGGCCGATTTCGGCTACGACGTGGCCGACCACACCGCGGTCGACCCGCTGTTCGGGACGATGGACGAATTCGACGAGCTGCTCGCGGCCGCCCACGACCGCGGCATCCGGGTGATCGTCGACTATGTCCCGAATCACACGTCGGAACAGCACCCCTGGTTCGTCGAGTCGCGCTCATCACGCGACAACGCGAGGGCCGAGTGGTACGTGTGGCGCGACGCGAAGCCCGACGGCAGCCTCCCGAACAACTGGATCAGCATGTTCGCCGGACCGACGTGGACCTGGGACGAGACGCGCGGCCAGTACTACCTCCACATCTTCCTGCCCGAGCAGCCCGACCTGAACTGGCGCAATCCGGAGGTCCGCGCCGCGATGTTCGACGTGGCGCGCTTCTGGCTTGACCGGGGCGTCGACGGCTTCCGGATCGACGTGGCGCCGATGGTCATGAAGGACCCCGAGCTGCGCGACAACCCGCCGAATCCGAACCCGGGCTGGGAGCACTCGCGCCTCGGGACGTGGCTCACGCAGCTCCACGTGAACGACCACAACCACCCGGACATGCATGAGCTGTATCGGTCATTCCGGGCGTTGGTCGACTCCTATCCCGGCGACCGGGTCAGCATCGGCGAGCTTCACCACCCGGACTTCGACCGCTGGGCCGAGTACTACGGCGAGCGGCAGGACGAGATCCACGTCCCGTTCAACTTCCACGTCATCAACAGCCCGTGGACGGCAGAGGCGGTCCGCCGCGCCGTCGAGGGGGTGGAGGGCGCGCTGCCGCCCGGCGCGTGGGCCAGCTGGGTGCTGGGCAACCACGACCAGCCGCGCTTCGCCTCGCCGGAGCGGGCGGGGCGGGACCAGGCGACGGTCGGGATGCTGCTGCTGCTCACCCTGCGCGGCACGCCGACGATCTACTACGGCGAGGAGATCGGGATGGTCGACGTCCCGGTGGCGAGCGAGGATGCCCGTGACCCGCTCGAGCAGCTCGAGCC
>Ga0268386_10001186_pt1 | contig 17711 bp, 15 predicted proteins | sample RVTome_15_FD_200260 | JGI IMG/M metagenome (GOLD analysis project Ga0268386, IMG submission 200260) | Soil microbial communities from uranium-contaminated site in the Upper Colorado River Basin, Wyoming, United States - RVT150D86... ...
CCCACGTAGACGCCCGCGCGGGCGAACGCGGCGCGGGCGGCCGCGTCGCCGGCCCGGGCCGCCTCGGCGGCGGCGCGCACGCTGGGCCGGCCCGCGGCAGCCGCGATCGACTCCGCGCCCGCCATCCGGTCGAGGCAGCCGCGGTTCCCGCAGCCGCACGGCGGCCCGTCGGGGTCGACGGTCGTGTGGCCGATCTCGCCGGCGTGGCCGAGCCCGAGGTGCAACCGGCCGCCGATCACCACGCCGCCGCCGACGCCGGTGCCGAGCGCGATGCAGACGAGGTCGCGGGCGCCGCGGCCCGCGCCGAGGCGCAGCTCGGCCAGCGTGAGCGCGCGGACGTCGTTGACGAGCGTCACCTCCACCCCCAGCCGCTCGCCGACCGGCCCCGCGATCGGGCGCCCGACCCAGTCGCCGAGCAGGTTCGGCAGCAGCACGCCGGTGCCGCGCGCATGGTCGAAGTGGCCGGGCACGGCGAGGCCGGCGGTCGCCGGCCGCCCGAACGGCGCGACCGTGGCGCGCCCCAGCGCCGCGACCCGCTCGAGCACCGCCTGCTCGCCGTCGGCCGCTCCGGTCGGGCACGATGCCGTCGCGACGACCCGCGGCGAGCCGCCGCCGGGCGTGTCCGTCTCGCGGGCGGTCCCCAGCTGCGCGCCGGACGCGACGACCGCGCACTTGACGTTCGTCCCGCCGAGGTCGAGGCCGACGTGGATCGTCACCGCGCCGTCCAGCCGCCGTCGACCGTGATCACGCTCCCGGTGGCGAACCGCGCGCCCGCCGCGTAGACGACCGCCTCGGCGACGTCGCGCGGCTGCCCGAGGTCGCCGGTCAGCGGCTGCAGCTCGCCGAGCCGGGCACGGATCGCCGGGTCGGCCTGGGCGCGGGAGCTCATCGGCGTCGCGATCAGCCCGGGGCAGACGACGTTGCAGCGGATGCCGTCGGGCGCGTACGTGACCGCCATCGCGCGCGTCAGCGCGATCACCGCGCCCTTGCTCGCCGCGTAGGCGTGGGTGGCGAAGTCCCGGTCGCCGCCGACCAGCCCGAGCACCGAGGCGACGGTGACGATCGCCCCGCCGCCGGCGTCGCGGAGCGCCGGCACGGCGTGCCGGCAGGTGAGGAAGACGCTGCGCAGGTTGAGCTCCAGCGTGGCGTCCCAGCCCTCCGGCGTGCAAGCGTCGACCGGCCCGTCGCCGAACCGCCGGCCGCTGCCGCCGTGGGCGCAGACGAGCACGTCGAGCCGGCCGAAGCGCTCGACCGCGGCGGCCACGGCGCCGGCCGCCTCGTCGTCGCGCGCGAGGTCGGCGCGATGGGGCACGACCACGCGCGAACGACTGCCCGCCGCTTCGATGTCGACCGCGAGCACCCTGTGACCGGCCTCCGCGAGCGCCTCCGCGACCGCCGAGCCGATGCCGCCGCCGGCTCCCGTGACGAGGGCGATGGGGCCGTGCTCGGCGGTTCGTCCGGTGCTTGACATCTCTCCCGGTCCGCGACTAGGTTGCAACCTGTCTACACAACTAGACCGATGCCGCACGGACATCACCAGCCAGTGAACCTCGGCCTCCTCGGATCGGGGTTCGTCGCCGAGTTCTACATGGACGGGCTCGCGGACGTCCCGGGCGCCGGCGTCGTCGCGAACTACTCGCGCAGCGCCGACCGCGCCGAGGACTTCGGCCGCCGCCACGACGTCCCGCGCCAGTACTCGGACGTCGAGGCCCTGTGCGCCGACGATGAGGTCCAGATCGTCGTCGTCGCCCTGCCGAACCACATGCACCTCGACGCGATCCGCGCGGCGGCGGCGGCCGGCAGGGCGATCGTCTGCACCAAGCCGCTGGCCCGCAACGCCCGCGAGGCGGCCGAGATCCTGCGGATCGTTCGCGAGGCGGGCGTCATGCACGGATACGCCGAGACGGAGGTGTTCGCTCCGAACGTGGTCAAGGCGCGCCAGATGATCGAGGAGGGAGCGATCGGCGACGTCATCTCGGTGCGCGCCCGCGAGGCCCACTCGGGCCCGCACGCCCCGCACTTCTGGGACGCCGATACGGCCGGCGGCGGCGCGCTGCTGGACATGGGGTGCCACACGATCGAGGCCGCCCGCTACCTGTTCGGCAAGGACGTCGCGATGACCGAGGCGTTCGCCTGGGGTGCGACGCTCAGCCACGGCGACAAGACGACCGGCGAGGACAACGCCGTCGCCCTGATCAAGTTCGCGAACGGCGGCATCTCGATCACCGAGGCCTCGTGGTCCATGAAGGGCGGCATGGAGCTGCGCAACGAGATCACCGGCAGCGACGGGCGGCTGGTGACCGACTCGCTCTCGACGCCCGTGCACGGGTTCATCAGCAACCCGGCCGGCTACCTGATGGAGAAGGCCGACGCCGAGACCGGCTGGGTCTACCCGATCCCCGACGAGGCGCGCGCCTACGGCTACAGCCAGGAGATGCGCCACTTCGTCGAGTGCTTCCGCTCGGGCGAGCAGCCGCGCGAGACGTTCGTCGACGGCTACATCGTCAACTGCGCGCTCGACGCCTGCTACCGCTCGATGGAGACCGGTCGCTGGGAGCCGATCGAGGTCGACGCCGACCTCGTGGCGGCAAGCGACCAGGCCGCGGTGGCACGATGATGCCCGCGACGGCGAGCTTCCTCGACGTCGCGCGCGATCTGCTGGGCCGGGTATCGGAGCAGGACGCCGAGCTCGAGCGCGCCGCCGAGCTGTGTGCGGACGCGATCGGCGCCGGCGGCCTCGTCCACCTGTTCGGCACCGGCCACTCGCGGATCGCCGTCGAGGAGATGTTCCCGCGCTACGGCTCGTATCCCGGCTTCCATCCGATCGTCGAGCTGTCGATGACGTTCCACACGCAGGTGGTGGGCGCCAACGGGCAGCGCCAGGCGATGTTCATCGAGCGCATCGAGGGCCTCGGGGAGGTCGTCCTGCGCAACTTCGACCTGCGCCCGCCGGACGCGATGATGGTGTTCAGCGCGTCCGGGCTCGGCGCAGTCCCGATCGAGGTGGCGCTCGGCGCGCGGCAACGCGGTCTCGGCGTCATCGCCGTCACCTCGCTCGCCGCCACGGAGGCGGGGGAGAGCTCCCACTCGTCGGGATCGCGGCTGCGCGATCACGCCGACGTGGTGCTCGACCTCTGCACGCCGCCGGCGGACGCCCTCGTCGCGCTCGACGGCCTGGACACCCCGGTGGGTCCGGGCTCGACGATCGCAGCGGTGGCGCTCGCCAACGAGGTCAAGGTCCGCACCGCGGCGCGCCTGGTGGAGCGGGGGAGCCTGCCCCCCGTGATCACGAGCGCGTCGGTGGTGGGCGCCGGCGAGTCGCGCCGCCTGTTCGACGCGGCCTACGCGGAGCACGCCCGCCGCGCGGCCCGGGTGCTGGAGGGTGCCCGATGAGCTGTACGTCCTGTCCCATCCCAGGAGGAGGAACTTCGTCCCCATGAGTCTTCGGGCTCGTTCACTCGCGCTGCTAGCGCTGCTCGTCGGGCTGCTCGCCCTGGTCGCCGCCGGGTGCGGCGACGACGACGAGGAGGGCGGCGGCGCCAGCTCCGGCGGTTCGTCGGAGGAGCAGACATACAAGATCGGCGTCAGCAACACCCTTGTGGGCAACGGCTGGCGCGAGGAGATGATCTGCGCGGTCAAGGCGCAGTCCCTGGCCTCGGGCCAGGTCGACGAGGTGCTCGTGCACAACGTCAACGGCGACGCCAGCGCGCAGATCGCCGGCATCCGCAACCTGATCTCCTCGGGTGCGAACGCCATCATCATCAACCCGGCCGACCGCGAGGCGCTCAACCCGGTCATCAAGGAGGCCGACGCACGCGGCATCGTCGTCGTGGCCGTCGACCAGGCGGTCACCGCGCCGGAGGCCTACGTCGTCACCAACGACCAGGTCGCCTACGGCCGCCTCGGCGCCGAGTGGCTCGCCGAGCAGCTCGGCGGCGAGGGCAACATCGTCGAGATGCGCGGCATCAGCGGCGTGCCCGCCGACGACGACCGTCACGAGGGCTTCACGGAGGTCATCGAGGCCAACCCGGGCATGAAGGTCGTCAAGGAGACGTTCACGGACTGGTCGTTCGCGCCCGCCGGCAAGCAGGCCAACGACATCCTGAACTCCAACACGCAGGTCGACGCCATCTGGACGTCGGGCATCGACTACGTGGTCGTCGACGCGCTCAAGAAGGCCGGCCAGGACGACGTGCCGGTTATCGGCACCGACAACAACAAGTTCCTGGAGCAGCTCCAGGACGGCGCCCCGGGCGCGGCGGTGACCAACCCCGCCACGATCGGCGGCGTCGGCACGGCGATCGCGCTGCAAGCGCTCGACGGCGAGAACCCCGAGAAGGTCACCACGCTCACGCCTGAGGTGTGGGACATGGAGAACTCCGCGGACACGATCGAGGAGTTCTACGACCCCGAGCTCCCGCCGACGTACTCGACGCAGATGATCATCGAGCCGTACACCACCTACACCCAGGAGCAGCTCACCGGCTGCGAGGGCCCGTAGGCCGGGACGCATCGATCCGGGCGCGGGCGTAGGCTCGCGCCCGGAAGATCGTATGCGGCTTACTCGCACTCGCAAGCTCGTGCGAGCGCTTTGGTTACCCGATGTCTTTGCTCGAAGTCCGCAACGTCGCGAAGCGCTACGGCCCGGTCGTGGCGCTCAAGTCCGCCGACCTCGTGGTCGAGCCGGGCGAGGTGCACGCGCTGCTCGGCGCCAACGGCGCCGGCAAGAGCACGCTCGTGAAGGTCCTCACGGGCGTGATCCGGCACGACTCCGGGACCATCAAGGTCAACGGCAAGGACGTGCGGATCGGCAGCCCCGAGGGCGCCCGCCGCGTCGGGTTCGCCCCCGTCTTCCAGGACCCGGCGCTGCTGCCTGACCTCACGGTGGCGCAGAACATGCGGCTCACGCGCACCCCGATCGCGGGCGTGCGCGAGTGGCTCGAGCGCATGGGGCTGACGGTCGACCTGACCGAGATGACGGGCAACCTCCCGCTGCCGACGCTGCGGATGCTCGACCTCGCGCGGGCGCTGGCGCGCGACCCCCAGCTGCTGATGCTCGACGAGATCACCGCCGCCCTGCCGTCGGACCTCGCCGAGAAGGTCTTCACCGTCATGCGCGAGTGGCGCGACCAGGGCCGCTCCGTCCTGTTCATCTCCCATCGCCTGGCCGAGGTGTCGGCCGCGTGCGACCGCGCCAGCGTGCTGCGCGACGGCCGTACAGTGGGCACGCTCGTCCCGAAGGCGGGCGAGGAGGAGAAGATCGTCGAGCTGATGCTCGGCGAGAGCCGCAGCAAGCTCGCGGCCGAGATCGAGGCCGAGGTCGACAAGGTCGAGGCCGGGCCCGTCGGCCGCGAGGTGCAGCTCGAGGTCCGCGATCTCTTGGTCGGCGACGATCCCGGCGGCGTCTCGTTCCAGCTGCGCACTGGCGAGATCCTCGGCGTCGCCGCGCTCGAGGGCCAGGGTCAGGACCGGCTGTTCGACTACCTCGCCGGCGAGCGGCGGCCGCCGAGCGGCGAGATGCTGGTGGCCGGCAGGCCGTTCACCCCGCACCATCCGTACGACGCCATCCGCGCCGGCGTCGTGCTGGTGCCGGCCGACCGCGTGCTCGCGCTGCTGCCGCAGCGGCCGATCCGCGAGAACATCGCCGCGCCGCTGTTCAACCGGATCTCGCGCTGGGGGCCGATCAACCGCGGCGACGAGCGGCGCCGCGTGCAGAACGCGATCGACCGCCTGTCGATCGACACGCGGGCGCAGCGGCAGGCGCGCCGGCTCTCCGGCGGCAACCAGCAGAAGCTGACGATCGCGCGCTGGCTGGCCGCCGGGTTCACCACGATGCTGTGCTTCGACCCCACGCGCGGCATCGACGTCGGCACGAAGCGCCAGATCTACGCGCTGCTGCGCGAGCTGGCCGAGGCGGGCGCCGCCGTCCTGCTCTTCACGTCCGAGCTGCCGGAGATCCAGCTCGTCTGCGACCGCGCGGTCGTCGTCTACCGCGGCAAGGTGACAACCGAGATGCCGGCGGCCGATGCGGACGAGCCCGCGCTGCTGCGCGCCGCGCACGGGCTCGGGACGGTCGAGGCGGCGGCATGACGACCGTCGAGGGGGCGACGGCGGGCCGCCGGCGCGCGCTCGAGCCACGGCGTGTCGCCACCCGCCACGGCTGGACGATCGGCGTCTACGTCCTGCTGCTGCTGCTGCTCATCGCCTACATCTGGGCGCTCGCCCCGGTGACGTTCACGTCGTTCGACCTCAAGACGATCGTCATCGGCGCGCTGCCGCTCGCGTTCGCGGCGATGGCGCAGGCGGTGATCGTGATCTCGGGCGGGATCGACCTCTCGCTCGGCGTCATGGTCGCCGTCATCAACGTCAGCGCCGCCTCGCTGATGGAGAACCAGAGCTTCGCGACGTCGCTGCTGATCGCGTTCGGCCTGATGCTGCTCGGTGTGGTGATCGGGACGATCAACGGCGGCCTGATCGTGCTCACCGGCGTGCCCGACATCGTCGTGACGCTCGCGATGTCGTTCGTGTGGGGCGGCGTCGCCCTGCTGATCATGCGCACGCCGGGCGGCGGCTCGCCGCTCGAGTACCAGGCGCTCGGGACCGGCGTGTTCGGGATCGAGTGGATCCCGGCCGGCGCCGTGATCATCGCGCTCGTACTGGCGCTCGTGTGGCTGCCGATCCGCTGGCGCCGGCCAGGCTTCGCCATCTACGCCGTCGGCTCAAACCGCGACCGCGCGTACCTGTCGGGCGTCAACGTGGCGACGACGCGCGTGCTCGCGTACTCGATCGGCGGCTTCTTCGCCGCGATGGGCGGGCTCGCCGCGACGGCGACGACCGGCATCGGCACCCCCTATGCGGGCACGTTCATCACGCTCAACTCCGTTGCCGCCGTCGTGCTCGGCGGCGTCAGCCTGGCCGGCGGCAAGGGCGGCGTGGTCGGGCCGGTGGCGGCCGCGTTCTGCCTGACGCTGGTGCCGTCGATCATGGTCTTCCAGGGCATCGACCCCAACTACGGCCAGGTCATCCAGGGCGCCCTGATCGTGATCGTCGTGATGATCGGCGGCCTCGTCCTGCTGAGGGAGCGCCGGTGAGCACGGCGGCCACCACGCCGGACGAGCTGGCCCCGCGGCCCGGGCCCGTCCGCGCGGCCGGGCACTTCTTGATCGACCGCCCGCTGATCATGCTGTCGGCGATCCTCGTGCTGCTGCTGATCGCGTGCGAGATCGCCTCGCCCGGCTACCTCGGGGCCGACCGGATGGGCATCATCCTGCAGTTCTCGGCGCCGCTCGCGTTCCTCGCCGCCGGCCAGACGCTCGTGATGCTGACGGCGGGCATCGACCTGTCGGTGGCGGCCACCGCCACGGCCGCGGCGTACATCATGGCCGGGCAGGCCTCGCGCGGCACGGCCACGGCGCTCGCGATCGCGGTGCTCGTCGGCCTGGTGGTGGGCCTGATCAACGGGATCGGCGTCGGCGTCTTCCGCGTGAACCCGCTGATCATGACGCTCGGCATGGCGAGCATCGTCAGCGGCTACCTGACGGTCTCCGCGCAGTCGTTCGTCACCGGCGTTCCGCTCGTCCCCGAGTTCGTCCGCGAGCTCGCGGTCGGCAGCCTGATCGGCGACGCGATCCCGAAGTCGCTGCTGCTGTGGGGGCCCGTGGCGGCGCTGATCCTGCTCGGCCTGCGCTACTCGGGCTACGGACGCATGCTGTACGCGGTCGGCGACAACCCGCTGGCGTGCCGGCTGGCCGGCGTCCGGATCTGGCAGGTCCTGCTCGTCGTCTACATCCTCTGCTCGATCCTCGCCGCGATCGGCGGCGTGCTCTACGTCGGCGTCATCAACGCGGCCGACCTCCAGCTCGTCTCGCCCTACCTGCTGCCGTCGGTGGCGGCGGTGGTGATCGGCGGCACGTCGATCTTCGGCGGCATCGGCGGCTACTCCGGGACGATCCTCGGCGCGATCATCCTCGTGGTGCTCGACTCGCTGCTGACGCTGCTCGACGCGTCGCAGGCGTTCAAGCAGATCCTCTACGGCGCGATCATCCTGCTCCTGGCGTGGCTGTATGCCACGTCCACGAAGCGCGTGTAGTGCACGCACCGGTCGAGACCACCGTCATCGGCTCCTACCCGTTCCCGGGCTGGCTGGAGCTGTGCTCGAGCCGAACGGGCGAGCTGGGCCCCGACGACGTCGAGGAGGCGGCGCGCGACGCGACGCTGGCCGCCGTGATGGATCAGGTCCGCGCCGGGCTCGACGTGATCAGCGACGGCGAGCAGGGGCGGTTCGACTTCAACCTGTCCTTCTACGCCTACCTCGACGGGCTCGAGCTGGAGTCGGCGCCGCGCCGTCGCTGGGGCCCGCCGGCGCACGACCAGCGCGGCAAGCACCGGCTGACCGGCGAGCTGAGCGCGCCGCGCGGGCTCGGCGCCGTCGAGGACTTCGAGCGGCTGCGGTCGCTCGCGCCGCCCGGCCCGGCCCTGAAGGCCAGCGTGCCCGGCCCGTACACGCTGGCCGGCCGGATCGAGCACCCCGACCGCTGGGCCGTCACCGAGATGCTGCTCCCGATCGTGGCCGACGAGCTGGTGCGGCTCGTCGAGGCCGGCTGCGAGCGCATCACGCTCGACGAGCCCTCGATGTCCTGCTACGCGTGGCGCGAGGACACGGCGCGGATGGTCGACGTCTTCAACCGCACGGTCGCGGGCGTGAAGGGCCGCTGCTACCTCGGCACCCACCTGTGCTTCGGCAACTTCAAGGGCCGCGCCGTCGGGCGCCGCCGCTACGCGCCGATGTTCCCCGCCTTCCTGGGGATGGACGCCGACGAGCTGCACCTCGAGATGGCCTCGCGCGAGTTCGCGGAGCTCGATGTGATCGAGCAGATCGCGGGGGCGGGCAAGGACATCGGCGTCGGCGTCGTCGACGTGAAGTCCTACTACCTCGAGTCGCCCGAGGACGTCGAGGAGCGCGTCCGCGCCTGCCTGCGCCACGTCCCGCCGGAGCGCCTCAGCGTGTCGCCCGACTGCGGGCTCTCGCAGACCGCCCGCTGGGCGGCGCGGCGCAAGCTGGAGAGCCTGGTCGCGGGCGCGCGCCGCGTGCGCGAATGACTCCTTTCGTGCGTTTCGCCACGCGCTGAACTGGGGAAGCCGCCTCCTGGGAGGCGACCTCACAGGGGGAGCGATGGCAACGATCACGCCCGACAGACAACAGGGCTTCGACCTGCCGAGCAGGAACCTGCCTGCGGCGGAGACGCGAGACCTACCGGAGCCGGTGCCGTTCAGGAAGGTCGCCGGCGCCAGCGTCATCATCCTCGCCACGGCGATCGGCTCGGGCGAGTTCGTGCTCTGGCCGTACATCACCTCGCAGGTCGGGCTCGTGTTCATGTGGGCCGCGATCGTCGGCTTCGCCATCCAGTTCTTCATCAACATGGAGGTCGAGCGCTACACGCTCGCGACCGGCGAGACGGCGCTCACCGGCTTCTCGCGGCTGTGGAAGCCGTGGGGGATCCTGTTCATCGTCATGGCGCTGTGCCAGAACTTCTGGCCCGGCTGGGCGACCGGCGCCGCGACCACGCTGACCTACGCCGTCGGCGGCGGCGACGTCGTGACGATCACCGTCCTCGCGCTGATCGCGATCGGCCTGGCGCTGACCGCCTCGCCGGTCGTCTACCAGACCGTCGAGAAGGTCATGGGCTTCATGGTCGTCCTGATCATGAGCTTCGTCGCCGTCGCTGTCGTATTGGCCACCGACGGCAGCGCGTGGGGCGACCTCGCGACGAGCGTGACCGCGCCCGAGATCCCGGTCGGCGGTGACCTGAGCATCGCGCTGCTGCTCGGCGCGCTCGCCTTCGCCGGCGCCGGCGGGGCCAACAACCTCGTCCAGAGCAACTACATCCGCGACAAGAACATGGGCATGGGCAAGCGGATCCCGCACATCGTCTCGCCGATCACCGGCGAGGAGGAGGCGGCCCCGGGCATCGGCTACACGTTCACGGTCAACGACGAGAACATGCGCCGCTGGCGCGGCTGGTGGAGCGTCGCCAACAAGGAGCAGTTCATCACCTTCTTCCTGATCGGCGTGATCTCGCTGATCGTGCTGTCGGTGCTGACGTACTCCACCGTGCCGGTCGGAGCCGACCTCGGCGAGGAGTTCGCGTTCATCCAGGCCGAGGGCAACACGCTCAAGGACACGATCGCCCCATGGTTCGGCACCGCGTTCTGGATCTGCGGCGCGGTCGCCCTGTTCTCGACCAACCTCGGCATCCTCGACTACACGTCGCGGCTGGTCGCCGACCAGCTGAAGGTCAGCGCGATGCGCGAGAGCACGTTCTGGTCGGAGAGCAAGATCTACTTCGCGGCGGTCTGGACGATGATCATCTTCGGCTGCATCGTGCTGCTGAGCGGCCTCGAGGCGCCGCTGCTGCTGCTCGTCATCTCGTCGTCGATCGCCGGCGTGATGATGTTCATCTACTCGATGCTGCTGATCCAGCTCAACCGGCGCGCGCTGCCGAGGCAGATCAAGATCGGCGGCACCCGGCTTGCCGTGATGGCGTTCTCGGTGCTGTTCTTTGGCGTGTTCTCTGTGCTGCTGGTGTACGACGAGGGGAAGGCGCTGTTCTAAAGGCACTCGGCGTCCGGATCGTTCTGGCGCTCCTCATCTGGATCGTGCTGGTCGCGATCGCGCTGGCGGTGGGACTGCTCTAGCGAGCGTCGTCCCACCGCTCGCCGGTCGCGGCGCGGCTCGGCAGCTCGCGGACGACGGGCCACAGCACCGCCATGAGGTGCTCGGCGACCCGTTCGAGCGGCGTCTCGGGGTGATCGACCGCCCAGAACGCGATCGCCTCGGCGGCGCCGACGAAGACGTGCGCGATCGCGTCGAGCCGCTCGGCGTCGGGCTCCGCGGTCCAGCCGGGGAGCTCGCGCAGTAGCTGGGCGATCAGGCCGGACTGCTCGGCGCGGATCGCCCCGGCGGCCTCGCCGAAGCGGCCGCCCTCGCCGAACAGGACGACCCAGGTGGCGCGCTGCTCGTCGGCGAAGGCGATGAAGGCCTCGATGCCGGCGCGCAGCGCCCGCTCCGGCGTGTCGGCCCGCCGGACGGCGGCGGCGATCTCCTCGAACAGCCGCCCGCGGGCCCGCTCGACGCACGCCAGCAGCAGCCCCTCCTTGGAGCCGAAGTACTCGTAGAGCATCGGCTTCGAGATCCCTGACGCGGCCGCGATCTCGTCCATCGAGACGCCGTGGTAACCGCGCTCGGAGAACAGCCGCTCGGCCGCGGCGACCATCTGCGCCTCGCGCACGGCGCGCGGGGTGCGACCGCGCGGGTACGTCGCCGTGTGCGTCGCGTCACTCATGGGGTTTCTCGCAGTCTACCCGGGGTAACCTACCGCCAGTAACCTACCGACAGTAACTCTCACAAAGGGGTCAGACCCCTGCTTGAGGGTTCACACAGAGGGGTCAGACCCCTGGTTGAGGGTTCAGGCCGCTGCCTGACGGTTCGAGGACCAGATGACGACCCAACCCTCAGAAAAGGGTCAGACCCCTGCTTGAGGGTTCGAGGACCAGATGACGACCGATCTCATCCCGCTCCTGGCCGCCGGCGAGCCCGCCGGCGGAGCACCGCTGAAGGACCTCGTGCCGGCCGCGCTGGTCGCCGGGCTGCTCACCGCCGCTGCGCTGGGCCTCGGTGCCACGCACCGGTCCGGCCGCGTGACCGCGCTGTCGCGGCTCGCCGGCCTCGCGTCCAAGGCCGTGCCGGTCCCCGGCTGGTCGGCGCTCCCCGTGCTCGTCACGCTCGGCTCGCTCGGCATCGCGGCCTTCGGCTTCTTCTGGGACGTCGCCACGCACATCGACTCGGGTCGCGACAGCGGCCCGTTCGCGAACGTCGCCCACTACCCGATCCTGCTCGGCCTCGGCGGCGTCGCCCTGGCCGGCTTCCTCGCCTGCGTGCTCGGCGCCGACGACCGCGACCGCGCCGCGCTCACCCTCGCCCCCGGCTGGCGCGTGCCGCTCGGCGGAGCGCTGCTGCTGCTGTGCGGGTCGGTGGCGATGCTCGGCTTCCCGCTCGACGACGTCTGGCACCGCATCTTCGGCCAGGACGTGACCCTGTGGGGGCCGACGCACGTGCTGATGATCGGCGGCGCCTCGCTGGCGCCGATCGCCGCCTGGCTGCTGCTCGTCGAGGGCCGCCGCGCGAGCGGGAAGCCGCACGCGAGCCGGCGGCTGACGCTGCTCGCCTGGGAGGTCCAGCTCGCCGGCGCGACGCTGATCGGCCTCTCCACGCTCCAGCTCGAGTTCGGCTTCGGCGTTCCGCAGTTCCAGCTCGCCTTCCACCCGATCCTGATCGCGCTGGCCGCGAGCATCGCGCTCGTGGCCGCGCGGCTGCGGCTGGGCCGCGGCGGCGCGCTCGCCGCCACGGGCGCCTACCTGCTGGTCATGACCCCGATGGTGCTGATCATCGGCCCCGGCTTCGACCACACGTTCCTGCACTTCCCGCTCTACCTCGTCGAGGCCGTGCTCGTGGAGCTCGCGGCGCTGGCCTTCGCGCGCCGTGGCGCGATCGCGGTCGGCGCCGCTTCCGGAGCGCTGATCGGGACCGTCGGGCTGGCCGCCGAGTTCGTGTTCTCCCACCTCGTCATGCCGCTTCCGTGGCCGGCCGCGCTGCTGCCGGAGGCGGGGGTCCTGGCCCTCGTCGCCGCCGTCGCCGGCGGGCTGCTCGGCGCGCACCTCGGCAACGGGCTCGAGGGCCGGGGACGCGCGCTCCCGCGGCTGCTCCCCGCCGCGGCGCTCGCCGTCGTTGGCGCCTGCATCGCGATCCCGCTGAGCACGAGCGAGGGCACGCCGGTCCGCGCGTCCGTCGCGCTGTCCGAGACGCGGCCGGCGCCGGAGCGCGAGGTCGTGGCCACGCTCCGGCTCGACCCGCCGCAGGCGGCCGAAGGCGCCAAGTGGATGCACGCGATGGCCTGGCAGGGCGGCGGCAGCCGGCTCGTCGAGCTCGACGAGATCGCGCCGGGCACGTACCGCACCGCCGAGCCGGTCCCCGTGCACGGCGACTGGAAGGCGAACATCCGCCTCCACACCGGCGACGCGATCCTCGCCATGCCGGTGTTCCTGCCCGAGGACCTGGGAATCCCCGCCCCTGAGGTACCCGCCGAGCCGCGCTTCGAGCGCGCCTTCCAACTCGACAGCGAGGTCCTGCGGCGCGAGGAACGGGGCGCCGCCGGCTGGCTGACCGGCGCCGCCTACGGCATCCTCGGCGCGGTCGCGCTCGCGTGGCTGGCCGCGATCGTGGCCGCGGTCACGCGCTTCGAGCGGCTGAGGCCGTCCGTCGCGGGAGGCACAGCTCCCGCCTGATCGACGGCGGCGGGCCGTCGTCCGCGGTTGACACGCTGTCGGCCGCGACATAGGCTCGACTAGCTGTATAGACAGCCGCGAGCGCTGAGGGAGGTCGGCGGCGGTGAGGGACATCAGGGACATCAAGGCCGCCGTGGTGGGCACCGGGTTCATCGGCGTGGTGCATGTCGAGGCGCTGCGGCGGCTGGGCGTCGAGGTGACCGGGATCGTAGGCTCCACACCCGAGCGCGCGGCCGCGAAGGCCAAGGCCGCCGCGCTGCCGGCGCCGTACCCGAGCTTCGAGGCGATGCTCGCGGACCCGGCGGTCGACGTCGTCCACCTGACGACGCCCAACCACCTCCACCACGCGCAGGTCCGCGACACGCTCGCGGCCGGCAAGCACGTGGTCTGCGAGAAGCCGCTGGCGATGAGCTCCGAGGAGACCGGCGAGCTGCTCAGGCTGGCAGAGGCGAGCGGACTCGTCCACGCGGTCAACTTCAACATCCGCTTCTACGCACAGAGCCAGGAGGCGCGGGCGCGCGTGCAGGCCGGCGAGATCGGCGACGTGCGGCTGATCTCCGGCGGCTACCTGCAGGACTGGCTGCTGTTCGACACCGACTGGAACTGGCGGCTCGACCCCGCGGCGGGCGGCTCGCTGCGCGCGGTGGGAGACATCGGCTCGCACTGGCTCGACCTCGTCACGTTCATCACCGGCCGCCACGTCGAGGCGGTGATGGCCGACCTCACCACCTTCATCGGGGTCCGCAAGCAGCCGACCGGCCCGGTAGAGACGTTCAGCGGCGGCGCCGCCGCCGAGAGCGTCGACGTGCCGATGGACACGGAGGACGCGGCCGGGATCCTGCTCCGCCTCACCGGCGGCGCGCGGGCGGTGGTGACGGTCTCGCAGGTCTCGGCGGGCCGGAGGAACCGCCTGAGCTGGGAGATCGACGGCTCGGAGGCCGCCCTCGCCTGGCACTCGGAGGCCCCGGAGGAGCTGTGGATCGGTCACCGCGGACGCCCGAACGAGCTGCTCCTGCGCGAGCGCGGCGACTACCCGCCGGGCCACGCCGAGGGCTTTCCCGACACGTTCAAGCACCTGTACCGCGCGGTCTACCGCGCGGTGGCCGCCGGCGGCCCGCCGCCGGGGGCGGGCGGGGCCGAATACCCGACGTTCGCCGACGGCCACGAGGAGGCGCTGATCGCCGACGCGATCGCGCAGTCGCACGCCGAGCAGCGTTGGGTGACCGTCAACCCCGTGCCCCAGGAGGTGCGATGAAGCTCGGCTTGCTCACCGCGGCCTTCCCGACCCTGACGCTGGACGAGATCGCCGACTGGGCGTCCGCCGCCGGCTTCGAGACGCTCGAGGTCGCGTGCTGGCCCGCCGGCGAGGGCGCGGCCCGCCGCTACGCCGGCGTCTGCCACATCGACATCGACAAGCTCGACGGCCCGGCGGCAGGCAGGATCGTGGCCGAGCTCGACCGGCGCGGGCTCGCCATCTCGGCGCTCGCCTACTACCCGAACCCGCTGTCGCCCGACCCCGAGGCGCGCGCCGCCGCGCACGGGCATCTGCGCAAGGTGATCGAAGCGGCCGACCTGCTGGGGGTCGACACGGTGGGCACGTTCGTCGGCCGCGACCGCACCAGGAGCCTGCCCGACTCGCTCGCCGACTTCCGCGACGTCTGGCCGGAGCTGGTGGCGCACGCCGCTTCGCACGGGGTGCGGATCGCGATCGAGAACTGCCCGATGATCTTCTCCGAGGACGAGTGGCCGGGCGGCGACAACCTCGCCTACTCGCCCGCGATCTGGCGCGAGATGTTCACCGCGATCCCGGACGACAACTTCGGCCTGAACTTCGACCCGTCGCACCTGATCTGGCAGATGATCGACGTCGAGCGCGCGGTGTACGAGTTCGGCGAGCGGATCTTCCACGTGCACGGCAAGGACCTCGAGGTGCGGCCCGACGGGCTGTACGAGCACGGCGTGATGAGCGTCGGCATGGGCTGGCAGGTCCCGCGGCTGTGTGGTCTCGGCCAGGTCGACTGGGGGCGCTTCATCGGCGCCCTGTACGCCGTCGGCTACGACCACGTGGTCTCGATCGAGCACGAGGACCGGCGCTTCGAGGGCTCGGTCGAGCTCGTCCAGCGCGGCTTCGAGATCGCGCGCAACACGCTGCGGCCACTGCTGGCGTGATCGCCCTGGTCAAGCTGGCGGCGGGCGAGGGGAACGTCGACCTCGCCGAGCGGCCCGAGCGCCCGCCGGGCACCGGCGAGGTCGCGCTCGACGTGGCCGCCGCGGGCGTGTGCGGCACCGACCTGCACATCTGGCTCGGGGAGTACGACAGCGTCCCGCCCGTGACCATGGGGCACGAGGTGTGCGGGACGGTGGCGTCGGTCGGCGAGGGGGTCGACGGCGCGTGGGTCGGCGCGCGCGTGGCGGTCGAGACGTTCTTCTCGACCTGCGGCGAATGCGCGCACTGCCGCGCCGGCAAGCTCAGCGTCTGCGAGCGGCGGCGCTCGATCGGCACGCACGTCGACGGCGGGTTCGCGCCGCGGCTCGTGCTGCCGGCGCGCAACCTGCACCGGGTGCCGGACGCGCTGCCCGACTCGGCGGCGGCGCTGTCGGAGCCGCTGGCGTGCGTGTGCAACTCACTGCTCGACCCGCGCGCGGTGCGGGCGGGCGACGACGTGCTCGTGACCGGCCCGGGGGCGATCGGGCTGATCGCCGCCCAGGTCGCCCGTGCGTGCGGCGGCCGGGTGACCGTGCGCGGGACCGCGGGCGACGGGCCGCGGCTGGCGCTCGCGGCGTCGCTCGGGTTCGAGACCTCGGTGGCGGGGCGCGACGGCGCGCCGCCGGCCGACGTGGTCGTCGAATGCTCGGGCGCCGGACCGGGCATCGCCGACGCCCTGCGCGCCGCGCGGCGGCGCGGCCGCGTGGTGCAGATGGGCCTGCGCGGCGCCGACGTGACGATCCCCTACGACCTGATCTGCTTCCACGAGCTGACCGTGACGGCGGGCTTCGCCTCCAACCCCGGCTCGTGGCGGCGGGCGATGGCGCTGCTGGAGGCCGGAGCCGTCTCGCTGGAGCCGCTGGTCACCGAGGTCGTGCCGCTGCGCGAGTGGCGCCGCGCGTTCGACGCCTCGCGCGCCGGCGACGGCGTCAAGTTCGTGCTCGATCCGCGATGACGGCGGTCATCTTCGACTGCGACGGCACGCTGGTGGATTCCGAGCCGCTGGCCCGCACGGCCTGGGAGCGGGCGCTGTCGGTCCACGGCTACGAGCTCACCGACGCGGACGCCGAGGCGTCGGTCGGCCTGCCGTACCCGCGCGTGCACGCCTACTTCGCCGAGCGGGTCGCGCTCCCGCCCGCCGAGCCGTTCTGGGGCGAGTTCTCGGGCGAGCTGTTCGCGCTGATCGACAGCGAGCTGCGGCCGTTCGAGGACGCGGTCGGAGCCGCGCGGGAAGTGCGCGCGCGCGGCATGCCGGTGGCGGTGGCCTCGTCGAGCCCGCGCGAGCGGCTGCAGCGCACGCTGGGGCGCGCCGGGCTGCTCGACGCGTTCGACGTCGTCGTGTCGGGCGACGAGGTGGTCAACGGCAAGCCGGCGCCGGACATGTTCCTGCTCGCCGCCGAGAAGCTCGGGGTCGAGCCGGAGCGGTGCGTCGTGATCGAGGACAGCCCCCCGGGCGTGCAGGCGGGCGTCGCCGCCGGCATGACGACGATCGGTGTGTGTCGCGTGCCGGGGACCGAGGAGACCCTCGCCGCGGCCGACCGCGTGGTTGACTTCCTCACCGCCGACGTGATCCTCGCCCCGTGATCGCCACCGCCGTCTCATCCGTCGTCGCCAACGGCACGGCCGCCGGCTGCCGGGCGATCGACCTGCGGGTCGAGCGCGGCATCCACCTGCGGCTGCTGCCCGACCGCGGGCTCGACGCCGGCGAGGCCTGGTTCGCCGGGCTGCCGCTCGACTGGCGCTCGCCCGTCGGGGAGACGGCGCCGGTCGCGAACGACTGGATGCTCTCGTTCGGCGGCGGGCTGCTGGTCACGTGCGGGCTGCGCAACGTCGGCGTGCCGTCGGAGGGGCACGGCCAGCACGGCGACTACACGTTCCAGCGCGCGGACGTCGAGGCCGTCGAGCGCTCGGACGACGCGCTGATCGTCCAGGGACGGATCGCCGAGGTCGCCGCGCTCGGCCACCACCTCGAGGTCGAGCGGACGTGGCGCACCTACGCGGGTCGCGGCCTCGTCCAGCTCGAGGACGTCCTCACCAACCACGGCGACCGCACCGAGCCGGCGCTCCAGCTCTACCACGTCAACCTCGGCCCGCCGCTGTGGGCGGACGGCTCCGAGCTGACGCTGAACGCGGCCGCGACCCACCCCCGCGACAAGGAGGCAGA
>Ga0268386_10001187_pt1 | contig 17710 bp, 19 predicted proteins | sample RVTome_15_FD_200260 | JGI IMG/M metagenome (GOLD analysis project Ga0268386, IMG submission 200260) | Soil microbial communities from uranium-contaminated site in the Upper Colorado River Basin, Wyoming, United States - RVT150D86... ...
CCCGACGCGCCGCCCCGCGGTGGGACGCGAACCGCGTCGGGGGTGCGGCGCGAGCCGCTCGGCATCGGGACCACGCGACCGTTGTCCGGCGCGCTGACGTTGGGCGGAGGCGTCTGACGCGACGACCCCGGCGCCGGTTGGCCGCGACGGATCGCGGTCGGCGGCGGCGACGCCGGCTGCTGATCCGACGGTCGCGCGCGCGGCGTCAGACGCGAGGGCGATGAATTGACCACAGGGGGAATCGATCGCTGGGCCGGCGAGCCCGCGCCAGGTGCGGGCGCGCTGCGCAGGCGAACGGGGGAGCGCGGGTCGATCGGCGCGGTCGTCCGATCCGACGGCACCGCGCGGGATCGCGACGATGGCGTGGACGGAGTGGCGAGGCGGGAGCCGGCCGGCGCTCGCGATCCGGAGGGAGCCTGGGACGCTGGCGCCTGCACGGACGACGCCCCGTTCCGCGCCCCGGCGCCGTCACGCGGAATCGCGCGCGATCCGGATCGCGAGCCGGCATCGATCGCCGGCGCGCTGCCGCGAATGGCCTGCCCATCGAATCCCGCGCGAGGCGCGGCGCCGTTGCGCGGTACGGCAACCCCCCGCCGCGAGCCCACCGATCGAATCGGCGCCGGATCGTCGCGCAGGTTCGGACGCGGCGGCGCGGCCGAGCGGAAGTCACTCCAGGTCGAGACCGGCAGCGCCGAGCCGGCCAAGCCGTGACGCGGCACCGCGACGTTCGGCACGAAGTGCTGCCGCGGCAACACCGTCCACCCATGCCACGGCCGATGGGTGTTGATGTTCACGTTGATGTTCGTGATCGAGAACACCGGTCGATTGTCGAAGCCGAGCGGACACCAGCCGACGAAGCGCGGCGAGCGGGCCCAGTGGACCCACGCCGGACCCCACTGACGGCCCGGGATCCAGAACCACCGTCCGCTGTGAATCCCCCAGCGGCCGTAGTGATGCGTCGGCCACGCCCACCGGCCCCCGCCGATCCAGAACCAGCCGAACCGCCCGTGGAACGACCACTTGCCGTGATGGTACGGACGCCAGCCGGTGGCGACGCGCGGATACCAGACGTAGCCGTACGTCGGCTCGTAGTTCCAGTCGCCGTACCGATCGAACGCGCCGGCGTAGTAGTGCACTTCGGTCGGCAGGTAGCGCGTCGAGTACGCGCCGGTCCGCACGGCGCGCTGATCGTCGGCCCATCGCTCGAACTCGGTCCACGCCGCCGAGTTCGCGACATAGGGCAGCGACGGCGCCTGCAGCGCATTGGCCACGGCATACGTGCCCGCACGCACGACCGTGCGGCCGTGATCGTTGAGGAGCTCGGCGGTGCCGCGCAGCACGGTGAGATCGACCTCGGGGCGTGACTGCCGCTCGACGAGCGCGATGCGGTATTCGCCCGGGGTGCGCACGAGCGCCGAGCCGGCGGCCGTATCGACGCGATACTCGACGCCGCCCGTCGCGCGCGCGATCACGAGCTTCACGCGGCCGCCGAGCAGCCGCATCAGCGAGTCGTCCAGCAGATCGATCGACGTGTGGTCGTCGATCGCCAGCGCGCTGCCGTCCGCAAACAGAATCTCGAGCCGCCCGCGCGTGGTGCGCAGGCGATCGCCAGCCAGCAGGATGATGTTCTCTTCGACCGGATCGATCCGTCCTTCACGCTCGAGCGTGGCGGTCCCATCGACCGCCGAGACGTGCGCCGGGATCTCGTCCGAGTAGTCCACCAGCGCGGGATCCTGCTCCAGCGGTGCCGGGTCGCCGTAGTCCTGCTGCGCCGACGCGCGCGCGTCGAACGCCTGGATCGCGAGCGCCAGGAGCACACCAAGAGCCGCAGACATCGTGGGTGGAACAACGCGCCTGACTCGGAGCAGGAAGGTCATGACTTGCACCTCAAGTCAGGCAAGGCTGGCTAAGCCCAATCATAGCAGCGAAACGGCGCGCGCCGCGCCTGCGGGCCCGCTTCGCGAACCGCGGCAGTGCACGCATCCAACACCCCGCACACCCGCACTCCAGAGTCATCAGTTGACATTGATACGCTCATATTTCTATAATGTCTTCGACTCAATTTTCGACGGCCTGACGGGCCGAACTACAAGCATCTGAACGGTTTAGAGGGGGAAGGTCATGAGCAAGATCATCGGGATCGACCTGGGCACCACCAACTCCGTGGTCGCGGTCATGGAAGGCGGCGAGCCGGTCGTCATCACCAACTCGGAAGGGGGCCGGCTGACGCCGTCGGTCGTCGGGTTCACCAAGGCCGGCGAACGGCTGGTGGGCCAGGTGGCCAAGCGTCAGGCCGTGACGAATCCGGAGAACACGGTTTTCTCCATCAAACGCTTCATGGGCCGGCGCTTCGATGAGGTCTCCGAGGAAATGAAGATGGTGCCCTACAACGTCGTCCGCGACGGCGACCGCGTCGTCGTCAGCGTGCTCGACGGATCCAAGAAATATTCGCCGCCCGAGATCTCCGCGATGATCCTGCAGAAGCTCAAGCAGGCCGCGGAGGACTACCTGGGCCAGCCGGTGACCCGCGCGGTCATCACGGTGCCCGCTTACTTCAACGACGCGCAGCGGCAGGCGACCAAGGATGCCGGCAAGATTGCCGGTCTCGAAGTCGAGCGCATCGTCAACGAGCCGACCGCGGCCGCGCTCGCCTACGGCCTCGACAAGAAGAAGGACGAGACGATTGCCGTCTACGACTTCGGCGGCGGGACCTTCGATATTTCGATTCTCGAAGTCGGCGAAGGGGTCGTCGAGGTGAAGTCCACCAACGGCGACACGCACCTCGGCGGCGACAACCTCGACCAGCGCGTGATCGACTGGATTGTCACCGAGTTCCGGCGGCAGGAAGGGATCGATCTGTCGAAGGACCGGATGGCGCTGCAGCGGCTGAAGGAAGCGGCGGAGAAGGCCAAGATGGAGCTCTCCACGGTGATGGAGACCGAGATCAATCTGCCGTTCATCTCGGCGGATGCGACGGGACCGAAGCATCTGGCGATGAAGCTGACGCGGGCGAAGTTCGAATCGCTCGTCGAGGATCTGCTGCAGAAGACGATGGGCCCGTGCCGGCAGGCGCTGTCGGATGCGGGGCTGCAGGCGCGCGACATTGACGAGGTCGTGCTCGTCGGCGGCTCCACGCGCATTCCGCGCGTGCAGCAGCTCGTGAAGGAAATGTTCGGCCGGGAGCCGCACAAGGGGGTCAACCCGGATGAGGTGGTGGCGATTGGCGCGGCGGTGCAGGCCGGCGTGCTCTCGGGCGAGGTCAAGGACCTGCTCCTGCTCGACGTGACGCCGCTCTCGCTCGGCATCGAGACGCTCGGCGGCGTGATGACGACGCTGATTCCGCGCAACACGACGATCCCGTCGAAGAAGAGCGAGGTGTTCTCGACGGCGGCCGACGGCCAGACGAGCGTCGAGGTGCACGTGCAGCAGGGCGAGCGCCCGATGGCGCGCGACAACCGCACGCTCGGCAAGTTCCATCTCGACGGGATTCCGCCGGCGCCGCGCGGCGTGCCGCAGATCGAGGTCGCGTTCGACATCGACGCCAACGGCATCGTCAACGTCAACGCCCGCGACAGGGGTACGGGCAAGGAACAGAAGATCACCATCACGGCGTCGAGCGGTCTCAGCAAGGACGAGGTCGATCGCATGATGCGCGACGCCGAGAGCCATGCCGCGGAAGACAAGCAGCGGCGCGAGGAAGTCGACGCGCGCAACCGCGCCGACCAGGCGGTCTACGGCGCCGAGAAGTTCCTGCGCGAGTCGGGCGAAAAGCTCGACCCGGCGGATCGGATGGCGATCGAATCGGCGACCAACGACGTCAAGAAGGCGCTCGAGGCCAATGACGTCAAAGGGATCGACCGCACGCTCGACGCGCTCATGCAGGCGCAGCAGAAAGCCGCGGAGAAGCTGTACGCCGGCACGGCTGGTCCGGGCGAACCGGGGTCCGGCACTGGACCGACCGGCGGCAACGGCAAGGCCGAGGACGTCATTGACGCTGAAGTTGTCGAAGAGAAGAAGTAAGTGTCGGTGGAATTAGTGGATTGGTGGATTAGTGAATCAGGTGGGTCGATTCGCCAATTCACTCGATTCACTAATTCACCGATTACAGCGACAAGTATCAGAGATGGATCTCTACGCAGTCCTCGGAGTGAATCGGGCCGCTTCGGATGAGCAGATCGAGCGGGCCTTCCGGAGGCTCGCGCGGCGGTATCACCCGGGTGTGAATCCGGGCGATCAGGTCGCGGCCGAGATGTACCGGCACATCCAGGAGGCGTACCGCGTGCTGAGCGATGCCGCGCGGCGCGGGGACTACGACCGGCGCGGCCATGAGGCGGCGCGCACGGGCACGGTGAGCACGACGATCGCCTTCGAGGGGTTCGACTTCTCGGCCTCGGTGGAAGGGCCGTTCGCGGCGACGTTCTCGGAGCTGTTCTCCGACGTGTTTCACGATGCGGCGCGCGAGGCGACCGCGCCGTCGCGCGGCGCGGACATCGAGGCCACGCTGCGCATCTCGTTCGAGGCCGCGATGCGCGGCGGATCGCATCCGCTGTCCGTCACGCGGCAGGAACGCTGCCCGGCCTGCACGGGACTGGGACGCGTGTCGCGCGCGCCCGGGACCTGCCCGGCCTGCGAAGGCCACGGCACGCGCCGCTGGGCTCGCGGACATCTGGTGTTCAGCAGGCCCTGCGATGTCTGCGGCGGCGGCGGGCGCGTGACGGCGCAGCCGTGCCGGTCCTGCGGCGGCGCGGGACTGCAGTCGCGCGGGGAGGTCGTCACGGTGGCCGTCCCGGCGGGCGTCGAGGACGGCGCCCGGCTCACCGTCCCGGGCCGCGGCCACGCCGGCGCACGGCGCGGCTCGGCCGGTGACCTGTATGTCACCGTCGAGGTGGCCGAGCACCCGTTTTTCCGGCGGTCCGGGCGCGACCTCCACGTGACGCTGCCGGTGGCGGTGCACGAGGCGGCGCTCGGCGCGCGGGTGGACGTGCCGTCGCTCGACGGGCCGATCACGGTGGATCTGCCGGCGGGCACGGCATCGGGCCGGCAGCTGCGGGTGCGCGGCCGCGGCGTGCCCGACCCCGGCGCGGGCGGACATGCGGGCGATCTGGTGCTCGAGGTGCACATCGTCCTGCCGTCGACGCTCGACGCCCGGTCGAAGGCGCTGCTCGAGGAGTTCGGCGAGCGCAATCACGAGGACGTGCGGGCGCGCCTGTTCGGCGATCGCCCGAAGGGATGAGATCACATGGGGACGCGACGGACCGGCACCGGCAAGGGCTACTACATGATCAGCGCGGTGGCGGCGCGGTACAACATCCATCCGCAGACGCTGCGGTTGTACGAGCGCGAAGGGCTGCTCAAGCCGTCGCGCACCGAAGGCAACACGCGGCTGTACTCGGACGAGGATCTGCAGGATCTCGAGACGATTCTCGCGCTCACGCGCGATCTCGGCGTCAATCTCGCGGGCGTCGAGATCATCCTCAACATGCGCCGCAAGATGGAGCGCATGCAGCGCGAGGTGAACGAGTTCATGCAGTACGTCAAAGGCGAGCTCGCGCGCGGACTCGGCGACTGGGAGCAGCGGCTCAACACCGCGCTCGTGCCGGCGCGCCCCGATGAGCTCATGAAGGATCGCCCCGCCGGGATCGCCGAACACGAACCTGCCGGGAAATCGTGACGCGCGACAGTGCTACACTCTCGCCTTCGCAATGACATGCGCGCGCTGTGATGGAACCGGCTGGCGAGTCGTCGAGCGCGACGGCACGCGCCGCGCCGAGCGCTGCGACTGCTGGCGCGCCTCCATCGTCGACACGCTGGTGAGCAGCGCGCGCATTCCGCCGCGCTACGCGCGCTGCGATCTCGACAACTTCCTCCTCTATCCGAACGAGCGCCTGATGGCGACCGTGGCGCACGCGCGCCGCTTCGCCGACGCGTTTCCCGCCGTGCAGAAGGGGCTCTGTCTCATCGGGCCGCCCGGGATCGGCAAGACGCACATCGCGGTGGCCGTCCTGCGCCGCGTGATCATCGACAAACACGCGCGCGGTCTGTTCTATGACGTCCGCGATCTGCTCCGCATCATCCGCTCCACCTACAACCCGGTGGTGCGGACGGCCGAGATGGACATCCTGCGCCCGGTGATGGACGCCGATATTCTGGTCCTGGACGATTTGGGCGCGGAAAAGCCGTCCGAATGGGTGGAAGAGACGATGAACCTCATCGTCAACACGCGGTACAACGAACGCCGGCCGACCGTGTTCACGACCAATTACGAGAACCTGCCGGACGAAGCGGAGATGGACTCGCTGAAGGTCCGCGTCGGCTTCCGGATGCACTCGCGGCTGCACGAGATGTGCGAGTTCCTCGAATACGACGGCGGCGACTACCGCATGATGCCCGCCAACGGCGGCGCCGACGACCTCGCCATCCTCTGGAAGCGCGCCAAGGGGCGCCGTCCGCTGCCGGCGCGCACCCACGGTCAGGCCAGGGCGCAAATCCGCGAGCCTCGAGAGGCCCGCGAGCCCAAGGAGCTTCGCTGGCCGGGTGGAAAAGCTGGACGGGACTGAATGGAGCCCGCGGTCTTCAGATCGCGGGAACCAATCGCCATGCCGCTCGGGCTCTATCTGCACCTCCCGTTCTGTCAGGCCATCTGCAGCTACTGCAACTTCAACCGGGGCCTGCTCGATCCCGCGCTCAAGACGCGGTACGCGGACGCGCTCGCGCGCGAGATCGAGAACGTCGGCTCGTCTGAGTGCGGCGCGGACACGCGGGGCCGCCGCGCGGACACGGTCTTCTTCGGAGGAGGAACACCATCGCTCCTCGAGCCCGACGAAGTCGCGCGGCTGATAGCGGCGTGCCGCACGTCATACGACGTTGCCGACGACGCCGAGATCACGCTCGAGACGAATCCGGAAACGGCGACCGAGCCGCGCCTCGCCGCATTTCGTGACGCCGGCGTCAACCGGATCAGCTTCGGCGTCCAGTCGTTCGACGACGACGAGCTGCGGCGCCTCGGCCGGATCCACTCCGCACAGCGCGCGCGCGACGCGATCGAAGACGCGCGGCGCGCCGGGTTTGGCAACGTCAGCCTCGATCTGATGTTCTGGCTGCCGGGCCAGACGCTCGCCTCCTGGAGGCGGACCATAGACGAGGCGATCGTGCTCGAACCGGATCACCTGTCGCTCTACCTGCTCGAGCTCTACCCGAACGCGCCGCTGAAGGAGGCGATCGCGCGTCAGACCGAGACGGGCGGACCCCAGGCGCGTGCCTGGCAGCAGGCGGCCGACGACCTCGCCGCCGACATGTACCTGCAGGCGCTCGACCGGCTCGACGCGGCAGGATTTGTGCAGTACGAGATCTCGAACGTGTCGCGTGCCGGCTCGCACTCCCGGCACAACGTCAAGTACTGGCAGGGGGGCGACTGGATCGGCTTCGGCTGCGGCGCCCACTCGACCGTTGATGGCGCGCGCTGGAAGAACGTCGCGGCCACGGCCGACTACGTCGATCGCGTGCGCTCACAGCGATCGGCGGCGGTGGACCGCCAGCAGCTCTCGGCGCAGGAGCGGGTCGAAGAGGCGCTGTTCACCGGACTGCGGCTGACGTCCGGCATCGATGCCGGGAACTTCCAGCGCCGGTTCGGGGTCGAACCCTGGTCCAGGTACGGCGCGGACCTCGGCCCGTTCGTCGAGGCCGGCTACGTCTGGAAGGACGGACGCCGGTTCGGCCTCACGCGGCCAGGGATGCTGGTCGCCAACGAGGTGCTGGCGACCTTCGTCTGAGGCGCCAGGCGGCGTACGGTAAAGTAGAGATTCTTCAGCAGGTTGGTGGTTCTGACAGAGGGAGGCGAGCACATGGTTCGGTCCGGGTTCATGCCGGCGGTCGGTCGGCGTGCGTTGGTGGCTATTGGGTTGGCGAGTGCTCTGGCCAGCACTGGTGTCGGGACCGAGTCCGGTGGCCTCCGTCAGGATCCCGCGCCCGCCGCGCAGCCACAGCAGGCTGATCCGCTGAAGTTCTCTCACGATGGCGCCATGTTACTGGTGTGGCAGGTCAAGCCGGACCGCGCTGAAGGCTTCGAGCAGGCCTGGCTCACGATCAGACAAGCCCTCGCCAAGCACGAGAACGCGGATATCCGTGCGTTTGGCGAGAGTTGGTCGATCCACAAGGTTGAGGCCAGCTCGCCGCAGTCGGTGATGTACGTGTTCCATCTGAACCCCGTCTCAAAAACCTACAGCTACAATCCAAGCCCGCTCCTGTTCGAGACACTGAAGGCTCCAACTCCGGACCCGAGCGCCGCCACGCCTCCACCCAACCCGCCAGGCACGTTCTCGTACGATGAGGCGAAGACGATCTTCGACAGGATCAGCGGCGCGTGGATTGAGACTGGCGGAATCGTGCCGTGGCCGCTGCGAAAGCTCAGTTAGACACAAAGGGAGGCGATCACATGGTTCGGTCCGGATTCATGCCGGCGGTTGGCCGGCACGCAACGGTGGCTTTCATCCTGGCGATTGCGGTCGGCGCCGCCGCGGGCGCTGTATACGCCCAGGATCCGGCGGCGGCGCAGCAGCCACAGCAGCCAGCCGAGGATGTCTTCAAGTTCAACCACGATGGGCCGTTCCTCATGATCTGGACCATCAAGCCGGATCGCGCGGATGACTTCGAGAAGGCGTGGCTGACCATCAAGGACGCGTTGGCGAAGACGACGAATGCGGAGCACAAGGCGCTCGGCGACGGGCTGACGATCTACCGTGTCGCCTCGCCGCCAAAGGCCGGTGACCCGGTCGTGTTCGTGTTCCAGATGAACCCGCCATCGAAGACGCTCACCTACAATCCGGTGACGATCCTGTTCACCTACTTGAAGCCACCGGCGCCGGATCCGTCCGCCCCTGCGCCGCCGACGCCACCGCCGCCGCCGCCCGGGACGTTCACCTATGACGAGGCGATGACGATCTTCAAGCTTCTCGAGGGCGCGAATGAAGGCATCGCGTTCTGGCCGCTGCAGAAGAAGGCGTAGCGGGGCCGGTCAGCAGGTTCAGGCCTTTACGGCCGATAACACGGGACGCACCGCGCGAGCGGCGGCGTCCCGTTCCTTTTCTGCAGGAGATCCCATGCGGCTCACCACCGTTCTGCTCCTGATTCCGGTACTGGCCGCGCCCGTGCCGCGTGTGGTCGCGGCGGATCGGCTGCCGCAGTCCGCGTCGCCGACGGGCCCCTCCGCGGCCACGCCGTACACGTTCGAGAGCGGCGCAGGCGTCCTGTTCTTCCACGTCAAGCCGGACAAGGTGACCGAGTTCGAGGCCGTCGTCGCGCGCATCCGTCACGTGCTCGACTCGAGCACCGATCCGGCACGGCGGCAGCAGGCCGACGGCTGGCGAATCTACAAGTCCGTCGAATCCGCAGTCAGTCCGACGTACGTGTTCGTGTTCGATCCGGCCATCGCCGCCGCCGACTACGATCCGATCAAGGTGCTCGGCGAGGCCCTGCCGCTGGAAGTGCAGGGGCTGTACGCGCAGTTGAAGGATGCCGTGGTGAAAGTCGAGCGTCTGGCGCTGACGAAAGTCCGGTAAGGGGGAACGCATGAAACGCCCGATCGTCATCTCGCTCCTGACCGTGGTGCTGCTCGGCGCGCTGCCGCGCGCCGCCGCCGCAGACCTGACCGCCTTCTGGGGCTTCAATCCGACGCCCGCCCGCCGATCCGCCACCGGTTTTTCACTGGGCGTCGGGCTGATGGTCGTCGCGTTCGAGTTCGAGTTCAGCCGCACGTCCGAAGACGAAGCCGACGGCGCGCCGTCGCTGACCACGGGCATGTTCAATGGGTTGATTCAGACCCCGACGTCCGGCGTGCAGCTCTACGTGACCGCCGGCGGCGGTGCCTATCGCGAGCGCTTCCGCGAGTTTCAGGAGACCAGCGTCGCCACCAATGTCGGCGGCGGCATCAAGATTCGCCTCGCCGGCCCGGTCCGCCTGCGCGTCGACTACCGGATGTTCGCGCTGCGCGGCGATCCGCTGTTCTCGAAGCCAAAGCGGGTGTATGCCGGGCTGAACATTGCGTTTTGACTTTGACCGGGGGGACTGCGTCCCCCGGACCCCCTCACGCCGTCGCTCGCGCCCTTCGACCGTGCTCAGGGCGCAGGGCGCGCCAGAGAGCGCGAGGTGCGCTTTTCTTTCTAACTTCTGGCTTCTCAGTTCTGACTTGACGTAGCGTTTTAGGGAATGAACCTTCGTCCGACGGCCGAAGAGGAGCTGCTCCGCCGCACCGTTCGCGAGTTCGCGGAAGCTGAAATACGGCCGCACGTCATGACGTGGGACGAGGCGCAGCATTTTCCCGACGAGCTGCTGCCGAAGCTCGCCACGCTCGGTCTGCTCGGCATCCAGGTGCCCGAACGCTACGGCGGCGCGGGCATGTCGGCCCTCGACTACTGCATCTGTCTCGAAGAGCTGGCGCGCGTCGATCCCTCCGTGGCGTTGTCGGTGGCCGCGCACAACGGGTTGTCGGTCGCGCATCTGATGCTGGCCGGCAGCGAGCCGCAGAAGCAGCGCTACGTGCCGCCTCTGGCGCGCGGCGATCACCTTGGCGCCTGGGCGCTGACCGAGGCCGGATCGGGCAGCGACGCAGCCGCGATGCGGACCACCGCGCGCCGCGACGGCAGGCAGTGGATCCTGAGTGGATCGAAGCAGTTCATCACGCACGGCGCCATCGGCGGCACGATCGTCGCGATGGCGGTCACCGATCGCCGGCTCGGCCGGAAGGGGATTTCCGCCTTCGTCATCGAGCGCGGGACGCCGGGGATGCGGGCCGGCAAGAAGGAAAACAAGCTCGGCATGCGCGCGAGCGATACGAGCGAGCTCGTCTTCGAGGATTGCCGCATTCCGGCGGAGGCGCTCGTCGGCGCCGAGGGCGAGGGCTTCATTCAGACGATGCAGGTGCTGGATGCGGGGCGGATCGGGATTGCCGCGCTGGCGGTGGGGCTCGCGCAGGGCGCCTACGATGCGGCGCGCAGCTACGCGCTGGATCGCCGGCAGTTCGGTCAGCCGATCGCGTACTTCCAGGCGATCCGCTGGAAGCTGGCGAACATGGCGACGAGCATCGAAGCCGCGCGGCTGCTCACGTATCGGGCGGCGTGGCTGCGGGATCAACGCGCCGACCGCATCACCGCGGCGTCGTCGATGGCGAAGCTGTATGCGAGCGAGATTGCCGTCCGGGCTGCCGAGGAAGGCGTGCAGATTCACGGCGGATATGGGTTCATCAAGGACTACGCCGCCGAGAAATACTTCCGCGACGTGAAGCTGTGCACGATCGGCGAAGGCACGAGCGAGATCCAGCGCCTCGTGATTGCGCGCGAGCTGCTGGGGCGCTGACGCGATGGCCGAGCGCCCGCTCGTCGATCGGGTCCTGGCCCGCGATCCGCGCGCGCTGGCGCGGGCGATTTCGCTGATCGAGAACGAGTCCGCGGCGGGGGCCACGCTCGTCGGCCGCCTGTATCCACACACCGGCCGCGCCTATCTGATCGGCATCACCGGACCGCCCGGCGCAGGGAAGAGCACCCTCGTCGATCGCCTCACGGCCGAGCTGCGGCAGCAGGGCAGCACCGTCGGCATCCTCGCGGTCGATCCCACGAGTCCCTTCTCGGGCGGCGCGATTCTCGGCGATCGCGTGCGGATGCAGGCGCACGCCGAGGATGCCGGGGTCTTCATCCGCAGCATGGCGACGCGCGGACATCTCGGCGGCCTCGCGCGAACCACGGCGGAAGCGGCGCTCGTGCTCGACGCCGCCGGCTTCGACCTCGTCCTCATCGAGACCGTCGGCGTCGGCCAGGACGAGGTGGAGATCGTCCGCACCGCCGACATCTCGGTCGTCACGGTGGTGCCGGGCACCGGCGACGAGGTGCAGGCGCTGAAGGCCGGCATCATGGAGATCGCCGACATCTTCGTGGTGAACAAGGCCGATCGGGAAGGCGCGGATCGGACCGCGGCGTCCATCGAGGCGATGCTGACGCTCGAGCAGCGTCCGGCCGGGGAGTGGCGGCCGCCGGTGATGCGCACGGTCGCGACGACCGGCACGGGCATCGCCGATCTGGCGGCGACGATCGATCGGTTCCGCGAGGCGACGAAGAACGCGCTGGCCACGCGCCGCCGGGCGCGGGCGGAATGGCGGCTGCGCGAGGTGCTCGGCCGCGCGTTCATGCAGCACGTCGAGCGCGACGTGCTCCGCGCCGGCGAATTCGATGAGCTGTTGACGAAGATCGCCGGGCGCGAGATCGATCCCTACGGGGCGGCGGCAGGCGTGATGGCGCGCGCGACGGCGCGTCAGGACACTCCCGGTTGCGTCCTGGATCATGTCGGCATCGCCGTCGCCGACGCGGCCGAGCTGGTCGCGCTCTTCGATCGCCGGTTCGGCCTGCCGACAGACGAGCCGGAGGCCGTCGGCCAGCACCGGGTCCGGTTCGTCGGCACTGGCGGGGCCACGCTCGAACTGGTCGAGCCGCTCTCCGGCGATGCGCCCGTGGCGAAGTTCCTGGAGAAGCGCGGCACGGCGTTGCATCACATCTGTCTGCGCGTGCCGGACATCGAACGCGCGATGCAGGAGCTGACGTCACGCGGCGTCCGCTTCATCGACACGGCGCCGCGCCCCGGCGCGCGCGGCTCGCGCATCGCGTTCATCCATCCGGCGAGCGTGGGTGGGCTGCTGGTGGAACTGAAGGAGCATGCGACTCGGTGATTTCGATCTGACCTCGCTCTCAGACGGGCGCTTCCGCCTGGACGGCGGCGCCATGTTTGGCGTGGTGCCGAAACCGTTATGGCAGCGTCGCGCGACGCCGGACGAGCGCAACCGGATCCCGCTCGGCCTGCGCCCGCTGCTCGTGCGCGGCGGCGGCCACACGATCCTCATCGACGCCGGCATCGGCGGCAAGATGAGCGACAAGGAGCGCGACATCTACGGCATCGAGCGGGAGCCCGTGCTCGAGCGGTCGCTCGCGGACGCGGGCGTCGCGCCCGACGACATCGACCTCGTCATTGCCACGCATCTGCACTTCGATCACATCGGCGGCCTGACGCGGATGGTGGACGGCCATCCGCGTCCGGTGTTCACGAACGCGCGGCACGTCATCCGGCGGCAGGAATGGGAGGACGCGACGCATCCGCACGAGCGCAACCGGGCGAGCTACCTGCCCGGCGACTTCTTGCCGCTGGCCGACGCGAAGCTGATCGAGTGGATCGAGGAGGACGGCGAGATCGTGCCCGGCGTGAGCGTGTGGCGCACCGGCGGCCACACGATGCATCACCAGCTCGTGAAGATCGAGGGCGGCGGCCGCACGGCGGTCTTCACGGCCGATCTGATGCCGACGACCGCGCACGTGGACGAGGCGTGGATCATGGCCTACGATCTGTATCCGATGGACACGCTGCAGTACAAGAAGTCGTTCCTGCGCGAGGCGATCGCGCGGGAGTACGTTATCTTTTTCGAGCACGACCCGGCGATCGCCGCCGGAGTGATCCGCATGGATGGCGCCAAAAGGATGGTGGAACCGGTCGCGTGACGTCGCCGTCCCCCCGCATCGGCATCATCGGAGGCTCCGGCCTCTACGACATGGCGGAGCTGACCGACCGCGACGAGCGCGAGGTCGAGACACCCTTTGGGCCCCCCTCGTCGCCCTACGTGCTCGCCACGCTCCGCGGCCGCCGCGTCGCGTTTCTCGCGCGCCACGGCAGAGGCCATCGCATCCTGCCGTCGGAGCTCAACTTCCGCGCGAACATCTACGGCTTCAAGACGCTCGGCGTCGAGTGGATTCTGTCGGCCAGCGCCGTCGGCAGCCTGCGCGAGGACTTCAAGCCGACGGACCTCGTGATTCCGACGCAGTTCTTCGATCGGACGCGCGGCCGCATCAGCACGTTCTTCGGCGACGGCCTCGTCGCCCACGTCGCGTTCGCGCATCCGTTCTGCGGCCCGTTGAGCGGCGTCCTGGCCGGGGCGGCCCGCGCGGCCGGCGCCACCATGCACGAAAGCGGCACCTACGTGTGCATGGAGGGGCCGCAGTTCTCGACGGTCGCCGAGTCCAACTTCTATCGCGCCGCCGGCTTCGACATCATCGGGATGACGAATCTGCAGGAGGCGAAGCTCGCGCGCGAGGCGGAGATCTGCTACACGACGCTCGCGCTGGTCACCGACTACGACTGCTGGCATCCGAACCACGACTCGGTCACCGTGGAAATGGTCGTCGCGACGCTGCAGCAGAACGCGCACATGGCCCAGCAGGTGATCGCCGGCGCCGTCGAGCGGCTGCCGATTGACCGCGGCTGTGAATGCGCCCGCGCGCTCGCCACCGCGATCATCACGCGCAGTGACGACGTCCCGACGGCGACGAAGGTGCGCCTGGCGCCGATCATCGGCCGCTACATGTCGTGAGCACCCACGACGCGTCACCCACGCCCATGCGAATTGTTGTCACCGGCTCGATCGCGTTCGACTACCTGATGTCCTTCCCGGGGAAGTTCACCGAGCATTTCCTGCCCGAGCACTTCTCGCGCGTGAGCCTCAGCTTCCTCGTGGACACCATGGACAAGCGGCGCGGCGGATGCGCGCCCAACATCGCGTACACCCTCGCGCTGCTCGGCGAACGCCCGCGGCTGATGGGCACGGCCGGGCTCGACTTCGACGACTACCGCCGGTGGCTGGAGGCGGCCGGCGTCGACACGGCGCTCGTCAAGCAGATCGAGGACAAGTTCACCGCGTCGTTCTTCTGCAGCACGGACGCGGCGAACAACCAGATCGCGTCGTTCTACACCGGCGCGATGGCGCATGCCGCGGAGCTGTCGTTCCGCACGGCGGGGCCGATCGACCTCGTGATCATCTCGCCGAACGACCCGGCGGCGATGATGCAGTACGCGGAGGAGTGCCGGGCGATCGGCATTCCCTACATCTTCGATCCCGGCCAGCAGTGCGCGCGCATGTCGGGCGACGAGCTGCTCGACGGCATCAGCGGCGCGTCGATCGTGATTTGCAACGACTACGAGTTCGAGCTCATCCGCCAGAAGACCGGGCTCGACGAGCAGGCCGTGCTCGAGCGCGCGAGCGCGCTCGTCGTGACGCGGGGCGAGCACGGCTCGGCCGTGCTCCGCGCGGGGAACCGCCGCGTCGACGTGCCCGCCGTCGCGCCCGCCCGCGTCGCCGATCCCACCGGCGTCGGCGATGCCTACCGCGGCGGCTTCATGAAAGGGCTCGCGATGGGCGGCGACGATGAGGTGTGCGCCCGGCTGGGCAGCGTCGCGGCCACCTACGCGCTCGAGCATCTCGGCGGGCAGTCGCATGCGTACACCTGGGACGAGTTCACCCAGCGCTACGAATCGCATTTTGGCGGGATGGTCGTCCAACCGTCCCGGGGGCGGTGATTCGCGTCCTCCTCGTTGCGGCGTCGATCGCCTGGCCGCTGCTGCTGGGCGCCGCGTTGTACCAGCGGATCCATCACCAGAACCCTGCGTGGACGAGCGCCGTGTACCTGGCGTCCGCGATCGTGTGTCATCGCATTCCGGCGCGCTCGTTCCACACGGCCGGCGTGCAGTGGCCGGTCTGCGGCCGCTGCAGCGGCCTGTATTTCGCCGCGCCGGTCGGGGCGCTGCTGGCGCTCGTGACGCGGCGCCGGACGCGCGACGGCCGCGCGAACGCGGGGCTCATCGGCCTGGCGGCCGCGCCGGCGATCGCGTCGATCGCGCTCGAGCTGCTCGGCGTCTCCGACATCGGCAATGTCGGCCGGGCGCTGACCGCGGTGCCGATCGGCGTCGCCGTCATGCTCGTGCTCACGGGCATGGTTGAATAAGGGACCATGGCGCAGCCGCGCAGAGCAGCCAAATCCGAGCCCACGTCTCCCGAGCGCGCGCGCGAGGCCGGCCGCCTCTCGCCGGCCGCCGCGGTCGTCGTCGCCTGGCTGGTGCCGGGCGCCGCGCATCTCCTGCTGGGGCAGGCGCGAAAGGCGCTCGTGTTCTTCGTGGTGCTGCTCGCGATGTTCGGGATTGGGCTCGGCTTTGGCGGCCGGCTGTTCCCCTTTCAGCTCTCGGATCCGCTGGTGTTCCTGGCGGCGGCCGCCGAGTGGGCGTTGGGGTTGCCGCGTGTCGTGGCGGCGTTCCTCGACGCCGGTCAGGGCAACGTGGTCTCGCCCACCTATGAGTACGGCAACACGTTCCTGATTGCCGCCGGCCTGCTCAACACGCTCATCGTCCTGGACGCGCGCGATCTCGCGCTGGGGCGGGCGCGTCGATGACGTCGCATCTCGGCGTGATGATCCTGCTGGCGGCCTGCCTGGCCGTGGTCTTCGGCGTGCTCCTGCGCGACGAGGGCGCCGATCAGGGGCGGCTGTCGGTGCGCATCTTCGTCGCGCTCGTCGGCGGCGCGTACCTGCTCGGCTGGATCATGTCCTTCGCGTTCGGGTAAGCGGGTGCCGCCCCAGACCGGCCGGTGGAGCGTCGTGTGGTACTGGGGGCCTGCGATCGCGGGGATGGCCGCGATCTTCATGGCATCGAGCTTTCCCACGGTCCCGCGCATCGCGCGAGACGTCTCCGATCTGCTGCTGCACTTCGTGGCGTACGCCGGACTAGCCGTCCTCGTCATCCGTGCGATCGCCTCCGGCCGCTGGACGAGGCTGACCGCCGGATCGTTTCTCACGGCGTGGCTCGTGACGGCCGGCTATGGCATCACGGACGAGGTGCACCAGTATTTCGTGCCGGGACGATTCGCGTCGGTGGCCGACTGGATTGCCGACGCGCTCGGCGCCGCCACCGCGCTCGCAATCGTGGCGTCGTTCCGCCGCACCGGGAGCGGGACCCGCGGAAACCGCGAAGTATAATCGCCCGGTTATGGCCTACGAGAACCTGCTCGTCGAGCGGGATCAGTTCGTCCTCGTCGTCACGATCAACCGGCCCAAGGTGCTCAACGCGCTGAACGCCGCCACGCTGGCGGAGCTGGGTCAGGCGCTCGACGAGGCCGCACGCGATGACGGCGTCCGCGCGATCGTGCTGACGGGCGCGGGACCGAAGGCCTTCGTGGCCGGCGCCGACATCACCGAGCTGGCGGTGCAGACGCCGGTCGGCGGACGTGAACACGCCCGCACCGGCCAGGCGCTGTTCGATCGCATCGAGCGGTTCGGCAAGCCGGTCATCGCGGCGGTCAACGGCTTCGCGCTCGGCGGCGGCTGCGAGCTCGCGATGGCCTGCACGATCCGCCTCGCGTCGGACGCGGCGAAATTTGGCCAGCCTGAAATCAACCTGGGCCTGATTCCCGGCTACGCCGGCTCGCAGCGGCTGCCGCGGCTTGTCGGACGCGGGCGCGCGCTCGAGCTGCTCCTCACCGGCGCGCCGATCTCCGCCGAGGAGGCGTTCCGCATCGGCCTCGTGAATCGCGTGGTGCCGGCCGGCGATCTGGACGCGGAAGCGCGCACGCTGGCGCACGCGATTGCCGTCAAGCCGCCGATTGCGGTGCGGTACATCCTCGACGCGGTCGCCACCGGCAGCGAGCTGCCGCTCGCGGAGGCGGCGCGCTACGAGGCGACGCTGTTCGGGCTGATCTCCACGACCGAGGACATGCGCGAAGGCACGCGCGCGTTCCTGGAGAAGCGGCCGGCGGAGTTCAAGGGGCGGTGATTCGCATCGCGCTGGTCGTGTCGTCGTATCACGCGTTCGTCACCGACAAGCTCGAGGCGGGCGCGCGCGCGGCGCTGCGCGAGGCGCAGGCGGA
>Ga0268386_10001188_pt1 | contig 17709 bp, 16 predicted proteins | sample RVTome_15_FD_200260 | JGI IMG/M metagenome (GOLD analysis project Ga0268386, IMG submission 200260) | Soil microbial communities from uranium-contaminated site in the Upper Colorado River Basin, Wyoming, United States - RVT150D86... ...
CGTCGGCATCGCCCTGCGCGACAGCCTGATCGAGAGCGTCGATGTCCCGCTCCGACGGCTCGTACCCGACCTCTACGCCCGCCTCGACGGCTCGACGGCCGACGATCCACGCAAGGACGACATCCGGCTGCGCCACCTGCTCGACATGTCGAGCGGGCTCGAAACCACGAGTTTCAGCAACTATGGAGCCTGGGCCGCCTCTCCCGACTGGGGATGGGACCAGCTTCGCCGCCCGATGGAGTGCACTCCGGGCCGGTGTTACCAGTACTCGACCGGGGTCACGCACTTGCTCGGGATCGCGCTGGCCGAAGCGGCGGGCCGTGATCTGCGGAGCTGGGCGCGCGACGTGCTATTCGAACCGCTCGACATTCCGCTCCCGGCCTGGGACCGCAGCCCGCGCGGCTACTACCTGGGCGGCAACAACATGGCGCTGCGACCGCGCGATCTCCTCAAGATCGGCGTCCTGTATCTGAACGACGGCACCTGGGAGGGTCGCCGGGTCCTGCCGGCCGGCTGGGCCGAGGCCTCGTGGCAGCCCCAATTCCGGTCGCCGTGGAACGACATGGGCTACGGCGGACTGTGGTGGGCCTCCGACTGGGGTGGTGAGCGGGTGTTCAGCGCCTGGGGCTACGGGGGCCAGTTCCTGGTCGTCGTGCCTCGGCTCGACCTCGCCGTCGTGGCGACGTCGGCGCTCGACCGGGGCGAACGAGGGCACAATCGGCGGATGCGCCGGTTCTTCGACCGCCACGTCATCCCCGCCTTCCAGCCGGTCGGGCACGTCGGTAGTTTCGGCTCATGACGATCTTCACGAATCCCGCTGACGCCGCGCCAGAGGCTGCTTTCGCCTACGTCGAAGCCGTCCTCGGCAAGCTGGCCGGGCGGGACCCCAACGTGGTGCTCTCCACCACGGCCGATGAATTGCGACGCCTCGTGCGCGACGCGTCGTCGGCCGACCTCCGCCGAGCCGAGGCGCCCGGCCGCTGGTCGGTCGGCGAAGTCCTCGCCCATCTGGCCGACTCCGAGCTCGTGTGGGCGTTCCGGCTGCGTGTGGTGCTGGGCCAGGATCGACCGGCCCTCGGCGGCTACGACCAGGACGCGTGGGCCCGGCGGCTCGGCTATGCGGCCGTCGAGCCGTCGACCTCGCTCGACCGATTCGGTTTCGTGCGCGCCTGGAACCTCGCCCTGCTGGGCACGATGCCCGACGGAGACCTCGACAGGGTCGGGATGCACTCCGAACGCGGCGAGGAGAGCGTGCGCCACATGGTCCGCCTGTACGCGGGTCACGACCTCGTCCACCTGGCCCAGGTGCGGCGGATCCTCGCCGGCTTTCACGAGACCAGAGGTGAGCAATGACCGAACCGACGCCGGCCGTTCGTCATTCAGACGAGCTCGAGGCGGTGGAAGTCGGCGCCGGGCGGGCGACCCGCCGCCGCGTGCTGATCGACGCCACCGAAGCACCGAACTTCGCGCTCCGCAAGTTCACGATGCAGCCGGGCGGCGGGATGCCACGCCACACGAACAGCGTCGAGCACGAGCAGTACGTCCTGCGCGGGCGGGCCAGGATCGGCATCGGCGACGCCGTGTACGAGGTCGCCGCCGACGACGTCGTGTTCATACCGGCGGGCGTGCCGCACTGGTACGAGGCGCTGGGCGACGAACCGTTCGAGTTCCTGTGCGCCGTGCCCAACGGACCCGACACGATCGAGCTGGTCGAGGAATGACTGTCGACCGGCGGGTGGCCCCGGGTCCCACTCCCGCCTAGCTTCGGCGATCCTCGGGTCGCCCGCCGGCCCCGCACACATTTGCCATCATCGACGGGTAAGCGATGAGCGAACACAGCATCTCCGTCCGCCTGCCGGACGGTTCGTCCCGGGAACTTCCCGCCGGTTCCTCGGCCGCCGACCTCGCCGCCGACATCGGCCCCGGACTCCGGCGCGCTGCCGTGGCCGCCCGGGTCGACGGCGAACTGCGCGACCTCGACCGGCCCCTGCCCGACGGCGCCGAGGTGGCTATCGTCACGCGCCGCGACGACGACCCCGATGCGCTCTACGTGCTCCGGCATTCCGCCGCGCACGTGCTGGCCACCGCCGTGCGGGCGCTGCGCCCCGAGGCCGGGATCGGCTTCGGTCCGCCAATCGACGACGGCTTCTACTACGACTTCGACGTCGACGAGTCGTTTACGCCCGACGACCTCGAGCGGATCGAGAATCGCATGCGCGAGGTGGTGTCCGCCGGGCACCCGTTCGAGCGCGAGGAGGTGAGCCGCGAGCAAGCCGAAGCGCTGTTCGCCGACGACCCGCTGAAGCTCGAGCGGCTGGCCGAGATTCCCGAGGACGAAGCGATCTCCGTCTACCGTGACGGCCCGTTCGTCGACCTGTGCCGCGGCCCGCACGTGGGCGACACCTCCGAGGTGAGGCAGTTCAAGCTGCTGTCGGGCGCCGGCGCGTACTGGCGCGGCGACGAGAAGCGCCAGATGCTCCAACGAATTTACGGTACGGCATTCTACGAACAGGAAAGCCTCGACGCGCACCTGCACCGGATCGAAGAGGCGAAGCGCCGCGACCATCGGAAGCTCGGTCGTGAGCTGGAGCTGTTCAGCTTCCAGGACGACATCGGCCCCGGCCTCGTGTGCTGGCACCCGAAGGGCGCCCGCGTCCAGATGCGGCTGCGCCGGTGGATCGAAGACCTGCTGTCCGATCGGGACTACGAGTTCGTCTACACCCCACACGTGAGCAGTGAGGCGCTGTTCGCGCGCAGCGGACACCTCCAGTCGTACGCCGAGAACATGTATCCGTCGATGCGTGGCGAGGGCGAAGGCGAAGCCTATCGGGTGAAGCCGATGAACTGCCCCGGGCACACGCTGATCTACGCCGATCGCCCGCGCAGCTACCGCGAGCTGCCGCTGCGGCTGTCGGAGATCGCCAACGTCTACCGCAACGAGCGGTCCGGCACGTTGCACGGTCTCCTGCGGGTGCGCATGCTGACCATGGACGACGGCCACATCTTCTGCGCGCCCGAGCAGGTGGAGAACGAGATCTTCGGCTGCATCGAACTGATCGACGGCGTGATGGAGACGCTGGGCCTCGAGTACCGGCTCGACCTGTCGACCCGGCCCGAGAAGCGAATCGGCGAGGACGCGGTGTGGGACCGGGCCGAGGAGGCCCTCCGCCAGGCGCTCGACCGCACGGGGCGCGACTACGGGGTCGACGAGGGCGGCGGCGCGTTCTACGGCCCGAAGATCGACATCAAGTTCAACGACGCAATCGGCCGCGAATGGCAAGGCGCCACGATCCAGCTCGACTTCAACCTGCCCGAGCGCTTCGAGCTCGAGTACATCGGGGCCGACAACCAGCCGCACCGCCCGGTGATGATCCATCGGGCGATCTTCGGCACGCTCGAGCGGTTCACCGGCTTCCTGATCGAGCACTTCGCGGGCGCCTTCCCCGCCTGGCTCGCGCCCGTGCAGGTGCGGGTGCTGCCGATCACCGACGTGCACGAGGAGGGGGCGGCGAGGATCGTCGAACGGCTCGAGGGCGAGGGTTGGTCGGCCGAGCTCGACGCTCGTAACGACACGCTGAGCTACCGGATCCGCGACGCGGAGATCCAGAAGGTGCCCTACGTGCTCGTGGTCGGCGACCGGGAGCTCGAGGCGGGCACAGTGGCCGTGCGCGCCCGCGGAGTCGAGAAGAAGCAGCAGGTCATGCCGCTCGATGAGTTCGTCGAGCGGGCACGGGAGGTCATCGACTCCCGGTCGCTGGAGCTATGAAACCGAACCGGGAGACCGGCATGATACTGCGCGTTTCGTCCGTCCTTATTCTGTCCGGCCTCGCGGTGTCGATCGCGGCGCGCGTCGCCCCGGCCCAAGAGCCGACGGCGGCGGCCGACTCCGACCGGGCCGCCGTTCTCGCCCTTGTCGACTCCGCGCTGGCCGCAATCAGCGCGGAGGACTTCGAGGGTTTCACCGATCTGATGCTGGAGGAGGCGCTGGCCTTCCCGGTCTGGGTCGAGCGCGGAGGCAAGCTCGGCTACCGGGCGAGCACCCGCGCCGACCAGCGCGCGATAGAGCCGGCGGCCGATTTCGTCGAGCGTGGCTTCGACCCTGACGTCCGCGTGCAGGGCCACCTCGCCACGGTCTGGCTGCCCTACGACTTCTACGTCGACGGGGAGTGGTCCCACTGCGGCGTGGACGCCTTCATCCTCATCCGTCGGCCCGAGGGCTGGCGGGTCGCCTCGATCGCGTGGACGGTCGAGCAGCCGCCGGCCTGTCGCCCACACCCGGACGGCCCGCCCGGCGGCTGAGGCGCCGCAGGAACCTCGTCCGCGCGCCGGCGTACCGGAAGCGCATGAGGACGGGGAGTACGGGAAGGACGGGAGGAGGGAGAGCCGCGGCGAGCCTGCTGGCGGCGATCGCGATCGCGTTCGCGGTGCCCGGCCCGGCGTGCGGCCAGTCGGAGACCTCGTTCGAGCCGCCGGGCAGCGACGGCGACCTGCGGGTCCTGTTCCTCGGCAACAGCCTGACGTACTCGAACGACCTCCCCGGGATGCTCGTCTTCCTGCTGGACGACGCGGAGATCAAGGCGACGGTGGCCAGCCTGGCCTACCCCAACTTCGGGCTCCAGGACCACTGGGAGATGCAGGACACCCACGACAGGATCGCCGAAGGCTGGGACGTCGTGGTCCTGCAGCAGGGGCCTTCGGCCACCGAGGGCCGCGGCTCGCTCATCGAGCTCGCCGAGCGGTTCGCCGGGCCGATTCGCGCGGCCGGGGCGACCCCCGCGCTCTACATGGTGTGGCCGGCCGAGCCGCGGTCGTTCGACTTCCAGGGCGTGTCCGACTCGTATGCCGCCGCCGCAGACCGCGTGGGCGGTCTCCTGTTCCCGGCCGGCGAGGCCTGGCTCGACGCCTGGGAGCTCGACGAGGGCATCGCTCTGTACGGCGGGGATCACTTCCATCCGAGTCCGCTGGGCAGCTACCTGGCGGCGCTCGTAATCTATGAACAGCTCATCGGGGCGGATGCGCGGGAGTTGACGGCCGACGTTCCGGGCTTCGAGGGCGTCGCGACCGCTGCCGAGCTGCAAACGCTCCGGAAGGCGGCCCACCGCGCGAACATCGACCATCGGCGGGCGCATCGGTAGGCCGTATCATGTTGTGGACCGTCCGTGAGCGCTGACCCGAACGGCCGGGCCTCCGGGCCACCGTTTGATGAATGAATCGGGAGGAACCTCCGTTGCTCGCACTCGCTTCGCTCCTGCTCCTGCAAGCCGTCACACCGCCCGAAGCGCCGGAGTACTTCCAGCAGGACATCGCCTACACGCTCGAAGTCCGGCTGGACGAGGCGCGCGGCCTCTTACTGGGTGCCGGATCGCTGGAGTATCAAAATAATTCACCACACTCACTTGACTCACTTTACTTTCACTTGTACCTGAATGCTTTTCGCCCGAATTCGGCGTGGGCGAGCACCGAACAACGCGACGACTTCGACTTCCAGGGGCTGGACGAGGAAGCGATCGCCTTCCACCGGATGACCGGCATGTCAGTCGAGGGTACTGAGCTGGAACCGCACTATCCGGGTGCGCCGGACTCCACCGTCGTCGCCTACGCACTGCCCGAGGCGCTCGAACCGGGCGAGTCAGTCGACCTTGCGTTCGCGTGGGAGGCCCGGCCGTCCACGTTGTGTCGCCGCCAGTGCCGGCGCGGCCGCTCGTACGATTTCGCTCACTGGTACCCGCGGATCGCCGTGTTCGATCACACGGGATGGGCGGTGCGCCCCCTGCTCCCCCAGGGCGAGCTGTACGGGGAGTTCGGCCGCTATCACGTGACACTCGACCTGGCCGAGGACCAGGTCGTCGGCGCGACGGGAGTGCCGGTCGCGGGGGATCCGGGCTGGCGCGCCGGACCGGGAAGCCCCGAGCCGGCGCCCCGGTACCGAAGGGACTTCTACGGCACGGCGACTGCGACTGTCCGCCCCGGCTTGCTCGGCGGACCGGTCGAGGAAGGCCGCAAGCGGGTGATCTTCTTCGCCGACGACGTTCATCACTTCGCCTGGTCGACGAGCCCCGACTACCTGTACGAGGGCGGCCGGGTTGGAGACGTGGCGATTCACGTGCTGTACCGTCCAGGCGACCTCGACTGGGATCTCGGCTCCGTCGTCGCGCGCACCGAGCGGGCGCTCGAGTGGCTCGAGAGCGTGTTCGGCCCCTACCCGTGGCCGCAACTCACAAACCTCCACCGGATCGAGGGGGGCGGGACCGAGTTCCCGATGGTGCTGATGGACGGCTCCCACGACCAGGGGCTGATCATCCACGAGGCAGCCCATCAGTACGCGCACGGCATCCTGGCGAACAACGAATGGCGCGAGGGCTGGCTCGATGAGGGGATGGCGAGCTTTCTGTCGACCTGGTTCTACGAGGACAACGGAGCGCCCGACCCGTGGTCGGGGCTGATGCGTGGCGTCGGAAGCGCGATCGCCGACGGGCTGGTGGCCCCGATCGCCACGGAATCGGCGAAATTTCCAGACCACCAGACCTACGGGCTGATGACCTACGCCCTTCCGCAGGCCGTCCTCTACTCACTGCGCCGACTGTTTGGGGACGACACGTTTCGCCGGGGCCTGCGCGATTACTACCGGAGCAAGGCGCTCGAGCACGTGACGGAGGCCGACCTGCGGCACTCGATGGAGCGCGCCTCCGGCGAGGACCTCGGCTGGTTCTTCGACCAGTGGTTCCATTCCACCGGGGCGCTCGACTACGCCGTGGGAGACATCGAGCAGGAACGCACGGACGACGGCTGGCGCACCCGGGTCGAAGTGATGCGTCGGGGCGAGATCTGGATGCCGATCACCGTCAGGCTCGGCGACGAGGAGCGGCGACTCGAGGGAGCCGGCGAGCGGCAGGTGGTCGAGGTTTCGACCCAGGCGCGGCCGGAGCGCGTAGAGCTCGACCCGGAGACCCTGTTGATCGACGTCGACCGTTCGAACAATGCGATGGAGATCGCGAACGACTGAGGCGGCGCAGGTCTATCCGTAGCGCGCTTTCGCCCGCGCACGCGCTTTCTCGGCCTCCACCTCGCGGTCGCGGGGGGAAGCGCTGGTCACCAGCGCTTCCAGCAGCCTCTGCGTAGCCGCCGCCACTTGTTGCACGGCCGTCTCGAACGGCTCCAGGTTCGCCTTCGACGGATGCGTGGAGCCACTGACCTTGCGGACATACTGCAGGGCCGACGCCCTGACCTCGTCCGGCGTCGCGTGCGGCTCGTAGTTGAACAACGTCCGGATGTTTCGGCACATGGCCGGGCTCTTTTCGTAGAATGTCGGCGGGAGATCCAGCGGGAACGTACCCGCGACGACTACGGACGGACAAGCTCTCGCACGAAGCCCCGTATCATCGTCGCGAAATCGTCCGCGCGCTCCCACGGTACGCGGTGGCCCGCGCCCGGAACTACGACATGGGTGATCGCCGGCACCAGCTCCGCGAGCTCGTCGCCAAGCGCGCCGTAGCGCGCGTCGTCCGCCCCCGTCACGTACAGCACCGGCGGCAGCGGCGCGGCAAGGAGCCGTGGCCGAAGGTCGGCCTGCCCACCGCGCGAGAACGCCTCGAACATGCGGGCGCAGCGCTCACGGTCGAAGCCGCCGGGGAGTCGCGCCGCCCGGTTGGCCCGGCCGCCGAACACCGGCTGGGCGTCCCAGTCGGACAGCAGATCCTCCCAGCGGTCGCGGCGGCACCGCTCCGCCCAGACGGCGTCACGCTTTCGCCTTTTGGCGCGCTCAGCTTCGGTCCCCCCGCCGGGGTGCGCCGCGACGAGGATCGCGGCCGACCAGGTCCGCGGACATGCGATCAGGGCATGCATGGCCAGCCGCCCGCCCAGCGAGTAGCCGAGGAGGACGCGGACGCCGTCATCGACGGGCAGCACACTGACCCGCCGGCACAGGCCCCCGGCCCACACTTCCGCCCCACCCCTGTCCGGGGGGTCGATCTCCTCCGGGAGCACGCGCACCGCAGGGCCGCTAGCCCGATGCTCGGCCAGGCGGTCCGCGAGATCCGCCCACGCGACAGGGGTCTGAAAGGTCCCATGCAGGCAGTGGAGCTCGACCATCCGTGAACTTCCTCGGCTGCGGGTGGTAGTCGACAGGTTGAATCGCCATGTTCCGACTTCGGAAACCGGAGACGCTCCGGTTAGCATACCACCTTCGCTCATGCGCAGACCATGAATCGAACCACGTACGGACTCTCGATCGTCGCGGCCGCAGCGCTGTTCACTATCGGGCTGCACTCCACCGCCCACCCGCTGGCCGCCCAGGGATTCGGGCGCTCCGTCGCCGTCGACGGTGATCAGATTCTCGTTCTCAAGCCGGGGGCGGGCCGGGGCGCCGCCGCCGTCTACGTCTACGAGGCCGGCCCCGACGGCTGGACCGAGGTTCAGCGCCTGGGGACCGACGTCACGACGGCCACGGGCGAGGGCCTCGGCCCGGGCCTCGTCGTCCACGAAGGACTCGCCCTGGTCGCGAGCGCCGATCCCGACGTGGGTCACGCCGCGCACGTGTACCAGCGGGCGGCCGACGGCAGCTGGTCGGCCGTCGCGCCGATCCCGATGGACCCGTCGGTGGAAGCGGCTGACGCCGCCGAGCCGCAGCTCGATTTCGCCGGCCTGATTCGCATTCTCGCCCCGCCGCAGCGCACGCTGGCGACGGACGGCGAGCGAGTGCTCGTAGGCAGCGTGCAGAATCAAGGCACGGGCCAGGCGCGGCTGATGGAGCGGGATGACGAATCCGGCGAGTGGCGGATCGTCGACGATCTGGCTCCCGGTTCGGGCGACCGATCGGGAGCCTACGGATCGGCCGTGCTGCTCGCGCCGGGCCGCGCCTTCGTCGCCGCGCCGCGCCAGGACGACGGGGTGGGCGCTGTCTACGTCTATGAGGCCGGCGAGGACGGTTGGACGGAAACCGCGCGCATCGACGGCGAGCTCGTCGGTGACGTTCGGCGGATCGGAACCGCACTCGGCCTGAACGGCGACGTCCTGATCGTCGGGGCGCCGGGCACCGGCGACGATGCCGGCCAGGCGATCATGCTGCGCCGCAACCCGGACGGCACCTGGGAGGAGGTCGATCGTCTCGAGGCGCCGGGTTCCGTCGACGAGCAGGCGCGCAACGGGTTCGGGGCGGCGATCGAAGTGTCGTCGGGGAGCATCTGGATCGGGGCACCCGGAAGCGACGGAGTGTATCGCTTCGCGCTCAGCACGTCTGGCGAGTGGTTCCCGATCTCGGGGGTACCCGACGCCACCGTGTCCGGGGCGCTCGGCGCCTCGGTGGCGGCCTCCGCCGACCTCGTCGCCGCCGGCGCACCCTCGGCCGAGGGCGGGGTCGGCCGGACCGTAGCGTACGAACGGGCCGCGCAGGACACGTGGACCGCGACCGTCATCGAGCCGGCCGGCGCCCTCGAGATGATCACCGACGGCGAGGTGCGCTGCGCCGACGGCGAGGCAGCCGGCTTCCCTTGCGAGAACGTCGACCTGCTCTCGTTTCTCACGATCGAGGCGCTGGGGGGCGCGCCCGGCGAGGGCGTCAGCGACATCTGGGGCTGGACGGATCCAGACACGGGCGTCGAGTACGCCCTCGTCGGCCGGTCCGGCGGCCTGGTGATCGTCGACATCAGCCGACCGGCGTCGCCCGTCGTCGTGGCCACCGTCCCGGCGAACCCGTCTGGCGCCCGGGACATCAAGACGTACGAGAATCACGCGTTCTTCACCGGCGACGGCGCGGGCCAGCACGGCCTCGTGGTGGTCGACCTGACGCGGCTGCGCGACGTGGCGCCGGCCGACATGCCGGCCAGTTTCGAGCCCGACGCCGTGTACGACGGCATGGCCTCGGCCCACAACCTCGCGATCGACACGGAGTCGGGCTTCGCCTACGTGGTGCGGCCGAGCGGAGGCGGCGAGACGTGCGGGGCGGGACTCCACATGGTCGACATCCGCACCCCCGCCGAGCCGACGTTCGCCGGCTGCTATACGGACGACCAGGGCGTGATCAGCGCAGGGAGCTCGCACGACACGCAGTGCGTCGTGTACCGCGGCCCCGACGAAGAGCACACCGGTCGCCAGATCTGCTTCGCCTCGAACGAGGGCGTGCTGCGGATCGTCGACGTCACGGACAAGGCGAACCCGCGGCCGATCGCGGCGGCGTCATACCCGGGACAGGCCTATATCCACCAGGGCTGGCTCACCGAGGATCACCGGTGGTTCTTCCTGGACGACGAGCTGGACGAGCTGGTCGAGACGACCGAGACCACCCGCACTCTCGTGTGGGACCTGACCGACCTGGATGATCCCACCTTCGCGGGCGAGCTGCTCGGACCCGATCGCGCCAGCGACCACAACCTGTTCATCAAGGGCGACCGGATGTACCAGGCGAACTACCAGGCGGGTCTGCGAGTGGTCGACATCTCCGAGCCGACGCGACCGGTCGAGGTCGGATACTTCGATACGACGCCGTATGGCGAGAATCCGCCGGGGTTCAACGGGGCCTGGACGGCTTATCCGTTCTTCGACAGCGGCACGGTGATCGTCTCGAGCATGAGCGAGGGGCTGTTCGTGCTGCGGCCGGTGCGGCCGCTCGTGCCCTGACCGACGAGCTCGCCGTTTTCTCCGACGGGAGCGAGCCCGTGGTGTACGGCTCGCTCCCGGAGGTCCGCCGCCGCCAGCCGCCCCGCGACCTGAAGCCGTGAACCCAATCACGCCGTGACACCCGCAAGGCTCAGCAACCGCGCCATCCTTCTGTTCTGGGCGCCCCTCGCCGCCACCTGGATGATGATGGCGCTCGAAGGGCCATTCCTCGCCGCCGTCATCGCCCGCCTCGCCGACCCGAAGTTCAACCTCGCCGCCCACGGGGTCGCGTTCGCGTTCGCGATCCTCATCGAGGCGCCGGTGATCATGCTGATGAGCGCCGCGACCGCCCTGGTCGAAGACTCGACCAGCTACCGCAAGCTCCGGAACTTCGCCAACGCCCTGAACCTGGGCACCACGCTGGCGCTGCTCGTCCTGCTCCTTCCGCCGGTGTACGGCTTCGTGGCGCTCGGAGCCCTCGGGCTGCCGCAACCCGTGGCGGAGCTCGGCTACCAGGCGCTGTGGTTCTATCTTCCCTGGCCCGCCGCGATCGGGATCCGGAGGTTCCTGCAGGGCGTGCTCATCCGCTCGGGCCGCACGAGGCTGGTGGCGATCGGCACCGTCATCCGCCTCTCCACCATGGCCGGGGCGGCCGCGCTGCTCGCCGTCGGCACCGACCTGGCCGGCGCTTCGGTCGGGGCGGCCGCCCTGTCGACCGGGGTGGTCGTCGAAGCCCTGGTGGCCCGCTGGATGGCACGCCGCGACATCCGGGCGCTGCTCGCGACCCCGCGGCCGCCGCGCGGGGAGCGATCGCTCTCCTACCGGGACATCGCCGGCTTCTATCTGCCGCTCGCGCTTACTTCGCTGATCGGGCTCGCGGTCCAGCCGATGCTCACGTTCTTCATGGGCCGGGCACCCGCGCCTGTCGAGTCCCTCGCGGTGTTCCCGGTAGTCAACGCGCTCGGCTTCCTGTTCCGTTCGCTCGGCCTCGCCTGGCAGGATGCGGCCATCGCTTTGCTCGGACGCGACCGCGAGCATCTCCCGGCGCTCGGTCGGTTCACCGCCGGCCTCGGTCTCGCGGCGACCGCCGCGCTCGCGGCGATCGTGTTCACCCCGCTGGCCACCGTCTGGTTCGAGACGATCTCGGGACTTACGCCCGACCTCGCGGCCTTCGCCTATACGCCGGCGCGCCTCGCCGTACCGGTGGTCGCCCTGTCGGTCGTGATGTCGTTCGAGCGATCGATCCTGATCAAGGGGAGGCGGACACGTCCGATCACCGTCGCAACGGCCATCGAAGTCGTGGTGATCGCCGCGGCGTTCGTGGCCGGCGCGTGGGGGCTCGGATGGGTCGGCGTGACGGCGGCGTTCGCGGCATTCGTGGCCGGCCGCTTCGCCTCTACCGGCTATCTGCTGCTTCCCGTGCGACGGTCGCTCAGGGGCGCCGCGTCCGGATCAGCAGGCCCGTAGTCGAGACATAGACGTCGAGGACGGCGGGGCGCTCCACCCATTGGAAGGTGGCCGAGCCGTACTCCGCGTCCAGCAGGGGTGCGAGCAGCGACGAGCTGCGGGCCAGGGCGAACATGTCGAGCGGCTTGTCGCGCTTCAGCGAAAAGATCGTCTTCTCGCGCGCCAGCTCAGAGGCGATGTCGTCGTAGCGTCCGCCGATCCGATCCAGCTCGTATCCCGTGTGCAGGCCGAACAGGTTGGCGATCGGTTTCCACTTGAGGATGTGCGCGTCGAGATACACCTGGTCGCCGGCCACCTCGAACGTGTCCCGCCCTCCGTCGGGCCGCACGACCAGCGCCTCGAACCGACGCACCCCGGTCGGGCGAACTTCGACGGTCGCGGCGAGCTCTTCGTGGGTGAGCGCGCGATACCCCTGCGTAGCGACCGTGATCACCCCGAGCAGCAGCCCACACAGCAGGAGCACGGCGGCGACGAGCCCGTCGACCGCCGAGGAGACGTAGCGCCGGCGGCGCAGTGAGCGCACGGCGGCCGCCACGAATCCGATCGCCAGCAGTCCGGCGACTACGGCAATGATCAGCGTGAGCTGGCTCATCGGCGAGGCCTCAATACTCGAGCAGCTCCCCGTCCTCGAATAGCACGCGCTTCACCCGGAAATCGATCAGCATCGACGAAACAGGTGTGCTCTGCAGCCACCGGTGATCGGCTCGTGTATCGTCGTAGGCGATGCCGATTCCCGTCTGAGAGATCGCGTCGTTGCGCCGGATCGGACGCTGGAGATCGACGGCGAGACCGAAGCGCAGACGACCGGACAGGTCGTAGAACAGCAAGTCGCCCCGGACTTCCGTCGCCGGCTTGTCGAGCTCGCGACCGACCCAGGTCACATCCATCCAGATCGCCCGCTCCGTCGCACCCTCGGCGAAGCGCCACGACTGGATGCCCGGTACGATCATTCCCGTCCGCTCGGCCGTGGCGGCGTCGGCCGCGGCCTGCTCCCGATCAGACGGTCGATCCTGGGCGAGCAGCGGCGAACCGACCAACAACACGGCAAGCGCGGCAAACATCAACCTGGTCCCCATCGGTATCCTCGCACTTTCAGGTATGTCGGACCGCGCGACCGCGCGGCGTAGTCCCGGCAACCAACATAACCCCGGGCAGGGCGGGCGTTCCACGGATTCCGGCGTTCAGCGCACGAGCACGAAGCTGCCGTAGGCGCCGCAGCACGAGGCCCGCTGGAACCAGGTGCCGAGCACGGAGTCTCCGGTCACGCGGCCCCGGAGCTCGATCGCCCAGTCGCCGAATCGAGGCAGCAGCGTCACGGCCACCGAATCGCCGGCAAACACGGCGGCCTCGAGATCGTCCATGGCCCCGCGGATGTCGCCTCCGAGCACCGGCCCGAAATCGAGGTTCGACGACCCGGAGGACACGCTGACCCCGGGCGGTCCGTCGTCGGCGATCTCGGCTTCGATCGCCAGACGTCCATCCAGCCGCCGCGCCGCGGGCCGGGAGTTGAGTCCCGCCGAATCCAGTTCGAACCGGGCCGTCCAACTCCCCTCGAGCGTGCAGCAGGGCGGCGGCGCGGGCGCGAGCGACAGGTCGACGTACGTCACCTTGCCGGCCTCGATCAGAACGGCGGACGAATCGGGCATGAAACCGCGCCGGTAGGCATGGAGGGCGACGGGCCCCGGCGGCAGAAGGGGTACGACGTACGCGCCGGCGTCGTCGGTCGACGCCCCGAGTTCCTCCGCCGAGACGTAGACCTCCGGAAGGGGATCGCTGGTCAGGGCACTCCGGACGACGCCACGGATCACGCCGCGTGCGGCCACCGGTTCCGACTCCCCCTCCGTCAGATTTGCCCGGTCGGAGTTCGCCCGCGTCGTGGCCGCCGTGCCCGCGTCCGTCGCATCCCCGCCGCCGGCGGTCGTGCCGTCCTCCGGCCCGCAGCTCACGGCGGAGCACGCGACGGCGAGGCTGAGGGCCAGGGGCCACGTGAGTCGGCTGAGTCGCAAGTCTCCCCCTGTCGTTTGACGGGTGGGCGCGGTACGAACGGCCACCGGGAACCAGGATGAAACGAAACCCGGCGGAGCGGCCGCCGCAAGGCCTGTAACCGGACCAGGGGACCCGTTATTCTCCAGCCCGTAGCAGAGCCTGGACGTTCCGATCGCATTCCGCTCAGCCAGGAGACTTCGGTGTGGCTCGACCCCGATGACGTCGCCGCCTGTGTAGCCGACCCGATCCCGCCCGGCGGCGGCCCGGCTCCGACCTCGCCGCCCGTCTACCAGACCTCTCTGTTTTCGTTCGCCGACTTCGGCTCGCTGGTCGCAGGGCTCGAGTCCGAGCACGAGCAGACCGTCTACTCGCGTGGTCGTAACCCGACGGTCCGGGCCGTCGAGGATCGGCTGGCCTACCTCGAGCGCGGGGACGGGGCCCTGTGCTTCGGCTCGGGAATGGGAGCCATCGCCGCCGTGTTCTACGGGACGCTCAAGGCGGGCGACCATGTCCTGTTCGTTAACCAGACGTACGGACCCACTCTCCAGCTCGCCCGGTACCTCGAGCGGTTCGATGTACGCCATGATGTCTGTCTCGACCTCGATCCGGAGGCGGTCCGCCGGGCGATTCGACCCGAGACGAAGCTGGTGTGGATGGAGAGCCCCGGATCGATGACGTTCCGAGTGCTCGACGTGCCGGCGGTCTGCGAGATCGCCGCCAAACGCGGCGTGACGACCTGCCTGGACAACAGCTGGGCGACCCCGCTGCTCCAGAAGCCGCTCGAGCTCGGTGTCGACATCGCCGTCCACACGGCGACGAAGTATTTGGGCGGGCACAGCGACCTCGTGGCCGGAGCCGTCGTCACGAGCGCCGGACGGATCGAACGGCTGTTCTACGACACGTATCTCCTGAGCGGCGCCACCTGCGCCCCGTGGACGGCGTGGCTGCTGCTTCGCGGAATGCGGACGCTTCCCGCCCGCCTCGCTCAGCACGAGCGCGACGGCCTGCTGGTAGCGGAGTTTCTCGCCGCCCACCCGCGCATAGCCGCCGTACACCATCCGGCGCTGAACGGCGATCCAAGCCTGGTCGAACGTCAGCTCAGGGGGTTCAGCGGCACGTTCGGCTTCAGCCTCGACACGGACGAGTTCTCGCGCGTCGCCGGGTTTATCGACCGACTCGAGCGGTTCCGAATCGGCGTGAGCTGGGGCGGGGTCGAGAGCCTCGTGCTGTCGCCCGCCCGCCCCGGGTCCCCTTCCCCGCTCGTGCGGCTGTCGATCGGCCTCGAAGGCGCCGACCTCCTGATCGCGGACCTCGACCGCGCGCTTTCGGCCTCATGACCCTCACGCTCGGGGCCGCCCTGCTCCCGATCGGCTTCATGTTCGCGTTGATCGTGGTGGCGGGCCTGTTCGGCAGCCTCGGCACCGAGATCCTCATCGTCATCCTGCTGCTCACCGCGCTGGTGGCGGGTCTTGTGGCCCGCCGCCAGGGATTCGGCTGGGCCGACATTCAGCGGTCGACCGGCCAGAAGATCGCCGACGTCCTGCCCGCCCTGCTCATCCTGCTGTCGATCGGGCTGCTGATCGCGGGCTGGGTTCTGTCAGGCACCATTCCGTGGCTCGTTTACTGGGGGATCCGGTTGATCGACCCGCGCTTTCTCGTGCTCACCGCGTTCTTCGCCACGGCGCTGATGTCGCTGTTCACCGGAACCTCGTGGGGATCCGCCGGCACGATCGGGGTGGCGCTCATGGGCACAGCCGCGGCGCTCGGCACCGATCCCGCCGTCACCGCGGGCGCCGTGGTCTCCGGCGCATACTTCGGCGACAAGATGTCGCCGCTGTCGGATTCGACCAACATCACGGCCATCGGAGCCGGCGCCCCTCTGTACGCCCACATCCGGCAGATGACTTACACGGCGCTTCCCTCGTTCGCGCTGGCGGTGGCAGCCTACCTTTCCATCGGTCTCCTCGGGGGAAGCGGAGGCGAGGTGGTGCGTCCCACCGCCGCCGTCGAGCTGCTGAGCGACATCGAGCGAGTGTTTCGTCTCGACTGGCCCGTCGTCGTTCCGCTCGTCGTAGTGGTCGTAGGGATCGTGCGGCAGGCCCCGGCGGCGCTGGCGATCTCCGCCTCGGCCGCCGTGGCCTGCCTGATCGGCGTGGCGTGGCAAGGATTCGGACTCCACGACGGCCTGATCGCGCTCGTTGCCGGCTTCCGCGCCGACATGCTCGCCAGCCCCGCAGCCGGCGGAAACCCCGGTACTTCGTTCCTCGCCCTGGTCGAGCGCGGCGGTCTGTACAGCATGACCTACCCGCTCGTGGTCGTGCTTGCCGCCTTCCTGCTCGCCGGTGCGATGGACGTCTCCGGTGCCCTCGACCTGCTCATCCGCCGACTGCTGGGCGCCGTGCGGTCGGTGTTCGGCCTGATCGCCGCGACGATGGCAGCCGGCGCGACGATGATCGCTCTGATCAGCCACGGCGGGGTTACGGCGCTCGTGATCGGCGGCCTGTTCCAGCCGGCCTACGAGGAGCGGGGGCTGGCCCCGGAGAATCTGTCGCGATCGATCGAGGACTCCGTCACGCTCACGGAGCCCCTGATGCCGTGGACCGTCTCGGCCGTGTTCATGGCCGTGACCCTCGGTGTTCCGACCGTCCAGTACGCCCCGTGGGCGGTGTTCTGCTACGGAGGTCCGGCGTTCTCGCTGCTCATCGCTGCCCTGTATCGGCGGACCGGCTTCGGGATCCGCCCGCGCGTCGACGAACGCTCTTCGGGGTAGGGGTTTCGTGCGGCCTGTGAAACTCGATTTTCACATGTTGCCCACGTGAGGATAGATTGGTGTCATGAACCGACGCATCGGAGCCAGTCTGGCGGCCCTGCTGGTCCTTCCGGGAGCGGTGCTTGCGCAGTCCGGGGCCCGGGCGGCGACCTCCGGGTCGCCTGCCGCGATCGGGGTGGTCGCGCCGCGGCCGGCCGCGCCGGCAGACCATGAGCCACGGGTGCGGGCCGGGCGATCGCTCACGGGCACCCGAACGGCCATCAGTTTCCGACCCAACGTCGCCCACACGCCGAACGTGGGAGGCGACCTGCCCATCCTGCGTCATCTTCCCGGGCCGTTCACCCGGCTGCGGTTCGGCGGCAAGCTCTTCTACTATTGCCTCGGCGCGTTCTACACCCGTCACGCCGGAGGTTACGCGATGACCGAGCCGCCCGCCGGGGCCGTGGTTCGGTCGCTGCCGGCCGGCCACGAAACGCTGGAGCTCGGAGGCCGGACCCTGTTCTACCACGACGGGGTGTTCTACGAACCGGGCCGCCGCGCCGGCGAGTACGTGGTGGTCGAGGCGCCGGAGGGCGCCGTGGTGGGCACGCTCCCGCGGGATGCGACCGAGTTGCGCATCGGAGAACGGCTCTACTACGTGGCGCGTGGCGTGACGTACCTTCCGGTGCGGCGCGCCGGCGAGCAGAGCTACGTCGTTACGCGCCCTTGAGGCTCAGGGCAGGCCGTACCACTCCCGGCGGGGCCACAACACGACCAGCGCGCCCCATGCGAGAGCGACACCGACCACAGCCGGGGTCGATACGCCGGATAGAATCAGAATCACCCCGCCGAACATCGCGATTCCTTCGACCAGGGCCATGCAGATGATCAGGCCTGTCTGAAACCGGCCGATCTCG
>Ga0268386_10001189_pt1 | contig 17708 bp, 13 predicted proteins | sample RVTome_15_FD_200260 | JGI IMG/M metagenome (GOLD analysis project Ga0268386, IMG submission 200260) | Soil microbial communities from uranium-contaminated site in the Upper Colorado River Basin, Wyoming, United States - RVT150D86... ...
CCGCTCCTACAATCACCAGGCGGCGTCGAAAAGAATCCTGTAGGAGCCGCGCCTCGCGGCGATTGAAGCGCCCGGTCGCGGCGAGGGCGCCGCTCCTACAACCACAATGAAGCGCCGGATATCGCGGTGAGGGCGCCGCTCCTACAGGGATGTCTGTGTCGGCCAGCTAGGCGTAAAAGGGTGGTTCGCCTTCGGGGCGGGTCTTGAAGCGGCGGTAGCTCCAGAGGTACTGCGCCGGGTCGATGGCGATGCAGGCCTCGACGCCGCGGTTGACGGCGGCCAGGGCGGCATCGAGTTCTTCGCTCCCGATGGCGTCCTCGCCCGGCAGGATGTGGATGCGGTAACGCCCGCCGGGCAAGCGCTCGCAAACGCCAAAGAACACATCGCACCCGGTCTTGCGGGCGATGCGCGGTGCCAGCACGCCGGTCAAGGCGGGAACGCCGAAGAAGGGTGCGAAGCGGCCCTGTCCGCGCGAGGGTTCCTGGTCTGGTAGAACACCGGCTCCCTTGCCGTTGCGCAGGTGTGCGAACAACGCCCTGACGCCTTGCGAGTTGGTGGGCAGAAGTATCCCGCCGCCTCGCTCGCGCCGCTCGCGCAGGGCTTGGTCGAGGCGTGGGTCGTCCGGGGGCTTGTACAGGATGGCGATTTCCCGAATGCGCTGCAGGTACATTCCGAGGTACTCCCAGGCACCGAAATGCGGCGCCAGAACCATGGCGCCACGCCGCGCAGCGATTGCGTCGTTGAGCATGTCGCGACCAACGACTTCGTCGCAGCGCGCTTCCAGTTTCTTCACCGGCCAGTACCAGTTGTGCCCCGCCTCCAGCACCGAGGCGGCGTAGTGCACGAAGCTCGCGCGCGCCAGGCGCCCGCGCTGCTCGGCCGGCATGTCCGGAAAGCAGCGCTCGAGATTTCGCAACGTGGTGTGCCGCTTGGTCGGGGACAAGCGCATCCACAGACCGCCCAGTCGTATCGCCAGCCAGTACGGCGCGCCGGCCGGAAGCCAGCTCAGCAGCTTGAGCAGGGCCTTTGCAAGGTAGACCGTCACGCGGGCCTTACCGAGTACGCGCAGCAGCGGAACGTCGGATCACCGCTGGTAACATAGCCGGGCAAGAGTCGCACTGAGAGACGCTGGACTTTGATCGCATTGCTGCAAAGAGTAGCGGAAGCTGCAGTCCATGTTAACGGCTGTGAAACCGGGCGCATCGACCGTGGCGTCCTGGCGCTCGTAGCGGTGCAGCGCGGCGACCGCGAGGCGCAGGCCGACCGGCTGTTGGAGCGGGTGCTGGCCTATCGAATGTTTCCGGACGGGCGGGACCGCATGAACCTCGATGTGCGCCAGGCCGGGGGGAGGCTGCTGCTGGTGCCCCAATTCACTTTGGCGGCGGATACCAACAGCGGCAACCGGCCCAGCTTTGCGACGGCCGCGCCATCGGCCGAGGGCGAGCGCTTGTTCGATTACATGCTCGAGCGGGCGCGCCGCGCATTTCCCGGCACCCAAGCCGGCGAGTTCGGCGCTCATATGAAGGTCAGCCTAGTGAACGACGGGCCGGTGACGTTCTGGCTCGAGGTTCCACCCGGCTAAGTGGAATCGGTCTCGTCCGAACCGCCCAGTTCGGGGTGCTGCTTGAGCTTACGCGTCAGGGTGTTGCGCCCCATACCGAGGATCTTTGCAGCCTTTTGCCGCTGGCCGCGGGTTTCTTTGAGGGCGACGTCCATCAGCACGGCTTCCATGTCGAAAGCCGCGCGGCTGAACAGTTCTGCCTCGCCGGCGCTCAGTTTCCGCCGCGCCCAGTTGCGTAGCGACTGCCGCCAGTCGGCGCCGTCGTTACCGCCTCCCCCACCGCGAATCTCCGGCGGAAGATCCTGCGGAAATATCTGCTCGCCCGGCGCCATCACGCAGAGTTGCCGGCAGACGTTCAGGAGCTGGCGCACGTTACCGGGCCAGTCGTAGGCCTTCAGGACCTCGAGGGTTTCCGGCCTGAGCCGTTTCTCTTCCAGGGCCAGTTCCCGCGCCACGCGCGCCAGCAAACTCTCGGCCAGCAAGCCGATGTCCTCGGGTCGCTCGCGCAGCGGCGGCAGCGAAATGTGGATCACGTTGATGCGGTGATAGAGATCCTCGCGGAAGCTCCCTTCGGCGATTTTTTCTTTCAGGTCCTGGTGGGTCGCCGCGATCACCCGCACGTCGGCTTTCAAAAGATCACGCCCGCCGACGCGGTGAAATTCGCTTTCGGCCAGTACGCGCAGCAAACGCGTCTGCAACGCATGCGGCATGTCCCCGATCTCGTCGAGGAACAGCGTGCCGCCCGCCGCCTCCTCGAAGCGGCCCACGCGCCGCAAATGCGCGCCGGTGAAGGCGCCGCGCTCGTGGCCGAACAGCTCGGATTCGAGCAATTCAGCCGGAATGGCAGCGGTGTTGATCGCAACGAATGGCTCGCCGCTGCGCGGACTGTGGTGGTGCAAGGCGCGGGCGACCAGCTCCTTGCCGCTGCCCGTCTCCCCCGTGATCAGCACGCTGATGTCGGAACGCGACAGCCGCCCGATGGTGCGGAAAATCTCCTGCATGGCGGGCGAATCGCCGAGCAGCCGTCCGCCGACCGGGTCCGGGGGCTCCGGAACCGCCGCTCCGTTTTCGGCCACCGCGCGCTCGACCACGGAAATGACCTGGTCGAGGTCAAAAGGCTTTGGCAGGTAATCGAACACCCCGTGCTGAAAGGCCTTGACGGCCTGGTCGAGGTCGGAATAAGCGGTCATGGCGATGACCGGGACCGCCTTGCCATGCCGCTCGAGAGCGTCCAGCACGCTCAAACCGTCGGCATCGGGCAGGCGGATGTCGGTGACGATGGCCCGCGGCGTCTGACTGGCCAGCGCCTCCGCCACTTCACCTGCGGTGTCGAACTGCCGAATGCGGAAACCGCGGCGACTGAGCGCCCGGTCGAGCACGAAACGGATGGTTTCGTCGTCGTCGACGATCCAGATCACGGCAGTCTCAGTCATCGGGCTCTACGCCCGCAGCCGGCTGGTGGTGGTGCCCGGGGCGTTCGGCGCGAAGCGGCAGCAGCAGGGTGAATCGGCTGCCCGCCGCCTCCCCCGGCTCGTAGCTGAGGATTCCGCCGTGCGCCGCGGCCATTTGTTGCGCCAGCGCCAGGCCCAGCCCGGTGCCGTCACGGCGGCCCGTGACCATGGGCAGGAACAGCAGCGGGCGGAGCGCCTCGGGCACCCCCGCGCCGTCGTCTTCGATTTCGACGCGGAGTGCCGCCTGGGAAGTCTGCAAAAGCGCCGGGGCGTGGACGATGCGGGTGCGCAGCACGATGCAGCCGGCCTGCGCCTGGCAGGCATTGCGCAGGAGGTTGTGCAGGATTTGCCGCAGTGCGGCGGCATCGCAGTAAAGCGGCGGCAGACTGGGGTCGAAATCGCGCTCGATGCCCACCGCATCACCGAATTCAGCGCGCAGCAACTCGATCACTTCGGCGAGCAAGGGATAGAAGTCCACGTCGGTGGGCTCCAGCGAGGGCCGGCCGAAGCGCGCGATCAGTTCCTCGATGCGGTCCGATTCGCGCATGATCATCCGGGCCAGGGTGGCCAGCTCGGGGAGTTCCTGTTCGTTTTCCAACTCCGTGGCGAGCATCTGCGCAGCGCCCCGGATGCCACCCAGCGGGTTGCGAATCTCGTGTCCGAGGTTGCGGCTGAGCAGTTCCATCAGTCCGGCCTGCAGCTCTTGCTGCTGCAGCTTCGCGCGGTGCCGCTCCCATTGCAGGTTGTGTAATTCCAGCAGAAGGCTGCCGTCGTCGACGGCCTGGACGGTGCAGTCGTAGCTGCCGCCGCGCATTTTCAATTCCTGAAGGTGTCGGCCTCGGCCCCGGCCGGGCATCGAGCCCAGCACGGACTTCAGCTCGGGCGGTAATTCGGTGAGCGCGGCCAGGGATCGCCCCCGCGCGCGCTCTCTGCCCGAGCCGATGCATTGCTCGGCCGCGGGATTCAGATCCAGTACCCGGCCGCACGCATCCAGCCTGATGACCGCGGTGTCGAGCCATTCCAGGGCGGCGAGGCCCAGCGATGCATCTGGCTTCACATCATCCGTAGGACCATCCGCAAAGCGATCAGTGGGCCACTAGCCTGGATTGATGAGCTGTGATGCCTGCTGGACATGAAACGTCACGGTGGTCGTTGTGACGATCCGGCGACCGCGTTCATCGCGCAGCACCGCGTACACCTGGTGCTCGCCGCGATCCAGGATCACCGGCAGATTGCCGCTCGCGGCGGCGTCCTGGGAAGTGCCGTCGACCACCACCGAAACGCTCATACCCGGTTCGTACGGCGCGTTGGCAGCCCAGCTCACGACGACGGTGTTGGCGGTGCCCCAGAAGGTCTCGTCCTGCCCGGGCGAGAGGATCCGGAAATCGCTGAACATCTGGCGCAGTTCGCGCGGCGACTTCAGTTCGCCTTCACCGCTTTGCTCGTCCGCGGCCGCGGCTGCGGTCGCCCCTTCCGTGACTTCGGCCTCTGTCGGGTAATCGGTTTCGATGATGGTGATTTCGGGCAACACCATCGGGGCCGACCCGTCGGACGGCGGCTGGTCGGTGTAGGTGACGTTGCCGTCCTCGTCTACGACTTTGTAGACCTGTGCGCCCAGCGGCCCGCTTGCGACCAGCGCCACGAAGGCGGCGCCCAATACGATGATCAGTCCATTGCGCATGTGACTATTCTCCATTGCCATTGCGGCCATGCGGCGACGCTTCCCTGCGCGCGCTTCGCCTCGGCCTATAAAGAATAATACATATCGAACTCGACCGGGTGGGTGCTCATCCGGAAACGGGTGACTTCCCCCATCTTGAGCTTGATGTAACCGTCGATCAGGCCGTCGCTGAAAACCCCGCCGGCCTTGAGGAAATCGCGGTCGGCATCGAGCGCAGCCAGCGCCTGGTCGAGGCTGTGGCAGACGGTGGCAATGCCCGCCTCTTCTTCCGGCGGCAGGTCGTAGAGGTCCTTGTCCATGGGCGAGCCCGGGTCGATCTTGTTCGCGATGCCGTCGAGACCGGCCATCATCATGGCCGCGAAAATCAGGTAGGGATTCCCGCAGGCGTCGCCGAAACGCACCTCGATGCGGCGCCCATTGGGGTTGCTGACGTAGGGGATGCGGCAGGACGCGGAGCGGTTGCGTGCCGAGTAGGCGAGCAGCACCGGTGCTTCGAAGCCCGGCACCAGGCGCTTGTAACTGTTGGTGGTCGAGTTTGCGAAGGCGTTGATCGCGCGGGCGTGCCTGAAGATGCCGCCGATGTAGTGCAGCGCCGTCTCGGAAAGCCCGCCGTAGCCGTCACCGGCAAACAGGTTGGCGCCGCCCTTGGCAATCGACTGGTGGACGTGCATGCCCGAGCCGTTGTCACCCACCAGCGGTTTCGGCATGAAGGTGGCTGTGCAGCCGGCGGCGTTGGCCACGTTCAGGACCACGTACTTCAGCATCAGCATCTCGTCGGCCTTGCGCGTCAGAGAGGCGAATCGCGTGCCGATCTCGCACTGCCCGGCGGTGCCCACCTCGTGGTGGTGGACTTCGACCTCGATACCCATCTTCTGCAGCAAAAGGCACATGGTGGAACGCAGGTCCTGGAGGGAATCCACCGGCGGTACCGGGAAATACCCGCCCTTGACCCCGGGACGATGTCCAATGTTGCCACCTTCGTACTCGGAACCGGTGTTCCAGGCGCCCTCCTCGGAGTCGATCTGGTAGGAGCAGCCGTGCAGGCTATTGTGATAGCGGACGTCGTCGAATACGAAGAATTCGGGTTCCGGGCCGAAAAATGCTTCGTCGGCGATGCCGGAAGCCTTCAGGTAGGCCTCTGCGCGCTTGGCCAGCGAGCGCGGACAGCGCGAGTACGGCTCCATGGTAGTGGGGTCGAGTACGTCGCAGCGCAGCAGCATCGTCTTGCTCTCGGAAAAGGGGTCCAGCACCGCCGTTTCCGCATCCGGCATCAGCACCATGTCGGACTCGTTGATGCCCTGCCAGCCGGCGATCGAGGAGCCGTCGAACATCTTGCCGTCCTCGAAGAACTCCTCATTTACTTGGCTTGTCGGCACGCTCACGTGCTGCTCCTTGCCCCGCGTGTCGCAGAAGCGAAGGTCGACGAAGGCGTAGTCTTCTTTTTTCAACGAATTGAGAATGTCATTGGCGCTCATGATGCGTGCTGTCCTCTTGTCTGGTCCGGTGATTTGGAAACGTGTTCCCGGCGTGCCGCGCCCACGGGCGGACGTGAGCAGCCTGAGCTCATCCCGAATAATAATGCATATCCCGTGCCATCGCCGCTGACTGGACCCTTGCACCGGGAATCTGGAGTTACGCTATATTTGATCGCATTTAACAGCATTTAGCTGCAATTTATCGCCTGTTTATGCACGACGTTCTGTTGCGGAATCACCACAACACCAAAACCGCACCAGGATCGTGCGGCTAGGATATCATTTTGCACCATTTCTGTGCAGTTATCGCGCGAACCAGAGCAGGACGAATCCGAGCAACAGGCGGTAAATGACAAACGGCGTAAGGCCGATGCGCGTGACCAGGGCGAGGAACGCGGCGATGCAAGCCCAACCGGTCAAGGCTGAGAGTCCCGCGCCCAGCAGAAACTCGAACCAGTCGATGCGCGCGCTGCCCTGCCACACGCGCAAGGCGCCATAGGCACCGGCCGCGGCGATGATGGGAATGGAGAGCAGAAAGGAGAACCGTGCGGCCGCGTGGGCATCGAGGCCAAGGAAACGCCCTGCCGTGATGGTGATCCCCGATCGCGAGGTACCCGGAATCAGCGACAAGGCCTGCGCCAGGCCCACCATGAGCGCATGCTTCCAGGTGAGGGCCTCCAGTTTGACATCGCGCCGGCCGAGGGCGTCCGCCCACCACAGCAAAAGCCCAAAACCGATGGTGGCGTAGGCGATGATGCGAACGTCGCGCAGCATGCCCTCGACCAGAGCGCCGCCGAAGTAGCCGGCCAGCAGGGCGGGCACAGTGGCCAGCAGGAGCAATCCGGCCAGCCGCCGATAACGCGTATCGTCTGCGGTTGCGGGCGCACGCATGCAGGACGCCACCATTCGGCCAATGTCATGGCGAAAATAGAACAGGGCGGCGAGCAGGGTGCCGAGGTGGGTGGCGACGTCGAACACCAGGCCCTGCTCCGGCCAACCGACGGCGCGCCCGCCCAGGATCAGGTGGGCGGAACTGGAAATCGGTAGAAATTCGGTCACGCCTTGTATCAGGGACAGGACGATGACCTGGATCAGCGTCATGTGTTGTTCTTGATCCAGCTGACGGGCACCGGCCAATGATGCCATGCAGCAGACTTCGGCGCGCTAGAATGTCCGCTTTCGTCTTATGAAATCGCAAGGACCCCGCATGAATTCATCGCTCGCAGTGATTCTCGCCTTCGGCTTGGCCTGCTCGTTCCACAACCACGCGCAGGCCCGCAGCGCGGCAGAGTATTTGCCGCCCGAGGCAGACCTCGACCCGGCAATCCCCACGCCCGAATCGGTGCTCGGCTGGGACGTGGGCGACTGGCACGTCAGCCATGACAAGCTGTTGAACTACCTGCGCGCTGTGGCCGAAGCTTCCCCGCGCATCTCGATCAAGGTGACCGGTCACAGCTACGAGCAGCGCCCACTTCTGCTGTTGGCGGTGACTGCCGAGGATAACGCCGACCGGCTCGACACGCTCCGCCAGGCCCACCTCGGCGGCGAGGAAAACACACCGCTGGTGGTTTGGCTGGGATACAGCGTGCACGGCGACGAACCGAGCGGTGCCAACGCGGCCATGCTGGTGGCGTACTACCTCGCGGCCTCCCGCTCGCCGTTCGTGAATGAACTGCTCGCAGGCAGCGTTGTGCTGATCGACCCCAGCCTCAACCCGGACGGCCTCGACCGTTACGCGAGCTGGGTCAACAGCAATGCCGGCGCCGTACCGGTCGAGGACCCCCAGGCGCGCCAGCACAAACAGCCGTGGCCGCAGGGCCGGACCAACCACTACTGGTTCGACCTCAACCGCGACTGGCTGCCGCTGGTGCACCCTGAATCGCGCGCCCGCATGGCCGAGTACCAGCGCTGGCTGCCGCACGTGCTTACCGACCACCACGAACAGGACGGCTACCCCGGCTTTTTTTTCCAGCCGGGCGTACCGACGCGGCAAAATCCGCTGACGCCTGCCGAGAACCTCGAGCTGACTCGAGCACTGGCGACGTTCCACGCGGATGCCATGGACCAGGCCGGTCAGCCGATCTTCACCGAGGAGGCCTTTGACGATTTCTATTACGGCAAGGGCTCGACCTATCCCGACATCAATGGTGGCATCGGCATCCTGTTCGAGCAGAGGGCGATCGCCGGGCAGCTGTTGGCCACCAGCAATGGCGTTGAGACCTTCTCCATGGCGGTCGCCAATCACCTGCGCGCTTCGCTGTCGACGCTGCGGGGTGCCTGGGAGCTGCGCGAGCGGCTGCGCGATTACCAGCGGGCCTTTTTTCCAGACATGCTGGACGCGGCTGAGCGGGTCGGCCACTCCGGATGGATCGTCGGCGATGACGGCGACCCGGCGCGGGCACGGGCGTTCCTGGAATTGCTGAGCCTGCACGGGATCGAGTACCGCGCCATCGACGAAACCGTCAACGCGGGCGACCACGGATTCAACTCCGGCCACGCCTGGTTCATTCCCGCCAATCAGCGCCAGTTCGGCCTCCTGCAGGCCTTGATGGAACAACGCACGAGCTTCGCGGACGAGACCTTCTACGACGTCTCGGCCTGGACCGTGCCGCTCGCTTACAACCTGCCCTACGCTTCGCTGCGCCAGCCGCCCGCGACCCGCGAGCCGACGCAATCCTCACAGGGTCTGCCCCCGGCCGCCGAAGCGGCGGCATGGCTGATCCCGTGGAATCAGCTGCAGGCCTCCGCGACCCTGCAATCGTTGCTCGATGGCGATGCCCGGGTGAGGACCAGCCTTGAGCCGTTCTCGGTCCGGACCACGAGCGGCTTGACGGCTTTTGAGGCAGGCACACTGCTGATCCAGTCCGGCATCCAGGATGAAGATGTCCTGCCGCAAGTTCGCGAACTGCTGTCTGAATCCGCGCTCGCCGGACTCACCGTTTATTCGGCCGAGCAGACCATCACGGCCGCCGGCCCCGACTTCGGCTCGGCCAAATACCCCCTCGTCAAGCCGGTGAAGCCGCTGCTGCTGGGCGGTGAAGGCATCAGCGCCTACGATACGGGCGAGGCGTGGTTCACGCTGGACCAGCGCGTCGGCCTTGCGACGACCATCGTCGAGTTCGAACGCCTGAAGGGCATCGACCTTGCGCCCTACACCCACTTCATCCTGCCCGACGGCGATTACAGCAAGATCGACCCGGCGCATCTTCAAACCCTGCGAGACCGGGCGCTGGCTGGCGCGGTCGTGATCGCCATCGGCCGCGCGGCGCCCTGGGTTGAGTTCATGTGTTTCGAGGAGGACCCGGCCCTGTGCCCCCCAATGGCCGGCGCCCAGCCGGCTCAGGCTACACCCGAGACGCCGGCGGCACCCGCGGCGGAACCGGCGGAAGCTGAAGTGCCACCGCCCGAGCCGAAGCCTTATGGCAGTTTCGAGGATGACGTCGCCAGGCAGACCATCGGCGGCGCCATCGTCAGCACGGTGCTCGACACCACGCACCCGCTGGCATTCGGTTTCCCGCGCAGCACGCTTTCAATCATGCGCGTCGACACGGCGGTGCTGAAGCCCAGCGAGAGCGCCTATTCGACCCCGCTGCGCTATGCAAGGGAGCCTCTGCAGGCGGGCTTCATCGGCGAGGAGCGCCTGGCGGCATTCGCCGGCGGACCGGCAGTCATCGCGGAGAAGCGCGGCAAGGGCCTGGTGGTGCGGTTTGCCAACAATCCACTGTTCCGCGGTTTCTGGCGCGGCACGGAGCGCCTCTTCCTCAACGCCCTTTACTTCGGGCAGGTGGTGGAGCCAAGGGAATTGCCGGAATAGATTGGCGGATTGTTGGGCACCAAAACGTATAGAATTCGCAGCAAGCGTCGGAGAATAGATCCATATGTCGCTGTTCCGGGAACTCAATCGTCGCAATGTCTTCCGCGTGGGGATCGCCTACGCCGTCACGGCGTGGGTGGTGATCGAGGTGGCCGACGTGGTGCTGGACACCCTGGAGGCGCCGCTGTGGGTGATGAAAGTGATCATGCTGGTCCTGGCGCTGGGGTTCCTGCCGGCAGTGGTTTTCGCCTGGGCCTTCGAATTGACCCCGGAAGGGCTGAAAAAGCAGTCGGAGGTTGACCGCGCCGAGTCCATCACCCACGCCACCGCCCGCAAGCTGGATTACATCATCATAGTCTTGCTGGTGGTGGCGCTGGGGACCTATGCCTGGGACCGGTTTCACTCCGCGCCTGCGGCGCCACAAGGGTCGGTTCCCATTTCCCGCTCGGAAGCATTGCCAGGAGACGGCGCCCAGGGCAAATTGGAACCGCTACCAAAAGAGACGTATAGCGCAGGCGGCACCGGCACTTCGATCGCGGTGCTGCCCTTCGTCAACCTGTCTGCCGACTTGGAGCAGGAATATTTCTCGGACGGTATTTCCGAGGAACTCCTGAACGTGCTCGCCAAGTACCCGGACCTCAGGGTGGCCGCGCGCACCTCGTCCTTCCAGTTCAAGGGAGAGAACAAGGACATCTCGGAGATTGCCCGCCAGCTCAACGTCAACCACGTGCTGGAAGGCTCGGTGCGCAAATCGGGCACGAAGCTTCGCATCACGGCCCAGTTGATCGATGCCGCAAGCGGCTTCCACCTGTGGTCGGAGACCTACGACCGCGAGCTCGACGATATCTTCGCCATCCAGGACGAAATTTCCGCCGCCATTTCAGAGGCCCTTCGCGCCGAACTGGCACTCTCCGCGAGCGAGCCCGGAACGGCGCCGCGCGTTGCGCACAGCGAAAACACCGCGGCCTATGAGGCGTTCCTGCAAGGACGCCACCTGATCAATCAACGCGGCAGCAAGAACATCCGAGAGGCGGTCGAGCACCTGGAGCGCTGCGTGCGGCTCGATCCGGAATTCGCGCCCGGCCACGCATGGCTCGCCATCGGTTACGTTTTGCTGTTGGCGAGCCCGGGCACTTACGGCGACCTCACCCTGAACGAAGTGCAGAAACGGGCCGTTCCGCATATTGAGACCGCCCTCGAACTCGACCGGAACCTGGCGGAAGCGTATGGCGCCAAGGCACTCCTGGGGGTGAACAGCAACCAGTACGCAGAAGCCATGCAGTACACGGCTCGAGCACTGGAGCTGAATCCAGTATATGTCGACGCACTCAACTGGCGGCAGATCGCGGCGGCAGGCCTCGGTGAATATGCGGAATCGAACAGGAATATCGAACGCATCCTCGAGATCGACCCCCTGTCGGTGATCGGACGACTCAATTACGCTACGAGCAAATCGGTTTCTGATCCTGAGCGGGCCCGCAAAGCAGCCGCAAGCCTGACCGAAAGCTATCCGTGGGCGGGCAGCACCTCCATGGGCTTTGTCAGCCTTTATCCGTCGGGCGATCTCTCCGGCAGCCTGGAATGGTACCTGAAAGCGTACCGAATCGAACCGCGGGACCAGTTCAGCAACAACTTCATATTGAGCATTTTCGCGTCGACCGGCGAGTTCGAAGAAGCGCGACGGATTACCAACCGTGGCACATTTCTCGTCGACGTCGAGGAAGGCCGGTTCGATGACGCCATCGAAAAACTGCAGGGGGACCTTCACGCCGACCCTGAGAATTCGACGACCATGACCCACTTGGCGGACGCACTGCACCTGGCCCGTCGCTTCGACGAAGCGCAACCACTTTATGCTCAGCTTGCCAGGGAATCTACGTCGGGCCTGGTGCTGTCCGCCCCTGAGCCCTCTACGGTTTCATATGTCCGGATGGCCTACGGGCTTCGTCTATCAGGGGACGCCTCGGGCGCAAGGGCGGCTTTGGACGGGCATCACCGGGATTTCACCAAGCGCAAGCAGGCCGGGGTTGTGCTGGCGTTCGACCAACTGGCCGAGGCCTTGGCCCAGGCCATGGAGGGTAACGAGGCGGCGGCCTTCGAGGCGCTCCGCACGGCGCTTTCGCTTGGGCTGCGGCAGCCGTCGTTTCTCAAAGATCCGGTGTTCGACGAGCTGGCGGAACACCCCGAAATGCTCGCGCTGAAGGCCGAGCTGCAGGCAATGCTGGACGTAGAGCGCGCGGAGATCCTGCAACTGATCTGCTACAACAACCCCGCCTTTGACACCTGGCAGCCGCGGCGCGAGACCTGCGAGAACGTTCCCGAACCACATTAGCCACGCGCTCGAGCGGCGCAATATCGCGAGACTCAGCCGTTATTTCAGATTCCCGCCGTGCGGGTGTACCCTAAGTGGCTGAGCGGCTACACCCCCCGATAGCCGCATCGGAAAGCGCAGAGGGAGAAAACAATCGTGGAACTCGCACTTCTTCAGGGCAGTGCTGCCCTTGCATTCATTCTGAGATGGATTCACCTGCTGGCCGGTGTCGCCTGGATCGGCCTTTTGTGGTACTTCAATTTCGTCCAGGGTGAGTATTTCAAGGAGGCCGACGGTTCGTCCAAGAGCGATGCCATCCGCAAACTGGTGCCGCGCGCCCTGTGGTGGTTCCGCTGGGGCGCCATGTTCACTTTCTTGAGCGGCGTGGCATTGCTGGGCGTCAAGCACGGCATGGGCTTCCAGTTGGGTTGGGGAATCTGGTTGGGCGGCACCCTCGGCACGCTGATGTTCCTCAATGTGTGGCTGATCATCTGGCCGAAGCAGAAGATCGTCATCGCTTCCGCCGAGAAGGTGGCCAGCGGCGGCGAGGCGGATCCCGCGGCGGCCGGGGCGCTGGCCAAGGCCGGGCTGGCGTCGCGCACCAACACGCTGTTCTCGATCCCGATGCTGTTCTTCATGGCGTCCAGTGTGCACCTGGCGCAGCTCATGACCGCGAGCACGGTTGCGATGGTGGTTTCGCTGGCGATCGTGGTGGCGCTCGAGGTCAACGCGATTGTCGGCAAGCAGGGCCCGATGGCCAGCGTCAAGGGCGTGATTCACATGGGGTTGTTGCTAACCCTGGTGCTGTACCTGGTCGTCGATTTGCTTTAAAAGCGTTTGCGGCTAACGGTCGCGGCGAGGCGCCGCTCCTACAAGGTTTTTGCGGCGTTTGCGGCTTACGGTCGCGGCGAGGGCGCCGCTCCTACAAGGTTTTTGCGGCGTTTGCGCCAAACGGTCGCGGCGAGGGCACGCGCGACGGCTTCGCCGCCTAATTTCGACCCTTCGGGTCTTGCATCACGGCGGCTCCCGCCTGCGCTGCTCCTACAAGCTCTAGGCGACGTTTCGAGATCCTTGTAGGAGCGGCGCCTCGCCGCGACCTTTTGGCTAACCCACCTTTCGGAACTGCTCTTCCTCGGTGGAACCGGTCAGCGCCGACAACGACGACCGGCCTTGGCCGATCACCTGCGTGAGCGCGTCGAAGTAGCCGGTGCCCACCTCGCGCTGGTGCTTGGTGGCCGTGTAGCCGAATTTCTCGGCGGCGAACTCAGCCTCCTGCAATTCCACGTAAGCCGCCATCTGGCGCTCTCGGTAGCCGCGCGCCAGCGTGTGCATGCTGTAGTTAAGGGCGTGGAAGCCGGCCAGGGTGATGAACTGGAACTTGTAGCCCATGGCACCCAGCTCGCGCTGGAATTTCGCAATGGTGAAGTCATCCAGGTGGGCCTTCCAGTTGAAGGACGGCGAGCAGTTGTAGGCCAACAGCTTGCCGGGAAACCGCGCATGGATCGCTTCCGCGAACTGCTTGGCCTGCTCGAGATCGGGTTTGCCGGTCTCGCACCATAAAAGGTCCGCCCAGGGCGCGTAGGCCAGGCCGCGTGAAATGGCCTGCTCGATGCCAGGACGCGTTTCGTAGAACCCCTCGACCGTGCGCTCGCCGGTGATGAAATCGTGGTCGTGTTCGTCGACATCGGAAGTGATCAGGCCAGCCGCCATGGCGTCGGTGCGGGCAATCAATACGGTCGGGACATCCATGATGTCGGCTGCCAGGCGCGCGGCAATCAGTTTCTGCACCGCCTCCTGCGTCGGCACCAGTACCTTGCCGCCCATGTGGCCGCATTTCTTGGCCGAGGCGAGCTGGTCCTCGAAATGTACGCCCGCGGCGCCGGCCTCGATCATGGCCTTCATCAGCTCGAAGGCATTGAGCACGCCGCCGAAACCGGCCTCGGCGTCGGCGACGATGGGCTGCAGCCAGTCGATTGAATCATCGCCCTCGGCGTGATGGAGCTGGTCGGCGCGGAGCAGCGTCTTGTTTATCCGCCGCACCACGCTGGGCACGGAATCGGCGGGATATAGGGATTGATCGGGGTACATCTCGCCGGCGAGGTTGGCGTCGGCCGCCACCTGCCAGCCGGAGAGATAGATGGCCTTGAGCCCCGCCTTCACCTGCTGCATGGCCTGGTTGCCGGTGAGCGCGCCGAGCGCGTTGACGAAGGGCTCCGTTTCCATGTATCGCCAGAGTTTATTGGCACCCAGGCGGGCCAGGCTGTGCTCGACCCTGACGGTGCCGCGCAGGCGGCAGACCTCCTCGCCGGAATATCCCCGCTCGATACCTTGCCAACGCGGGTTCTTGTTCCATTCGGACTCGATCTGGCGCGATTCGGGCTGTGACTTCATCGGGCGATCCTCCTAGGTTGTTGCGCCTGCCAGCGTGCGCGCGCGGGCGAACTTTGACAAATCAAATGTTTCAATATTTACTATTCGAAATTTCTATACTCGCCGTGGAAAAGCTGTGGACAACAAGTCGCAACGCTTCTATTACAAGGGCAACCAGGCCAAACAGCTACGCGCTTTCTGCGCGGTGGCGCGCACCGGCAAAATGACTGACGCGGCCGAAGCGCTCTATCTCAGCCAACCGGCCGTCAGCCTGCAGATCCAGGCGCTGGAGGGGGAACTCGCCACCGTACTGTTCGAGCGCCACGGCCCGCGCATCGCCCTTACCCGCGAAGGGCAGGAACTTTACGAGATGGCGCGGCCGTTGGTGGAGGGGCTGGATTCGCTCCACGCGCGCTTCGACCGCCAGGTCAAGGGCGACCTCGAATCCGGCGAGGTGGTGATCGCGGCCGGGGAGTCCACCATCATCTACCTGCTGCCACCGCTGGTGGCGCAGTTCCGCGAGCGCCACCCGAACATCCACGTGCAGCTCCGCAACGTCACCGGCCGCGACGGCCTTGCCATGATCCGCGGCGACGAGGTCGACTTCGCCATCGGCTCGATGCTGGACGTGCCCTCCGACATCAGCTACCAGCCGGTCTACGCTTATGACCCGGCCCTGATTCTGTCGCTGGAGCACGAATTGGCGGGGCGCGACCACATCGGCCTGGAGGACATTGCGCCCTACGGCCTCATCCTGCCGCCGCGGCGGTTGACGACCTGGCGCATGGTCGACCGGGTGTTCCAGCAGCACAAGGTGCCCTTCAAGGTCGCGCTGGAGGTGGGCGGCTGGGAGGTGATCAAACGGTACGTGGAGCTTGGCTTCGGGATTTCCATCGTCACCGGCATCTGCCTGCGCGAGGACGACCGCCTGGTGGCCAGGAACATGAGCGCCTATTTCCCGCGCCGCAGTTACGGCGTGGTGATGCGGCGCGGCAAGTACCTCACACCACAGGCCCAGGCGTTTCTGGAGGCCTGCGAGGATTTCTCGATGCCGGACAGCCCCTGGCGCAAGGGGCACTCGGAACGGTGAGTCGCGGCGAGGGCGCCGCTCCTACAAGGCTCTCGTAAGGCCGCAAAATAATTGTAGGAGCGGCGCCTCGCCGCGACGGGCATGGCGTGCCGGAGAATCCTTCATCATCGAGGCAGGAATTGCACCGGCCCGTTGCCGGAGCGTATCCTGAATGAGGCACACCATGAAGATCATCCGGCTATTCTTGGCGATGTGCACTGGCCTCACGGCCTACGCCACCCCTGCCGTGTCGGAAGACTACGCCACCGAGCGCGAGGCGCTGGTGCGTGAGATCCGCTACAACGTGCGCGATACCAGCGAGTACATCGGCAAGAGCACCCTCGACGAGCCCGTCATGCAGGTGATAGGCGAGGTGCCCCGCCACGAATTCGTGCCGGAAGACCTTCGCCATGACGCTTACGAGAACCGACCGCTGCCGATCGGGCACGGCCAGACCATCTCCCAGCCCTACATCGTGGCACTGATGACTGAACTGGTGGATCCGCAGCCGCACGACCGGGTCCTGGAGATCGGCACAGGCTCGGGGTACCAGGCGGCCGTGCTCGCGGAGCTGGTCGAGATTGTCTATTCCATCGAAATCGTGCCGCCACTGGGCGAGGAGGCCGCGGCGCGCCTCGAGCGGCTCGGCTATGACAACGTCGAGTCGCGCATCGGCGACGGCTATTTCGGCTGGCCCGAGGCTGCGCCCTTCGATGCCATCGTCGTCACCGCCGCCGCCAGCCACATTCCGCCGTCGCTGGTGCAACAGCTCAAGCCCGGCGGCACGATGTTGATCCCCGTCGGCGGCCGCTTTCAGGTCCAGCAGCTCACCCTGGTCGACAAGGACGACGACGGCAAGGTCTACACTCGGCAGGTCCTGCCGGTGCGTTTCGTGCCGCTGACCGGCGGACACGATGCTTCCCGCTGAGCACCCCCCCGAACAACTCGATTTCTGAACCGGCCCGGCCGCCGCTGGTGTCCGTCGCGGTCATTTCCGCGGCCGCGCTGGGCTACGAAGTGCTGCTGATGCGGCTGCTGTCGATCATCCAATGGCACCACTTCGCCTACATGATCATCAGCGTGGCACTGCTGGGTTACGGCGTCAGCGGCACCTTCCTCGCGTTGGCCCAGGACCGCCTGAGAGGCCGTTTTGCCGGCGCTTACATCGTCAACGCCGGCCTGTTCGGGTTGACGGCGGTCGGCGGCTTCCTGGCGGCGCAGGAATTGCCCTTCAATGCCCTGGAAGTTCTATGGGACCCCATCCAGCCGCTGTGGCTGGCGGCGATGTACCTGTTGCTGTTGCTGCCCTTTTTCTGCGCGGCCAACTGCATCTGCCTGGCGCTCGCCGAGTTCGGCGCCCGCGTGCATTCGACCTATGCGGTGGATCTGTTGGGCGCGGGCGCAGGGGCAGTCGGTATTATCGCGCTGCTGTACGTAGCGACGCCGATGACAGCGCTTGGGGTGGTTGGCGCCGTCGGCCTGCTGGCGGCCCTGATCGCCTGCATGGAACTGCGCGCCGGGCCGCTGTGGATCAGGCTTTTGCTGTTGGCAGCGGCGATTGCGCTCGTTCTGCCGCTGGCAACGCCGCGATTGGAGATTTCACAGTTCAAGGGCCTCAGCCAGGCGCTGGAGGTGACCGGCGCGGAAGCCATCGACCAGCGCTCCAGCCCGCTGGGCCTGCTCACCACGGTGCGCAGCGAGCGCGTCCCCTTCCGTAACGCCCCCGGCCTCAGCCTCAATGCGCCATCCGGGCCGCCGCCGCAGCTGGCCCTGTTCACCGATGGCGAGGGCATGCAGACCATCGCGCGCAACGAGGGCAATCCTGCCGAACTGGCCTACCTTGACTACCTGACGACGGCGCTGCCCTATCATCTGCTGTCTCAACCCGAGGCCCTGGTGCTGGGCGCCGGCACGGGCACCGAAGTGTTGCAGGCGCAATTCCTCGGTGCGGCGCGCATCGATGCAGTTGAGATCAA
>Ga0268386_10001190_pt1 | contig 17703 bp, 15 predicted proteins | sample RVTome_15_FD_200260 | JGI IMG/M metagenome (GOLD analysis project Ga0268386, IMG submission 200260) | Soil microbial communities from uranium-contaminated site in the Upper Colorado River Basin, Wyoming, United States - RVT150D86... ...
TCCGGGCTCCGGGACGGAGATCCTTCAGCGCGTCCTCGTCCGACAGTTCGATCCGGCGCTCGAAGACGAGATCAATTGGGTCGTCTTGCCCGAGTCGCCGAACCGAGCGGCGGCCATGGTCGCCGGCGAGATCGACGTCACGTCACTCGAGTTCGCCGACGTCCTCACGCTCCAGGCGGAAGGCGACTACAACATCATCGGCACCTGGGGCGACATCGAGGGGCCAAGTGCGGACGCGGTCTCAACGATCTGGGTCACGAGCGAAGAGTTCTACGACCAGAACGCTGATCGCCTGGAGGAGTTCGCCGGTCATCTCGCCGATGGGTACGCGACCTTCTACGAAGACAAGCAGGCATGGGTGGATCTCGCGAGCGAACTGCTTCCCGATGTCGATACGGGGCGGCTCGAACAGTCCTACGACTTCTATCTCGAGCAGGAGATGTACCCGCAGTCCGGAGAGGCGGCGCTCACCCCCGAGCTGTGGGCCGACATGGACGCGTTCTTCACCGAGATCGGGGAATACGAGGATCCTGCGAGCGACGAGATCGTCGACTACGAGATCATCCAAACCGCTTCAAGCGGCTAGCACGCGGAACAGCTTGGGAGGGGGAAGCAGAGGATCCGCACGGCAGGGGATGGTGGCGACGAGCCACCCCCTCGCCGTGTCGGCTGGACTCGAGATGCTGGAGGCGGGCGGCACCGCGGCCGACGCCGCGGTTGCCGCAGCCGCCGCCCTCTGCGTCGTCGACCCCCGCTCCACCGGGATCGGAGGCGACGCCTTCGCCCTCTACTGGTCACGAGAGGAGCGACGTCCGGCGGGCCTGTCTGCTGCCGGCCCGGCACCCGCCAGGATGACGGTCGGCGCCCTCAGGAGCGCCGGCTACGCGCGCATGCCGACCCAGGGGCCGTGGAGCGTGACGGTGCCCGGCGCGGTGGCCGGCTGGTGGGAGCTGCTCGACCGGCACGGGTCGCTTCCGCGAGATCGTGTCCTCGGTCCGGCCATCCGGCATGCCGAGGAGGGGTTCGCCGTGACGCCCATCGTCGCCGAGGAATGGGGCGCGACGGTGGACAAGCTCCGGCGCGACCCCAACGCGAGCGAGACCTTCCTGCCGGGGGGGAGGAGCCCGGCGGCGGGTGAGCGTTTCGCGAATCCGGGCCTCGCACGCGTCATGCGGGACATCGTGGCGGAAGGACCCGATGCGTTCTACCGCGGACCGACGGCATCGCGGATCGGTGCCGTGGTCGAGGCCGCCGGCGGCCCGCTCCGTGCCGACGATCTCGCATCCTGGGGAGGACCCGAGTGGGTGGATCCGATCAGTGCCCCTTTCGGCGCGGTAGAGGTCTACGAGCTGCCCCCACCGGGACAGGGCATCGCGGTGCTCGAGGCCCTCGGGATCTACGCGAGCCTGGCTCCCGAGACGCCGGTCGACCGTGAGCATGCGGCGATCGAGTCCATCAAGCTGGCGTTCGCCGACGCGCGGGCATACGTGACCGACCCGTTGGTGCATGCGGTTCCCGTCGATCGACTGTTGTCACCGGCCTTCCTCGAAGGCCGCAGGGAACTGGTTGACATGATGCACGCAGGCGACGCTCCGGCCGGCCGGGCCACCGACACGGTGTTCGTCGCCGCAGCGGACGGCGAAGGTAACGCGTGTTCTTTCATCCAGAGCCTGTACGACGGGTTCGGCTCCGGTGTCGGCGTGCCGGAGACCGGCATCGTGTTGCACAACCGCGCCTCCGGATTCGTGATGGACGAGGACCACCCGAACCGACCCGAGCCGGGCAAGCGCCCGTACCACACGATCATCCCCGCGATGCTCGGCAGAGATGCCTCGTTCCTTGGAGCCCTCGGCGTGGTAGGCGGCTTCCAGCAACCGCAGGGTCAGCTCCAGATCCTCCTGGGACTGTTCGAGGAGGGCCTCGCTCCCCAGGCGGCGCTGGATCGCCCACGCTTCCGCTCCCTCGGTGGACGTCTCGTTGGCTTCGAGCCGTCATTCGATCAGGAGCTCGTTCACGCGCTCGCCGATCGCGGTCATGAGGTGAGCGAGCTCTCTCGGTTCGAGGCCGGCGGAGCGCAGCTCATCCTGCTCGAGGAAGGCGGATACGTCGGGGCCTCCGATCGCCGGAAGGACGGGCACGTCGGTGTCTGCTGATGTCCGAGTCGCCCTGTTCGGCATCGGCGGCGTGGGGCGTGCCTTCCTCGGACTGATCGAAGAACGGGCCACTCCCATCGTCCTGGTGTGCGCAGCCGACTCGCGTGGCGCCGTGGTCGGCGAGCTGTCGGCGGCAGACGTCGGGCGTTGGAAGGCGGCGGGAACGCCTGATCGCGTCGTCGACTCCACCCCGGGGGAACTCATCGCACGTACGCAACCCGACGTCATCGTGGACCTCACAAGCTGCGACTTCGAGACGGCGGAGCCATCGCTTTCGATCCTTCGCGCAGGACTCGGCGTCGGACTCCCGGTCGTGACGGCGAACAAGTCGCCCCTCGCTCGATACGGTGCCGAGCTGCGTGCTCGCGCCGGCGGCTGGCATCGGATCGGGTGCGCCGCCGCGGCAGGGGCTGCGCTTCCCGCCGCCGCCGTCGCGAGCGCACTGGCCCGCACCGATCGCATCGACAGCATCGAGGGTGTCCTGACCGGGACGACCACGTTCGTCCTGGGTGAGATGCAGCGCGGCGTGTCGGTGCACGATGCGACGAAGATGGCGCAAGAGGCGGGGATCGCCGAGCCCGATCCCCGCATCGACCTGGGGGGCTGGGACACCGCGGCGAAACTCGTCCTGTTGGCTTCGCTCGTGTGGGAGGATCTCGAACTCCACCTGGATGGAGTCGCGGTGAGTGGCATCGAAGCCGCAGATCCCTCGGCCGAAGGTCTCCAACGGCTGGTGGGTCGGGCCCAGCGCCGCGGCGACGAGGTCGCGGCGCGGGTGGGGCCGGAAGTCCTCGATCCGGATCACCCCTTGTCGGCTCTTCGAGAGCGGGACAAGGGCGTGGTCTTCCGCGGCGAGGTGATCGGTGAGGTCGTGGTCACGGGCGGACGCTCGCACCCGGGAGGAGCCGCCGCTGCCGCGCTTGGCGATGTGCTCCGCCTCACGGAGGTTGCTCCGTGAGCGACCGTACATGGGCGTCCGGACCCACCGTCGTCGTCGCCCGGATCGAAGGGGCAACGACCCCGACGTGCCACTGCTGCTGGAGGACCCCGTCACGATCGTCGATCGGTTCCGCGGGTTCCTGTCGACACAGGAGGGTTGAAGGATGAGACTGTTCGAACGGGACGAGCTCGAGCGCCGCGCGGACCGAGCTCGGGCGATGATGCAGGAACATCAACTCGACGCGCTCTTGGTCACCGGTGACTTCAGCGCAGGGATGAACTATTACTACCTCTCCGGCCACCTCCCTCGCGACTATCAGCTGAACTACTCGCGCCCTCACGTGATGGTTCTGCCGCTCGAAGGCGAGCCGTTCCTTTGGATCTACGGCATCAACGTGGACAACGCGCGGGCGCAATCGTGGGTCACTGACATCCTGACCTACGATCCGCCGTTCGCCGGCGAAGGGCTCGCCACGGAGATGCGCGCGCGAGGGTTGGGATCCGCGCGGATCGGCGTCGAGCTGGGGCTGGACCAGCGCATGTTCATCCCGTTGCTCGAGTACCGGTCGCTGGAACAGGGGTTGCCGGAGGCCACGTTCGTGGACGCAGCTCCCGTGATATGGCGGCTTCGCACGATCAAGTCCTCGGCTGAGGTCGCGTACATCCGCGAGGCCGACCGGATCAACGGGCTCGCCTTGACGGGCGGATTCGCCCAGCTGAAACGCGGGGACAGCGAGGTCGACGCGGCCAGGCTGATCGGAGCGAGGCTGATCGAGGAGGGAGCAGTACGTCCTCCCTACGGGCAGATCCTCGTGGTGTCGCACGAGAAGTCCCGGGCCCTCGGCCATACCTCACGCATGCTCGGCCCGCTCGCGGAGTACTCACTCGAGTCGGGCGACCTCCTCTTCGTCGACTCCGGGTCGGTGATCGGTGGCTACTGGGGGGAATTCAACCGCATGGCGATCGTCGGGGAACCGTCGACGCGTCAGCAACAGCACCACCGCAACATCGTCGCGATCGTCGAGCGGTCGATCGCCGAGGCGCTGAAGCCGGGAACGTCGTACCGGCAGGTGATCGAATCGATGGTCGGCTATTACCGAGAACTGGGATACGCCGAGGAGCAGTTCTCGAACTACCTCGGACCGCCCTACATGCATCTGTGCCACGGGATCGGTCTCGCGTCCAGTGAGCCCCCATTCGTCCGGCATGACCGCGAAGATCTGCTCGAACCTGGCATGGTCGTTTCCTGCGAGGCGTACCTGCGCGACGAGGACATGACCTACGGGTCGGAGTCGGATGTGTTGATCACGGCGGATGGTGCCGAGGTGCTCTCGGGATCCGACCCCGGTCTCTACGTGATCGATGGGTGAGATGGGCGCCGTGGATCCGTTCGCCGGTCGGCAGACCCGCATCCTGGGGATGGAGGAGGTTCGTGGGCTCCTCGACATGAGGTCCGCCCTCGAGGTACAGCGCGAGGCCTTCGTGTCGCATGCCTCGGGGAACGCGACGGCGATGCGCAACGCCTGGCTCCGACTCCCGGAGCCGCGGCGAGCTTGGCTCAAGATCCTGGCGGGACACGACGCCTCGACTGCGGCGCTCGGAGTCAAGATCCTCGCCCGATTCCCCGACAACCCGTCAGGCGCGAACCTCGGATCCCTCGTGGTGCTGCTCGACGATGAGAGCGGATTCCCACTCGCGGTGATGGACGGTGTCTACCTCACCGCCGTTCGCACCGGGGCTGCCGCCGGGCTCGCGACCGAGGCGCTCGCGCGGGCCGACGCCGCCCTGATCGGCATCCTGGGGACGGGGGTCGTGGCGCGGTTCAGCCTTGAAGCCATGATGCTCACCAGGCCCGGATTGGGTTCTCTCAAGGTCTACTCGCGCTCGCCCGAACGCCGGGAGGTGTTCGCTGAGTTCGCTCGCGATCTCGGGCTCGACGCTTCCCCCGTCGGGTCGGTCGATGAAGCGGTTCGGGACGTGGACATCATCGTGACGGCGAGCAACTCGCAGACACCGATCCTCCGGCCGCATCACGTCTGGGCCGGGCAGCTCGTGAACGCGATGGGGATCCGAACTGAGGTGGATCCGCGGGTGATCGCGATGTCCGTGGTGGTCGCTGATGGAAGGGAGGAGTCGCGCGCCGAAGGGAAGTTCTCCGTGGCCCTCAGCGACGGCGTCGTGTCGGCGGAAGACATCCGTGCCGACCTCGGCGAGGTGTTGGCCGGGAACGCGGATATCGCATCGGGAGACGACGTCATCGTGTTCGACTCGTCCGGGGTCGCGACGCAGGACGTCGATGCCGCTCGCGTCGTGTGGGAACGCGCCGAACGCCAGGACGTCGGCACGCTGGTGGACTTCGGGCTGACGGGAACGCCCTGACGATCCGGCGCATGCACCGGAGGGCTCGTCAGCCGCACAACCTCCGGATCGCGTGGGCGATCGCGCCTGCTGCGATCTCGCAATCGGCTAGGGGGACGAGATCCACGCCCGTCAGTCCGGCGCCGGCGAACGCACGCTTCCCGGGCCCGAACATCGGGGTCGGGATGCCTCTGGCGCAGGCGTATCCGGCATCGAACGCGTTGAGGCTCCAGAACGTCTCACCCGGCCGGTCGCTCGCCCGCTCGATGCCGTCCAGCAATGATGTCACGACGGGCGAATGCGGATCGACCTCGGCGGGCAGCATGGACTCGCCGGCTTCGACGACGAGAGACGTATCGGGGAGCTCCCTCGTCAGATGCTCACGGATCTCCGACACGGCATCCTCGGCGGAGTCACCGGGAAGCAGACGTCGGTCGACCGAGATCGTCGCTCGTTCGGGGACCGTATGGGGGGCGACCGGGAAGCAGGAGATCGCGAACGGCGTGACCGTGGCCGGCCCGAGGTCTGGATGTGGATCGACGGTCGGGATCGAGCGCAAGGCCCCGATCACGTCGGCAGCTCCCTCGATCGGGTTCGACCCGAGCCACGGCTGGCTGGAGTGGGAGGATCTTCCGGCCACCGTCACCTGGACGTCGACCCGTCCCCGATTGCCCAGCGACACCCGCAGGTCGGTCCCGAAGGCCACGATCCCCCATGCCGCGCGCACGCCGAGTTCGTCGAGCACGCGTCGCGAGCCGGCATGGCTACTCATCCCCTCCGTGTTCACCACGAGCCATACCGGCCGTGCCAGATCCGTCGGGCGGGCGCGTACGCCTGCCAACGCCGACGCCATGGGACCCTTATTCTGGGTGGCTCCTTGACCCACGGCACACGGTCCGGGCACGAGACCGTACTCCGTCCCATCGACGATGCGGGCGTCGTGCGGATCATCCATGAGATTGGCGTGCTGGGACACGATGTAGGTCTGAAGGAGAAGGCCGTCGTCACGTTCGGGCCCGAACCGCGCGGCCACGTCTCCCGACTCGTGGCGCAGGACCTCGTCCGGGCCGAGCGCCTCGATGGTCGGCGCGACCGCCTCTTCGACAGCTCTCACGATCCTCGGGTCTCCCGGCAGGATCTGTGTGTGTCCGGCGGGCACCTCCGTGGATGTCCGCAATAGCTCGAGTAGCACCTCCCGCAACCACGACCCGTGGGTCTCTGCCGAGTTCACGCCGGCTGGATCCTGGGGAGGAGCTCTTCGATCGCGCGGGCGAGCTGCCCCCGCTGGTCGTCGGATGCGAACCGGATGATGGGTAGGTCCAGTCCTGCGTCCACGTACGCTCCGATCCGCTCGGCAACCTCCACCGGGCTGCCGTACGCCCCCCACGCGTCCAGCGTCGTCGGCTGGACGTTCATGGAGTAATAGGAGTCCAGGAATCGTTTGGCGTTCGCTCGCGCGGCTTCGCGATCGTCCTCGAGGTTCACCATCAGATGGGCTGCCGACGACATGCTCGAGGTATCTCGGCCCTCATCGCGCGCCGCATCGAGGATCTCTTGCCAGCGTTGGCCGAACTCCTTCGGCTCGACGACCGTCGAGAGCCATCCGTCGGCGAGCCGCGCCACGCGACGGATCGCCCGGTCGTACGACTCTGCCGAGAGGGTGGTCGGGTCGGGATTGCTGGCGATCCAGATCGGACAGGGATCTTGTGCGGGCTTCGGAAGGATGTCGATGTCTGAGAGCTTGAAGAAGCGACCCTCGTGCGTCGTCGGCCCGGTCCAGAGCTTCCGCACGACCTCGATCCCCTCGACGAATCGCCCGATCCTCTCCTCGCGCGCGACTCCCATCGCCTCGAGCTCGGTTTCGGGACGCACGCCGCTGCGCGCCGTCGGGGCGCCGAGACAGACGGCCAGCAACGACCGACCGGATGAGATGACATCGAGCGATGCCCACTGGACGGCGAACAGGACAGGGTTGCGGAGGGGGAACGTGGCCATGCAACAGACGCCCAGCTTCACCGATCGTGTGCGCGCCGCGATGGCCGACAACGTCGCGATCGACTCGAGCCGCGGTTTCGCGATCAGCCCATCGCCGACCCAGACGGAGGTGAACGCACCGGATGACTCGGCGAGCTCGGGAAGCTCCAGGAGCTCTTCGACGGTCGTGGCTCCGAAGAGCACGCCACGGTTCGGGAGACTCAGGCCGATGCCCTGCCACATAGGCACTCCTTTCAGGTGGCCACGAGCACCACACCGACGACGGTCGCCAGCCCCCCGACCACGATCGGCACGGTCACCCGTTCGATCCTACGGAGCAGGACCGCCGACAGGAAGAAGACGAAGAGTGGTTGCGCGGCCACGATCGGGCTGACGAGGGAGACGTTCCCCCGCTCGAGTGCGTGGAACTGGACCAGGATGGCGGTGGCGGCGAGCGCCCCTCCGACCACGAACCAGCCCGCGCCGCGGCCCGCGGAGATCCGCTCCCGGACCGAGGGGAGAGCGATGGACACGGCGCTCCACGCGAAGAGTGCCGCGGACACCGCGACCAACGCGGCGAACGTCGGATGAGGCAGAAGTTCGATCCCTTGCTTGCGGATCAGATCGCTCGTTCCGTAGGCGAGTCCCGCCAGAGCGGGGAGCACGACCGCTCGAGACACCGTCCGACCGAAACGTCCGCCCGTCGGCCCCAACGAGTCGTTCGGTGCGTCGGCCGATCGGTCAGCGAGAGCAGTCCTTCTGGACAGGAGCAGGATGCCGAGCACGATCGTGACCGTACCTGTGAACCGAGTCCACGTGATCGACTCATCGAGGATCGCCGCCGCTCCGACCACAGCGACGAGAGGGTAGACGCCCGCCTGGATCGGGACGGAGATGGATGGACCCAGGCGGTCGACACCGGCGATCGCGGCGGCACGCCCGATCGCCGGCGCCACCAGGCCGCTCACGGCGAGCACGAGGATCGCCCAGCCCCCGATCTCCCCGGGAAGGTCGAGGATCGTGGCGCCCAGCAGGACCACCCACATGGTCGCCAGCGAGATCAGGAGCCCCGCGACGACGCTGGTCGACTCCACTCCCCGCTTCGATGCGACGTGGCTGCCCGCGAAGCAGAAGGCGGAGATCCCCGCGAGAACGGTCGGCGACATGCATGCGAATCGTATGCAATCTAGCGCCGGTATCGCAATGTGCGCAGCTCAGGAGCGGTATCAGGCCAGCGTCGCTTCGATGATCCGACTGATCCCCACCCACTGCGAAGCCCCGACGGTTCTGGGGGCCGAGGCGCCGAGGCCGCGGGCCCAGACGAGATCGAGCCCGAGCTCCTCGGCTGCCGCGTGATCCACACCAGGTGGCGGTGCCGACATGTCCACCACGAGTGTCCCGGGTCGGAGCATCGAGAGAAGCGCGCGATCGACCACCGGGTCCGGGACGGTGTTGAACACGATCTCCAGCCTCGGGAAGATCTCGGGGACGTCCGCGAGCGCATGCGCGCTGGCCCCGTACCCGTATGCCTCCGCCCGTGCCTCGGCCTTGCGTGCGAACACATGCACCTTCGCACCGAGGCCCAGCAACGCCCGGGTGAGGCCACGTGCCGTGCGTCCGAACCCGAGCACGCCGATCGGCGACGCGTGGATCGTCACGGGACTCCGCTCGATCGCAGCGGCGATCGCCCCCTCTGCGATCGCCGGGGCGCGCAGGAGCATCAGCTCCGTGTCGTCCTCGTACTCGTGGACGACGACACCGACCGCGCGCGCGCTCGAGAGGAGATCGTCCGTCGCTTTGCCGATGACGACGTGCCCGTCCACATCCATGGCGCTCAGGGCTTCGACGTCTAGATAGATCGGCTTGGGCGCGTCGGGCGCGAACAATCGCCCGTCGGGTCCCGGGAAGGGGATGGGCCCGATCGCAACGCGCACGCCGCGGAGGGCATCGTGGAGGGTTGCGGCGACCTCCCCGACATGACGCCCGGCACCGGCGTCCGGCGTCCCGAACCGTCGCACGACCGCCCCGGCCTCGACGGCGAGCGCCGCGATCTCTATCTCCCGGGCGTCTCCCCCGAGCACCGCGACCTTCAGCCCGTTCCACACACTCATCCGTCGCCCTCCAGCATCCGTTCCACCCCGGCTACATCGAGTCCCTCGAGACCGAGGGACGACGCCGTGAGCCCGTCTCGGCGATATGTCCGATCGGTCATCACCTCGGCAAGGACCGTCAACGCGGCCGCGACAGGCGTCTCGACGCCCCCCGCTGCTGCCAGGGCCATCATCGGCACCAACCCGAAGGGCACGTCCTCGTGTAGGTAGCGATGATCAACGCTCGCGGGAGCCCGGATCGATCTGTTCGCCCGACCGCGGCGGACCGCCTCACCCAGCGCTCCGCGCGCTGCATCCGCCGGATCGGCCGACCCGAGGGCGGCCATCGTCTCAGCGAGCGAAGGCAGCTCGAGGCCGAACGCAGCGCCAACCGCTCGACGTTCGAGGTCCAAGGCGTTCATCACGCCCTCGACCGAGGGCGTGATGCCGTCGGCGTAGAAGCGGTACCCCCCGGAGGTGGCCTCGAGCCACGCGGATCCCAGCACCATCCCGGGCGGGTGCAGAACGATGTTCACGTCGTAGAGCCAAGCCTCGATCGGAGAAGCGACCCGACGGACGCCTGGGAACAGCTCCTCCGTGAGCCCGATCAGGTCGGAGCGGTCAGGCGGTGAAACCGCGGTCGGGACGCCCTTGGCCCGCAGGAACACGTCGACCGCCCCCGGCTCGGGGGATCGGCAGATGTAGCTGAGCGTCCCGAGCTCCACGATCGGGGGTGGGATGACGGCCATGTTCGAGAAGATGCGCTTCAGATGCAGGGATCCGCACATGTGGCCCGGGTTGAGGACGACCGGAACGTCGGGGGCCAGTGCATCCGCGAGCGAGCGCCCGACGTCGGCGTGTGCCACTGCAGGGAGCACGACGATGACGGCCTCGGCGCCGTCCACGGCAGCGGGAAGATCGGTCGTCGCGACGTCGATCGTCGCGAGGCCGTCTCCGATCGCGCCGGTGGTGCGGATGCCGCCAGCTTCCTCGACCGCTCGTATCGGACCGGCGCTCCGGTTCTGGAGACGGATCCGGAAGCCGCGCCGCGACAGGTCCGCCGCCGCGGCGAGCCCACCGTGGCCGGCCCCGAGCACCGCGACATCGGTCACCGAGCGTATGCCTCGATCTTCTCCTGATCCACCTCGACTCCGAGGCCGGGGCCGTCGGGGACAAGCAGGCATCCATCTTCGAATCGGAGCGGCTCGGTGATCAGATCGTCCGTGTAGTAGTTGCCTGCGACGCCGTGCTCGAACGGGGCCGGGGTGGAAACGGGACAGACACTCGGCAGTGTCGCGATCGATGTGGCCGCGCCCAGATGCAGATTGGCGGCGTTGCCGACCCCCATCTCGATCGAGCCCCCGATGTCGGAGACGAAGCCGAGCGATGCCGCAACCGTCGCTTGCTCCCGGGCCCGATGGAGCCCTCCAGGCTTCGTGACGTAGAGCGAGAACGTGGTCGCCGCCCCCAGCGCTGCCAGCTCGATGATGTCCTGCGTCGTCCACGCGGATTCGTCGGCCATCACCGGAACATCGATCCGTTTGGCGACCTCGGCGAGGGCCTGGGCGCCGGCCATCGGCTGCTCACACAGGAAGATGCCGGCTTCGTCCACCTGGCGACGCGTCACCTGGACCGCCTCGCTGACGGTGCGATAGCCCTCGTTGGCGTCGACGCGCAGGCCGACATCGTCGCCGACGCGCTCGCGGAGCTTCCGCACCAAGCGCACGTCACGTTCGGGATCGACGCCGGTCTTCACCTTGATGGTGGTGATCCCTTCCGCGACGGCGGCCTCGGCCTCGTCGAGCGCCGGCTCGTCCTCCATGATGCCGAGCGAGTGACAGACCGAGATCCGATCGCGGACGCGCCCTCCGAGAAGGGTCGAGACGGGGACACCGAGAGCGCGTCCGGCGAGATCGAAGCAAGCCATTTCGAGCGCAGCCTTCGCGTAGGGATTCCCCTTCAAGACGCCGTCCATGGCCGCGTGGAGGGCGACCGGTTCGAGCGGCGAGAGCTCTGTGACGGCCGGCCAGAGGTGATCCAGGATCAGCAGGCGAGCGGTCTCCGGCGTCTCGCCGTAATAGCGCATGTGCGCCCCGCCCCACGTGGGGATCGCAGGTGACTCGCCCCAACCGACGTGACCGTCGTCGTCGGTGAGCTTCACGAAGAGGTGGCTTCCGATCGGCGTCGACATCTTGCTGGCCCAGTTGTGGGCACGCCGCTTCGGCAGGTCGATGATGTACGTCTCGAGCGCCGTGAGCTTCATCGTCTACTCGTGGAACTCGATCTTGTTGCCGTCGGGATCCAGGAAATAGAGCGAAAGGCCGTACGGTCCCGGCCCCGGGCCCTTCACGATCTCCCCTCCGGCCGTCTCCACGATGTCCTTGAAGTCCTCGACACCCTTCACGAGGAAGGCGATGTGCTCCACCGGACCCGGCGGCTCCGGCCCACCCTCCGTTAGGCCGAGTCCCTGATCCGTCACGACCAGCGGGCGCCCGTCGCCGAAGGTCTCGCGCTTGCGGACCGTGAAGCCCAGACCGTCCAGGTAAAACGCCTCGGCTCTCGCGATGTCCGAAACCTGGAGCAGCAGATGGTGCAGGCCGGAGACGCTGGTCACGCTGATGTCGTCGTGCGGCTCTCGGTCGATCCCCAGCACACCTGCGCGAGCCCAGTTCTCGGGGGGGATCTCCTGCAGCACGACGTGAAGGCCCGAGGGGTCCGCACCGGCATGCTCCACCATCGCTTTCGTGATCGCTCCAGCCAGGCGACGCTTCTGATCGAGCGATCGGCCCTCGTAGAGCTGAACGGTCACCACGGGCATCAGCCGGACCTCCCCGCTTGCAACTCGATCTCCTTCATGGTGTTCGTGATGTGACGGCGCATCGCGACAGTGGCTTCGACGGGTTTCCTCCCATTGATCGCACGCGCGATCGACAGATGGTCTCGGTGCGACCGCTCTCGACGCCCCGGGATCGCGAACATCGCATACCGTGAGGCTTCCAGAACGCCGTTCAACTCGTCCACCAAGCCTGCCAGGACCTCGTTCCCGCTGCGATCGGCCACGCCTCTGTGGAACTCCACATCGGCGTTCACGATCGCGTCGAGTTCGTCGGTCGCCTCCAGAACCGGGTGGATCTCATCCGCCTCGCGAGAGGCGGCGAGGGCGGCGGCTGCCGACTCGAGCGCCTCACGCACCTCCAGCAGTTCGACCACTTCGCCCTGATGCGATCTCAGCCAGCGTCTGAGGGGTTGCCCGCTCCGTTGCCGCGTCGCGGCGACGACGACGGCGCCTCTCCCCTGGTGGATCTCGACCGTCTCCATCAGCTCGAGGATCCGGAGTCCTTCGCGGACGCTTGCTCGTGAGACGCCGAAGTCTTCTGCGAGCTGCCGTTCCGAGGGAAGGCGCTGCCCGGGTTCGAACCGTCCGACCCGGATCGCCCCGAGGAGCTCGTCGACCACCCTCTGTGAGAGCCGCTCGGCCCGGAAAGTCTGCATGGCACCTTGTACGGTGGTCTGACCAATCCTGTCAAGCTGGATCCTCACGGGACGATCAGCAGTGAGTCCGTATCCGTTACGTCGGACAGACGCTCGGCACCATCGGCCGTGACGACCACCACGTCCTTCATCTGAAGGCCGAACTCCGGCCCGTAGACGAGCGGCTCGACTCCCAGCACCATCCCTTCTTCCAGTGTCCAGTCCCCGACGCTTCCCAGGTATGGCTCCTCGTGGAGGAAGAGGCCGATACCGTGCCCGACGAAGCTGATGGGGTCGTATCCGAGCTCGCCGAACTTCACGAGGAAGTCGCGATAGACCTGCGCCGAGCTCGCTCCTTCACGGATCCGCTCCGACAAGAGATCGCGACATCCCACGAAGTTGGCCCAGATCCGTTCGGCCTCCGCAGATGGCTCTTGGACCGCGCCGGTTCGGCAGACGCCCGCGTGGTACCCCTGGAGCACACCGAACACCTCCAGGCGGATCAGATCGCCACGCCGCAGCTTGCGATCGGTCGGTCCGACGTTGGGGAGCCGGCTCCGCTCTCCGGTCGCCACGATCAGCAATCTGAAGTGCTCGGCGCCCAATCGGTACAGGCCGGCCGTCACCGCGCCGGCCAGGTCCATCTCGGTGTCGCCGGTCTTCACGGACATGAATGCCTCTCGGATCGCGGTGTCCGTGATCCGACTCACGCGACGAAGCACGTCCAGCTCGCGGGGGGTCTTCACCATCCGCAACCGATCGAGCAGGCCATCCGCGGCTTCCCACCGAACCGTGGGAAGCAGCTTCCGAAGCGCATCTGCGTCGCGAGCGGGCATGTACCCGGTCTCGATACCAACCCGCGACGACCCCAGTCCCAGGTCGCGCAGCAGGTCTGCAAGGACGGGCATGGCGTTGTTCTCGAATTCGGCCCAGACGCGCAGGTCGGTTCCCGGCTCACGATCCCGGACCGTCGTCGCCTCCATGTCGACGGCAAGGAGCGCCGAACGCCCGTCCCTGGTCACGACCACCGCGGCGTGCCGCCACCGCAGGATCGGTTGCGAAGGAACGATGAAACCCGTGGCGTACGCGAAGTTCTCGGGGCTCAGCAGCACGAGCGCGTCGAGTTCCTCACGCTCCATCGCTCTCACGAGTTTGTCGATGATGTCGAGATTCATCGCCGTGCGCCTTCGGGTTCGCGTTCGGCCGCGGATGCGATCAGCGGCTCCGTGGGTGCGCTAACTTTACGCTTCGGCGATGGGCTCAGGACAAGCGCTAACTGGTGCCGTGGGGATGGGGCCAGATCGACTGGTCGCTCGAGATCGTGCTGGGCTCGGTGCCCGCGGCCAAGGTATCGCACGGATCCGACGAGTCCTCCGAGCCGGAGATGTTCCCCGCGTCCGCGCGCCTCGTTCGCCAAGCGCACAGCGGGTGCTCGGAACGTTCGTCGCCGGGACTACCTATCCGTCACGGATGCCGAGTCGATCGGCAAGAGCGTGCTCGCGGACAACGTTCGGCGGTACCGAGGACTCCTCCACAGACACCCAGGCGGAACGCTGGAAACCCAGTCGTCGACACCCGACGCCCGACACTTGGAGGGATGGAAGAGTCGGGATCACTTTGAAGCTGAGCTGTGTGTCGCCGGCACTCGAAGATCTGTCGATGCTACTCGCGGCGCATGCACGGCCCGACCCGCCGCCTAACAACTAGCAGACGAGACCGGGAACGACGCTCGCATCCGCCCTGTTCAGGGAGGTCTGAGGACACCATGCGATCGGCTCGTCTCCTGCCCGGAGGGGATGGGCGGCGATTTGGGAGGATGAGCCGGAGGTATTCCCGTGTCCAGGAGGCGAACCGCGTGAACAAGGGTGGGCCAAAGCTGTCAGCGCAGGCTCGCCGGTCCCTCGAGGAACGGCTGGCGGAGCTCGAGGACGAGCGGATCCCGCGCCTGGAACGTGAGTTCGCCGCCACCCATGACTCGCTCGCCGAGACGGCGCTCCGGAACACACGGAAGGAGGCCGGGCGGGTCAGGGAGGCTCTGGCCAATGCCACCCCGCTCGAGGACGAGCCCCACGACCCCACGATCGTCGAGCTGGGAGATTCGGTCACGATCCGGCGGGAGGGGTCGGCGACGAAGGAGCGATTCACGCTCGTCGGAGAACTGGAGGCACGGATGGACGAGACGTGGATCTCCGATCGAGCGCCATTCGGGGCCGGTTTGCTCGGGAGCTCGGTGGGTCAGCTCATCGTCGTGCAGGCCCCAGGCGGCGAGCAGCGGTTCGAGGTGCTCTCGATCGAACGGGGCTAGTTCGAGCGTGGACCTGATCCGGACGCGGGACCTCGGCAGCTGACGCGAGGTTCTCTGCCAAGTTGTCTGCCAGGTAACTGCAAGTCCCGCCCTCGTGGGGCCGGCAGAGACCCCTTCTTGAGCAGGTCAAACGAGCGGCGAAGCCCCCCTCGGAACGGATCCCGTCGATGTCGGAGCGCTTCCTGCAGGCGCACCGGTTTCCTCAACCAGGTGTCGCAGGATCGATCCGTGTCGGGCACACTGCCTGGGCACCCCTACCAGCGGAAACGCGCCGAGCGTAAACCACACACGAGAGCACCTCGGCGCTCATTTGGCGTCGTCTGACCCCGGCCGACGCATACCGGGCGAGCCTGAATCCTCGGTACATGGTCGAAAGCCGCAGACCGGCAGTTGGTGCCTCCTGCGCCTTCCCACGAGCGGCATCCCGGATGGCAGCCGGTCTGAGGGCGCCGGCTTGACCGAGATTCGCGCCCTCGATAGGTTCGAGGTTCGGCCCTGCAACTGCCATCACAGCACCTGTCCGCGCTCGAACTCCCATCGGCAGACCTGAGGGAGAGAGGAAGGAAGCGATGCGGGACTCCGCCCCCAACCGTCCGATCGACCCGACCCGGCGGGACCCAGCCGAGGCATATGACGATCCGAGCGTGATCCTCGCCCACGGCGTCGACGCGCCCGACCCCGACGATCCCGCAGAGCCCGACGGGTTGCGCGACGCGGTCCGGGAGCTCATCGAGGCTCGCCTCACCCGCCGGTCGCTTCTCTCGCGCGGGGCGCAGGGCCTCGGTGCGACGGTGCTGGCTTCGTCACTGCCCGGATTGTTCACGGGACCTGCCACGGCTGGCCGCCGGTTCGACCCCGACGGTGGCGTCGAGATGCTGAACGACGCGATCGACGAGGGCTACCTCCATCACGTCACTGAGTCAGTAGTCGGCTTCGGAGATACCGAGATGGGTTGGCGCCCCGGCGGCTCGCCCGCCAACCTGCAGGCAGTGGACTGGATCGCGAGGGAGATGCGCCACCTCGGCCTCCGCAAGGTCGAGAAGCTGCCAGTGCCGATCGACCGCTGGGTGTTCAACGGGGCGACGGTCGAGGTCGACGGTGGACCCACGTTCGAGGCGAGCTCATGGGGCGGAGTCCCGGGCACCCAGCCCGACGGCATCCACGCAGAGGTGATCGACATCGATGTCGGGTACGCGGGGAACTACGAAGGGATCGACGCGACGGGCAAGATCGTGCTGGTCGACTGGGAGTTCGGCGACATCTGGGTCAACCGGCACGGCCACCAGGCGACCCTCGAGGGCGCGCTTGCGGTGATCTTCTACATGGGCAAGACGGCCGCCGGCGCTTTTTACAACAAGCGCGACGACGGGCTGATGAGCTTCGATGGGACGTACGACGACGACTGGGTCCCCTTCGTCGTGATCACGCGCAACGCCGCCAACGACCTTCGTGACCGGATCGCGAACGGACCGACTTTCGTCACCCTGACGTCGAACGTGGAGCTCACGCGCGCCGAGAACGGTGGTGTGGGCTACAACGTGCTCGGCATGATCCCGGGGACCGACCGAGCTGACGAGTACATCGTCTTCACGGGACACCACGACGCGTGGTTCCGCGGCGCCGCGGACGACGCCACCGCGATCGGCGTGATGCTCGGAATCGCAAAGGCGATCCGCGACACGGCGTTCCGTCCCCGGCGCACCTTGCTGTTCCTGGCGAGCACGAACGAGGAGTACGGCTACACCGACGCGTACTACGAGTGGCTGATCGGCTGCTGGTACGCAGTGACGAACCAGCGGACCGATTGGCAGCGCAAGGCGATCCTCACCCTCGACTTCGAGCTTCTGGGAACGGGCGATCCGAGCGAGCGCCTGCTGATCCGTACGCACTCCGAGCTGTTGGACCACGCGGTGGCCAAGCTGGAGGCTGATCCGTCGCGGACGCCTTTCGGCACGCTTTCGGCGAACACGGTGTGGGCCAATGCCGACCACTTCACCCTCACGGCCGCCGGCATCCCGGGACTGTACTTCAACACGGTCGGTACGCAGTACCTCACGAGGAACTACCACACGAACTTCGACGTACTCGGCGCCGTGAGCATCCCTTACCTCGCGCAGAACCTCGAGGTGATCAACGACATCTGGGTCGACCACGATCGCTCGGGGCTTCCGATCGCCGACTTCGTCCTTCGAGCGGTGGAGGCGGAAGAGCGGATCGCGTTCGTGGTCGACGGTAAGGGGATCCGGGACCTGCCCGGCGTCGACGGGACCGCTCAGGACGAGCTCGAAGATGCGGTCGAGCGGTTCCGGTCGGCGGCCGAGGCGCTCGAGACGCGGCTCGAGGCGGGGAACGTCCGCTCCGAACGTCGCGTTGGGAAGGACATGCTGGCTGCCGAGCGCGCCATCTTGCGCAA
>Ga0268386_10001191_pt1 | contig 17702 bp, 16 predicted proteins | sample RVTome_15_FD_200260 | JGI IMG/M metagenome (GOLD analysis project Ga0268386, IMG submission 200260) | Soil microbial communities from uranium-contaminated site in the Upper Colorado River Basin, Wyoming, United States - RVT150D86... ...
GCGACAGGAAGCCAAGCGCGTTCCCAACCTCCGCAGACCGTATGTGGAACTCGATCCGGAGATCGGGGTGACACGAGGGACCGCACCGTCGTCCCCTACGACAGGCGGCAACAGCAAGGCGGTCATCCCGGGATTTGTCGGAACGGTGATCACACCGAGGGACGATGGTTACGACAAAGCGCGGTCGGTCTGGAACGGCGCGGTGGATCGCTACCCCCAGTACATCACCTGTTGCATTGACGCCTCCGACGTCGCCGCCGTCTTGCGTTTCGCTCGGGAGAAGGAGCTTCCCGTCGCCATCAAAGGGGGCGGACACGGAGTGGCCGGGACTGCTGTGTGCGACGATGGTGTGGTTATCGACCTCAGCGCCATGAAGAGCATCACCGTCGACCCGACGGCCCGCGCTGCCCGAGCACAGGCCGGGGTCCTTTGGGGGGAACTGGATCGATCCACCCAGGCTTTCGGCCTGGCCACAACCGGTGGCACCATGTCCCGCACCGGCATCTCCGGGCTCACCCTCGGTGGGGGAATCGGCTGGCTCATGCGCCGCCACGGCCTCACCATCGACAACCTCCAATCGATGGAGGTGGTGACGGCCGATGGGGAGCTAAAGACCGCCAGCGACCGGGAGCACCCCGATCTTTTCTGGGCCTTGCGCGGTGGGGGCGGCAACTTCGGAGTCGTCACATCCTTTACCTACCGACTCCACCCGGTGGGGCCTGTCTTGGCTGGACCGGTGATATGGGCTTTGGAAGACGCTCCCGAGATCCTGAGGACCTACCGCGATTTCATCGCGGCCGCGCCGCGTGCGGTCAATACCGTCGTAGGTATGCGCAAGGCTCCGCCCGCCCCCTTCCTACCTGTCGAGCTCCACCACCGACCGATCTGCATGATCGCCATGCTTTGGCTAGGCGACCCCGAAGAAGGCGAAAAAGCTCTTGCACCCATGCGGGCCGTTGGCCGCCCGCTCCTCGACCTTGTCGCGGTACGTCCATATACCGAACTGCAAACAATGTTTGACGCCGGCGCACCCGACGGCTGGCACTACTACTGGAAATCGGCCGTGCTCGGGACGCTCGACGACCCAGTCATCGACACCGTGGCCGAACACGCAGCGAGAGTCGAATCCCCGCTGAGCTACGCGGCCATATTCCAACTTGGCGGCGCAGTCGAAGACACTGCCGAGGATGACACCGCCTACTCCCACCGCGCAGCTTTGCACAACCTCACCATCAACGCGGTGTGGCGCCCCAAACAGCCTGTCGCCGACCGGGAGACCGCCTGGACACGGGAGTTCTTCGAGGCCATCGAGCCATACCAGACCGGCGCGTACGTCAACTTCCTCGACCGCGACGATCAGAACCGTGTCCAGGCTGCCTATGGAGACCGCAAGTACCAGCGCCTCGCCGACCTCAAACGCCTATATGACCCCGACAACATCTTCCAGGTCAACCACAACATCAAGCCGTCAGAGGATCGACACGCCGAACATCTCCAGGGCACATCATCTCGACTGACCTGATCTCCTCGACGAACAACCGACTAGGCGCATAACGACGGGAAGACAGTCGCCGGTGGTGACGCTGACCGCGCTCGGTAACCGGCAGATATGGGCTGGGGCGCGCCGGTTGGGCGACACCCCAGCCCGCTGGTTCTTATCTGGTTGCTCCGGCCAAGTAGGTGGCGACGATGTAGGTGGCATGACGGTCTAGGGATCCCCGGGCCCGGTCGTAGCGCATCGTCGTTCTAGGGTCGGCATGCGACGCTGCCTCTTGGACGTCGCGGAGGGGGACTCCGGCGTCGAGGGCAGCGGTGATGAACGGGTGCCGCAGGGTGTGGGGTGTGACCCGCTTGTCGATCCCTGCCCGCTTGGCCAGCCGGCGGACGATCCGAGCGGCGGCGTGGCGGTCGAGACGAGCGGTTCCGTCGCGGTTCAAGAGGATTGGCCCTTCGGTGCGTTCTCCGATGCACAGGTCGATGGACCGGCCAGTGCGGGGTGCGAGTGGAATGGTGACGATGGCACCTCCTTTCCTGGTGACGGTCAGGGTGCGGTGACCCCGTACCACTCCCAGGTGTTCGATGTCTGAGCCGAGTGCTTCGGAGATCCGCAGACCGTTTATGGGTCGGGACTTGCTGGGGTGGCTGTCACGCCAGCGAGTAGAGCAGCAATGCGATGTTGGAGTCGCCGAGCCGACGTACGCCGGTCAGCCGCATCGGGCCGGGCGGCCGGACCGAGAAGGCCGGGACGCCATCAATAAGAACGCCCGCACCGACCATCATGTGCAGCTCGTCGACCAGGCCTGCGGCGAGCAGGCCGTTCCAGGTGGTCATGCTGCCGAAGACCAATAGCGTGCCGCCCTCGCCCTCCTTGGCCTGGGCGATCGCGTCCGGTGCTTCGTCCCTGCCCACGATCCTGGTGTTCTCTCGCCACGGACCGGTCTCCTCGACGGTAAGGCTGTTGGAGACCACCAGATGCTCGAGCTCGCTGTGGCGGCGCGAAATGGCCCTCTCGACTTCGGGCTGGTTCGGGTCGTCGGCGATTGGAGGCCAGTAGCTGAGGAACCCGCGGTAGGTGGCGGCGCCGGAGACCAGGGTGTCCGCGGCCTGCATGAGCTCAAGGTTGTAGTCGCTGAAGGTGGCGTCGAACGGCAGCGCCATCACATCGCCGCCGGGGCCGGACGCGTAACCGTCCAGTGAGATCAGATTGCTCACGATTAACTTGCGCATGGTCACTCCCGACTTTGTCCTGCGTTGGCGGAACCGGTCGCTCTCTCGGTCTTATTCTGTCATGAGTCATCCTCGTTCCGGCACCCAAGGACGACCAGGCTCTGGGCGCAAGAACAACACCACGACACCGCTCGTCAGTGCACGCAAATCCGGCAGGCCGCGCGATACGTGCCGGTGTGCGCTAGTTGGTCTCGAAGGTGCCACTAGCGCAGAACGGGTGATATGCGTCACTACTCCGGAGTTCGCAGCCGGACATGGCTGACGCCCTGTGCCCGAGTCGACCTAATTACCCCGCCAAGGTTTGCGGTGGTAGGGCTAACGCAGTGCCCGTCGGCCAGACCAGAGAAGTGCGAGACGAAGGGCAGCAACTAGTGGAGGGCCGGGTAAAGCGAATCCGACCCAGAAAACCATCCCTGGAGGGATCAGTGCCAGGGTGAGCACAGCACCGCTCCGGCGTCGCTGCCATATGAGAATGCCGGCAACAACTTCGAGCAGGCTGAGGCCAACATAGAGCCAGCCAAGCTGGAGCATCCGGTCGATACCCAGCCGCTCAAAGGGACCGGATAAGCCGGGGAGCCCGAAGATGCCCGTCCCGATTCGACGCTCACGCGCGATCGCCGACAATTCCAGGGAAAAGACAGCCGCCGTGCTGACCCCTGCTACCCAGTGAACAACTGCCGAGGCACGAAGCGAGCGATAGGCCCGCTGCCGAGCGGGCCCGTCGGAGAGACCTCGGGCAGATCGGCTCATGGTGCGAGGAAAGTGTTAGGCGTCGACGGTAATCGACCCGACCATGCCGGCCTCCCGATGGCCGGGGATACCACAGAAGAACTCCAGGGTGCCGGGTCCGGTCGGTTTGATCGCCACTGCCGTGGTCGAGTTGGGTGGGAGTTGCACGTGGATATCAAGACTGTCGATGTCAAAGGAATGTCCGATCCCATCTTTGTTGATCACGAACAGGCCCAGAACCTCGCCGTCTCGCACAACGAGGTTGCTCTCGACGAAAGCGGTTTTCTCGGCGGTGAGTATCCCAGTGACGGTCGGCCCCTCCCTCACTCCCGTCCCGCCGGCCGAAGCCGAACCGGCCAGAACCGACGTAGTGGCCGCACCAAGAAGAACTCCAAGGACGGCCACAGACACCCAGCCAGCACGACCAGAACGGGTCCAGGAGGGTCGGCCGCGGCGCACCTCGAGGAAGGCGGTGATACCCCCGAAGATGATCGCCAGTTCTCCGGCGAGCACAAGAATCGTCCGCAGGAACGCCACGGTGTTGGCGGGATGGGTGATGTCGTAGGCGATATCGGGGGCGTTCAAAACCACGATGAGCAGGCCGGGTAAGGGCGCCACCTGCCAGAACCAGGCGCGGTGGCGCGCTCCCGACCACACCAGGGAGACGGCTCCGATGACGCCGACGAAGACGGTGATGGCGGCGATCCTCGGGATCACCGCTGCCACCTCGGGATCGTCAGCTGCCGGTAGGGCAATGGCGATCAGGAAGTAAGCCATACCCACCGCAATGGCCCCATATCCAGCCGCGACGAGGCTCATCGCAAAGGTCCGACCCAGCTTCCTTCCTTCGATATCAGGGGTCGTCTCCTGCCTTTCTCGACTAACGGTCATGTTGCCCTCCTACGTCCCAACGATCCCTCTTCGGCTGAGCGTCGCTTGATTGTCTCCGCCCGTGAAGCCCAGATTAGAGATTGTCACTAGTGGTAGACTCTAATGACTTATCCTATGGATGGTGATGTCCACTGTCAATACCTCCGAACCGACCAAACCGACTCGACGCCAACGCGCCCAAGCCACCCGTCGCCGGATCGTCAAGGCCGCCTACGACCTGTTCTGCGAGCAGGGGTACACCGCCACGACGATGGACCAGATCGCCGCAGCTTCGGATGTAGCAGTTCAGACCGTCTATTTCGTGTTCCACACCAAGGGCGCATTGCTGAGCCGCACCTACGAGTACGCCGTGGGGGGCGGGGACGAGCCGGTCATCCCACAGCAGCAACCCTGGTACGCCGCCATGCAGGCTGAACCCGACATCACCCGGGCGCTGCGACATTTGGTGACAGGGGTAGGAGAAATCATGCGCCGAGTCACACCGCTGTATCGGGTCGCCCAAATAGCAGCCGACTCAGATCCAGACGCCGCCCAGGTCATCGCCTCCAGCGGAGACCTGCGAGCGGCTGGATACCGGGAAGCCCTCCAACTGTTACAGGCGAAAGCAGAACTACGTCCAGGGCTAACACTGGAACGTGCGACCCATCTGCTCCTGCTGTTCGTCGGGATGGACGTCTACCACACACTCGTTCAAACCCACGGCTGGACACACGAAGAATGGGTCGAGTGGACCGTCTCGGTGGTGGCAGAACAAGTCTTCGATCGGACCGGCTTCCAAGGCACGCATTCTCCCCAGGAATCGGGGCGCGAGAATGGCTCCCAGAGAGGCTCGGAGGGCTGATTCGCAGGGCGATGTACCGGCGGCGCACGGCCTGCCGCCAGAAGGGATGACGATGAACAACGCGCATATCGCCGCCACACTGACCTGGGTCTATGCCGCCGGGTTTGGGTTGTCGACCATCCCGGTGGCCGCCTTTCTTCTGCGCCACGGAAGGCTGCCAGTGTTAGCCGGTCTCTTTGAAAGCTACGGCGGCCCTTGGTCGGCTCGGCTCCACCCACGTGTCTTCGTGTTACTGCTGATGGCGTTCCTGGTCCTAACAATGATGGTGGCCTGGGCCGCCTGGCTGGTTTGGAACGGCTCAAAGGTCGGTGCCGTGATCACTCTGGTGCTGTTGCCAGTCGAGGCCGTGTTCTGGGTTGGCTTTGCGTTGCCCATACCCTGGCTGATCGGTGTAGCCAGACTCGTTTTCCTTGCCCTCGCTTGGAACTCTCTCGGCTGACCGCTAATCCAGGCCCGGGTGCATCTTCCGGAGTCGGACCCGCCGTGTCAGTTACCTTATCGGACTCCCGCGATAGCGCCCGAGTGACCTGCGATCCCTGTAACCTCGATGCGACTTCGATCAGAACGGGTAAGGGCATGGTGGCGATGAGCCCGCAGACACGACGCGAGGTTCGCTCCGGTCTGATTGCCTTGGCTCTCACCGGACCCTTGTTCACCCTGGGGATCATCCTCCGCGGGCCGATCGACATCTCGGATACCACCTCGTTGATCAGCGAGGCCCTTTCTCCCGGTTTCGGAACCGGCTGGACCTTGATCGTGTTCGGCTTCGTGCTTCAGCTCTACGGCTTCTTCGGCCTCTACCGATATCTCACTACACAAACGGAGAGCCTCATCGCTCTTTGGGGGTTCATATTGAGGATCGTGGGTGGTGCGCTGGGAGCACCGGCTTTCATGTTTCTTGCCATCAATGGGCCGGAGATCGCCCGACGACAACAGCAAGGCGACCCCGATGCGATCATCGTGCTCGACAGATTCTTCACCAGTGGACTCGGTATGGCCATCTTGGGATTCGCCTCAACCGCTGCAGTCGTCGGCTTCATTCTCTTCGTCATAGTCATGTGGCGAGATGGCCGGCTGCCTAGGTGGACAGTCGTCGTTTTCACCCTCAGCCTCCCCCTCCTGGCAATCGCAGTCACATTCGTGACCGAATTGCTAGGAGGAATACTCTGGCTGATCAGCACGGCCGTCATCGCATGGAGGGGATGGCAGGAATCGGCGGCGGCGACCCCTTGAACAATTGTCCACGGGACGGTCTGTTAGCCGAGCGTTAGCCGAGCGATACGTGCCGTTCGGTAGCGGTGTCCAGACATGAGCGGTTTCGCTACCGAATTGTTGTGTTCTGCGCTAGCTCCAAGTTGGCGGAGTGTTGGCATCAAACCGAAGCGCTCGTCTAGCCAGGCGCGCGTCGACCTCGACCAGCACAACTGCGGCGGCGATGGTAGACCACGTCATCAGTCCCAGCTCCGTGTCCAGACTCGGTGTTCCGCCAAAGAACGGGATGTTGTGCCCAGGCCCGAGAGCAAACACGAAACCGGCGAGTGCTGTGGTCTGCGTCGCTCGGCGGGTGCGGCCAAGCACCCACCCGACAACCGCACCCGCAATCGTGGTCGGCGCAAAGAGTTTCAGCACGAACGCGACACCAACTGCTAGGGGCGACGCATCGATCTCGCCCGCTGCCACGTCGACGAGGGGCGTCCCCATCTCGGCCAGGACAAACGAGGGCAGCAGGACGACGGCCAACCACACCGGCCAGTGCCGGTGCTGCCCAAGGGCGGGCGGGCAGCGATGCCCGGAGCGCATCGTAAGACCGGTGGACGGCGACCCCGCCGAGCGCAGCCACGACTGCTCCGAACGGCAGGATGAACCATATGGGGACGATCCAGAGGTGGTGGAGCACCAGGAAGGTCAACAGTCCCGCAATACCCGACGTGACGCCAGGGACGATGCTGCCGATCCATTCGCCGATTGAAGGTGCTGTGGTCATGGCTGATTCCCGGTGGGCAGTGTGGCGGGTCGCCCACGGGAGATGCTCGAATCGGCGGCAGTCGGTGTACCTGCCGGCGTGACCGTGCCCATGTCGCCGTCGACGGTGACGACTTGGTTGTCGCTGAGCATGTCGGTGGCGTTGCCGGTGCCGACCACGGCGGGGATGAGGTGCTCCCTGGCGATGATCGCCGGGTGGGACAGGATCCCGCCCATGTCGGTAACCAGGGCACCCATGCTGGGGAACACCACCGACCAGGCCGGTGATGTCACCGGGCAGACCACTACGTCCCCAGGCCTTATCTTGCCGAACTCGTGTTCGCCCATGACCACACGCACCGTGCCGGTGTAGCGACCGGAGGAGGCCGGAGTCCCCGAGACGATGGTGTCCTCGTCGGGGGACCGGTGCTCTCCGAACATTTGGGCCAGTCCCCACATCATCGCGTTGTTCACCAGCCGGGCGGGAAGGGGCAGAAGGTCGAAAGGAGGCTCACCAGGGGGCGGTTGTCCGTAGGAGTGCGGTGGTCCGGGTTGTGCCATGGCCCACGCCCGCTGGCCCTCTGCCTTCCGGGCAGTCTCTCGCCGGTCCGGGCCGTCGAACAGCGCCGACCGGGCGTCCGCCGTCTCCAGGAAGAATACGTCCTCGGCGGCAACGAGCTGACCCCGGTCAGCGAGTCGGCGGCCGATCTCCTTTGCTAGATAGCGGAGGAGCGCTGTCTGGACGAAGGTCGTCCACCACACCCGATCCTCGAAGACGGGATATGCCTCCATGGCCCGAGCCAGTACCCGGTCGAAGCGCTCCCGGTCGGCCTCAGGGTGGGATGTGAGGATACTTCGAGCCTCGTCGGCCGCCTGGTCTCGACGTCGCCGCGCCTCCTCTGCTGCCTGGTTGGGGGAGAAGCGAGAGTCGAGCTGGTCCGCGACCAGGCGGAGCAGCAGATTCGGTGTCTCTGCCAGGGTGGGTGTCATCACGTCGTAGGAGAGGACTCGATGGCCGCTGGCTTTGACGAGGCTCGAGAAGGCCCGGGCGAAGTCGGGGTCCGCCTCGGCGAGCCGCCCAGAGGTGGCCTCGTCGATCGCGGCGAGCAGTTGCCGTACGGCAGGCCGGTTGCGGGCGAGCCGTGCGAGGTCGGCGAGCTGTCTGGCGGGCTGGGTGGACTTGGTGGAGAGACCTTCGACCAGGGTAAGGGTCCTGGCGGTGTCCCAGCCCAAGAGCTCCCGGCAGGTCTCGGCAAGCTCGTAGATCAGGACCCAGTAGGCGGTGGCCACCATGACGTGGGCGGGGTGACCGATCATCGCGACACGGCGGTCGAGTTCGACGGCCAGCTGCTCGTCCGTAATGACGCCCAGATCCAGGGACAACGCTCGAGCAGTCTCCTCCTCATGCAGGGGACGCCACTCATCGGCCCAACGTCGGATGACGATCGCCGGGAGATCCGAGGCGATCGCCATCCGGGCGGCACGGACGCGGCGACGGATGGCCGGGTGCAGCCGCATGACTATTCGCAGCATCCAGCGGGGAGGGGGCCCGGAACGGCTGCGGCCGGGTGGAGGCGCCCCGACTGGCACCACCCGGCTGTAGATCCAACCGCCGATGAAGGCGGGCTCGATCCGCTCCACCAAGATGCCGAATTCGGCGCACGCGACCGGGAAGTTCTTAATGATCTGCTCCAGTAGGAGAACCCTCCCGAACGGGGACAGGGGCAGGGGCTCGTGGAAGTCATCCCTCTCCCAATAGCCCGGCGGTACCTCCTTCGGTATCGGGATGAGTTCGGACCGGGCGCTATGCAACGTGGTGATGGGCCGGGCCTGGAGCAGCCAGATAGAACCACCGGCAATTGCCCATTCAATGTCCTGGGGGCGCCCCTGATGCTCCTCCACCCGACGGGCGAGATCACCGATCATCCGCGCCTGTTCGGTGGTCAGGAGGTTCTCCTCGGCCGGAGGGTTGATTATGCCGCTCGATGCCACAATCCAACGTTCCGGGTCGGCTTCCCCGGAGAGAAGGCGCTCGCCCAACCCGGCAACCGCCTCGATGACGGTGTGGTGCTCACCGCTCACCGGGTCGGTGGTGAATGCCACTCCGGCGGCGTCGGCCGGGATCATCGGCTGTATCAGGACGGCCATCGACCCGGAACCACGGTCTCCGGCGTAGGTCTTGACCCGGTCGGATTGCGCCGACTGCCAGCATCGAAGCACCGCGTCGGCAAGGCCGTCAGTCTCCACGTTGAGGAAACTCTCGAACTGCCCGGCGAACGACGTCTGATCGTCATCCTCGGCGGTGCCCGACGAGCGGACCGCCCACGGACCCGAACCCAAGAGGTCAGGCACAGACGGGAGGGTCGCCCGAACCGATGCTGGCAGATCGACGGATACGACTCCGAAGGCGTCGGAAGGCACGACCAGCCCTGGAGGCACCTGGAAGCCAGATCGCCGCAGGACGGCCAGAGTGGCAGCCTTGTTCCCCACCAGAGCCGCCACCCCGGCATGGGCATCGTCCAGATTCACCAGACCGGTGACCACGGCCCCTTCCAGTTCATGCTCGTGTGGGACTCATCGCCGCAAAGGGCACTCATCCCTTGCTCAGAGCCCGATCCTGCTGCCGGAATCCCGACCAGGTCAGCAGCTGAGCCACAGCCATTACCACCGCCGCGCCCAGGTAGTAGCGACCGGCGTCTGGGGCGTAGAGAATCGTGATCCCGAAGATGGCGACCATCACCCAGGTAATCCACCACGCCCATCGCTCACCACGCCGATAGGCGGTGAGTAACAAAGCCAGTGCGTAGATGTTTAGGGCCGCAAGGCTGAAGAACACAAACACCTCGGCATCTCCCTCGGCGAAGCCGGTCAACGGCCCGGCAAGGTGGTTCAGCATGAAGAGCCCGTTGATTCCCGTCAGGATCCACCATCCGATCTTGTAGTTGGTCGACCGGGCACGAAGCCCCGCATCTGTGATGTCTGTCGTTGTGGTCATGTCTAACCCTCCTTGACTGAGCCCATGTTCTCCATGAGCGTCTTTTCTTCCTCCACGATCCGTGCACGGTCGAATCGTCTAATGAGCCGCCCGGCCGCAGCCCCATAGAGGGCGATGGCGGCACCGAACAGGGGAAGGTTGACACCCAGCCCACCACCCAACCCGACCAGCTCAGGGCGGAGATCGGCATTGGCGATGAACAGGGTCAACCCGGACAGAGCCGCCAAGATCGCCGACACCACGAGGGGGTTGTTCAGGGCACGACGCGCCACCGCAAGCACTAATCCCAGTATCGGTCCCATGATCCCGCCCGCAATGACCAGGATGAAGACCATCCCCTCCACGGAGAACTCGGGACGACGCACAGGGTCCATGACGGCCGCCACTCGCATGGCCACACGCAGCCCGGGACCAAGTACGAGAAACCCGGCTACTAGCCCTCCCAGTAGGCCCGCTCCCAAGGTCCGGCCAAGTCGCGGCACCACACGAAACGCCATGACCCCCACACCCATGGCGATGGCGAGACTGGCGATGATCAGGAGACGTCCCACGGCCAGCGAGACCAGGAGGAGGATGATGTATATCGACGCGGCCAGCCCCAGCAACAAGGGCTGATGTCGCCGTACCAGGTCCACTCGTGTCGTCATGCTCCCTCTCCCTCTTCTTGTTGCCCCCTATGCGTTGACGTCGATCGTCCCCACCATGCCAGCTTCCCGGTGGCCGGGAACACTGCAGTAAAACTCGAGAGTGCCGGGTTCGGTGGGTTTGATCGCAATCGCTGTGGTCGAGTTCGCTGGTAGATCGACGTGGATGTCGAGGCTGTCAACGTCGAAGCTGTGTGAGATGCCATCATTGTTGGTGACGAAGAGCCCGAGGACCTCACCATCTTTCATCTGAAGGTGGGTCTCGACGAAGGCGGTCTTCTCGGCGGTCAGCCCCCCGGTCAGGGTGGGCGCTTCGGTGACCTCCAGTCCACCGGCCGATGCCAGACCGGCCAGGATCGATGTCGCCACGGCACCCACTACCACTCCGATGACCGCCATCGACACCCATCCGGCACGACCGGAAGCTGTCCAGGCCGGCTGGCCGCGGCGCACCTCACGGAAGGCAACGATGCCGCCGACGATGGCGGCGAGTCCTCCTGCCACTGCTCCCACGGTGACCAGAAACTGCGGGGTGATGCCAGGGCGGGTGACGTCGTGGACGATGAAGGGTGCGTTGAACACCAGCATCAGCGTGGCGGGCAGGGCGGCCACCATCCAGAACCAGGGGCGTCGACCCGCCCCCGACCAGTACACTGAGAGGACTCCGATCAGAGCGAAGATGGCAATGGAGACAACAAAGGGAGGGATCGGCGGGGCACCCGGGTCACCGGCGAGGGGCAGGGCCAAGCCGATGACAAAGTAGATCATGGTCGCCAACAAGACCCAATTCCCCACTGTGAAGACGGTCATGGCGAAGGTGCGTCCCAGCTGCGGATGATCCTTCTGAACCATCACACCTTCTCCTCTGGTCACGGTCATGTTCTCCTCCTCTTCAAAGCCGCGCCGCCGCGCGGTTGCGGCGAGCGGTCGCGTCGACAATCTGTCTCGCAGTGGTTTGAATTGCTTCGGTAGCCGCCGACGGTGAAAGGCCGAGGTTGCGGCGCAAGGTGATGTAGGTCATCGAGGAGCCGATCTGGCGAAGCACCGCAAACGCCTGCAGCGCTTCTTCCTCGGAAAGACCGGGGAACTCAGTGCGAAAGACCTCCCAAAATGGGAGGTAGCGGTCGAGCATCCCCCCGTCGGGTTGTCCCATATCGTCGGAGACCATGACGGCGCCGAGGACGGCTCTGAAGATGTCAAGGTGGGCCTCGACAAGGGCCAAACGATCGGGCAGCCCATCTATCCAACCCTGGACCGAGTCCGGGTCATAAAAGGACGATGGGTCCGCCAGGCCAGGGATTACGCGCCCTGCGGCTTCGCTCATCAAGATGTGCCGACCCGGAAAGTAACGGTAGACGGTCCGGTGAGTCACCCCAGCCCGGTCAGCCACCTCCTGCATCGAGAAGTCGGCGCCATCCCGTTCCCTGAGAAGTTCGGCTGCTGAATCGAGGATGACCTCCCTGGTGGCCTCCGCGTGGCGGCTCAGCGAATCGGCGTCATGATATGTCATGCATGTCACCCTATGACGAACAGCGGGAAAGGGACGGAAGACGCCTACCAGACACAGTCGTGCGGAAGTCCCGGCGAGATCGGCCACCAGATCAAGACCATCTCTTATGACCACCTGACAACGAGGCACTCCTTTGATCGTGTCATGATATGACATCCATGTCAGAATATGACAACCTCGGGACAGCTGTCAAGAGTGGGCGGTCGATGTCGGCGAATTCTTCGTTGGACCGTCGCGGACGGGTCAACCACATCCCGATCGCCCTCAGCCAGTAATGTCGACATAGGGATAGGCCGCGACGCGCTGCATTCCGCGACGCGCCCGCCGCTCCACAGTCCGCTCCTTCGATATGGGCGCCGGCCAAAGAGCTCGCCGGCGTGTAATCCTGAGCAGGAAACCACTCGCCCGAGGTGACAGCTTCGACACTCAGGCCGCTTCACCAAGAACCACGGTCAGCCAGGTTGCCGACACGGCTGCGGTCTTGGAGCAGCCGCGTCCCAAGGAATACGGCATAGGGAAAGCTCTGACCGACGCAACGCACGAGATCCCCTGCCGTCACTCAGGCAGAGATCAGGCACGACAGTGCGAACACAACTAATGGCGGGGTTCCGGGACGCCTCTGCTACACCCTCGTTGTGAAGCCCCCGATGAGATCACCGTTCCCGCAGAAGTCGGAGGCGGTGTGCAGTGGCAAACATCGGGACAGCGCATAACGCGCGCGAGTAGCCAAGAAATCGGCGAAATCACCAGCGCGAGAACCGGCAATATGCGCTAGCTGAGAGATGGTGCGTCGGTCGCATGCGCGCCAGCCGACACGGGAGTGGGCGTCCCGTAGTCTCACCGCGTCTCACGATGCCTCACGTCGCTCGCCCCACAAACGCCCCACAGACCCGCCAAAGCGTGTCGTTGCTCCTGGTCACAGGGTTTTGACCACATCTTTCGCAACGAGGGGGTCGGGGGTTCAAATCCCCCCAGCTCCACTAAATCCCCTGGTCAGGGGGATATCTGATGGCGTTCGTGTCGCCGATTTCGCGATCGCTGGAGGCTGGCGCTCCACCGACGGCCCACAAGGTTCGAGCTGCAACCCCCTCATTGGTGCGAGGTGCTTTCTCACTCCACCTCACTTAGCTGGATCTTCGCAATACGCACTGGCTTGGTGGCCTCGACAATTCCCCGAGAGAAGGTCTTGTGCCAGGAATCGTCAGCTTGAGAACTGTCTACTCGTGTAACTAAAGTGCCGACAAGAGTAAGGCAACAGGTGTAGACAGTTATGGCCCGCGAATCTGATCTCATAGATTCCCAAGAAGTTGCGGACCTCTTGGGTCTGGCGCATCGAAACTCAGTGTCGGGCTATCAACGTCGCTATCCCGACATGCCCATGCCAGAGATCGACCCTGGCCCCGGTCGCCCGAAGCTCTGGCGCAGGGAGGCTGTAGTGAGATGGGCGATGCGGGCAGGCAAGATACGACTGGAGCGTGGGCCCGTTCGTGACCCGTTTTACACAGCGATTCTTGATGGACTGGATGGCGAACTCGATCCCCGACGGTTTGAAGCATGTGTCGTGGACATCCTCCAGCCCGAAATCCCCGTGGTGCCGGTAACCGGTGGTGACGACCTAGGTATGGATGGAGCCGTCTTCGACGGTGAGGGAGCTGCCTATCCATTGATCGCGACTACTGCCGAAGACGCAATTGGAAACCTGACGAAGAACCTCACTCGCTATCGGGCTACCGGTGGGGAACGTCAACGGGCCGTGTTCGCTACGTCGCGAGCTCTTACGTCGAGAAAACGAAGAAATCTAGAGACACGTGCCGAGTCGCTCGGAGTACAACTCGTTCAGATCGTCGATCGGGCGGGCGTCGCTGATCGGCTCTACCGGCATCCACGATGGTGCAAAGAGCTGTTGGGTATCACGGGAGAGCCGCCGCCGCTGTCACGGATCCCCGTGTCCCCTCGACCCCAGCGGACCACTCGGTTGATCGGTCGGGAGCATGAACTGCGGATTCTGGGTGATTCGTCCGATGATCAGGTCCTGGTTGGGCCGCCGGGGTCCGGAAAGTCAGCTCTGCTCAGCCAACTCGTTGACTCAGCGGGGGCGCTTTTCCTGACCGCGGCTCCTCAATCTGCCGTTGCGGATGCCGTCCGTGCTCAGAGGCCGTCGATTGTCATCGTGGATGATGCCCACGTGAGTCTGAACATGCTCGACTCTGTAATCCATCTCCGTGCTGACCTCGGCGTGCCCTTTCGTATCGTGGCATCCAGCTGGCCCCAAGATGCGCATCTTGTTTCCAAACGATTCGGGCTAACGCCGGAGAAGATCCTGGAGTTATACCGACTCACCAAGGATGAGATCGTTGAGGTGGTCGCGGAGGCAGGGATCTCAGGATCGGTCGATCTCGTCCGCGAGATCGTCAATCAGTCAGAAGGTCTTCCCGGACTCGCCGTGACTCTTGCTGACATTTGTTTGCGCACTGGAACGCGGGACGTTGTTCTGGGCAACGCCATCAGCAGAGACATCCGGTCAACCATCGAGCCGCGTCTTGGACCAAGGGCAACTCACTTGCTTGCAGCCTTGGCACTCGGTGGGGACGGAGGCATGACGTTGCAGGCGGTTTCTGCTGGCCTCGATCTACCAATCGTCGATACGAGATCTGCAGCTGTCGAGCTCGCCGCAGCCGGAGTCCTCCACGAAGTTCAGGAGGACCGTCTCGCTGTCCGTCCTCAGGCACTGCGTCACGCCTTGGTCCGCGACATCTTCTTCAGTCCAGGGCCCCGGCTTCCGGTCGAGGCATTCCTGGGGACAGCAAGCGCCAACGACTTCGCTCTAACTCTCGTGCAGGTTGCTGGCTTGGGGGGCCAAGTGCCGATGCAGCTGATGGTCGAGGCGCTCACTGAAGCCGAATCACCTCTGGCATGGGCTCTATGGGCTCGAAATGGGTCACACGAAGCCGAGTTGGTAGCTCGGGATCGACCACACGTCGTTGTTCAATACCCGGATCCCTTTTTGTACTGGGTGCCCGACCTTGCTTTCCGGATCCTGTTCGAACGTGCCGAAGGAGACTCCAGAGAGCTGGCGCCCAACCCAGACCACCCCCTCCGCAAGCTGTCCGATTGGGTGGGGGATGGCTCCGTGGCAACCCAGCCCGAGAGCCTTATCCGCCGACAGAACATGACGGCCACCGCCATCGAATGGGACGCGGAGCATCCCTCGTCCGATGTTACGGGGCGTGTTCTCGCTCTGGCCATCCACCCGGGTTTCGAGTCTCACACCACCGATCCCGGCATGGGTCTTACCGTCACGATGAGCTGGGGCCTCCTGCCTCCGGTGACCCTCGACGGAATCAGAGACATGTGGAGCGAAACGATCGTTCCCTTCGTCGAGACGATCTCGAACCCGACTCATGTGCTGAGACCTCTAATCGACGAGGTCGCGAACTGGGTCTACCCCTCGTTCATTGCTCGGACGGAACCACCAGGAAACGTTGTAGACGCAATGCACGCCACTGCCGATGGGATGCTGGCTGACTTACGACGTCTCGCTGAGGGCCATCCGGGTCTCGAGACCAAGATCCGGAAACTTGCCGAAGAGCGCGGTCTGCCGGTGGGTGACTTCGACGTTGCCTACGCGATCCTCTACGGCGATCTAGACCTCCAGAATTGGGACCGTGCTCGTGCTGATCGTCTCGCCGAGGTTCATCAGCTAGCGGACATGTGGGTCGAATCGGGACCTGAAGCGACGGTGGAGAGGCTCGCATCGTATGAGCGTATGGCCCAAGAAGTAGAGACAAGGTGGCCTCGGTTCTCCCCCGAATTGGCGGCCAGACTGGCTTCGAGCATCGACGATCCCTTCGATTGGGTTCATCTCATGCTCGAGGAGAAACTTGAGAGTGACATCGTCAGTCCCTTCCTGATCAATTTGCTCGCGAAGGACCCGCTGGAAGGTTGGACCGTCGTGGCAGCCATTCTGAATGACCCTCGCTATGAATGGCTAGCCGCAGTCACAATTCTTACGGCGGCCGAGTGCCCAGCCAATCTTGTCGACGACGCGATGGCGCGTCTGTCGCCGTTGTCAGGGAACCTCTTCTGGCTAGCCCATCAGGGAGGCATCCAATTGAAGGCGCTCAGGAGGATGCTTGCCCATCCCGACGATGACGTGGCGTCCGCCGTGGCACTCGGACTATGGGTCGGAAGTGAATCCGCTCCTTCGGATCCCGAGTTACATGCCCTGTGGACGGATGCTGTCGTGCGAGCACGCGAACAGCGCGGCGATGGTGGTCACTGGCTTGGCCGCGTCCTTGCGGCTGACAAGACGCTCGCCAAGGAATGGCTGCGTCGTCGCCTTGCACAACGTCCACCGCCGACTCTGATAGAACCCTCTCCGGTCCTTGATGCAATCGGCGTCTTGGATGTCGCTGACCGAAGAGAGCTTGTCACAGAACTGGCGGTGGAATTCAGTTCTGGATTCATCGCCAAGCAGTTAGTTGGATTCTCCACCGAGGTCTATGACGCCCTACTGGCGCAAGTGGATCTCACGCCTCTTCACTTAGCGCCGCTGTGGGGCCGCCCTAGTGACACGTGGGCCAGCCTCGCGCATCTCGCATTGGATTATGGATATTCAGAGGAGGAGTTGGCTGATGCCGCTTACGGAGGGATGCATTCATGGACCGGGGATGAGTCAAAGATGTGGGAAACATGGGTCGCGTCGTTCTCAGAACTCGACACCCACTCGGACACTCGGATGATCGATATTCAGAAGAGGGGGATTGAAGTCGCCACTTACAGACGAGATCGAGCCCGAACTAGGGAACGCGATCAACAGATCTTTGGGATCGACTGACGTCTACGTGATCGAAGTGCCCTCCGGACTTGATCCCACAGGGTGTTGCATTTATGCTTACAGCATTGTGTCTGATGTTGGAACACTGGTGAGAGAGTCCCGGGAGTTGGCCGGACTATCTGTGAGAGCTTTGGCCGAGCACGCGGATGTAGCCGCCTCCACGGTTTCGCGTATCGAAGCGGGCAAGGTATCACCCACCATCGAGACGCTGCAGAGCCTCATGCATGCATGCGGGCGAGAGTTGGAGTTGACGGCGGCGAGTGCTGGTCCGTCGTTGGCGATGCTGAGTGATGCTTGGACGAATGCAAGGAATGGGGAAACGCGACCGGACTTCACGAGGCTTCGCTCGTTCCTCGACTCTCTCGCCCTGGATCCGGACCTACGCTGGCCCAGCGTCGTTGACGCGCCGGAACCATCCGGCTCGGACGTGATGGACAACCTTCTTGCTGGCATCGCGGAAACGATTTCTCTTGCCGCTGGACATCGACCACCGCGTTGGACGAAGGAGATCGAGCCTCTCAGTTCGCCGTGGTCTATGCGTTCTACACCACGAAAGATGGCCGCAA
>Ga0268386_10001192_pt1 | contig 17698 bp, 19 predicted proteins | sample RVTome_15_FD_200260 | JGI IMG/M metagenome (GOLD analysis project Ga0268386, IMG submission 200260) | Soil microbial communities from uranium-contaminated site in the Upper Colorado River Basin, Wyoming, United States - RVT150D86... ...
GCTCGGGCTGTCGCCCGGCGACAAAGAACTGGGCGTTCCAGCCTGCTTGAACGGCGATGAGGCCATCTCGGAGCGAAGTCTCGACAACCCGACCCAGACCGGTGGCACCTCGCGACACCAGGGCCGCAGCAACCAGCAAAGCGGCATTGGTCCCGGCAACGAAGTCGGCGATCGTCGTGGCTGTCTTTTGAGGGCCCCCACCAGGTTCGCCACCGATCGACATCATTCCCGCCTCCCCTTGAAAGACCAGGTCGATACCAGCTCGGTCGGCGTAAGGACCCGACGTTCCGAACGCCGAGATCACGGCATAGACCAAACCAGGGTTCTTGGCGGCAAGTTCCGGATAGCCGAGACCCATTCGCTCCATAGCGCCCCGCCGCAGATTGTGGATCACGACGTCGGCCGCCCGCGCCATTTCTCCCAGAAAATGACGGGCCTCAAGGTGTTTGGGGTCGGCAGCGACACTGCGTTTACCTCGGTTGACCGCCCGGAAGAAGCCGCTCTCTCCCTCCACAAATGGACCGATGTGACGGGCCAGGTCGCCGTCAGGAGGTTCGACCTTGATGACATCCGCCCCCAGGTCGGCGAGAAGCATCCCGCAGTACGGCGCCGCTACCAAGTTTCCGAACTCGAGCACGCGCACCCCTGCCAGGGGTCCGCTCATACCCGCTCCACCACCGCCGCTACCCCCTGGCCGACCCCTATACACATGGTGGCGAGCCCATAGGTCAGGTTCCGCCGTGTCAGCTCATGGACCAGGGTGGTGAAGATGCGGGCCCCAGACGCTCCCAATGGATGGCCGAGGGCGATGGCGCCGCCGTTGACATTCACCACGTCGGGGTCCAGGTCGAGCAGACGGATTGTGGCAATGGACTGAGCGGCAAACGCCTCGTTGAGTTCGACCAGATCGAGTTTCGAAACTTCGAGCCCGGCTCTTTGCAATGCCTTGGTGCTCGCCGGCACCGGGCCGATCCCCATGAGGTCGGGCTCGACCCCGGCGGCAGCCGACGAGACGATGCGCGCCAGTGGGGTAAGACCGTGTTGACGGAGCCCGGTCTCGGTTGCCAGGAGAACAGCCGCGGCGCCATCGTTCATGGGTGAGCTGTTGCCTGCGGTCACTGTGCCTCCCTCAAGAAACGCCGCAGGAAGTCTGGCTAACGCCTCAAGCGATGAATCGGGACGGGGCCCTTCGTCTTCTGCGATGGTCCGGACCTCGCGCCTGCGGGAGTCAACCGGGGCATCGATCGGCTCGACCTCGGTCTTGAACCTGCCAAGTTGGGAGGCAGCTACTGCCTTTTGGTGGCTGTGCAGGGCGAAGGTGTCTTGATCCAATCTGGAAACGCCGAAGCGCTCGGCCACACGCTCGGCGGTCATGCCCATCGTGATAGGGGGATAGGCGGCTTTCATTTTCGGGTTCACCAACCGCCATCCGAGGACCGTGTCCACTACCTCAGGGGTTCCGGTCGGGAACGCCCGGTCGGCTTTGGCCATCACGAAGGGGGCCCTGGTCATCGACTCCGACCCACCTGCCACCATCACCTCGCCCCAACCCGCAGCCAGGGCGTGGGTGGCCTGGATAACAGCCTGGAGTCCTGAACCACACAATCGGTTGACCGTCACCCCACCGACCTCGATAGGTAGTCCCGCCAGAAGGACTGCCATCCTGGCGACGTTGCGGTTGTCTTCACCAGCCTGGTTGGCGGCTCCCCACACCACGTCTTCGACGGCCCCCGGGTCCAAGCTCGGGTTGCGATCGAGCAGACGCCGCAGGGCGTGGGCTGCCAGATCGTCGGGCCGGACATGAGCGAGTTGGCCGCCCAGGCGACCCATCGGAGTCCGGCAGGCGTCGACGACAAAGACGTCGGTCACGGGCTCATTGTGCCCGATATCAGCGGGACAGGTCCACCACGGGCTGAATCAGCGTGCGAGCTCAACTCCCAACAGGACTCTGGTCCCCAACACCCCCGATCGCAGCCAGTAGCGATTGCCGCCCTGTTCGGTTTCCATGTCGAGGCCGAGCTGGAGGGGGCGCTCAACATCCACTCCGAGGCGGTCGAGCAAATCTCGCCGCTCCTTGGGGTCGAGCTCGGGGTTGACCAGCGCAATCATGGTCCCCCAAGCGGCGAGAACTGCTTCGGCCTGTTCGTCCTGGCCCGGTCCGGCTCCGATCATCAAGGTCCGCACCCGTTGGCTGGTCGGATCCGAAGTGGCGTAGAGGATGATGCCGGCACCGAGATCGACTTGCATCCTCCGACCGGTGGGGACGCCAGCAATGAAGAGATCGAGGCGCAGATCGTCAGCAGTGTCGTTCCAACGCATCGACAGCTGCTCGAGATTCAGCTCGAACACCGCCGGCGGAGGGGCGGTCGTTGACGTGATGAAGTTGGCGGCGGGCGGCGTGGCTTTGCCGCCGGAGAACAAGGTGATCACAACCACGACCCCCAACAGACCCGCACCCATCAGTACGAGGTTCTTGCGGCCGTCGGACAGTGCCTTCCACCAGGCAAGCACCGAGGGCGACTCGTTTTCGCCTTCATGCTCGACGGTTGCAACCTCCGGAGGCGGAGTGGGCGTGGCATGGGCTGCCATTCGCGCTGTCTTGACCGCCGATGCCAAACCATTCGATCGTCCATAGAACAGGGCCTCGCGAGCAAAGTCGGCGGGTTGGTCGGGATCGAACCAAACCAAATCACCGTCAACGTTCATTAGGAATCGGTCGCCATCCGGCTCGATCCGACACGTTGAGAGAGGCCATGAACCCAGGGTCCCGGCGGCGACGCCAACTATTAGTTCAGCGGACGTGAACTCGACTCGGGCAGGAATCGGCTTCTCGTCCCCATCCAAGGCCAGCATTCCGGCGTACGGCATGATTGCAAGCTATTTCATCGGCTGGCCCACACCCGATATCAAGCATTTGCAGCAAGATTCCGAACCTATACCCTGCAGAGGTGGTTGGCTTCATCACCGGCCTGGCCGGGGTCATCCTGTGGACTGCCGTCGACCGGTTCAGCGAAATGAGGCGCTTCTACGTCGAGACCCTCCAGCTCCGGCCACACTCCGATCGGCCCCGCAGAGTCAACTTCGTCTGGGGTGGCGTACGGCTCACATTGGCGGTCCACGACTCCGTCGCCGGTACGAATCCGGACCCGCTACGAGTGATGGTCAATCTGGAAGTCACCGACATTGACTTGGCCCACCTGCATCTGATCGAAGCAGGGGTGCCGTGTCTTCGCAGCCCCGAGAGTGAATCGTGGGGTGGAAAGGTTGCCACTTACGTGGACCCTGACGGGAACGTGGTGCAGCTTCTGGAGCTAAGTCCGAACTAACGCAGAGCTGCCTCGATGGTGATCTCGACGTTGCCTTTGAGGGCGTTGGACACCGGGCACCCGTCCTTGGCAGCAGCCGCCGCCGTCTGAAAGGCTGCATCGTCGATCCCCGGGACTTCCCCGACAACGCTCAGGGCCATCCGGGTGAGCCGCCACCCCGGCTCTGTCTTCTCGAAGGTGGCGACCGCATCGGTTTCGAGAGTGGTGGGTGGGGTCCCCGCCCTGGTCAGCCCGCCCGAAAGGGCCATCGAATAACAAGCTGCGTGGGCAGCTGCGATCAATTCCTCCGGGCTGGTCTTGCCGGCGGGCGCCTCGGTTCGGCTGGGCCAGCTCATCGGGAGCGGTCCTGTTACCCCACTTGCCAGAGTTGCCTCACCCGACCCCTCCGCCAGGTTGCCATGCCAGACTGCGTGGGCGCGACTCTCCATGTTTTGCTCCTCGTCAAGATTGCGAATGTCGTCGAAGCTTAGAAGAGCACGCGTCTCTGGATCGCGGCTTTAGGTGCGGTTGACCAGCCGGTAGCCCATGCCCCGTACGGTTTCGATGAGGTCTTTACCGAGTTTCTTGCGGAGGTAGCCGACGTAGACATCGACGACGTTGCTCCCGGGATCGAAGTCGTAACCCCAGACCCTCGAGAGGAGGATCTCCCGGCTCAACACCTGATCCCGGTGACGTATCAACGTCTCAGCCAGGAGGAATTCGCGAGCAGACAACTCCACCTTCTTCCCCCCGACCTCGGCAAACCGGGTCCGGAGATCGAGTTTTACTCCCCCCGCTTCCAACACTGTGGTGTCAGGGGTGCCTCTCTCTCGAAGCCGGACCCGAACCCGGGCTAACAACTCCTCAAATCGGAATGGTTTGGTGATGTAGTCATCGGCGCCACCCTCGAGACCGGCAACGGTGTCGCCCATCCCTTTGCGGGCGGTGAGGATGACCACGGGCATGTGCTGGCCTCTGCCCCGTATCTCTGCCAGGACCTCGTGTCCGTCGAGCCCCGGCAAGCCGAGGTCGAGAATGACGAGGTCAAAAGTTTCGTCCCGAGCCAGGGCGGCGGCGCTGTTGCCGTCGTCTACCGACAGGGTGGTGAAGCCGGCCGCTCGCAGTCCTTTCTCCAGGAAAGACGCGATGCCAGGTTCATCTTCGGCTATCAGGATCCGGTTCAATTGTCCCGCCGTGGGTCGAGCGGTACAACCAAACTGAACTTGGAACCCCGGCCGGGAAGCGACTCCACCTCGACCGTTCCCCCATGAGCTTCGGCGATTGCCTTGACAATTGATAACCCCAGGCCGGCCCCGCCGGTGGTCCGCTTGCCTATCCGGCCGCGGGCGAACCGTTCGAACAGACGCTCCTGGTCCTCCAGTGCAATTCCGGGGCCCTCGTCCCGGACCCAGAGCCGCACCCAGCCACCACCATCGTCTCCCTCGACCCGGCTCCCGAGAGCCAACTTCGAGGCCCTTGGCGTGTGTTCCACGGCGTTGCGCATCAGGTTCATCATGGCCTGGGTGAGCCTTTGATGATCGGCGACGAGCACCACGTGGGCTTGCTCGTCGATCTCCCAGATCCGGCCGTCGAGGGCACTCCCCTTGGTCGCCAGATCCGAGGTCAGTTCAGCCACGTCCATAGGGCGTCCCATGATGAAGTCGTTTTGTTCTGCCTTGGCCAGAACCAACAGGTCGTCGACGATGCGCGCCATCCGGTCTAACTCGTCCGTGACCAATCGAATCGTTTCCCCGCGTTCATCGTTGGTGACCTCCATCAACTCCAAGTTCCCCCTGATCACAGTTATGGGAGTGCGGAGTTCGTGGCCGGCATCGTCGATGAATCTGCGTTGTACCGAGAATGCCTCCTCCAACCGGTCGAGCATCGAGTTGAAGGTATTACCTAGCTCGGCCACCTCGTCGCTGCCCTCCACCGGGATACGTTGCGAAAGGTCGCTCTCCGTAATTGAGCGGGCTGTGTCTGTAAGGAGACGGAGTGGTCGCAAGACCCCGCCGGCCGCCACCCAGGCAACTGCCGAGGCGAGTAGGAAGATGGACCCGTAGACCAGGGCGCCGAGACGGATCACCTCGTTGACCCTGTCGAGACGGTCGCCGAGGTCAACAGCGGTAACGAATGTCCCCACCTGGTTGCCCTGGTAAGTGACCGGCACCGCCAGATAGCGGATCGTGGGGATCCCCTCCAACTGGACCTCTTTACGGGTCGGCTCGGTGATTAGGGACCACTCTTCTACCAGCTCACTTCGGGCCAGGCCGGCTCCCGGAATGTCGAAGTTGTACACGGACCCGTTGACGAAGGTGACGATCGCCTCCCCTCTGATGCCAACGTTGCGGGTTAGGAATGTATCGAAGATGGCGGCGGCATCGCCGCCAAACGGTTCGCCGGTTTCGGGGTTATTGCCCGACGCGAGCTGACGCAATTCACCGACTTCCTGGTCGATGGCCTCGTCGACCTCGGAGCTGACCTGGGCCAGGAGGAGGCTTCTCTGCAAAACGAGAGCAGCGACCAAGGCGATCCCCAGGAGTCCGACATACCAACCGAGGATTCGCTGCCGGGCTGAGGGAGCCCGATGCCCCTTAGGGGGCGGGGCCTCCTTCCCCATCTTCTGGATCTCCGTCGTCGTCATCGGAGTCTCCGCCGTCGCCACCATCGGAGTTACCGGGCTCATCCTCTCCATTTCCTGGCTCATTCTGGCCGGTATCAAGGGACCTGGTGAGCCGGGGGGTTCCCTCCGAGGGAGCAACTCCCCACAGGAGAGCGGTGTGGCCGGACTAAAACCCGGCCCCACCGTTCCCTGCGCTTCTCAGGATGAAGAGTCGTCGTCGTCGGGCGAGTCGGGCGAGTCGTCAGGCGAGTCAGGGCTATCGGGCGAATCCGTCCCGGCAACTCCGGCGGGCGAGTCGTCAGGCGAGTCAGGGCTATCGGGCGAATCCGTCCCGGCAACTCCCGCGGGCGAGTCGTCAGGTGAATCAGGGCTATCGGGCGAATCCGTCCCGGCAACTCCCGCGGGCGAGTCGAGGTCGCTCAGCCCACCTCCCGGGTCGACCGTGACCACATCGGGCGAGTCGAACGTGTCAAGCGTCTGGAGATCCTCAAGGTTGATCCCCTCGGCCGGAAGGCTGTCGCCTTCGGAATCGGCCAGGGCGAACCCCGTGACTCCCAGGGCAGTCAAAGCAGCCGCACTGCCGACAACCCGCCACTTGTTCCTGTTCCACATCTCTCTGGTCTGCATGCCGTCTCCTCCTCTTTGTTTGCGGCGTAGGTCCATGATCCGATACCCCAGTGAGATCTCCATGAGGGGACCATGAAAAGGCTCTCATAAGAGATCCTCGGCAAACTCTCAGGAAGTTCTGGGTGAACCGTGAGGATCACAGGGATAATTAGGTCTCAAATGACCGATCCGATGCGACTACTCGTCGTCGACGACGAAGACTCTCTTGCCGACCTTGTGGCCAGCGCCCTGCGCTTTTCGGGGTATCAAGTCCGTACCGAACAGACCGGTTTTGACGCCCTCAGGGCCGTGAAGTCGGAACCACCCGATCTGGTGGTACTCGACGTCAACCTTCCCGACATCGACGGTTTTGAGGTCTGTCGGCGTCTGCGCCGGGACGGCCACCAGATGCCGGTTGTTTTCCTCACCGCCCGCGATGGGTTGGACGACCTCCGGACTGGCTTCCGGCAAGGGGGCGATGACTACATCCGGAAGCCTTTCAGCCTGGAGGAGTTGACGCTCCGGGTCGAGGCTCTGCTCCGCCGGACAACCGGCGACCAGACGGCGTCCCGCCGTTTCGCCGTTGGCGAGATTGTCCTCGACGAGGATGCCCATCAGGTGTTGGTGAATGAGAAAGAGGTTCAGCTCTCCCCCACCGAGTTCCGACTACTCAGATACCTGATGCTCAATCGGGATCATGTCCTCTCCAAAGATCAGATCCTCGACTACGTGTGGGAGTACGACTTCGGTGGGAACGCGGGGATCGTCGAAACCTACGTCGGATATCTACGCCGCAAGCTCGGGGAAGGTGCCGGGGGCAGAGTCCAGACGGTGCGCGGAGTCGGTTACGTCCTCCGTTCACCCACCCCACCGTGACCCTTCGGGCCAAGTTGATCCTGGCCTTCACGGCGCTGGTCCTTGTGGTGGTTGCTCTGTTGGGAGTGGTCGCCGTCCGATCAACCAGGCTGGTTCTGCTCAGCCAGATCGAGGATCGACTCCGCACGGCTTCGGCTGCCGATGTGTTTCCCGCCCTCGGGGGCGACCAGCAACCGATCGGCCGCACCCTGGCGGTCGTGATTCTGGATCAGAACGGTGAGGTCCAACGATCCTTGCCGTCCGGTTTTCCGGGGCGGTTCGACCCGCTGCCCGACACCTCGGGCCTCGATGACGTGCCACTTCGCCGCGGTCGCCTGTTGACACTGCCGGCCGTCAGCGGCGACGAGCAATATCGGGCGCTCGTCACCGACGCACCCGACGGCCGGGTTTTTGTTCTTGCCCATACGCTTCGGGACGTGTCAGCAGCTGAGGCGGCGCTCACCCGCCGGCTTTTGACCGGCGGTGGCCTGGTACTGCTGCTGGGGATCGGGGGGGTTTGGTTGACCGTTCGCCGGGGTCTGCAGCCAGTGGAGAGGATGATCGATACCGCCGCCGCCATCGCCGCGGGTGATCTCACCAAGCGGGTGCCGGAGGCTGACCCCGACTCCGAGTTGGGGCGGTTGGGAACCTCTCTCAACGAGATGTTGACGAGTGTCGAGGAGGCGTTCACGGCCGAAAACAGGGCCAATCAGCGTCTCAAGCAGTTCGTGGCAGATGCTTCCCACGAACTCCGCACCCCCCTGGCTGCGATTTCGGGATATGCCGAACTCGAACGGCGGGGCGCCCTGGCAGATCCCGAAGAGAGGGAACGGGTCATGGGTCGGATCGAGGCAGAGACCAAGCGCATGGGCCGTCTGGTCGAGGACCTGATGTTGTTGGCCAGGTTCGACCTGGGCGATCAAGCCGAAGCCGGTGCTTCGCTGGACTATCGGCCAGTCGACCTGGCCGTGATCGCACGCGATGCCATCGCCGACCACGAGGCAATCGACCCGGGTCGTCCGGTGCGCAGGGTTGGGAGGGATCGAGTGATGGTCAAAGGCGATGACGAGCGGCTCACCCAGGTGCTCGCCAACCTCCTGGCAAATCTCCGGACTCATACCCCACCGGGGACGGCGGCCACTCTCAGTTTCGCCATCGAGAACGGGTGGGTCGTGGCGAGCATCGCCGATGACGGGCCTGGCTTCCCACCCGAAGCCCTGCCTTTGGTCTTCGACCGTTTCTATCGAGCCGATCCCTCCCGCAGCCGTCGCAGCGGCGGCTCCGGACTGGGCCTGGCCATCGTCGCCGCCATCATCGAAGGTCACGGTGGCAGCGTGGCGGCAGCCAACGTCCCGGATGGTGGAGCCATGATCAGCTTCCGGGTTCCGGCGGCTGTGGGTGTCTGAACTCTCGGTCAACTCTCAGGTCGTACCAGGACCTTTCTCAGGTCCGTGGCTCATGCTTGGTAGGTGATGGCAGACCAGGAACGAAAGGAGCCCATCATGGAACTCAAGAAGGTGTTGCCACTGGCCGGAGTCGCAGTTGCTCTCGGGTTGATACTCGGGGCGACCGTGTTCGGGCCGGGCTCTGCGACCGCCCAGGAGTCGACCACCGAGACAGTCGCGGACAGTGATGACCGTTCGGAGCGCTGGCGGGAGGTGCTCGACCCGCTCGTCGAAGACGGCACCTTGACGGAAGCGCAGGCGGACACGGTGGCCGACCACCTGGCCATCACCCTGCCGGGACATCGTGGTCACTTCCTCGGCCGCGGCCCGGGTCTCGCCTCCTTCGAGGCGGCAGCCGACATCATCGGGATTGATACTGCCGAGCTCCGAGAGGCGCTGGCTGATGGCGCCACCCTCGCAGAAGTGGCAGAAGACAACGGTGTGGACGTCGAGACTCTGGTCGACGGACTGGTGGCGGCCCTCAATGAGAAGGTCGACGAGCTGATGGCCGACGGCCGCATAACCGAAGATCGGGCCGCCGAGATCAAGGAGAGCGCTCCCGAGCGGATTGAGAACTTTGTCAACGCACAGGTTCGGCTCCGCCGCGGCTTCTGGCTGACTTCTCCAGCTGAGGAAGACCCCGACGCCTGAGACAGTCCGTGTCAATCACGAGCCCATCCGCCGCACACTTCCCCGGCGGATGGGCTTCAATCAGTTCTCAGGCCACCATGATCAGCCCAGGATGGCAGTTGCCAATCTCAATCCCTCGTCGGTGGCTGGCAGCTCCAAGGTCTCGACCTTGACTGGATGGCCAGCCACATAGCTCTCCAGACCATCGATGGCCGCGTCGATCAGTGGGATCACCCCGGCCAACGTCTGTTGACGGGCCTTGGGATCCACCGGCTCTACTACCCGCATGCGGACAGTGACCTTCGAGCCCTCCCCGAAGGGTTCCACCGAGTCGGTCATCATGCCCACCATGGCTCCAGGCACCTCGAACTGCACAGTCCAGTACTCAGGCGGCCGCCAATCGAGCACCTCCTCAAGCACGATTCCATCTCCGTGCACACAATGGTTGACTGTGCCCACTCCCCGCCGTGATGTCTCGGCGTGCTCGTCGATCGTCATCGGGTCGGCTGCCCACGTCGGACGGTGCCGAGGCGATGTCATCAACTCGAAAACGAGGGCAGGCGGAGCCGGTATCTCCACGGTGCGGGTGTACATCGCGCCCTCTTCGTCGACCTGGAGACGTTGCTGGTCATGGTGGTGTTGCCAGGCTCGCTGGAGATCGTGGACCCAACCACAGACCTCACCAAGGTCGTAAGACTCGCAATACCGTTCCATGTCGAGCAGTTGCGGTTTCAGGCTCGTGGCCTCGATACAGGAATCGGTGATTAACGCGTATGCGCTTATGCCCAGGGTCTCCTTGACCTGGTTCTTGAGTAGTCGGTGTACGACGATCACGTCGCTCCCCAACAACTCCTGACGACCAGCGACTTCATGGCGCAACATGTTCCCGTGATGAGCGACGATCTTGAGATCGAGAGTCGGCATCAGCCTGCACGCATTGCACTCACAGGCCGAGGCGCGGTTGATCGAATCGAGCCGACGCTTAAACGAGAAGTAGGTCGACTCGATGACATCCAGAAGAACCGAGCCGTCGACCTCGGATGTGGGTGAGTAGACGAAGACAGCATCGCCCTCGAGACCGGCCAGGCTGAACTGTGGTTGGAGGCTCTTTACGATCGTGCCGACCAGATCGGCCAGGATGTCATGGGCATGGTCAAGCTCGACACCGGCTAGATATTTGGTGTACCCGGAGATGTCGGCGATTAGTAGACAGGCGGGTTCGGCGGCGGGCATCTGTTTGATCCTACGTTTGGCATTGGCAGACCGAGGTTCCCCGAGGTCTCCACAGACCCGTTTTGCACTAGATAACGTGACCACCCCATGAGCAATGCCGGCCCTGACCAACTCCGACTCATCCCTCTATTCACCGATCTTCCCAGCGAGACCCTCACCGCCATTGCGTCCCTGGCCACGCCATTTACGGTCCGGGCCGGTCACGTGCTGGTCGAGCGAGGCCAGGCCGGCTCCGGCATCTTCCTGATCGAGGATGGCCGCGTCGAGGTCGACCTGGACAGTGGCCGCAAGATCGAGTTGGGACCCGGCGCATTCTTCGGCGAGCTCTCCCTGCTTACCGATCGCCACCGTACTGCGAGGGTCCACGCGGTCACGGAGGTAAAGGGTCTGGCAATAGGCCGCCGGGAGTTCGAGGAGTTGGTAGAGACGCAACCCCGGTTGGCATCGGCGATGCTAAGGGTTCTCGCCAGCCGGCTGGCCGAGGCCCAGGAGCACGTGGTGTGACCGACAAGAGGTTTGCCTCGGTCTTGGGGAAAAGAATCGCCTACGTCGAAGTTGGAGAGGGGGACCCGATCGTTTTTCTCCACGGCAATCCGACTTCGTCGTTCCTGTGGAGAAAGGTGATCCCATCACTGAGCAGCCTCGGAAGATGTATTGCTCCGGACCTCATCGGCATGGGCGACTCGGACAAACTGGCCGAAAGTGGTCCCGGCAGCTACCGCTTCGTCGAACACCGGCGATACCTCGATGCCTTGTGGGAGACTCTCGAGGTCACCGATGCCGTGACGCTGGTGATCCATGATTGGGGGTCCGCTCTCGGCTTCGACTGGGCCTATCGCCATCCGGAGGCCGTCAAAGGGATCGCCTATATGGAGGCGCTGATCGGTCCGGTGACATGGGAACAATGGCCCGAGCAGGCACGCTCCATCTTCCGTGGCTTTCGCTCGGAGGCCGGTGAAGAACTCGTGCTCCAGAAGAACTACTTTGTCGAGCGAGTGTTGCCGGCATCGGTGCTGGAGCCAATGACCCCGAGAGTGCTCGACGAGTACCGGCGGCCTTACCTCGAACCCGGGGAGTCACGACGACCCACGCTCACCTGGCCTCGCGAGATCCCCTTCGACGGTGAGCCGTCCGACGTTCACGAAATCGTGTCCGATTACAACCGCTGGTTGCGTTCGAGCCAGATTCCCAAGCTCTATGTCCATGCCGAGCCGGGTTTCTTCAGCTCGGGCATTGCCCCTGCGACCGCCGGATGGCCCCACCAGGAGACAGTTAAGGTGCCCGGGCACCACTTTCTGCAGGAAGACTCCGGTGAGGAGATCGGGGCCGCTACCGCAGCCTGGTATCGGACCATTTAGACGTTTAACTCGCCTTTTGCTGGCTTTTGACTCCACGACTGGCCACGACAGGTTGGAGTTTGGGGGGCGCCACCTCAGTCGATCGCTTCTTCAAACCACGAACGCGCCGGATCGACAGAGCCTCGTCCAACCGCTCCTGTTGGATCAACTTCGCCATCCGAAATAGGTAGTCGGGATTAAGGGACAACTCGGGCCTCCGATCGACGGATTACACGTTTGAAACTACCAACGATTGCGGACAGATTCCGTCCGTGATAGTGGCCTATCCTCTGAAGTCGATGGACCCACCAGCCAGGATGTTGCGGCTGCTTTCCCTCCTCCAGGCCCGGCCCAACTGGACCGGGCCCGACCTCGCATCCAGGCTCGGGGTCACCCCCCGCACGCTGCGCCGTGACGTCAGCCGCCTGCGCGTCCTCGGGTATCCGGTAGAGGCGATCTCGGGTCCGGCCGGGGGGTACCAGCTCGCTCGTGGCGGCGCTCTCCCGCCGCTTCTGCTCGATGACGAGGAGGCCATCGCGGTGGCGCTCGGGTTGCGGACTGCGGCCGGAGGTGGTCTGGCGGGACTTGAGGATGCTGCCATCGCCGCCCTTGCCAAGATCGAACAGGTCCTACCGGCGCGGCTGCGTGATCGCCTCACCGCCATCGACAAGGCCACCGTCCGGCTGCGGCCTTCAGAGACGCCCGGTACTGCTTTGGACACCGATCTCCTGGTCACCACCGCCCAGGCATGTCGCCGGTCCGAAAGGATGCGGTTCGACTATGTCGACTCGGCTGGACGTGGGACGGAGCGTCATGTCGAGCCCTTGCAACTGGTGTTCGCTTCACGTCGCTGGTACCTGGTGGCCCGGGATCGGGATCGTGATGCCTGGCGAACCTTCCGAGTCGACCGGATTCGTCGCCCCGTCCTCACCGGTTTGCGATTCGAACACGTCGACCCACCCGACGCCGCTGCCCTGGTTGCCGAAGGTCTGGCAGTTTCGTCATATCGCTGGCAGGCGAAGGTATTGCTGAAGATCAAACACGAGGAGGCGGTGCGAGTGGTCTCGCCGACAGTGGGGGTCGTTACGCCGACGCGGGGAGGCACCCTTTTGAGAATCGGGGCCGACGACCTTGCCTGGATCGCTCGATATCTCTCCAGCCTCGCCTGTAGGTTCACGGTCCTCGAGCCCGTGGAGTTGCGCGACGCACTTCGGGCCCATCTCAAGAATCTCCTGTCCGAAACTGCGTGAGAGCCTCGTCCCCAAGCCGGTCGCACCTATCCTCGCCACCGAATGAGACCCATCCCCAAAGCTGTCACGGTGATGGGGCTCCTATCCCTTGCGTTGGCATGCAGCCCCAACGGCGAGCCGGCCACCACCACCGTCTCGACCACAACCTCAACCGCCGCCACCACGACCACTGCTGCCCTCGACACCCGCTCGATATACGAGATGTTGGCCCCGAGCCTGGCTTACGTGGAAGGAGTCCTCGGCACAGGGAGCGGGATCGTCATCGACGACCGCCACGTCCTCACCAATCTCCATGTGATCTGGCCGGGCGAGCGCGCCTCCCTGTCCTTCGACAACGGAGACACCTTCGAGGGGGCGCAGGTAGTGGCTGTCGACTGGATCGCCGACCTCGCCCTCCTGGAGGTGGACAGCGAATTGCCGGCCGCGGTGGAGCTGGCCGAAGCAGCCGAGGTGCCAATCGGAAGCGAGGTCTACCTCATCGGCTACCCGGCCGATGCCACAGTCGATCCCACGCCCGCAATAACGGCCGGCGTCTTGTCACGAGAGCGCAAATGGCCTGAAGCCGACATCACCTACCTCCAGAGCGATGCCTCGATCAGCGGTGGGCAGTCAGGAGGAGCGCTCGTTTCCGAAACCGGTGAGGTGATCGGCATCTCTGGTCTGGCGATTGGTGAAGGCGGGCTGGCCCTCTCTCTGTCCTCTTCTGACATCCTTGTCCTGCTGAGCGCCATGAAAGAGGGCCGCGACATCTGGAACCTCGGAGATCGATTGCTCGACGATCTGAGGGGGGACCCCGCTACCACCGCCATGCTGCCCAACCCCTTTGCCGAGGCAGTGTTCATCTTTGATGGAGGGTTTGGTGACGATGTGATGTTCACCATCAACGCCGACAAACCGTCCGCGGCCTATGTGGTGGCGCCCGACGGTTTTGTGGAAGTGGCACTGGAAGACACCGGCGAGGAGAACGAAATGGAGTTCGAACTCGGCATCGACGGTCCGCACTTCCTATCGGTTCTACCCGTGATCGACTATGAGGTCGCGGTGGAGATCGCCACCGAGACAGACCTGATCCAAATGGCCGATCCTGACCATGGGCGCACCCTCGCAATGGGCGACACGACCATGGGAAACACCGACTACCCGGGTGACTGGGACTGGTTCGAGATGGAACTCACGGAAGGTGACGTGGTCACGATACGAGTTACTTCCTCCAGCACCGACGCCGGCATCGCAGTCGACTATTTCGGCAACACGGAAGAGGAGTTCGTCGCCTCCGATTCAGATTCAGCAGGCGGGGTCCTCGGTCTTGACGCCGAGGTCAGTTTTACGGCTCCGGTGACCGGCAACTACGTGATCTCTGTGATCGACGAAAGTGGCTCCGGGCCGGGCGGTTACATCATCACCGTGAAAGCAGATTGATCGGGGTGGTTTAACAACCGCCGCGAGCACAGATCGAGCTCAGACGGGCTGCAATCTCGGGCGCCAAGGCCCAACTTCTCGCCTGGTCAACAGACAACACCTGAAGAGTCGCGCCCATGACCCCGAGGGTGTCGGCGGTACGTCCCGCCGAGGCCGACAGCACCGGCAACGACGAACCCGACGCGGAGCGAATCATGTGACCGTTGCGACGGTCGACCCACGTAGGGACCGCCACCATCTCGTCGAGCGCCCAGATTCCATCGTTCTCGACTACCCGAACCATCAGCATGACGCCGTCCTGTGTCTTGGCATCCGTCTGGTTGGAGAGGAAGTTTCCGAGGCCAAAGGCGACCGGTTTGCCATTGATCCACAACAGTGGTTGGACGACGTGGGCATGGTGACCAACGATGAGATCGATATCGTCCGATGACGCCAGCCTTTCGGCCAGTTCTGTCTGAAAGGCAATCGGGTTTGAGTTGTACTCGGCCCCCCAATGCAACGAAACGACCACAAACTCGGCTCCGACCTTTCGCAAACGGGCGGCGTCGATGAGAATCCGGTCGGGATCGATCACGTTCGCCAGCCAGGGTTGCTCGCCCGGCACCGAGAAACCGTTGAAGCCGTAGCTATAAGAAGCGTGGCCAACGACCAGGCCATCGACCACATAGAGAATCCCGTTGACAGTTCCGGAATCCATGGCGGTGCCGGTATGGGCAAGTCCTACGTGGTCGAGGGCGGCAATGGTGGAGTGGACTCCCACAACCCCGAAGTCGAGGGAATGGTTGGAAGCGGTCGAGCATGCATCGAAGCCGGCTGCCGCCAGACCGAGCGCGACTGCGGCCGGTGCGGCGATGAGTGGAAAGGGCGACGACACCACCCCGGGCACTCCGATCGCCACCTCGAGATGACAGACGGCCCAGTCGACGGCGGCGATGGCTGGTGCCACCTCAGAGAAGATCGGCGCGAAGTCGTGTGTATTCCCGCTTGCCCGGCCATAGCGGGCGGCGCTCCGGGTGACGGGCGTATGCGGGAGGACATCACCCGTGAAAAGAAGCGTCGCCTCCGCTGCCGGGGTAGGAACGTCGGAATCAAGCGCGGCCGCAGGAGAGGTCATGAAAGCGGCCACAACGCCAAGACAGGCCACGAGCGAACCACTCTCTCGGCGACGGAACGGCATCAGGTCAATTCTGGCGGATGAGGCAGGCTGGCAAAGGGATAAATGCCGACATCAGTGAGCCTGCTGGGATCGACCGTCTAATGGTGGCCGTCCCGTAACCTCGTTGGGCGATGAGCGGACGACGCACCAACCTCGCCCTTGGTTTGTTGTTGGTCCTGGCCGTCTTATCCGGTCTCGCCTCCAACACCATCGGGGTGGACTGGCCGCTCGATCTGGCCACCGTTCACGGCGTGGTCGCGCTGGGCATCCTCCTCCTGGGGCCCTGGAAATCGCTGGTCATCCAGCGGGGTCTGCGACACCGGCGAAAGGGAAACTGGACCTCGCTGGTTCTCCTGGGTTTCACCCTGACCGCACTGCTCAGTGGGGTCGTCCACTCGACCGGTCTGACAACTCACATCGGGCCCTTGACGGTGATGCATGTCCATGTTGGAGCCGCCGTGATCGCCCTGGTCATGGCGATCCAACACTTTCTGCGCCACCCGGTCCCTCCACGCGCCACCGACCTTGATCGCCGCGCTCTGCTCAGAGGCACCGTTCTGATTTCAGGAGGCGCTATAACGTGGCTCGGCTGGCAGCAGGCTTTGGTTGCGTTGGGTTGGCCGGGCGCCAACCGACGTTTCACCGGTTCGCACGAACGGGGATCCGGTGATCCGCAAGCCCTCCCGGTTACCTCGTGGTTCGACGACCGGGTGCCCAGCATTGATGAAGTCTCCTGGCGGGTGGACATCGCCGGTGCGGAGATGGACCTGAGGGCCATCAACCGCCTGCCCCATCAAGAATTCGATGCGGTGCTCGACTGCACCGGAGGTTGGTATTCGAGGCAGACCTGGGAAGGGGTGAGGCTCGATCACCTCCTGTCGGCCGAGGACTGGCGCAGCTTCGAAGTGCGGTCAGCGACGGGTTATGCCCGCCGTTTTCCGATGCAGGACGTTGGTGAGGTTTATCTGGTGACGGCCGTGGGTGGGGAGCTGCTGAGTCACGGTCATGGATACCCGGTCCGGATCGTCGCACCGGGCAGACGTGGCTTCTGGTGGGTCAAGTGGGTGGTGTCGATCCAGCCATCGATGCGCCCCTGGTGGGTGCAATCGCCATTCCCCCTCACCTGACCCTCAGCGGCTGGCGGCCTTCTTCTACCGGTTCACTGCCAACGGGATGAAGACCAGCAGAATCAAGAGTATGTAGATGATCGAGGCCAGCACCGAGTTCTGCAGTGGTCGACTCAACCCGGAAGGGGGGAACCCGATTCCCGGTACCATCCTTTGCAATGTCGGAGAGATCCGGTGCACCGCCTGCGGTCGTGGCCGAAACCGTCTGGACCAGGATTCGCGACCTCGACCTGAAGATCATTCGTTTTCTCGGTCGACGAAGTGTTGCACTCCTCCGGGTATCACTCGGGGTGGTCTTTGTCTGGTTTGGCGCCCTGAAGGTGGCCGGGGTGACCCCGGTGGCCGATCTGGTGGCTTCCGTGGTTTATTGGGTCGACCCGAGTTGGTTCGTTCCGGTCCTGGGAGGATTCGAGATCCTGGTCGGGCTCGGGCTCATATCGAGAAGGATGATGCGCCTGGTCCTTCTCCTATTCGCCCTCCAGATGATCGGCACTTTTCTAGTGCTGATCCTGCGCCCCGACATCGCTTTCCAGGACGGCAACCCGCTGCTCTTGACGGTCGAAGGTGAGTTCGTCATCAAGAACCTCGTCCTCTTATCGGCCGGGCTGGTCGTTGGGGCCGGTGTGAGGGCATTGCCCCAATGGGACAGCCGTCACTCCCCGGAGGCCTGAACCGGGTCCGTCTTTTGGAGCCGCTTATCCCGCTGGCGCAG
>Ga0268386_10001194_pt1 | contig 17689 bp, 16 predicted proteins | sample RVTome_15_FD_200260 | JGI IMG/M metagenome (GOLD analysis project Ga0268386, IMG submission 200260) | Soil microbial communities from uranium-contaminated site in the Upper Colorado River Basin, Wyoming, United States - RVT150D86... ...
GCCGGGCTGCGCTTCGGCGTGGATCACGACAGGTACCGCCACGAAGCCGGTGTCGACCGAGGCACCCTGGAAGCGTTGGTCAAGGACCTGGATTGACGCGTACCCGCCACTCCTGGGAACGCTCGTCGCGGCTGAAGGCGCTTGGAACGGAGCCGCTTTACCGATCAAATTAAGCCGCTGATCAGCCCTTCTGAGCGGCGGCGTAGCGCTCGACGGTCCGCCAGACCCGCATCAGGTTGCCGCCCAGGATGGCCTCGATGTCGTCCTCGCCGTAGCCGCGGCGGAGCAATTCCTCGACCAGATTGGGATAGTCCGCCACGCTCTTCATGCCCACCGGCAGACTGTCGCCGACTCCGTCGAAGTCGGAGCCGATGCCGACGTGTTGCACGCCAACCAGCTCGATGACGTGATCGAAATGATCGGCGAGGTCCGACAGCGCGGCGAAGGGTAAGGGGTTCGCCTCGCGATAGGCATCCTGCCAGCCCTCGCTCTCGGGCCCATCGCGGTCATGACCTGTTTCGGCCAGCCAGGCATCGCGCGCGTCGCCCATGGCCTCGTACCACATGCGCGCCTCGTTGGTCAGGAAAGACGAGCCGAAATTGATCATGATCACCCCGCCATTCCCGGCCAGGGCCTTGATCATGTCGTCGCTCATGTTGCGCTCCCAGCCGGGGGTGAAATGCCGTGCCGAGGAATGGCTGGCGATGACGGGCGCGGCGGAAACTTCGAGCACCTGGTAGAACGCGTCATCGGAAAGGTGTGAAACGTCCACCATGATGCCCAGCCGGTTCATCTCGGCAACGACCTCGCGGCCGAACGGGCTGAGACCGTTCCATTGCCGGTTCTCGTCATAGGACGAATCGGAGATGTGATTGGAGAGCGAATGGGCCAGCGTAATGTAGCGAATGCCCCGCTGATGGAAATGCCGGAGCTTCTCCATCTCGCCCTCGATCGGCGAGCCGTTCTCCATCCCCAGGGCGAGCGCCATCAGCCCCTCGGAGCGGGCTTTTTCGACCTCGGCCGTCGAGTGAACTACAGCGAGCTTTGCGGGCTGCCGCCCGGCCAGTGCCTCGACGCTGTCAATGAGCAGATTGGCAAGCTCGTAAGCGCCGCCTTCCTCTTCCTTCTCCGCCGGGGTGTAAATCGACATGAAGGGGACGTCGAGCCCGCCCTGACGGGCCCGCGGGTAGTCGAAATCGCGATCGGGGACGGATTCCGTGACGTCCGCCCAACCCTCCTGCAGTCGATACGGCATGTCGACGTGGGTGTCGACCAGCAGGGCGCGTTGGGCGATGTCGCGCGCGGTGGCGGCGAGATCGGCCTCGCCGGCGGGTTCCTCCTGGGCTTGGAGTGCTGCCGCGGCCATCAACCCAAGCGCCAGGGTCATCGCCATTCGCGGCGTGGCACGCGCGACCAATCTCGTTATCGCCATCACAGTACTCCGGCGGTCAGTTGCTTCGCTTCCCAGGATTCATTGCGGCCATCGGGCTCGATCGCGTAATCGAGCATGCGGTCACCATCGAAGATCCAGCGGCTCAGGAAGCGCTCACCGCGGATCACCATCGGCAGCCAGTGGCGGTCGTCCTCCCACATCCCGTCGAAGGGGATCTCGTCCTGCCGCACCCACATCGGCTCGGCCTCGCGGCTTGCCCGGGGCGTGCCCTCGAAGACCCGCGTGCGGTACACCCAGACATGGATCGAGTAGCCGTCGACGAACTGGAAGCGGTGCTGGCCACAGTACTCCAGTTCGGAGACCGTGATACCGACTTCTTCATGGCATTCCCGGATGGCGCAATCCTCCGGGCGCTCCCCCGGGTCGACCTTGCCGCCCGGCGCGTTGACCTTGCCCTTGCCGAGCCCGGTCTTCTTGTTGATCAGCAGCAGTTCGTCGCCGCGAAACACGAACACCAGCGTGGCCGGGTCGCAGGCCTGCCAGCAAGCCCAATCGATGTCCGGCAGTTTGCGCTTGTCCGCCCAGGCCTGGCTCATGCCACCTCGGCCTTGCAGAACTTGAGCTTGCCTACCTGCAAAACGCCGCTGAAGCCCGCCTCGAGGACGTGCCCGCGGTCAGCGACCTTCTCACCGTCGATCCGCACCCCGCCCTGCTTGATCAGGCGAAAGGCCTCCGAATTGCTGGCGGTGAGGCCGCACTGGGTGAGCGCCGTGGCGATGCCGATGCCCTCCCCGCCCGTTTCAAGCCGGCGCTCGGTGATCTCTTCAGGGATGACGCCCTGGCGGAAACGCTCGATGAACGTCTCCCTGGCCGAATCCGCCGCCGCCCGGTCATGGAAGCGTTCGACGATCTCCTCGCACAGCAGGAACTTGACGTCGCGCGGATTGCGCCCGCCCTCGACCTCCGTGCGCAGGCGGGCAATCTCCTCGTTGCTGCGGAAGCTGAGCAGCTCGAAATAACGCCACATGAGGTCGTCGGAAATCGACATCAGCTTGCCGAAGATCTGATCGGGAGACTCGGTGATGCCGACGTAGTTGTTCAGCGACTTCGACATCTTCTGCACGCCGTCGAGGCCCTCGAGCAGCGGCAGCGTGATGATCACCTGCGGGGCCTGGCCGTAATGCTGCTGCAGGTGGCGCCCCACATGCAGGTTGAACTTCTGGTCCGTGCCGCCCATCTCGACGTCGGCTTCCAGCACCACCGAGTCGTAGCCTTGCGAAAGCGGGTAGAGGAGTTCGTGAACGGCGATGGCTTGCTGATTGCGAAAGCGTTTTTCGAAATCGTCGCGTTCGAGCAGGCGCGCAACCGTGTATTTCGCCGCCAGCTGGATCATGCCCACAGAGCCAAGCTCCATCAGCCACTCGGAGTTGAAGCGGATTTCCGTCTTGTCCCGGTCGAGGATCTTGAACACCTGCTCGGCGTAGGTATCGGCATTCGCCTTCACTTGCTCGGGGGTGAGCGGTTTGCGGGTCTCGCTCTTGCCGGTCGGATCGCCGATCAGGCCGGTGAAGTCGCCGATCAGGAAGATCACCGTGTGGCCGAGATCCTGAAACTGCCGCATTTTGTTGATCACCACGGTGTGACCGATATGCAGGTCAGGGGCGGTCGGATCGAAGCCGACCTTGACGCGCAGCGGGCGGTCGAACGCGAGCCGCTCCCTGAGCTCTTCCGACTTGGTCAGCTCGTCGGTGCCGCGCGCGATCAGCGCCATCGCTTTGTCGAGGTCGGTCATGTCCTTTTTCGTCACGAAGGCCGCGGGAAACGCAGCATTGTATTGCTTTGGCCGGCCACGCTCCACCCCGTTCTTGATTGACCGAGCCGCTCTGCGCAAGTATTGTTAGCCTCCCGTGCGGTAATCCGACACGACTCGAGACTGAGCAGCAAAGTCTATGGGATGGAAAAGATCGGCCCGCCGCCTCGCCATGCTCGCGTCGCGGAAGATGCCATGGCTCACCCGTCAGCGGCTCGCAGTATTCGCCGCGACGCTGGTCGCCGTCGGTGTAGCCCTCGAAGGCCTGGATACCGCCGCGATTCCCCTCGATGATCCGCTTGCTCAGCCAGCCGGCGACATCGTGCCGCTGGTGCTTCCCGAACGCTTTACCCTCAATAGCGGATCCCCCTTCGGACCGGAAGATGCCAGCCACCCGGCCCTGAACGACGCCGGGGACTGGGTGGAAGTCCGCGTACGCAGCGGCCAGACACTCGACGCCATCTTTCGCGAGCAGGGCTTCAGCGCATCCATGCTTCACGCAGTCGTGCGACTCGACGACAACACGCGCAAGCTCAAGAAGATCCGTCCCGGCGACCTGTTCGAGTTCCGCAAGACCGATTCCGGCGAACTTCTGCAGATGCGCTACGCCATGAACGAAGCGCAGCACCTGCTCGTCAGCAACGACGGCACAAACCTCCGCGCCAAGGTGCTGGAGCGCGAAATCGTCACCGAAGTCGAGGAGGCGGAGGGCGTGATCGCCAGCTCGTTATTCGTGGCAGCCAAGGCGGCCGGCCTCAGCGACGCCAAGACCTTGGAGCTCGCCAACATCTTCGGCTGGGACGTGGATTTCGTGCTCGACATCCGCGAAGGCGACCGCTTCTTCCTGGTCTACGAGAAACTCTACCGCGAGGGAGAATTCCTGCGCGACGGCCGTATCCTCGCGGCGACCTTCATCAACCAGGGCGAGCGATTTCAAGCGTTGCGATTCGAATCGGAGAAGGGTTCGGACTATTACGCTCCGGACGGCCGCAACATGCGCAAAGAGTTCCTGCGCGCACCGCTGAACTTCTCGTACATCTCCTCCGCGTTCAACCCGCGACGCATGCACCCCATCCTGAAACGGGTGCGGCCGCACAACGGCATTGACTACTACGCGCCACGTGGCACCCCCGTGTACGCTGCTGGAGACGGTACCGTCATACGTTCCGGATACTCCAACGCCAACGGCCACCACGTGTTCATCAAGCACGCCGACGGCATCGAAACACGCTACCTGCACTTCACCAACCGCGCGGTCAAACAGGGCCAGAGCGTCAAACAGGGCCAGACCATCGGCTACGTCGGCTCCACCGGCCTGGCGTCCGGCCCGCACCTGCACTACGAGTTCGTCGTCAATGGCGTGCACCGCAACCCGCGCACCGTCCCGCTGCCCAAAGTCGTACCGCTCGAGGGAGATGCCCTGGCTGAATTCCGGGCTTACGCCTCACCGATGCTGAACCGGCTGAGCCGGCTGGAGTCGGCATCGCTCTATGCCAGCGCCAAGTAAGGCTCAGGCGAGCGAATTTTTCATCGGGATGTTGTCGGGCACCAGCCGCGATGGTGCCGACCTGGCGCTGGTGACCTTCGAAGGCGACCGCCCCCGTCTCAGCCACGCGCTTTGCCTGCCCTACCCCGATGCGATCGCAGACGCCCTGCGGGCCATGATTGACAGCGGCCGGCGACCGGCGTCCGCGCAGGCGCTCAGCCTGCACCGTGATCTCGGGCACTTCTTTGCGTCCGGCGTGAGGCGCCTTTTGCAGCAGGCGTCTTTGGACGCGGCGGAGATTTCGGCGATCGGCTCGCATGGGCAGACCGCCTGGCACGAACCTCCCGAATCAATCCAGCTCGGTGACCCGGCGCTGATCGCCGCGGAGACCGGCATCGTCACCGTCGGACAATTCCGCCAGGCCGACCTCGAGACCGGCGGCCAGGGCGCGCCGCTGGCACCACTGCTTCACCGCGCACTGTTCGCACCCGAGGCCGGTCAGCGGGGGGTATTGAACCTGGGCGGCATCGCCAACCTTTCCCTGCTGGCAGCGGACGGCACGGTTCGCGGCTTCGATACCGGCCCCGGAAACTGCCTGCTGGACGCCTGGATTCGGCGCCACCAAGGCAATGCCTTCGACGATGGCGGTGCGTGGGCATCCCGGGGAACCGTGATCCAGCCGGTGCTGATGACGCTGCTGGAAGACCCCTGGTTCAGCCGCCCGCCGCCCAAGAGCACCGGAGTCGAGTATTTCAACCTGCGATGGCTGGAAGCGGTCGCCGAGCTGTCCGCCTTCGACGCCGCGGATATCCAGGCGACGCTGTCCGAGCTCAGCGCTCAGTCGATTGCCAACGCTCTCCCACGTGACCTCACGGAAGTTCTGGTCTGCGGCGGCGGCGTGCACAACGCCGATTTGCTTCAGCGCCTGCGCGCGCGGCGACCAGACTGCACCATCGAATCGACCGAAACGCACGGCGTCGACCCGGACGCGGTGGAGGCCATGCTTTTCGCTTGGCTCGCCCGCGAGCGGCTGGCGGAGCGCGAGCAAGACACGACTTCCATCACGGGCGCGAGCCGGCCGGTGCTGCTAGGTTCCATCTATCAACCTTCCTGAGTCGCGGCGGGGCGCCGCTCCTACACAAATGAGCAAGATGGGTCATCCTGGCCCACTTGCATCTCGCCTTTGAAAAGCGCGGTTTTCAAAGGCTCGCGGGCTTTGCCCGTTGGCACGTCCATGTGCCAATCGCCCTTATCAGCGCTGCAATGAGCTTGTAGGAGCGGCGCCCTCGCCGCGATAATGAAGCCCATGTCGGTATTGCTCAACCTGATCTGGCTGATTCTCGGCGGCTTCGTTGTCGTCATCGCCTACCTGTTCGGCGGCCTGCTGCTCTGCATCACCATCATTGGAATTCCGTTTGGCATCCAGTGCTTCAAGCTGGCCGGGCTGGCCATGGCGCCGTTCGGCCATGAGGTGCGGGAGACCGAACCGCCCGGCGGCGTGCTGGCCATCATCATGAACATCATTTGGATCATCCTGCCGGGCCTCGAGCTGGCGCTGTTCCACCTTGCCATGACGGTGCTGCTCGGCATCACCGTCATCGGCCTGCCGCTGGCAGCCCAGCACCTCAAGATGGTTCGCCTGGCCCTGCTGCCGTTCGGCGCAGAAGTCAGGGATATTTTGTAAAGGGTTAACTTGTAGGAGCGGCGCCTCGCCGCGACCGTTCGCCAGCATTCCAGGGCGCGACTTTGAGTAGAAGCAACATGCCCGGAATGGCCAGCGCCGTGCACAGCACGTAGAACTGGGTATAGCCAATCGACTCGATGATGAAACCCGTGCTGGCGTTGGCCACAACCCGGGGAATGGCGAACAGGCTGGAGAACAGCGCGAATTGCGTGGCGGTGAAGCCCCTGGCCGTCTCGCGGGCGATGAAGGCGGTCAGCGCGATGGCGCCGAGCCCGACGCCGACGTACTCGGCGCTGACCATGGCGAATAGCCCGGTCAGCGAGTGTCCCACCACGCTCAGCCAGGCATAGCCCAGGATGGTCGCCATCTGCACGAAACCGAACACCCAAAGCGCCCGGTTGATTGAGACCTTTAGCATGATGATCCCGCCCAGCGCGCCGCCCGCAATCGCCGACCACAGCTTGGCGATCTTGGCCACCGATCCGATCTCGGTCAGGGAGTACCCCATGTCGAGAAAAAACGGCGTTTCCAACGCGACCGCCATGTTGTCCCCCAGCTTGTAGAGCACCACGAACGCCAGGATGGCGAGCGCAGAGCCGACGCTGCCACGCGAGAAGAACTCACGGAACGGCTCGACGACGGCTTCCCTGAGGGTGTGCGGGGCCAATGCGTCGTCGCTGACCTCGTGGATCACCAGCGTGGTGATGAGACCGACGGCCATAAATGCCGCCGCCACCCAGAACGCCAGCGACCACGGCAGATAATCCGCAAGGATCAGCGCCAAGGCGCCGGGCACCAGCGAGGACAGGCGATAGGCATTGATGAAGAAGGAATTGCCTGTGCCGAGTTCATCGTCCTCGAGCAGCTCGCGCCGGTAGGCGTCCAACACGATGTCCTGGCTGGCCGAAAAAAGAGAAACCAGGAATACCAGCACGACGATGGCCTGCAGGGACTCTGCGGGATCGAATTGGCCCATGGCGCCGATCGTCACCAGCAGGGCGGCCTGGGTGATCAGCGCCCAGCCACGTCGGCGCCCCAGAAACGGCGGCCGGAAGCGATCCATGACGGGCGACCAGATGAACTTCCACGTGTAGGGCAGGGAGACCAGCGAAAAAAGCCCAATGGTGGCGAGGTCGACCTCGTGGCTGCGCAACCAGGCCGGCACCAGCTGGATCAGCACGTAAAGGGGCATGCCCGAGGCAAAACCGAGGAAGATACAGATCAGCATCCTGCGGTTGAAGAGGATCTCCTTCCAGTTCCGCTGCACCGCCTGCTCGCCCGTCTTGCTCAAGGAAAGGTGCGCTCCGGCACCTCGTATTCGTAGTCCATGATGAGGGGTGCGTGGTCCGAAAAGCGGTCGTCCTTGAAGATCTTCACCTCGCGGGCCTTCTCTGCGATGCCGGGGGTGCACACATGGTAATCGATGCGCCACCCGGTGTTGTTGTCCCAGGATCGGGCGCGATTCGACCACCAGGTGTACTGCTCCTCGCGCGGATCGACCGCCCGGAAAGCATCGACCCAACCCGCCGTCTCGAACAGTTCGGTCATCCAGGCCCGTTCTTCGGGCAGGAACCCGGACTGCTTGAGGTTGCCGCGCCAGTTCTTGATGTCGATCTTCTTGTGGGCGATGTTCCAGTCGCCGCAGATGATGTATTCCCGGCCGTCCCTCGCCATTTCTTTCAGGCGCGGCATGAGATGGTCCATCACATGGAACTTGATTTCCTGTCGCTCGTCGCTGCTCGATCCTGACGGCATGTAAAGTGACACGATCGAAAGACTGCCGAAGTCCGCCTGCAACCAACGCCCTTCGCAGTCCATCTGCGCCCAGCCTAGTCCGTAATGGACCCGATCGGGCTGATGGCGGCTGTAAATGGCGACGCCGCTGTATCCCTTCTTGAGCGCATCATGGTAGAAGGCGTGGTAGCCCAGGGGGTGAAAATCGCGCTCGCGCAGGTCGGGATGCTGGGCCTTGGTTTCCTGGACGCACACCACATCGGCGCGCTGCATGGCCATCCACCTGAAGAAACCCTTGCGGTGCGCTGCGCGGATTCCATTGGCGTTGAGGGTGATGATTCGCATCGGCCGCAGCGTCGGTGATTCAAAGGGCGCCAGCATAACCGCTGCCTCAACGCCTGTCATGCGGCAGCAAGAATGGGGCCAGTAAGAATGGGGTCAGAGTAGAATGGCTTACTCTGGCACTTGACTCTGACCCCAAGTTTGCTCTGACCCTGAATATCGTGAACGACTACAAGCAACGGTTTTTCGAACTGGCCTTGAGCAGGGGCAATCTGCGTTTCGGTCAGTTCACCCTGAAATCCGGCCGGGTCAGCCCCTACTTCTTCAACGCCGGCGGATTCGACGACGGTGAATCGCTTGGGGCCCTGGCCGAATGCTACGCCGACGCGATTGCCGACTCCGGGGTCGGTTTCGACATACTGTTCGGGCCTGCCTATAAGGGCATCCCGCTGGCCGCCGTCACCGCGGTGGCGCTGGCGCAGCGGCATGGCCGGAACGTGGGCTACGCCTACAACCGCAAGGAGGCGAAGGACCACGGCGAGGGCGGCGTGGTGGTCGGCGCCTCCCTGGCCGGGCGGGTTCTGATCATCGACGACGTCATCTCGGCGGGGACGTCTGCACGCGAGTCGATCGAACTGATCCGGGAAGCCGGCGCCGAGGTGGCCGGAATTGCGATCGCCCTGGACCGCCAGGAGCGCGGCCCGGGGGAATTGTCCGCGGATATGTCGGCCACGGAGGAACTCAGCGGCCGTCATGGATTTCCCTGCATCGCAATCGCAAGGCTGGACGACCTCATTCGGTTCCTCGTCAACAGTGATAAAATCGCAGGTGGTTCTAACGAAGCGTGCCCGGGAGCGGACTTCGACCTCGAGGCCATCCGCCTATACCGGGAACGCTATGGAGCATGACATGAAACGGAATGGATTCTCGGCATCGTCAATCATCGCTGTAGCGGTGGCCCTCATCATCGGTCTTGGCTCCGCCCAGGCCGCCTTCGCTCAGGAGAAAAAGCGTGTCTACCGGTGGGTCGATGAGGAGGGCAAGGTCCATTACAGCGAGACGCTGCCGCCGAACTGGCAGGGCGAGACCCACGATGAACTGGGTCACGACGGCATCGTCAGGGACGAAGACGTCAGCCACACCCCGCCCCCGCCCAAGGAAGAGGAGCCCGACCCCAACGACGGCAAGTCGCAACTCCCGCGCGACCAGTCGGGGCTGCCCCGTCCCGAACCTCGTTACACCGACGCCGAGAAACAACAGCACATGGACCGAATGCTGTTGCTGCGCTACCACTCGGAAGCTGAGTTGGTGGACGCGATGGATCTCGAGATCAACCAGTTGCAATACGACGAGCGGCTGCTCACTGCTGCCCGAACCAGCCTGCAAGCCAGCCTCAAGTCCAGTGTCGACCTGGCCGGCCACCGCCAGCGCGCCGGCCTGGAAGTGAAGGACGATACCCTCCGGACAATCGCCAGCATCCGGGCACAGCTGAACCAAAACCAGCGCTCGCTGCAGGGGCTGCAAAAGCGCGAGGATAAGATCCGCGCGGACTTCACGCGCGACATCGAGCGATATCGGGAGTTAACGGAAATTTACTCGCAGGAGGAAGAGACCGGCTAAGGTCGCTCAACGGTGTTTACCCGCTGTCCCGGCTGCCACACGGTCCACCCGCTGAATGCCGCTCTGCTCGCGCAGGGCAACGGCCTCTACCGTTGCGGGCAGTGCAACAAGGTCAGCAACGCCCTCCAGAATCTGTTCGATAGCTGGCCGGAAGCGGGCGAAGCCCCCCGCACCGGGCAGGCCGGCACGCGGCAGCCGCCAGTGCTGGGCGCGCCGCTGGAGCCGGGCGACGCTGGCGATTCAGAGCTCTCCGAGGAAGAAGTCGCGCTGTTGCGGGCGGGCGGTTTTGGCGATGATGCAAAGGCCGGCGCCCGCGGACGCAGAGCCTGGGGGGTAGCCGCCATCGTGCTCGTCGCCGTTACCCTGTTCAATCTCTTTTTCGTCAGTGGCGAGGCACTGTTGGCGCAACCGGCCGTTCGCTCTGCGTTGCAAAGCGTTGGCGCCATCGAGGCGGCGCCGGATCCCGTGTATCGCCATCTCGACTTGCTGCACCTCGCCAGCCACGAAATGCAGAGTCACCCGACACTGGACGAAACGCTGGTGCTCAACGCCACCATCGTCAATCGCGCCGACCGCAGCCAACCCTTCCCGGCATTGCAGATCACGCTGTTCGACGCCCACAACCAGGCGCTGGCCTCGCGCATTTTCGCGCCCGATGAATACCTTCCGCCCGGCTCGAATGCCCAATCCGGGATGCCTCCAGGCGCTTATTTGCCGGTCATCATGGAGCTACTCGACCCCGGCGAGCACGCCGTCGGCTTCGTAATGAAGTTTCATTAAGCCTTGCTCAAAACCGGCCAAGCCGCCGGGATAAATCTGTGGTAGGGTTAGAGGTTCTGGCTCAGGGTGCAATTTTCAGTCTCTGAGTCGGGGGGGGGAAGGGACACCCGTTTTTTTAGGACCATTACTCAGCAAGAGACCGGGCAGCCGGGTCTCGGCCGAAGTCATTCATTAAAGCAAATGATTCGCAGTGCGAATCTCGAAGAAACAACTACAATGCCAGCTCAAGCCGCAAGCCACGAAGTACCCGGATCGCAACAGAATTCAAGCAATGTAAGGCCATACACCGCACGTCAAACTGCGCCTCCGACACTGAGAGAAACGGTCCAGATCTCGATCAGGAATTACCTGAAAGACATGGGCAACTCGCAGGCCGAGGACCTCTTTCAGATCCTCCTTTCGGAAGTCGAGCCGCCGTTGCTCGAAGAAGTGCTCCGATTCACCAAGTACAACCAGTCACGTGCCGCACGAATCCTGGGGATCACGCGCAACACACTGCGCGCCAAGTTGCTTCGCTACGACATCCCGTTGACCAATGGCAAGCTCCGGAGGCTCTGAAGAAGCTGAACGGCAGCCCGAGTTCCGTGATCGCCTGGCGCTGATCAGCGTCTCCGACAAGACCGGCATCGTCGAATTTGCGCACGCTCTCAGCGAGCATGGATACGACATTCTAAGCACCGGGGGCACGGCCGCGGCCCTCCGCGAAGCCGCTGTGCCGGTCACCGAAGTTGCCGACTACACGGGCTCGCCCGAAATCATGGACGGGCGGGTGAAAACGCTTCATCCAAGGATCCACGGGGGGCTGCTCGGCCGCGAAGGTCGGGACGAGGCGGCGATGGCGGAACACGGCATCCGGCGGATCGGAATGCTGGTGATCAACTTTTACCCCTTCGAGCAGGTCACGGCCGATCCGAACTGTGCCTTCGAGGATGCGGTCGAGAACATCGACATCGGCGGGCCGGCGATGCTGCGCGCAGGCGCCAAGAACTTCCGATCCGTGGCAGTGGTGACCTCCCCGCAGCAATACGCAGAGCTGCTTGACGAGCTCGCCGACTCGGGCGGAACGCTCGGCGCTGCGACCAAATACCGGCTTGCCGTGAGCGCCTTCAACCGGGTCGCGCGTTACGACGATGCCATCAGCAACTGGCTCTCAGCGCGCGATCCAGGCGCCGGGTCGCGGCGCTTCCCGGACCGGTTCAACGCGGCTTTCATCAAGCTGCAGGACCTGCGCTACGGTGAGAACCCCCACCAGGCAGCCGCCTGGTACCGCGAGGTCAAGCCCGCCGCCGGCACGCTCTCGGCGATGCGCCAGCTTCAGGGCAAGCCCCTTTCGTTCAACAACATCAATGACGCCGACGCTGCCTGGCGGTGCGTGCGCCAGTTCGACGACGACAGCTGCGTCATCGTCAAGCACGCCAATCCCTGCGGCGTCGCCAGCGCCGGTTCGCCCGCCGCCGCCTACGACCGCGCGCATGCCACCGACCCGGTGTCGGCCTTCGGGGGGGTGATCGCATTCAACCGCGAGGTCGACGAGGCCACCGCCCGGGAGGTGCTCGATCGGCAGTTCGTCGAACTGATCATCGCGCCCGCGTTTTCCGAGGGCGCGCTTGCGAGGCTTGCGGATAAACCCCAAGTGCGATGCCTCACAGTGCCCCGAGAGCAAGCGACGCCGGGCCTTGATGCGCGGAGCGTCGACGGCGGGCTGTTGATCCAGACTGGCGACGATGCCATGGTTGGCCAGGCGGACTGCCGGGTGGTCAGCCGCAGCGGGCCGAACGAGCAGGAGTGGGCCGACCTGTTGTTCGCCTGGAAGGTCGCGAAAATGGTCAAGTCCAACGCCATCGTTTACGCCGCCGGCGGCCGGACGCTCGGCATCGGCGCCGGCCAGATGAGCCGCGTTGACTCCGCGCGCATCGCCGGCTGGAAGGCCGGCGAAGCGGGCCTGTCGCTGGAAGGCGCTGCGATGGCCTCGGATGCCTTCTTTCCGTTCCGTGACGGCCTCGATACGGCATCCGAGGCGGGCATCCGCTCGGTGATCCAGCCGGGCGGCTCGAAACGCGACGATGAGGTGATCGCCGCCGCGGACGAGCACGGGATGACCATGGTCTTCACTGGAATCCGGCATTTCCGGCACTAGATTGATGAGCATGAAAGTATTGATCGTCGGCAGCGGAGGGCGCGAACACGCGCTGGCCTGGAAGGCGGCCCAGTCGCCGCAGGTCGATTACGTCTTGGTCGCCCCCGGCAACGCGGGAACCGCCAGCGAGTCGGGGCTCGAGAATGTCGCGGTCGCCCCGAACGATACCGAAGGCCTGATCAAGCTTGCCAGGGAACGGGGCGTCGGGCTGACGATTGTTGGGCCCGAAGCTCCCTTGGCCGCTGGTATTGTCGATCGCTTCACAGCGGCCGGCCTGCCGTGCTTCGGCCCCGCCTCGGCGGCGGCCCGGCTGGAGGGCTCGAAGGCCTTCGCCAAGGCGTTCATGGCGCGCCACGGCATCCCGACAGCCGCCTACGGCACGTTTTCCGAAGTCGAGCCGGCCGTGGAATTCATCCGCGAGCACGGCGCGCCCATCGTGGTCAAGGCCGACGGCCTCGCGTCCGGCAAGGGCGTGGTTGTCGCGGCGAGCGAGGCCGAGGCGGTGAAAGCCGTGCGCGGCATGCTCGCCGAAGGCGCCTTCGGCGCGGCCGGGCGGAGCATCGTGATCGAGGAGTTCCTCGAAGGCGAGGAGGCCAGCTTCATCGTCATGGCCGATGGGGACCACGCCCTGCCGCTCGCCACCTCGCAGGACCACAAAGCCGCCGGCGACGGCGACAGCGGCCCCAATACGGGCGGCATGGGGGCATATTCCCCGGCGCCTGTGGTCGACCAGCACCTTCACGGGCGAATCATGCGCGAGGTGATTCAACCGGTCATCGACGGCATGGCCGAGGAAGGCCACCCTTACAGCGGCTTTCTTTATGCCGGGCTGATGATCTCGGCGGACGGCGAGCCGCGGGTGCTGGAGTTCAATGTCCGCCTCGGCGACCCCGAGACCCAGCCCGTGCTGATGCGACTGAAATCGGACCTGGTCGCCCTGTGCCTTGCCGCCCTCGAAGGCCGCCTGGACCGCGAGCACGTTCAGTGGGATCCGCGCCCCTGCCTCGGCGTCGTGATGGCCGCACAAGGCTACCCCGGCGCCTACCAGAAGGGCCACCCCATTGGCGGCCTCGACCACGATTTCGGCCCCCACTGCAAAGTCTTCCACGCCGGCACCGCACTCGGTGAAGGCGCGATCGTCACGTCAGGGGGGCGTGTGCTGTGCGTCTGCGCCCTCGGCGACTCGGTGCGCGATGCCCAGCGCGCGGCCTACGAGGCCTGCGGACACATCAGTTGGCGCGGCGCTTTCCACCGTGGGGACATTGGCCATCGCGCTGTTCAGCGCGAGGTCGGCGAAGGGGCGGGGCCCAGTTCGTAATGGACGTATCCAACCTCCTCCTTGATTTCAACGACGCCCAGAGCGAGGCCGTCACCGCGCCGCCCGGCCACGTGCTGGTGCTGGCGGGCGCCGGGAGCGGCAAGACGCGGGTGCTGGTTCACCGAATCGCCTGGCTGATCCAGGTCGAGCACGTCTCGCCACTCGCCATCCTTGCTGTGACCTTTACCAACAAGGCCGCCGGTGAGATGCGCGAGCGCACCGGCAACCTGCTGCAGATCTCCACCCGCCCTTTGTGGATCGGCACCTTCCACGGCATCGCCCACCGCCTGCTGCGCATGCACTGGCGCGAGGCCGGTCTGCCGGAAACTTTCCAGATCCTCGATTCCGAGGACCAGGAGCGACTGATCCGCCGCATCATTCGCGACGAGGGCCTGGATGATTCCCACTGGCCCGCGCGGCAGGCCCAGTGGTTCATCAACGCCCGCAAAGACGAGGGCCAGCGCCCCTCGCACATCGAGCACAACGACCATCCCGTCACTGCCACCTGGGTGCACGTCTACCAGCGCTACCAGGAATACTGCCACCGCGGCGGGCTGGTCGATTTCGCCGAGTTGCTGCTCAGGGCCCACGAGCTGTGGCTGGAGCATGCGGATCTGCTGGCCCACTACCGGGGCCGGCTGCGGCATCTGCTGATCGACGAGTTCCAGGACACCAACACCATCCAGTACGCCTGGCTGCGCCTGCTGGCCGGCGATACCGGCAACGTCTTCGTGGTCGGCGACGACGACCAGTCGATCTACGGCTGGCGTGGCGCCCGCGTCGAAAACGTGCAGCACTTCGTGCGTGACTTCCCCGACGTCACCACCATCCGGCTGGAGCAGAATTACCGCTCGACCGGGACCATCCTGAACGCCGCCAACGCTTTGATCGCCCACAACCGGGGGCGCATGGGCAAGAAGCTGTGGACTGCCGGCAAGGCCGGCAAGCCCCTCCGGCTCTATGCTGCCTTCAACGAGCAGGAGGAGGCGCGTTACGTGATCGAGTGCATCCGGCGCTGGATCGATTCCGGGCGCAGCCCTTCGGATGCCGCCATCCTGTATCGCACCACTGCGCAATCCCGGCTGTTCGAGGAATACCTGCTGCGCGAGTCCATCCCTTACCGCGTCTATGGCGGCCAGCGCTTCTTCGAGCGCATGGAGGTCAAGGACGCGCTGGCCTACCTGCGCCTTGTGAACAACCCCAACGACGATGCCGCCATGGAGCGGGTGATCAACAAGCCGGCCCGCGGGATCGGCGAGAAGACCATCGCCGAGCTGCGCGTGCAGGCCCGCGAGAGCGGGCTGTCGATGTGGCAGGCCGCCAATGAAAGCCTCAAACAAGGCGTACTGGCGAGCCGCGCGGCCGGCGCCGTCGGCGCCTTCATGAAGCTCGTTACCGACATGCACGAGCGGCTGGAAAATTTCACCTTGGGCAACCAGGTCCAGGGCGTGATCGACGACAGCGAGCTCACGAAAGCGTACGAGAAAGAGCCCAGCGAACGCATGGAGACCCGTCTTGAAAACCTGCGCGAACTGGTCAACGCCGCCGACCGCTTTTCGCTGCCGTCGGAAGACGCCGACGCCGGGCTCACCGAGCTGCAGTCCTTCCTCAGCCACGCCGCCCTCGAGGCCGGCGAAACCCAGGGCGAAGCCTGGGACGACTGCGTGCAACTCATGACGTTGCACTCCGCCAAGGGCCTCGAATTCCCGCTGGTCTTCCTGGTCGGCATGGAAGACGGCCTGTTTCCCCACCAACGCTCGGTGGAGGACTCGGGCGGGCGCCTGGAAGAAGAACGCCGCCTGTGCTACGTGGGGATGACCCGGGCGCGCGAGGAACTGTGCCTCAGCTACGCCGAGGTGCGGCGGATGCACGGCTCGGAGTCCTTCAGCCGCCCATCGCGCTTCATCGAGGAGATGCCCGAAGAGTTGATTGAGGAGGTGCGCCCGCGGTTGGCAGTGCAGCGACCGTACGTTTCGGCCACCCGCCGTTCCCGGCTCGGGGCCGGCGACAGGCCGCGAAGCAGCGTGGGCCGCACTCAGGTGCCCAATCAGGAATGGCCGTTTCAGCTCGGCCAGCCGGTGATGCACAAGAAATTCGGCGAAGGCACCGTGGTGGCTTTCGAGGGCCAGGGCGACCACACGCGGGTCCAGGTCAATTTCCAGCAGCAAGGCGCCAAGTGGCTGGTGCTGGCCTACGCCAACCTGCAGCGCTCCCCGGATCGTAGTCCGGGGCAAGGTTGAGCCAGGGCCGCGTGTTGAGGGAATCCAAAGAACTCAGGCTCGACACGCGCGCCGGCAGAGTCGCCCTCCTGCACTGGCCGGCCCAACACGACGGAGCCGCGACGGTGCTATGCCTGCATGGCTGGCTGGACAACGCCGCCTCGTTCCTCCCGCTCGCTCAACACTTGGGAGGTCTCGACCTGTACGCGCTCGACTTCCCCGGCCACGGCCACTCGGACCACCGCCCCGCCGGCGCCCGCTACGCTTTCACCGAATACCTCTTCGATGTCGATGCCGTGCTGGACGCGCTGGGCTGGGAGCGCGCCAGCCTGCTGGGCCACTCCATGGGCGGGGGCGTCGCCTGTATTTACGCTGCGGCTGCGCCCGAGCGAGTGGAGAGGATCGTCGTCGTCGACGGCCTCGGGCCGGTCAGCAACGACGAGGCCAACACCGCCCGCCAGCTCCGCAAGAGCCTCGATTGGCTGCGCCGCTCGCGCCGCCCCCTGCGGCGCTTCGACTCGGTCGAAGACATGGCGAAGGCACGGACCGATGAGGGTTTCCTGGTCATCTCCCGCGACGCGGCGCGGTTGATCTGCGAGCGGGCGGCCCGCAGGGTCGCTGACGGGGACGGCGATCATTTCGTATGGCGCACCGACCCCGCGCTGCGGTGGAACTCGCCGATGATGCTGAGCGAAGCGCAGATCCTCAATTGCCTGGCCCGCATCGAGGCCCCCGTGCTGTCCTTCCATGCCCAGCCGTGGACGGCGACCCACGTGCGCGAACGGATCGCAAAACGCCAGGCGGCGCTTGATCATGGCCACTTCCGGGACGTCGAGGGCAACCACCATTTCCACATGGACGAGGCGGAGTGCATCGCCCCTGAGATCCAGGCGTTCTTCCAGGGACACGCAAACGATGACTGATCGCCACCACATCGCCGCCCGCGAGCGACTGATCTTCGCGCTCGACGTCGCCGACCTCGATCGGGCCCGCGAATTGGTCCGCGCCCTGGGCGAATCCGTGACGTTCTACAAACTCGGGCTCGAGTTTTTCCTTTCCGGCCACTACTTCGAACTCGCCGCCGAGCTTCGCGAGGCTGGCAAGAAGATTTTCGCCGACCTGAAGCTGTTCGACATCCCCGCCACGGTGGCGTCCGCGGTGCGGCAACTCGCGCGCCGGGACGTGCAGTTTTGCACCGTCCACGGCAACGACAGCATGCTGCGGGC
>Ga0268386_10001195_pt1 | contig 17687 bp, 13 predicted proteins | sample RVTome_15_FD_200260 | JGI IMG/M metagenome (GOLD analysis project Ga0268386, IMG submission 200260) | Soil microbial communities from uranium-contaminated site in the Upper Colorado River Basin, Wyoming, United States - RVT150D86... ...
GCGGCCGTCGACTCGGCGTTCCGACGCAGGCGATGTTCGTTGGCTTCGATGCCGGCCACGCAAGCGTCGGCGAATACCCGGCTACCGGTCGACAGGATTTCGATCGACTCGAGAAGATTGTGCACGATCACCGGCATCATGACGTTGAGCTCGAAGTTTCCGCGGCCTCCGCTCACCGTGATCGTCGCGTCGTTTCCGATCACCTGCGCGGCCACCATCATCAGCATCTCGGACATCACCGGGTTGACCTTGCCCGGCATGATCGACGAGCCCGGCTGGAGCTCGGGCAGCCGGATCTCCCCGAGCCCCGTGCGCGGGCCCGAGGCGAGCCAGCGAAGGTCGTTGGCGATCTTCATCAGGCTGACCGCCAGCACCTTCAGCATCCCGCTCGCCTCGACGGCGGCGTCGCGGGCCGACTGGGCCTCGAAATGATCCTCGGCCTCGCGAAACGGCAGGCCGGTCAGGTCGCCGATCCGGCGGGCCATCCGCGCGCCGAACTCGGGATGTGTGTTGATTCCGGTGCCCACCGCGGTCCCGCCGATCGCGAGCTGGCGCAGGCTCTCGCGCGTCCCGAGCATGCGCCGCATCCCCTGGTCCACCTGGGAGGCATAGCCGCCGAACTCCTGGCCGAGCCGGATCGGGGTCGCGTCCTGGAGGTGCGTCCGTCCCGCCTTGGGGAGGCCGTCAAACCGGACAGCCTTCTCCCTCAGCGCCTCACGCAGGCGCTCCAGGGCCGGCAGGAGGTCCTGCTCGATCGCCGTGAGCGCCGCCACGTGGATGGCCGTCGGGATCACGTCGTTGCTCGACTGTCCCATGTTCACGTGGTCGTTCGGATGGACCGGACGCTTCGTGCCGACTTCGCCGCCAAGCAACTGAATCGCGCGATTCGCCAGCACCTCGTTGGCGTTCATGTTGGTCGACGTGCCTGAGCCCGTCTGGAAGACGTCGAGGACGAAGTGCTCGTCGAGCTTCCCGTCGCGCATCTCGTCGGCTGCCCGCCGGATCGCGTCGGCCAGCTCGTGATCGAGCAGCCCGAGATCCTCGTTCGTATCCGCCGCCGCCCGCTTGATGATCGCCAGGGCACGCAGAAACCCGCGACCGAACCGCAGTCGGCTGATCGGGAAATTCACGCGGGCCCGCTCGGTCTGCGCCCCGTACAGGCGGCCGGCGGGGATCCTCACCTCGCCCATCGAGTCCGTCTCGACCCGCCATCCGTCTCCGCTCATCCTCGCGGCCTCAGAACTCGACCCGCATGCCCGGCGTCACGCCGTTCGCCTCGAACCAGCCGGCCTCCATCTCGAGCGCGAACATCGCGGGCCGCTCCGAGACGGTGTTCTCGTCGTCGTTGGCCTGCATGGTCTCGATGTTGATGATCGTGCCGCTGCGGTCGAGGAAGGCGATGTCGAGGGCCAGCGGCGTATTGCGCATCCAGAACGAACGCTCCTGCTCGTCGGGGTAGACGAACAGCATCCCGTGGTTCTCCGGCAGCGACTGGCGCTCCATCAAGCCGCGTTCGCGCAGCGCCGGCGTGTCGGCGATCTCGGCCGTGACGGTCACCCCGCCGACCCGCAGCTCGGTCGTTCGCACCACGCCGTTCTCGCCGGGACGCGGCGCGCCGTCCGCCGCGCCCCGTTCGGAACTCAGCACCGGCCGCGGCGCCTCCTGGGCGGCGTCACCGGCGTCACCGCATGCGACGGCCGCCGCAACGACCAGTCCCGTCCACATCATGCTTCGGCGTATCATCACGTCATCCGGGTTGGAATTCACCTGTTGCCCGACAGCTACCGGCACGCCGGGCCGCGGATCCCAAGATGCGGCCGGGTGGTCCGGCCGCAAGCGTGGAGTACCCGTCGCTTCACCGGCCGGTCCGCGCGTTGAGTCGCGGCCGGTGGACAGATAGGTTCTCACCCTGTTGAGAATACGCGAGCAGGTAGTCCCGCCCAACCCGAACGGCCAGATGAGCACCTCGAGCATCGTACCGACCCGTCCACCGCTGGGCTGCGCCGCGGTGATGATGGAGGTTCTGCGCGGCGAACTGCGCGAGCGCGAGCTTCCGCTCACCCAGCAGCGCGAGTCCGTAGCGCGCGTGCTGTTCGAGTCGACGCGTCACCTGTCGGCCGACGAGCTCGCGGAGGAGCTACGGCGCCGGGGCGAACAGATCGGCAAGGCGACGGTCTACCGCAGCCTCGCCCTGCTCGTCGAGCTCGGGCTGGCGACCGAGCACGACTTCGACGAGGGCTTCCGTCGCTACCAGATGCAGATCGGGGCCGCCCAGTACGATCACATGATCTGTACTTCGTGTGGGACCGTAAAACAGTTCCGCCACGCGGAGTTGAACCGCGCGCTGGAGGAGGTCGCGCGCGATGCCGGGTTCTCCGCCATCACCAGGCAGATCAAGATGTTCGGCACCTGTCGGGAATGCGCGTGAGCGTTGAGAGCGCGCGGGACCGCCTGCTCGACCTGTTCGTCGAGCGATCCTTCCAGCTGGGCGACTTCACCCTCGCCTCGGGACGCCGCAGCGATTTCTACGTCGACTGTCGGACCACCACGATGCACGCCGAGGGGCAGGACCTGCTCGGCCGGGTCGGATTCGAAGCGCTGCACGAAGCCGGCTGGCATCCCGACCTGGTGGGCGGGCTGACGATGGGGGCCGATCCGATCGCCTACGCCATCGCCGGGGAGAGTTTTCGCCGCGGCCAGCCGATTCACGCGTTTTCGGTGCGCAAGCGGGCGAAGCGGCACGGCGCCGGCCGTCGCATCGAGGGCTGCTTCGAATCGGGCGCCCGGGTCGTGGTGGTGGAGGACGTGATCACCACGGGCGGATCGGCGCTCCAGGCCTGCGAGGCGATCCGCGCCGAATCCGGATCGATCGTGGGCGTCCTCGCCGCCGTGGACCGGCGAGAGGGAGGCGCCGAAGCGATCCGCGCGGCCGGCCTCGACGTGATCTCGCTGTTCGGTGTCGACGAGTTCCGTACCCGCTTCGAACAGCGGGCGCGCTGACAACCCTCGAGAAACCGCTTGCATGCTCCGACGCACACTCCTGTGGATGAGCGAGCGCGACGGCCTGCGCGACGTACTGTTCGCGCTCCCGTTCGCCCGCGGCGCCGCCGCGAAGTTCGTGGCCGGCGAGACGCACGACGTGGCTCTCCGGACGGCGGCGGAGCTGAACCGGGAGGGATTGCGGGTGACGCTCGACCTGCTGGGCGAGAGCGTGAGCGACCGCCGCGAAGCCGAGGCGGCGGCGGACGAGTACGCGCGAAGTCTCGACCTGATCGATTCGAGCGACGCGAGCGCCACCATCTCGCTCAAGCTCACGCAGCTCGGCCTTGACATCGACACCGGGTTCTGCCTCACGAACCTCGAGCGGATCGTCGAGCACGCGGGCCGGCTGGACAATTTCGTGCGGATCGACATGGAGGGCTCCGCCTACACCCAGCGCACGCTCGACATCTTCTACGACGTGTTTGAACGCCATCGCAACGTGGGCGTCGTGATCCAGTCGTATCTCAAGCGCAGCGCCGACGACGTCGAACGGCTCGTCGAACTGTCGGCCCCCGTTCGCCTGTGCAAGGGCGCCTATGACGAGCCGGCCACCGTGGCGTTCCAGGACAAGGCCGAGGTCGACGCCAGCTTCGTCCGGCTGATGAAGTCGCTGCTCGACGGCGGCGCGCCGACCGCGATCGCGACGCACGACGAACGGATGATCGAGGCCACCCTCGAACATGCGCAGGCGAACGGAATCCCGCGGGAGGCGTATGAACTACAGATGCTGTATGGTGTGCGCCGGGAGCTCCAGTTGGCCCTGACCTCCGACGGGTGGCCGATGCGGATCTATCTCCCGTACGGTTCACAGTGGTATTCATATTTCATGCGGCGCATGGCGGAGCGACCGGCCAACCTGTGGTTCGCCGTTCGCGCCATGCTGGGCCGCTGACGACGGAAGACAACGGAAGACCGACACGTGATCAACTTTACGGATACCGCCAGGCGCCACGTCGTTTCCTACCTCGAGCAGGAAGCGGAGGAGCTGGCGGTCAGAATCGAGGTGCTCGACTCGAGTCCTCTCGCGCCTCGCTACGACCTCGCGCTGATCACCGAAGCCGAGCGCGCCCCGGAGGACCGGACGTACGAGGTCGACGGGTTCCGGGTCGTCGTGCCGACCGGCAGCGCCGAGCTGCTGGAGGGCGCCACGGTCGACTGGGTGGAGTCGATGGCCGGCTCGGGATTCAAGATCGACAGCCCGAACCTTCGGCCGGTCGGGTCCGAGGCGCCCACCGGCGACCTGGCCGAACGGGTGCGCCAGGTGATCGACACTCAGATCAACCCGTCGATCGCCGCGCACGGCGGCTCGGTGAGCCTGGTGGACGTCCGCGACACCGTGGTCTACCTGCAGATGAGTGGCGGCTGCCAGGGCTGTGGAATGGCTTCCGTCACCCTGTCCCAGGGAATCCGGCGCATCCTCGGCGAGGCGATCCCCGAAATCACGGACATCCAGGACGTCACCAACCACGGGGCCGGTAGCAACCCGTACTACTAGTCTCCTGGAGGCCTCTAGAACGCCGGCACCAGGTTGAGCTGCCAGTACCATCCCTTGAGCGGACGGTCGTTCGGGTGCACGTAGTCCAGCTCGACGATGAACAGGCCGAGCAGGTTCAACCGTGCCGCGATCCCGTGACTCGTGACGACCTTCCGCTCGCCGCCGAACAGCTCGCTGTCGGCCTCCTTCGTCCACGCCGTCCCCGCGTCGAAGAACACGGCGAGATCGAGCGGCGGAATCCCGGGCGACTCGATGATGCCGAAGTAGCCGAGCAGCGGCACCCGCATCTCGAGGTTGGCCAGGGCCAGCCGGCTGCCGAACAGCTGATCGAACACGGGGCAGTCTCCCGTCTCGTCGAACGCGTCGCCGCACTCCTCGAAGCTGAACGAGCCGTCGTTATAGCCCCGGATCAGGCTGCCGAAGCCGAGGTAGAGTTCGTTCAGCCTGACGTCCTCGGCGTCGGACCCGTAGCGCCCGAAATGCAGGACGCGGCCGGCGAGCGTGACCGGCTCGAACGGCATGACGTACTTGCGAAAGTCCGCCAGCACGTTGTTGTAATTCAGACTGCCGAGCCGCGGTGACAGCTCCAGCCGGTAGCGCTGGCCGAGAATCGGCCCCGTGCCGCCGAACAGCGAGTTGTCGTAGACCAGCGCCGTCGATCCGATGGCGAGGTTGAGCGACTCGGGCGCGTCGAGGTCGACGCTCTCCTCGGCCAGCAACTGGCCGGTCGCCGGATCGAAGATCCGCGTGCGCTCCTCGAACGCGAAGTCGATGTTCTGATAGCCGCCCAGCAGCTCCCAGCGCATCGACCGGCTGAACGGGTAGCTCACGCCGGTCGTCAGCTGGCGGCTGATCTGCCACTGGAGCAATTCCCGCTGTTCGAGCAGGTCCGGCTGCGGCGGGAAGCGGCGTGTCGAGATTCGTCGCGTCACGTAGGGAATCTGTCCGCCCTCGACGCCCCAGTTCCAGCGCGTGCGACGGTTCTCGTAGGCCGCCAGCAGCGTGGACGAGCGGACGAGACTCCCGAAGCCCGTGTTGATGTTGGCGATCGTGCTCAGGTTCCGGTTGCCGAGCATGTCGCTGAAGTACATGGAAATCCCGCCCGCGAACACGGTTCCGAACCGGTCGACGCCGGCGCCCACCTGTGGCTGGCTCACATAGTCGAGCGTCAGGCCCGGCCGGTAGTCGTCCCTCGCGAACGTGATGGTGTCCGGCAGCCCGAGCCTCGGCTCGTCGAGCAGCACGCCCAGCAGGCTCTGGTCCCGATCGGGCGGCGGCAGGGTGGCCGGGCTGGCGTCGGCGATCGTCGCGCCAACCGGCTCGCCGACGAGCTCTTCGGACTGGTCGATCGAATAGAGCTCGTGGTTGCCGGACTGGTAGGCCGTGTACACGAGGCGGTCGCCGGAGGCCGCGATGGCGATCGCCGGACTGAGCGCCGTGATCCCGCTGACCCCGGTGTAGAGGTCGGTCACCTGGTACAGGCCCCCGTCTCCGAAGTCGTACCGGTAGATGTTGCTCACGCCCGAGGCGTCCGACACGAAATACAGGTCGTCCGCCGGGCCCCAGTGCGGATCGATGTGCTTGCCACTCGAGAAGCCTTGCAGCTGCGCGGGCGCGCCGCCCGCGGCGTCGACCAGCCCGATCTGATAGTCGCCGAAGGTCAGCGTGGCGAGATCGGTCGTGAACCGGTCGGTCACGAACGCGATCCGCTCCCCATCCGGCGACCAGGCCGGCTGGAGGTCGGAATACAGGTCGTTCGTCAGCTTCCTGAGCTCCTCCGTCTCGACGTCGACCACGAAGATGTCGGTGTAGCCGCCGACGACCGCCGCGAACGCGAGTTGCCGGCCGTCCGGTGAATAGGAGGGCGTGTAGATCTCGCCCAACTCCTCGAACCGCAGCTCACGCAGACGACTCCCATCGTCTGGATCGACGATGGTCAACGCCGGGCTTCCCTTGACGATGGTCGCGAACGCGAACGCGCGACCGTCGGGGCGCCAGGCGCCGGACGAGTTGACGAACTGGAGGCTCTCGAAGTGCGGGTCCGTCGCCGTGGTGGTCAGGCGCCGCTGGATTTGCCCGGTCTCCGCGTCAGCGATGAACATCTCGATCGCGAACAGCGTCTTCTCCGACAGGAAGGCCACCCGACTGCCGTCGGGGCTGAGGGAGGGTCCGAGGTTCATCGAACCGCTGCCGGTGCGGCTGGAAATCAGCTCGCGCCCCGGGCGGTTCTGCTCACGCAGGACTTCGGCCGCCCGCTCCTTCCGATCTTCCCCCTCGATCTCCGGTCGCTCGGCCTCGGGCAGGTCCTCGCCCTCTTCCGCGTCCTGGCGGTCGGCGGGATCGGGCCGGTAATCGAGCGGGATCGCCGCCACCAGGCCTTCGGCGGCCGACGGCGAGTACATAGCGATGATCGCCCGGTGCCACTCGGCGACCACGGCGTCGACGGGACGCTGCAGCACGAGCTGGACGGCCGCCTCGGGATTGCCGCTGCTGCCGGCCGCCTTGAGGATCCGGCCGACCACCTCGTCACCGTACTCACCCGCCACGAACGCCCAGAACGCCTGGCCCCAGCGATACGGGAAGTACTGCCGCGACCGGAGGTCTCGCAGGGTTGGAAGCTCGCAGCCGCACGCCGCGGCGTCGCGCATCCACATCGCGGTGTTGGGGTCGACCGGGCCGAGCGTCAGATACTCGGCCATCCCTTCGATGAACCACAAGGGCAGCGCGAGCGCCCCCGGCCCCTGGAATCCGACGCCGCCGCCGGGCGCGGTAGTGATGTCGAACTGGAAGGCATGCACCAGCTCGTGACCGATCACGTGGTCGGACGCCCCCAGCGGGCCGGCGAGCGGCAGCACGATGCGCCGCTTCAGCGCTTCCGTCGCCCCGCCGGTGGCCTCGCCGATGTCGCCGAACAGCGCGTTGGTCTGCCGGAAGTCGGGATGGCTGGTATAGAGGATCAGCGGCTGTCGCCCGCGCAGCTGATGGTCGAGCAGGCGGGAGATTCGCGCATACCAGCGCTCCGCCATCCGGCCGGCCTCGTCGATGACGTGGGCGTCGTTCTCGTAGTAATAGATGTCGAAATGCTCGGTCTCGAGCACCTGGAAATCGAAGCTGTCGTACTGGACCTTGTTGCGTCCGAAGTACTGAGCGTCCGCAGCGGGGGGGGCCAGGCAGGAGGCGACGAACAGGACCGCGGCGAATCCGCCGACCACCCGGGTGCCGACGGGGCGTGCTGCACGAGAAACGAGCATTCGATGGTCTCCTTGGACTTCCGACATCGCGGCCGAGGCCGCCGTTCCGTGGCGTCGAGTTACCCGCCAGTGCCCGCCGGGTTCGCCGGAGGCGGCGTGTCGCCTCCCGGCTCGTCGTCGAGCAGACCCTGTTCCAGGGCGAGTCGAGTGAGGCCCGCGATCGAGCGGATCCCGAGCTTGTTCATCAGGTTCTCACGGTGCGTCTCGACCGTGCGGCGGCTGATGCCCAGCCGCGACGCCATCTCCTTGTTGCTGTGGCCCGAGGCGACGAGCTCGAGGACCTCGAGTTCGCGATCGGTCAGCGGGGCCAGGGGATCCGGATCCGTCTGGCCGGGCGAGCCGAGAGCGCCTGCGAGCACCGCGGCCGCCGTCGCGCCGAAGTAGAAGTCGCCGCCATGCACCGCCCGGACGGCCGTCCGCAGCATCGCGGGCTCCGCCTCGTCTTTCAGCAGATACCCGTCGACACCCGCCCTGACCGCCCGCAGGACGTACTCCCGGTCGTCGTGCATGCTCAGCACGAGCAGTCGGGGCCTGTCGTCGTCCGTTCCCAGACGCCGGACGACCTCGAGTCCGCCGCCGTCCGGCATGCCGATGTCGAGCAGCACGACGTCCGGTCGGCTGCTCCGCACGACCTGCAGCACCTCGGTCGCCGACGCCGCCTCGCCGACCACCAGGAAGCCGGAACCTTCGTCGAGCACGCGGCGGATGCCTTCGCGAACAACGGCGTGATCGTCGGCGACGACCACCCGGATCGGCCCGTCGCTCATGCCGAAACACCGGCCAGCGGGACCTGCACGCCGAGTCGGGCACCGTCGGGCGACCGCCGCAGCTCGACCGATCCACCGACCGCGGCGAGGCGCTCGCGCATTCCGATCAGCCCGGTTCCGCCATGCATCGGGTCCAACCGTCCTGACCCGACATCCGGTTCCCCGTCGTCGCTAACTTCGAGGCGCACGACGGCGGCGGATCGCTCAAGTCGAATCTCGACCCGGGTTACGCCGGCGGCATGCCGCGCCACGTTGGCGAGTCCTTCCTGGAGCGAGCGGTACAGCGCAAGCTCTACATCTTCCCGAAGGCCCTCCGTCTCGTCCAGCTCGACGTCGACGCGGAGCCCCGTGGTTCGCGCGAACTCGTCGGCCAGTCCGCGCAGGGCGGGAACGAGGCCGAGATCGTCCAGGAGCGCGGGCCGGAGTTCGCGGGCGGCATTGCGGATCGACCGGATTCCAGACCGAACCAGGTGATCCGCGCGGTCGAGCGCGTCCAGCCTGCCGCGGTCCGGAGCCTCGCGCAGCAGTCCCAACTGCAGCTTGAGCGCCGCGAACACCTGGGCGCTCTCGTCGTGGAGCTCCCGGTACAGGCGCCGGCGCTCCTCTTCGTGCTGGCGGACCATCCGGGCCGCAAGCCGTTCGAGCTCGGCCTTCCGGCGCTCGAGACCCTCGTGCAGCTCGGCGTTCGCGAGTGCGGCGCCCACCTGGTGCCCGAGCGCGACGAGGAACTCCTCGTCGAGCGCGGCGAACGGATTCCGCGCCCTGCCGACGACGACGAGCGCCTCTGCCAGGCGCTCGCCGCGAAACACCGGAAGCGCCGCCGTGAACGCGTGTGCGTCGTCGGCCGCCGCCACGGAGCTACCCGGCAGGGCGGCCGGGAGCTCGGCGGCCTCCAGTCGGGCGAGGGCTTCGCGAGTGGCGCCGCGCGGCTCCGCTCCCTGCCATGACGCGCATACGCCGGCGCCACGCGTGAACCTTCCGCTCTCGAACCGGAACATCGCGGCGCCGACGACCGATGGCAGCGTGAGCAGGCGGGCCAGCAGGGCCGCGAGGAGAGGCTCCTCTCGCCGCTGTCCCTGGAGCTCACCCGACAGGCGTGACAGCACGGCAAGTCCGCGATGCTGATCCTCGAGCACAACCAGCAGGATGCCGGCGCTGATCGCGAGGGCGAACAGGATGTCGAGGTAGTATCCCCACGGAACCCAGGCGCCACGTGCGCGCAGGATCGGATAGTCGAGATGGTGCAAGCTCCAGAGACCGAAGCCGGCCGCCGTCAGGGCGGCGGGGAGCGACCCCACGTGCCGGTGGTGCTTCCACAGGACCACGCCGGTCCACGCGGTCGCCCCGGCCAGGAACAGGACCGCGGGGCCGGCGGCGAGCAGGAACTCGTCCAGCCGATAAATCGCGACGTACGACCAGGCTGGCGGGAACGCGATCAGCAGCAGGTAGGCCGGGCGCCAGCGCGCCGGGCGCGAGAACGATACGGCCGCCCACAGGAACGCCACCGCCGTCCAGCCGGTGAGGACCTGGTGGCCGAACAGCCAGAACCGATTCGCCGACAGGAGAAAGCAGATGATCGCGCCGAGCCGGACGGCGTACAGGGACCACGCCAGGGCCCACACGGCGAAGTAGGAGCGGCGGTAGCGGAAGAACAGATACAGGCAGACCAGCGCCACCCCGACCGTGACTCCCGCCTGGAGAAAGGCCGCGGCGAGCTCCGTCGGTTCCCGGATCGAAACGGCGGCTGCCTGCATGCCGGGATTAGACGCCGGGACCGCTACCGTCGCAACTGCGCGTCAGGCCGCGGGACGGCGCGGGAAAGCGGGCCTCGAGCGCGCCCCGAAGCTCGCCTCAGGGCTCGCAGGGCCGGAGGTGTCCGTCGAACTGCTCGAGCATGCGGCGCGTTTCGGCTTCCGTCTCGTACGGACCGACGAGGACTCGAATCAGCCCGTCCGCCCCGGGCACCTGGCGCACGGGTTCCCCCCTGGCCTCGAGGCGGCGGGCGGCTTCGGCGGCGTTGCGGCGCTCGGAAAACGCCCCGATCTGGACGAGCGTGCAGGTCTCGGGAATCGCCACGGCGGCGCCGGATGAAGGAGCGGCGGCGGCCGGCGCCACTCCCCGTTCGACTTCGATCCTTACCCGTGCGGTCCCCGGACCGAGCATGTCGAGCTTGCGGGCGGCCGCCCGGGACAGATCGAGTACCCTGCCGCGGGCGAACGGACCCCGATCGGTGATCCGCACCCGCGCTTCGAGACCGTTGTCGAGGTTCACGACCCTGACCCACGATCCGAACGGCAGGGCAGGATGGGCCGCCGTCATCGCTTCCATATCGTAGATCTCGCCGGAGGCCGTCTGCCTGCCGTGGAACCCCGGACCGTACCACGAGGCCTCCCCTTCCTGCTCCCAGCCCGCCTCGACGTCCGGCATCGGCGGGGGACCCGATCGACCGGCACACGCCGCGAGCACGACGACGCCGATTCCCGCCGCCGCGCGCGGGCCGGACACGCCCGACCGCGTCCGCCGCCAGATTCGCTTTCGCACTCGCATCGCTCGCCCCGTAGATCGGATTCCCGGACTGCCGGACTCGCCAAACTGTAGCGCGCGGTCCGGCGAAACAACGGTGTCCTCCAGGCTGCAAGGCCCGTGCCGATTGCCTCGGTTCCTCTCGAATCGGTAGGATAGATCCGGCGCATTCCAGCCCCCCGGGAGACGACATGAACAGAACCGCCGCCGCGGCCGCCGCGGCGATCCTGGCGCTCGCCGCCGGATCGACCGGCGTGCAGAGAGTTTCGGGCGCAGCCACTCCGGGACCGGTGCTCCACACCGAGCTCGAAGAATCGACGCCGGCGCGCGACACGACGATCACGACGGCGCTCGAGAACGTGGTGCTGATCTTCAGCGGACCGGTCGAGGCGGGCCTCAGCCGGGTGCGCTGGGTCGGCCCCGCCGGCGACACGCTGACGCTCGAAGTGTCCGCCGTCCCGGATCGTCCGCACGTGCTGATCGCCGACGCCCCGCCGGCCGCCAACGGTCCGCAGCGGCTGTTGTGGCTCACCGTTTCGGCCGACGGGCACCAGGTGTCGGGCGTCATCCCGTTCATGGCGGACATACCGGGCCTCGCGGCTCCGGACACGACGACGACACCAATCGCCGACTCGGCAGACCCGGTCGCCCCGGACGAGGCGGTACCAACCAGCGGGCAGGACGACTCCGTGTCCCTGTCCGCCCGCCTCGCGGTAGGCGGGTTGGGATTGGTCTGTCTGCTCGGGTTCGCCGGGCTGCTGTGGTTCGGCCTCGGCACCACGATTCTCGACGAGCCGCGCTCCCACCGACTCGCATCGATTCTCGGCCTCGGGGCCGCCATCCTCCTGTCGCTCGACTTCATGCTGTGGCTGTGGGAACTGCGGCTTCCGGGGGTCGATACCGCCCGGACGTTCCAGGCGGCCATGGGTACCCGTTCGGGCGTGGTCGAGGCGAGCCGGGTCGTCCTGGCGGCCGCCGCCTGCCTCGCATTCACCGGAACCCGGGGCGTGCGGCTCGGCGCGCTGCTCGCCATGCTGGCGGTCGTCGTCGGCGCGCTCGGCGGCCACCAGGCCAGCATTCAGCCGTTGATCTCGCTGCCGGCGAATGGCCTGCACCTGGGCGCGGCGGCCGTCTGGACGGGTGGTGTCCTCCTGCTCGGAGTGTGGCCGTCGCGGACCGAACCCGGAACGGACGTCGGCTGGACGTTCGAGCGCGTGGCGCTGCGCGTGTCGTCAGCGGCCCTGCTGGCCTCGGTCACGATCCTGGTCACGGCCGTCGTCCAGGACCTGATCTATCTCCCGTCGCTCGCAGCGCTGTTCACCTCGACCTACGGCAACCTGCTCATCGCCAAGTCGGCGGGATTCGCCGCCCTGGTAGGGTTCGGCGCGTACAACCGGTTGCGCCTCATCCCGGCCCTGCGGGAGTCGCGGGAGGGCCACGCCGCGCTCCGGCGCAGCGTCCGGCTCGAGCTGCTGGTGGTCGTCGTCGTGGTGCTGGTGGCGGTCGCTCTCGCCCAGGTGCCTCCGCCGGTCGAGTAGTCAGCGGTAGGCCGGCGGCACGCCCGGCTCCAGCACCCGGTAGCGCTCCAGCAGGTCTCGCTGCCTCGACTCCGGCGGCACCAGTTCACCGCGGATCATCACGTGCACGGGTCGGCTGTCGAGCTCGAACGGGTCGCCCGACCAGACGACGAGGTTGGCGACCTTCCCCGGCTCGATCGACCCGTAGTCGGCGGCGACGCCGAACACCCGTGCCGGCGTCAGGGTCACCGCCCGCAGCGCCTGCGCCCAGTCGAGGCCGGCGCGCACGGCGTTGCCCGCCTGCCAGCTCAGGTCGCCCGACCGATGCGTCTCGAACGAGGTGAGAATCACCGGCACGCCGGCGGCGGCCAGCCGTGCCGCGTTGTCGAACCGGGCCCCCAGCCGGGCGAAGCTCGACGGCGAATTCGTCAGCGGCCGGAGGATCACCGGCACGCCCGCGGCGGCCAGCTCGTCGGCCACCATCCAGGCCTCGGCGCCGCTCCGGATCACGAGGTCGAGCTCGTATTCGGCGGCGATGCGCAGCATGGCGAGGATGTCCGAGGCACGATCGACGGTCACCACGAACGGCATATCGCCTGTAAGCACGGGTTGCAGGGCCGCGAAGTCGAGCCGCGAGGCGGCGAGGCTCCTCGCGGCGCCGCGGTCGAACGCGCCGCGGTTGTCGCGCCAGAACCGGGCGTCGTCGAGCACCTCGCGCAGTCGGAGCGTCACGGCGCCCCGGGCGCCCCCCGCGTCGCCCGCGTCGAAGCTCGCCATCATGGCCGCGCGCGGCCGCACGAGCATCCGCTCCACCCGGTCACCGGCGAGGTCGATGACCGCCGCCTGCCCGGCGATCAGCCCGCCGGTCGGAGAAGTCAGCGCCGTCGTGACCCCGCGCAGCCGGTTCACCGGGATCAGGCTGGAATTCGGATTGATGCCGTCGACCACGTCGAACGCGGCCCGGATCGGGTCGTCGCCGCCGAGCGCGTAATCCCGCGTGTCCGACACGGCTCCGACCTCGGACAGGCCGAGCGTCGAGCCCACGTCGATCAGACCGGGTGTCAGGACGTGGCCCGTCGCATCGATCCGCTCCGCGTCGGTCGGGATCTCGACATCGGTACCGACCGCCGTGACGCGGCCGTCCGTCACCAGCACGGTCGCGTTCTCGAGCGGCTCACCCACCACCGTGTGCACGGTCGCGCCCGTGATGGCCACCGTCTGCGCCGCCGCCGGGGCGGACGACAGGGCGAGGAGCGTCGCGACGAGCAGGGCGCGGGCGCTCATTCTCCACCTTCCGCCCGTCGATCGACGGGCAGGATGCCGAGCTCGAAGTCGCTCCGCGGCCGCCGGTCGACGCGCCCGCGATCGTAGACGAGGGCGCCGTCGATGAACACCTGGTCGGCGTGCGTATAGACACTGAACGGATCGCCCGACCAGATGACGACGTCGGCGTTCTTTCCCTCCTCCAGCGTGCCCACCCGGTCGTCGATCCCGAGCGCCCAGGCCGGGTTCGCCGTGATCCAGCGCAGCGCCTCGTCGGGCGCGATGTCGATTCCCGCCGCGCGTCCGGCGTGCATCGCGCGAGCCGCGTCCTGGTTCATGAGCTGGACTCCCATGTCGTCGTCCGTGTGCAGGATGGCGGGCACGCCGGCCTCGGTCAGCAAGGCGAGGTTCTCGGGGATGCCGTCGAACGACTCCATCTTGAAGCCCCACCAGTTATACCAGACGGAGGCTCCGATCGAGTCGGCCGCCAGCAGGTCGCGAACCTTGTAGGCCTCGACGCCGTGGTGGAACGAGCGGATGTCGAACTCGAACTCGCGCGCCAGGTCGATCATCTGCGCAATCTCGTCCGCCCGGTAGCAGTGGATGTGCGGCAGCAGGTTGCCGCGCAGGATCTCCGCCAGAGTCTCCATCGCGAGGTCGCGGTCCGGCGGATCGCCCCGCCGGTCGCCGTCGAGCCATTCGTCCCAGTCGGCCCGGTAGCGTTCGGCACCGATGAACGCCGCCCGGTAGCCGGCGACGTTGCCCATCCGAGTCGACGGGCCGCGGCCGCTGTACACGCGCTTCGGGTTCTCGCCGCACGCCATCTTCAAGGCCATCGGCGCGTCGGGGAACATCATGTCCTGCACGGTCCGGGCCGGCACGAGCTTGAGCGTTACGCCACGTCCACCGATCAGGTTGGCGCTGCCGGGCAGCACCTGCACGGTGGTCGCACCGCCGGCCAGCGCGCGGGCGAACGAGGGATCCTGCGGCCACACCGAGTGCGCCGCCCACACCTCGGGCGTGGTGGGGCTGGTCGCCTCGTTCCCGTCGGAGTGCGCGGCGACGCCCGGATCCGGGTAGTCGCCCATGTGCGAATGGGTGTCGATCAGGCCCGGCGTCACGAACCGGCCGGCCGCGTCGACGATCTCGGCCCCCGGCGGTGCTTCGAGACTCCGTCCGACGGCCGCGATCCGGCCGTCGCGCAGCAGCACGTCACCGTCCTCGATGATCCGCCCGGCCGCCGTCATCACTGTGCCGCCGCGGATCAGCGTCGACGGGGAAGGCAAGGGCTCGTACGTCGAGCGCCAGGCCCCGTTGACCGACCCGTACAGCAGGTCGCGATCCGGGGCGTCGGCCTCGTCCGAGGTCGGGCTCGGGGCGTCTCCCGGGCGCCCGGCTCCGGTGGCACCCGCGCAGCCCGCCGTTACCACGGGCACCACGAACAGAAGCGCGCTGAATCGTCTCATCCCCCCCCTCATCCTCCAGGCTCCTCCGCGTCGCCGGCCTGCAGCGCCGCAAGAAAGTCCTGTCCGTAGCGGTCGAGCTTCGCGGCGCCCACTCCGTGCACGTCGAGCAGCTCGGTCGACGAACGGGGTCGGCGGTCGATCATGTCCCACAACGTACGGTCACTGAAGATCACATAGGCAGGCATGTCCTGCTCGTCGGCCAGCCGTTTGCGCAGCACGCGAAGTCGCTGAAACAGTGGATCCGACGGGTCGCGGCCGGACTCGCGGCCCGGCGACGCCCCGGTCCCCGCGCCGCGAACCGAGCCGGAGCTCTGCCCGGCACGGCCCCTGCCGGATGTCTCTACGCCCGTCATGTCCACGAGGTCCGCGATTCCTTCCCCGCGACAGACGTCGCACGAGCTCCCGCAGGCGGCGAGCCGCTCGTCGAAGTGCGCGACGAGAGCGCTGTGCCTGCACCGATCGCCGTCCGCCAGCCGGAACAGGTCGACCATCGCCCTCCGCCTGAGCTCACGTTGCCCCTCGTCGGCGATCTCGCCCAGGAACCTCTCGCGCACCTTTACGTCGGCCCACGAATAGAACAGCACACACTCCGACGGAAGCCCGTCGCGCCCCGCCCTGCCGACCTCCTGGTACCACGACTCGATATCGGGCGGCATGTCACGGTGGATCACGAACCGCACGTTCGACTTGTCGATCCCCATGCCGAACGCGACGGTGGCGACGACGACGTCGACCTCGTCGCGGGCGAATGCGTCCTGGGCGGCGGCGCGGCGCTCGTCGTCGAGCCCCGCGTGATAGGCCACGGCCTCCACTCCGCGTCGCGAAAGGAACTCCGTGGTGCGCTCTACGGAGCGGCGCGACAGGCAATACACGATGCCGCTCTCGCCGGTGTGCCGCTGGACCAGGGCGAGGATCTCGCGGCGCGTGTTCCCTGTCCCCTTCTTCCGGCAGTACAGCCTCAGGTTCGGCCGGTAGAAGGAGCCCTTGAATCCGTCGGGCTTCCGCATGCCGAGTTGCCGCACGATGTCCGCCGCCACACGGCGGGTGGCGGTGGCGGTGAGCGCCAGCACCGGGAGTCCGCCGAGCTCGTCCTTGAGGCCGCGAAGGCGCCGGTACGACGGCCGGAAATCATGTCCCCACTGCGAGATGCAGTGGGCCTCGTCGACGACGAGCAGCGATACGGACGCCTCGGCCAGCCGGTCGCGCATCTCGGGTCCGAGGGCTTCCGGCGCAAGGTACACCAGCTCGAGCTCGCCGCGGCGCAGTGCCTCGAGATGCTCACGGCGCACCGCCTCGGGCAGCGTGGAGTTGATGGCGGCGGCCCGGAAGCCGAGCGCCCGGAGGGCGTCGACCTGGTCCTTCATCAGGCTGATCAGCGGCGAGAGCACCACGACGGCGCCCGGCAGTATGCGCGCCGGAAGCTGGAAGGTGAGCGACTTGCCGGCTCCGGTCGGCATCACTCCGATGCAGTCGTCGCCGCGCAGCACGGCCTCGATGATCCGGCGCTGGCCGGGCCGGAACGCCTCGTACCCGAACACCTCGCGCAGAACGGCCTGCGGGTCGCCGATCACCCCCGCCTTCCCCTCGCTCGTCTCGCCGGTCACATGCATGACCCGAATAGTAGGCCCGCCAATCAACCGGACGCCACCGCGACCGTCCTCGCGACCACCGGGACTCGACAGGCGACCGCCGATGCGATCCGTTCCTGACCATGGACGCGACACGACGCGAGGCGGACGACTGCCCGATCTGCGGTGCCGGCGGTACCGCGACCTTGTACCGGCTGCCCGCCGGCGCGCTAGTGCGCTGCGCCGGCTGCGCCACCGTGCGCCGGGCCGAGCTGGTGGAGGGCGAAGCGGCCGAGCGCCTGTACGACGACGACGCCTACCTCGAGGCACCCTACTTCGACGTCCTGAAGGTCGGCGCGCCACGCGACCGCGAGCCCTACCTGATTTACGGCCGGGTGCTCGAGCGGCTCGCGCGACTCGGTCCGGCAGGCCGCCTGCTCGACGTCGGGTGCTCGTACGGCGCGTTTCTCGAGCTGGCGAGGGTAGCCGGTTGGGATGCGCGGGGCGTCGAGCTGTCGAGCAAGGGGTGCGAGTACGCGCGCGACCACCGTGGCCTCGACGTGTTTCACGGAACGCTCGAGGAGGCGGCGTTCCCGACCGGCTCGTTCCAGGCCGTCACGCTCTGGGACGTGATCGAGCACCTGGCCCGACCGCTCGAGACGGTCCGCGAGGCGCACAGGATTCTCGCCCCGGGCGGAACGCTGATGCTGTTCACGATCAACCAGCGGAGCCTGATCAGCCGGATCGGCGATCTGCTTCACCGCGCCACCGTCGGCCGGTGGACTCGGCCGCTCG
>Ga0268386_10001196_pt1 | contig 17682 bp, 16 predicted proteins | sample RVTome_15_FD_200260 | JGI IMG/M metagenome (GOLD analysis project Ga0268386, IMG submission 200260) | Soil microbial communities from uranium-contaminated site in the Upper Colorado River Basin, Wyoming, United States - RVT150D86... ...
GCCGTGTCTTTCATCGAACGCCATTGCGCTGTTGAAACGGCCTTCGCTCGCCGCCGGCTTCTCCTGCCACCTTCGCCCATCCCACCCCCAGGTTTCATTCGAAGGACCGTTACCGCCGAACAGGATAGTACGGCGGTGCGCTGAGTCATACGCCAGCGCTGCTCCGTTGCGGGGTGAAGGCCCGTGAGTTGCGGCTTCGATCCACTTTTCGCCGTCCCATTCCCACGTGTCGTTGAGGCGAGTCCGCTCTTGCCCTGAAACCCGGTAACCTCCGAAAAGTACGGTACGGCGCCGCGCCTCGTCGTAAACCATTCCTGATTCTGCGCGGGGAGGGGGCGTCGGCGTGCGGATTTGTTGCCAGCCCGCGGCCGACCATTCCCAATGATCCGAGAGGAAGGTATCTGCGTCACCGCCGTCGCCGAACAGCACACGATTGCCGCCGAAGAGCACTAAGCGATCCCTTGCCCGGTCGTAAGCCATGGCCGGAAAGGTGCGCGGCGGCGGGCCTTCCGCGGCCACCTGCTGCCACCGATGTCCGTCCCATTCCCACAAATCACCCCGCACTTCTCCGGCATCCGCACCGCCGAAGAGCATGATGGTCCGACGCTCGTCGTTGAAGGCCATCGCGTGGGCGTTTCGAACCGTCAGGGAGTCTCCCGCGATGGCTTGAGTAACAAGCAGGAGCGCAGGCATCCCGAGCGATATCATCAGTTTTGCATCCCGCATGTGAGCATTCTCGGAGCCGCTCCGGTAATGACCAAATATCCATCCCTTCTATAGGCTCTGCCTCGCCCCCGTCCAGATGAGCCTGCAGCCCTATGAACCGGCCAGGCCGGCCGGTAACATCAATTCCCCACTTTTGTCGCACCTCGTTCGCAACGGAGGAACCTCCCCCGTGGTTACCACTGCATCGACATTGCTTGATTCACAAGCACGGCCCGGCTCCATGGACGACCGCCGCGCGCAGATGTACCCGATCCTGACGGACGCGCAACTTGACGAACTGTCGACACACGGTAGCGAGCAGACCTTCGCGCGCGGCGAATTGCTGTGGGACGTCGGCGATCGCAACACGTGCTTTTACGTCGTGCTGGAAGGCGAACTGGAAATCGTGCGGCGCGATGCGTTCGGCAACGATACCGTGCTGGTCGTGCACCGGCGCGGCAGTTATGCGGGCGAGACATCGCTGCTGTCCGGCCGTGCGGCGATGGTGGCGGGCAGGGCCGGCGCGCATCTCCACGTACTTTCGATACCGGTCGAGCGTCTGCGCGAACTGATGGTGACGCATGCGCAGCTCGGCGAGCTGATTATGCGAAGTTTCATCCTCCGGCGCGTGCGCATGATCAGCGAAGAGGTGAGCGATCTGTTGCTGGTCGGCTCGAGGCATTCCGCGGACACGATGCGCCTGAGGGATTTCCTGACGCGCAACGCGCAGCCCTACAAATTTTTCGATCTGGAGACTTCCGGCGACATGTGCGCACTGCTGTCGCGTTGCGATTTCGGGCCCGACGACACGCCGCTCGTCATCACCAGCAAGGGCGAGCCGCTCAGGAATCCTTCGCTGCGCATGCTCGCAAATCGACTCGGGCTTTCGCAGACGCTCGACTCGCAGAAAGTACACGACCTGGCCGTGATCGGCGCGGGTCCGGCGGGACTGGCAGCGGCGGTTTACGCCGCGTCGGAAGGCCTCGACGTCATTGTCGTGGACTCGGTGGCGCCGGGAGGACAGGCCGGCACCAGCTCCAAGATCGAAAACTACCTCGGCTTTCCGACCGGCATCTCGGGGCAGGCGCTCGCGGGGAGAGCCTTCATGCAGGCCCAGAAGTTCGGCGCGCAGATAGAGATTCCGGCACGCTTGACGGGATTGCATTGCGGCAATCCATTCCACGAACTCGAACTCGACAGTGGTGAACGCGTCCGCAGCCGCACCGTGGTCATCGCATCCGGCGCGCGTTACCGCAAGCCCACACTCGAGCGGCTGGGAGCATTCGAGGGCGCCGGAATCTATTACGGCGCGACGTATCTCGAATCTAGGCTTTGCCACGGCCAGGAAGTGGTGATCGTGGGAGGGGGCAATTCTGCCGGGCAGGCGGCCGTGTTTCTCTCCGAGGCCGCGGAAAAGGTCTACGTGCTGGTGCGGTCGGAGGGACTGGCCGCGAGCATGTCGCAATACCTGATCCGCCGCATCGAGACGACGAAAAATATCGAGCTGCTCACGTTTACCGAGATCGTCGAACTGCGAGGAACGACGCAGCTCGATGGAGTTCGATGGCGGCACGGCAAAACGATGCAGGAGACGTCCCGGCCGGTGAGGCACGTTTTTATCTTCATCGGCGCCGCGCCGAACAGCGATTTCATCGCGGGATCGATAGCAACGGACGAAAACGGCTTCATTTGCACAGGCTCCGAGGTGACACGGCCGGAAGCGGAGCAGCCGTGGCTGCTTTCGCGTCCGCCGTTTCCGCTGGAGACCAGTTGTCCCGGGATCTTCGCCGTCGGCGACGTGCGCGCGACCTCGACCAAACGCGTCGCGTCCGCAGTCGGCGAAGGATCGACGGTGGTTCAGTTCGTTCACCAGGCACTTTCGAGAGGGAGTGTCTGAAGGAATGGCGCCGTCGTCTCTATACGACCTGCTGATTCTGGGCACCGGCACTGCAGCGAGTACCGTCGCCAGCAGGACGCAGGCTGCGGGCTGGCGTGTGGGGGTGATCGACTTCCGGCCCTTCGGCGGAACCTGTGCGCTTCGTGGTTGCGATCCGAAGAAGGTGCTCGTGGGCGCGGCGCGCGCCACCGATCATGCGCGACGCATGCGGGGCAAGGGCGTCGCCGGCGACGTACGCATCGAGTGGCCGGAACTGATGGCGTTCAAGCGCAGCTTCACGGACCCGGTGCCGGGACAGCACGAGCAGAGTTTCGAGGAGAAGGGCATCGACGCGTGGCGGTGCAAGGCGAGGTTCGTCGGACCGACGACGCTGGAGGTCGGCGGCGAGCGCCTCGAGGCACGCCGCATTCTCGTTGCTGCAGGCGCGGAGCCCATCAGGCTCGGGATCGAAGGTGAGGAACATCTCGTTACCAACGAGGAGTTCCTCGCGCTGGACACACTTCCGCGCCGCATCGCGATGGTCGGCGGAGGCTACATCGCGGCCGAGTTCTCGAATATCGCCGCGATCTCGGGCTCCGAGGTGACCATACTCCAGCGCGGCGATCGTATGCTGAACCCGTTCGAAGCGGAACTGGTCGGCTGGCTCATGGAAGCGTTCGAGGCACACGGCATCGACGTGCGCACGCAGACGAATGTCCAAGGCGTCGAGAAAACGGATACCGGCTATCGCGTCAGCGTTTCGACCAACGGAGAATCCGAAACCGTTGACGCGGACCTCGTCGTGCACGCGGGCGGCCGGGCGCCTGCACTGATGGAACTGGATCTCGACGCCGCCGGCGTGAAAACCAGCAAAGGCCGGTTGTGCCTGAACGGTTACCTGCAGAGTACTTCGAACGAGGCTGTTTATGCCGCGGGCGATGCAGCGCAGGCGGGCCCTCCGCTGACACCCGTGGCCAGCCATGATGCGGAAGTCGTTGCCGCAAACCTGCTGCAAGGCAATCACGCGAAACCCGATTACCGCGGCGTACCGAGCGTGGCCTTCAGCATTCCACCGATTGCAGCCGTCGGCCTGAGTGAACAGCAAGCGAAGAAACAGGGCAAGAAATTCCGCGTCAACTGCAAAAAGACTTCCGACTGGTACACCGCGCGGCAGCAGGCGCAACCGGTGTACGGCTTCAAAGTGCTGCTCGACGAAGACACGGATCGAATACTCGGCGCGCATCTCGTCGGGCCGCACGCCGACGAGGTGATCAACCTGTTTGCGCTGGCGATCCGTCACCAGTTGACGGCGGCAGAACTGAAGGCGACGATGTTCTCCTATCCGACCGGCGCCTCAGACATCGCCCATATGCTATAGGCGTTCGCGGGGCTATGCGCGAAACCCGCCCTCCCACGGGAACGATAATAGTCAACCAACGGGTTGACAATCGATATCGCCCGTCCTATAGTCAACCACATGGTTGATTATTCACCCCAACAACTGGACAGCGTTTTCCACGCCCTTGCCGACCCGACCCGGCGCGCCCTGCTCAAGAGCCTGTCGGAGGGAGAGCGAACCATCAGCGAACTCGCGGCGCCCTTCGACATGTCGCTGGAAGCGGTGTCGAAGCACGTGAAGGTGCTCGAGCGAGCGGGCCTGGTCGACCGCACGATCGAAGGCCGCACTCACATCTGCCGGCTCAATGCCGAACCGATGCATGGCGGCATGGAGTGGATACGCCATTACGAGAAGTACTGGAACCGGAGGCTCGATATCCTGGAGGACCTTTTGAAGTCCGAAGATCGCGCAGCCGGCAAGGTTCGAAAACCCCGCAAACCCAACCTCCCCCGGAGCAAACGATGAACATGCAAGCGAAAGCTGAAAGCAACTTCTCTCCTGCGCAGGATTACGGCGTCCTCAGCGCACCGGACACGGTGCGCCTCGAGCGCCTGCTGCCCGGCCCGATCGAGCGCGTGTGGAGTTACCTCACTGAATCGGAAAAGCGCAAACAGTGGCTGGCGTCCGGCGAAATGCAGCTCGAAATCGGAGGCCGCGTCGAGCACACGTTCAGGAACTCAGCGCTGACCGGCCACGACGATCCGGCGCCTGCGAAGTACGCGAAGTACGGAGCCGAGTCCACCATGTACGGGAAGATCACGAACTGCGATCCGCCCAACCTGCTCTCATATACCTGGGGCGAGAGTTCGGGCGAGAATTCCGAGGTGACGTTCGAGCTCAGCAAGCAGGGCGACAAAGTGCGGCTGGTCGTAACGCACAGCCGCCTCGCATCGCGTGGAGACATGATCGGCGTCGCCGCCGGATGGCATGCGCATATCGGCATCCTCATCGACCGCCTGAACAACCGCAAGCCGGACAGTTTCTGGCCTACGCATACGCGACTGGAAGCGGAATACGAGAAGATAATCCCCGCGAAATAACGGAAACGTCGCCCGGCGCCGGTAACGGCGCCGCTGCGACTTGGTTTGGTTGTCGCCCGCAGTCGCCGTCCGCCAGCCGAACCGGAGCGAGTTCGCAGCGATTTCCCCAAGCGTGGGCTCCTACAGCGCTCTTACCATTCGCCGCGATTCGTTCGGAATAGAACGCTGTAGGAGCCCGCCTCGCGGGCGACCGGCTATCAATACTTCCACCGCAGCATTTCCGACGCCGCCAGCAATATCGCCCCCGAACCATACAACTGCGTGTCGCTCGCCCTCACTTCATCCGGTGCATTTCCCACCTGCTGCACCCATCCCGGCCTTCCCTGGCCATCGACTGCACGAACGAGGGCGGACCAGCCTTTCTCAACGGCATGTTCATAGTCTTCACGCGGCAGCACGTTCCGCTTCACGCCCCACGCAAGCCCAAAGGTAATGAATGCCGTGCCGCTCGTTTCCGGCAACGGATCGTGTTGCACATCCAGTAACGACGATGCCCAGTATCCGTTCGCATGCTGGATGTCCCTGAACGTTGCCGCCATCTCCCGATAAAGCCGCAACAGCTCTTTTCGCCGCGGATGCTCCGCAGGCATTGCTTCGAGCAACAGCGGCAGCCCGGCGAATACCCAGCCGTTACCCCGGCTCCAGAACACCTTGTTGCCGAACGCGGTTCTTTGTCTGAAGAAGCGGCTGTCGCGATAGAACAGGCGTACCTCCTCGTCGTAGAGGTAATCCTTCGTCGCGAAATACTCCTGCAACATGTAGTCGCGGTATTTCGCATCACCGGTGAGGTTGCTCAGCATCGCCCACGCGGGAGGCGCCATGAACAAGGCATCGCACCAGCACCAGCGGCGCTGGCAGGTGCCTTCGGACTGCCATGTATCGTCCGGCCTGAATTCGAGTGAATTGACGGGCGGCGAGAACAGTATCCTGTCGAACGCTTCGACAACGGGCCCGGCGCGGGCGTCGTTTCCCCTTTCGGCCAGGAACAGGTACATCTGCGCAATCGCCTGATCGTCGGCGTGCCAGTACAACGGTCCGAGCTGCCACTCGTTTTTCTCGGCCTTATCGAGCGCCGCGGAGGCGTAGCGGGGGTCGTTCGTCGCATCCGCCCAGCGGGTCAGGCCAATATAGAACGCCGCCTGGATCCAGCCCGTGCCCTGCTGCGTCTGGTCGCGAAACGTGCGGACGTAATCGAAGCGATCCATGTGGGATAGCTGCCAGCCGGCAACTTTGTCGCCGATCGATCGTGCCTGTTGAGGCAAAACGGAAGGCTGATGCGCGCAACTCGCGAACACCAGGGTGCCGAGAAGGGCGGTCAGCAATGTCTTCATGAGAAGTGCGAGGCTATTCGAGCGAGGAATCCTTCTCCAGGTTGAGCTGTTCGTAGAGCGAGCGCCGGCCTTCCTTGTCCGCCTCTATGATCTTGTGCGCGAACTCCGCGACTTCCAGCGCATACTCGCGCGGCACGACGATGACGCCGTCGCCATCCGCCACGATGATATCGCCCGGATTGACCGGCACGCCGCCGATCACGACCGGCCGGTTCACGGACTCCACCTCGTTCCGCCCCGGCCTTATGCCGCGGCCGGGTTTGCGAAAGTAGAGGGGCACTTTCTGCGTGATGATTTCGTCGGTATCGCGAGCGGTCGCATCGGTGACGACGCCGACGGCGCCGGCGATCTGCCATGCGAGGATATTGAAGGAACCGATCGAACCGACGTCGGCATCGGGTGCTTCGTCGATGATGACTGCCGTGCCCGGCCGGATCAGATCGACGAACGGCTCCGGCGACAGCTCGTTGTACCAGGCGCCCTCCCAGGCACGATACTCCTCGTACGACATGTCGCCTCCTTCGGGCGGCTTCTGCGTCGGCACGTAACGAACGGTGACCGCAATGCCGACAAAGCGGTGGTCGTATTCGTCCGTATCCTTCCACAGCGCGTGAATCTCCGGATCCATGAGGCCGATATTCCTGAGCCCGGCGAAGTCCATGCCGTCCGACACATCGGCAACGCGAAGTCCGTCGAAGGCCCCGAGGATCGCCTTGTCCTCGCGCTCCGAATAAACCTTCGTCTCGATGAAGTTGTGCCCGGCACGATAGTCGCTGGTCTGCGCACTGGCACTTCCGAGCACCGTCAGGCCAAGCACCCCCAGAAACGTTCTCGTACGACGCCGCACCACCCACCCCCTTTGTAAAAGGCCACTCCTTATAACACTCCTGCGGCTGCAGGCGCCCGCCCCGCGGGACCACCCCGCGCATCGATCAGCGTTTCCCGCACTATTGAGGCTGTAGGAGCCCGCCCCGCGGGCGACCCATCCCACCGCCACCGCTATTTTTGCCGCCCGCATCACGCTGTTCCGCCCGCCCACGTAGTATTCTTCCGAAAATCACCCGGTGCTCCAAAAAAAACAAGGGGGGAACTGATGGCCGATACCGCCCACCAACCGCACAGCAACGCCGTACCCCGCTGGCTCGCTGCCACGACATTCGCCCTCTTGCTCTCCGCCTGCGCCACCACCCGGAACGTGCAGCAGATCGAGACGCTGGAATCCATCGGCGAGAACCCGAAAGTACTGCTGATGCCGCCCGACATCCGCTACTACCTCGTCACCGCGGGAGGTGTGCCGGAGCCGCACGCCGAGTGGACGGAGGCGGCGCGGAAGAACTTCTCGGTGGCGGTCCAGACCTTCGCCGAGGGCATCGGCGCCAACCTGCACCCGATCAACGATGCCGACATGACGCCCCTCGAGGTTCAGTACCGCAAGTTGCACGAAGCAGTGGGATTCAGTGTGATGATGCATCACTTCGGCACGCTGAAATTGCCGAACAAGGACAAGGCCTTCGACTGGTCGCTTGGCCCGGGCGTCAGCGAACTGGCGGAGGAGTACGACGCGGACTACGCGTTGTTCGTCTTTTACCGCGACGAGCAGGCGTCCGGCGGCCGCATCGCCCTCGCCGTAATCGCCGCCGCGGCCGGCGGATATGCAAGCGCCGGCAGTGAGCACGGATTCGCGTCGCTGGTCGACCTGAAGACCGGCGACATCGTCTGGTTCAACGTCGTCGGCGCGGGAAGCGGCGAGCTGCGCGACGAGAGCGGCGCCGAGACCGCCGTCCGCACGCTTTTCAAGGACTTGCCGGCCCGGCAGGAGCTGTAACGTGCTGCGCTTGCGCGTCATCCCGGCCGTCGTGCTGACGGCGCTGCCGCTCGCGCTGCCCGTGGCGGCGCAGGAAGTCCTCGAGCACAAGATTCCGCCTGGCTATCAGCCGGAACAGAACCACGACGAGAAAGGCCTGTGGCTCGAGGTGGAGGAATACGAGAAGGCTGTAAGGGAGTCGGCCCTGCTGGTCGAAGACCCTGAGATCAACAATTACGTCGATTCCATAGTCTGCCGCGTTGCCGGCGATTACTGCCGGGACTTTCGCGTGTACGTGATCCGCAACCCCGGTTTCAACGCCTCGATGACGCCGACCGGCATGATGCAGGTGTGGACCGGACTTTTGCTGCGCGCGCAGACATCGGACGAAGTGGCCGCGGTGATCGGTCACGAGATTGCGCACTACACGAGGCTGCACTCGCTGGAACGGCTGCGCAGCGTGCGAAAGGGCATGGCCGCGGGCACTTTGTTCGATCTGGGGCTCACGATCCTGACGGGCGTGCAGTCACCCTTCGGGCAGGCGGCGGCGATGCTCAACCTGCTTTCGTTCAGCCGCGCACAGGAACAGGAGGCGGACCTGCTGGGCGCGCAAATGGTGGCGGAGGCCGCATACGATCCACACGCCACCTACCGGATCTGGGAGAACCTGCTGGCCGAGGAAGAGGCCGCTGTGGTCAAGCGCGAGGAGCCGGGACTGTTCTCGCAGACGCACCCGGACGCCGAGGTTCGCGCGAACCAGCTCGAGGACTGGGTGGCTGCGCGCTACGGGCCGCCGGATGCCGAACTGTGGGCAAGCGATCGTCACCTCGAATTCCTGAACAGGAACTACATGACCCTGATGGAGGACCAGATCGACACGAACCGCTTCGGCCGGACGCAGGCCCTGCTCGAGCGACACTCGGCCATCGGCGTCGAGCCCGCGCTCGTGCATTTTTTCTATGGCGAGATGTTCCGCCAGCGCGCGCAGGAAGGCGACGACCAGCGTGCAATCGATGCCTACAGGCATTCGATCGAGGACGGCCAGCCCCCGCCGGGCTCGTACAAGAACCTCGGTTACCTGTACCTCAAGTCCGGCGAGAACGGCCTTGCGCAGGAAAATTTCCGGCGCTACCTGGAGCTGGCACCGGACGCAAGCGATCGCGCCATGATCGAATTCTATCTGGAGGAAGACGACACATGATCTACCGCCGAATCCTGCTGGTATTGACGGCGTACATGCTGCACGGCTGCGTGGCCTACTCCCTGGTCGAGCCGGGCACGGTCGAAGTGGGCGAGCTGCAGGTGAGTCCCGAGTCTGCGTGGAGCCGCGCGTCCTCGGCGGCGTTTCCCTTCGCGAGGTCGGGCACGACCGTGTGGACGCAGGACGGCCTGACGCTGAACCGCCTGATGTTCATCCCGGCCGTGCCGGATGGCGAGCCGATCTTCAAGGACAGGGAAGGGCAGATGGCGCTGCCGAAGTTTCGCGCAACGATGCTGCCGAACGAGCTGGAAGAACTGACTGCGTCGTCGCTTGGAAAAATGTTCGGCGAAGGAAACGCCGTGGTGCAAACCGCGAACCTGCGCCCGCACCGCTACGGTGATGACAGAGGAATTCTGCTCGATGTGCAGGCCGCGGTAACCGACGGCCCGGACTACAAGGGTCTGGCCGGCGCTTTCGTCGTAAAGGACGAGCTCTACGTAATGCTCTACCTGGCCGCCGTGCCTTATTACTACGAAAAGGATCTAAGCGAAGCGGAGACCATCATCAAAGGCGCCCATCTGACCACCCTCAACTGAAAAGTACGTGTAGGAGCCGGCCATGCGGGCGAGTTCGAAGGTACTAAATTCACCGAGCCCGACTATTCTCAAGCGCTTCCACGCTCAGTTGGCCTGCGTGCACCGCGTCAACCGCGGCCCCACCCGCTCCGTTTGAATCTCGCAATCCAGACGCCTTTTCCTGAAGGCGGCCGACGGTGACCTCGCGATCGTTGCCACCATCAGGTGCATGGGCGCAGGCGGCGGTTAGTGCCGGGGAGATGAGGAATTCGAGTGCCCAGTTACGCATGACGCTGACTTCCGATCCCGGAATGACGGGCTATCGAATGACGCCGCCATGGACCGGGTGCTGGACCGATTCTTGGCAGGAAGGGCGGTGCCGGTAAAGGTACCGGATCACCTTATTGATAGGTTTGCGGCTAGCTCCGCCGGCCGACAGTCCGTTCCGTGACGCAATAGAGCTTTTTAGCTCTTGCGGTTACAATGCCGGCCCCATGCATAAGCGCCCGTAGCTCAGTTGGATAGAGTACCTGGCTTCGAACCAGGTGGTCGGGAGTTCGAGTCTCTCCGGGCGCGCACCTGAATCAAAGGGTTAGACTGCATCGCGCTATAGCCGACACTTTGCCGACACCGGTTCGGGTCTTTCGCACGATCATCAGCGTCGGTGCCTGCACGACACGCGGGTTGACGATCCTCTGCACGGCTTGTCGCAACTCCTCGATTTCCGCTGCCGAGTAATGCGTCGTGATATCGCCGTTGGCATGCCCGAGCAATGTCTTTCGGGTTTCCAACGGCACGCCCGCACTGCGCAGGCGCCGACCGAACGTGTGTTCCTATGTAGTTGACTACATAGTCGTCACTATCTGCCGCCCCTGACTATGTCGCGTACTGCGTCCGCACCCTCGTTTTTCATGCTGCAGCCGCTCGGCGGCGGGGACTGGGATAAGAGGAGTTGCCCGCCCCGCGATATGCTGCGCTGGGTCAGCTCCGATGTTGAGTCGGTCCGAGGTTTCGGGTTCTGAGAGCCCGCCTGCCCCTGCATCAGATCAATGGAGTCGGCCTCCCCCTGCCGCTATAGCAGGGCGTCATCGACGTTCCGCATCGGTGCCGCGTGATCGACCAGTTTTTGTGCCTGATCCTGAACGAAGGCCGAAATCCGCCCGACGAAAGCCCCCTCATCGTCGACATAGTCTTCCGCGCGAGCTTGCGCCGGAGCGGCTTCGAGCGCGGCCTTGCCCATTCGGATCATCTCGCGCGCCAGCAATGGCCGTGGCGTGCCGGTTCGGTGCGCAAAGTCAGCCCACTCAAATGGGCTCACCTCATGCAACCGGAATTCTTCGCCGAAAGCCATCGCCATGTCGTGGTCCAGATTGTCGTACTGCACCACGCTCACGAGATCGTAAAAGGGTGCGAGTGCCAGTCCGTCCGGACGGCAGAAAAACGAAACGTTCTTGGCGTGCGCATCGGAATTGCCGATCAGATACTGGAACAGTGCCCAGCGCAGCAATGACAGGCGGGTGACCGCCTTGCGCACCGTATACTCGCTGATGGAAAACAGCCGTTCAAAACTTACGCCGTCGCGGATATGGCGTACGTCGCGGCCGGAGCCGAAATTGCGCTCGTATTTAAAAGATGCAGGAAAATTCAACGCCTGACAGGCGTCGATGATGTGCAGCCGGCGGACGCGATCAGTCTCACGCAAGCGATCGAAGCGCTCGATCAACAGCACTGGATCCGGCAACCTCATTATAGAAACGAACGGCACTGCGAGCCCCAGCCGTCCGGCGAGCTTCATGGCATAGTGTTCATTGGCCACCAGCATAGGCAGCCGATCGTCCGGAGGTTCGGGCTTCAGGATGTGCGTGGACGCAAGCGCGCCTTCGACGAGGTACATGCGGTCCTGATCCGGATCGACGTAGACTGCCAGCTTGTCCTGATGCCCCGCGATCGAAAGACGCACTCGCCCGTCCCAGGCCGCGAACGGAATCTCCGAGCGCTGCTCGATTCGTTCCCTGAGGTCCTCCCGCTTGATTTCACGCCGCCAGTGGGTCTGGTCTTGAGGCGCTAGGTCGTCGGGCAGAAAGGCGAGGGCACCCGTTGTCTCTCGTCCCAGCTCATGGATCAGTCCGTAGATGTTGTTCTTCGAAACCTGGTGCGTGGTCGACACGATGTCCAGCGCCCGTCCCTCGGGAAGCAGGTTCTCCAGGAAGCGCCGCACCGTACCCGTTGCGGGCGGTAGACCGAACATCAGGATATGGGGCGAGATCGAGTAACTCGTTTCAGCTGCTTTCCATCCAGGGTCGTAAACAAAGGAGAACCGCTCTTCGAGCGATTCGTATTCCAAGGTGCCGACGCGCGTGCTGCCGTCGAGCACCCCGAGCGTGTGCAGGCTCATCGACCTGTCTGGTCGGCCGCGTGCGTGCCGGGCAGTCTGGATTTATCCACGATCATGATCGCGAGACCCAGCCCATCCAGGACCTTGAGCAGACGAGCAGTACCTACGCCCGAGTGGCCGTTCTCGAGTCTGGAGAGCAGATCGACCGAGACCCCGCAGAGGGCGGCAGCATCGTCGATGCGCAAGCCACTGGCGCGGCGCTGTTCTCGGACGACACGGCCGAGATCCGACAGCGAATTGATCATAGTTTCGGAATAACGGAAACTCGCTTCCAATGGACCGCCCTCGAGAACAAATTACGGAATAATGGAAATAATGCCCGGCCTCGCCGTGACTGTCAATTCAGTTTCTGATATTCCGAAAGCGTGGGTGGCACGCTCGGGAGCAGCCTCGTAACTACCAACGTGGCCCATGCCTGATCCCAGAACAGGGGCGCCGACGTGCCCAGCCCGTTTCGCCGCCTGTGCTCAGCGAGTACGCTGTCATCGTCTGGAATCCGAGAGCCGACGGGAGAACCCCATCATCGCCGGCTCGTCCCTGGCAGGTGTCGCAAAGAGCCGTGACCACACGTCTCGACCCGCCGGCGCCGGAACGCCGACTGCCGGCGGGCCAGCCCTGTCAGTCTGCCTCTTTGCCCAATTGCGCCTTCGACTCGAAGTACGCAAGGAAGAGATTTCGGTGGTCGCCCTCCTGCCGGTCGATGCGGCCGTGCGCTTTCTTGAGCTTCTTCTTCACGATCTTCAGCACGGCGTCGGCCTGCATCGCCCGATTGTCACTCTCATATTCGATCGAGGCGAGCAGCACCCCAGCAAGTTCTCGGCGTCGTCGAGCAGCGCCATCGCCTGGCGCTGGCCTTCGGTGTGCGCGTCGGCGGCTTCCGAGAGCGCCGGTCGGGTTCGTAGTCTTCGTCCGTCAGCAAGTCGGGCATATAGTACTCGTCCTCTTCACGGACCTGCCAACCGGCGGCTGGATCTCCATCTTCAAACTCCGTTTCTCAGGTTCTCTTGAAATACTTGAATCGCTCCTTTGCTATGTCGATATTCTTGTGAGTGCTGCCGCTGTACAGCGCCATCCAGTCGTGCTGAGAGCTTTGCGGTGTCGGCGTTCGGCGTGCCCGGTGCAGAGGGGTCGACGGCTTGCGATTGAAGTCCTTGGGGCAGGCGTCTAGGGGCTAGGAAAGCAATCGAATCTCGCGGAATGCCTCACCAAGCTGAAGTGCCGCACTTCGCCGGTCGCCCATATCGACCAGCATGTCGAGATCCGCAGGAACTTCTGAGCGAGAGCCAGTCTCATCGGCGTATCGATGTGCGAAGTGCTGGACCAGCTCCGCGATGCGCGCCGGAATGAACGTTCCATGCCAACCTTTCGGTTGTCGGGTCCATCGCCGATAATCGCGAGCACTTGATCCCCGGAGGCTTCGGCCGGGTAGTTGCCCTTAGCTCGCTCACAGAGCGTCAAGAACGAGTCCATTACGGAAGCAGCCCATCCGCCGGCGCGAATGAAACGATCAACCAGGGGCAGGATAACGGGGCCACTCGGCTCTTCGAACTTGGGCCGAGTGCCGACGCCCTGGCGCTGCTTCTCACTTGCCTGCTCCCATAATTATCACGTAATATATTTGCTGAAGGGTTGATTTCTACTTAAAAGATGCTCCTGATGTCAATCGACCTGCGCCGTTCCCCCCGCCGCACCACCCGACAGATGACGGAATCCCGACATCCGGACGAGTCCCGGACCACGTCGAGCACCTGACGTGCGCTCGTCCAGCGACGGACGTTGCGTTGGCGTCCGATCTGACACGCGAAGGCGTCGGACACTTCGCCGCATCGGCCAGTTTGTGGAGCCGATGGCCCTGCATCGGTCGATGGTTTCACGCGGACTGTCGCGCGCACCAGAAGGACTGCTGCATGCCATGGGGCTGGCGACGACATCGCGCGGCAGCGCCGCCGAGCGATGAAGAAGACAGCAGCGATAGTGGGCCGCACCTGCTTCGGCGCGCTGCTGCTCGGCTTCTTGCTATGGCTCGTCGGGCCCATGGCTCTCGTCGAGCAGCTTCAGGGCGTCTCTGGCGGCTACCTGGCATTGGCATTCGCGGCACAAGGGGCCACCAAGGTTTTCTGGGCGATGCGCTGGCAGGAGATCTTGCGCGTCGGCGGCATCGAACAGAAGCTTCCAAACCTAGTGGGGCTCGTCCTCGTCGGTCAATTCTTCAACAACTTTCTTCCCAGCTCGATGGGCGGCGACATCGTCAGGGGCTACTGCTCGGCAGGGGGCAAAGGCACTGCGTCAGCGGCTTATGGCGCCGTCGTTGCGGAGCGACTGATCGGATTCGGTGCGCTCGCGGCCGTATGCTCCGTGGCGATCCTGAGCGTCGCGGGGAGCGGCCTTCTTTCCCCTGCCTTCATTGCAATGGCTCTCCTTGTTTGTGCAGGCATCATCGCGTGCTGTGGCGTGATGTTCTTCACGACCGGGTGGAGCGAACTTTCGCTGCGTCTCCTCCACAACCGGCCGAAACTGGTCTTTCTGATCACCGAGTTGAGCAAGGCAATGCAGTTCATGCGGCAACCCGGTTGCCGCGTGTGGCGCGTGGTAGTCCTGTCGGTGGTGATACAGATTGCAGCCATACTGTTCTTTCTCTTTACTGCCAGAGCCGTAGGCATCGCGATACCCGCCGTCTCATTCTTCGTCGTGGTCCCGCTCGCGGTCATCGCCTCCATGGTGCCGATATCCCTGAACGGGCTCGGGCTGAGAGAGGGGGCGTTTGTGGGTCTGCTGCAGATTTTCGGCGTTGTTGCTTCGGTCGCCGGAGCATTCGCAATCCTCGCAAGGCTCGTCGACCTTGTCGTCGCAGCTCTTGGAGGACTCATTTTCGCATTTCGCGATTCGTGGCGAACCGAACGCGCCGAGGTCGAGGCGGCAGAATAGACGAACCGCCGACTCCAGGTTCGTGCGCGTTCTCTGGAGCTTTAGCCCGCTCCCTCACCGATTCGCGGGTAAGATCGGACAGTCATTTGTTCGCACAACGGATTTTCCGAGGGAGCGGACACCGGGATGTATTTCCGACGCGTCCATGGATGGACTCGTTAGGGCGAAGCAGGATGCCCCAGCCGAGTGAGGAAATTCGTTGTGCGGACAAAGGACAAGCGAGAGCCCGCGCAATCGGTGAGGATGCTGGTTAGCCCCATCCCGGCTTTGTCGGAGACGGAGGAGCACATATGAAGTGTCTGGTTACTGGAGCGACAGGTTTCGCGGGCGGACATCTGGCGCGAAAGCTTGCCCGCCAGGGTCACACCGTCAGAGCTCTCGTAAGGCCAGGCAGCTCCTTTCAGCACCTCGTCGAAGCCGGCATCGAAATCTTCGAGGGCCAGATCACTCGTAGGCAAGACGTCATCGGCGCAGCGGCAGGCGTCGAGCAGATTTATCACGTCGCCGCGGTATACCGTACTGCTGGTCATCCCGACCACTATTACCGCAACGTCAATGTCGGCGGGACCGTCAATGTTCTTGAAGCCGCTCGTGCGGCTGATTGCGAACGCGTCGTGCACTGCTCGACCGTCGGCGTCCACGGACACGTCGAGCAACCGCCGGCAAGCGAGACTTATCGAATCAAGCCGGGAGACATTTATCAGAAGACGAAGCTCGAGGCCGAGGTGGAGGTGCAGGAGGCAATTAGCCGCGGTCAACCAGTCACGATCGTCAGACCTGCAGCGATATACGGCGAGGGTGATCTGCGGTTCCTGAAGCTGTTTAGAGCCATCCAGAAGCGTCGATTCGTCATGATCGGGCCCGGTACTGTTCGACTGCACATGGTTTATATAGAGGATCTGGTCAAAGGATTCATGCTGTGCGGATCCTCGCCGGCTGCTCTCGGCGAGACATTCATCATCGCCGGGCCGGAGGCACCAACGCTTAACCAGCTCTCGGCCGAGGTTGCGGACGCGGTGGGAGTGCCGCCATCGCGCATAAAGATTCCCATCACCCCCGTCTACGTAGCCGGCTGGCTCTGCGAAACTGTATGCACGCCGCTCGGAATCGATCCGCCGCTGCACCGGCGCCGAGTGTCGTTTTTCGATCATCATCGGGAATTCGACGTAGGCAAAGCGAAACGCCTGCTGCATTACGAACCTTCGGTTTCGATTGCGGAAGGGCTGCGCCGCACGGCACGGTGGTACAGTGACCAAGGCCTCCTCCCCCCGAACGGCGATTCGCGTCGATCATAGGGCAGAGGCCCGGACCTCGCCGTCAGATGGCCACAAACAGAATCTCCGCCAGCGAAATTTTCTTCCCGCGCCTCAGGTGTCGTATTCTTTCCTTCAGCGTTTCCAGCATTGGCACATCCTGAGGCGCTGAGTCCTTGGCGTCCTCGATGAGGTCCACCAACCCGACTTCGACCTTCTCGATCGGCGTGCCGGGCACGATAGCGAGCAGGTAGCGCGCGGGTGCTACTTCAATCATCTTCAGCCATGGGATGGAGCGAAGGCTCCGGTTGGGGGGAACGACCACCACACCCGTCCCCGGCGCCATCTCAATCACCTCCGCACAGAGCGGTTTTGTCGTTCCACCTCCCACCACGGCGTCCACAGCCTTGACGATGGCTTTCGCCCTGTCTTCGTCAATGCTTCGCAATTGATCCAATATCCGGTTCGGCAGCGTGACCGTCACAGCCCCGCTGGGCTCTCTGAACTTGGGCGGCCGCCCACCCGGATGACGGCGCCCCTTGATGCTTGTGTGTTCCATGGTTACAACTTAATATTGGAGCTCAAGGCTAGGTTTCTACATAAAAACTATGCAAACGTCAACTGCCGCAATCGACAACGATCCTACACGGCGTGCAGACGCTCACGAACGCATCGAACAGTGTGACGTGCACTCGTCCAGCGACGACTACGCGAGGCGGTTCGCCGGAGCGCTGGGGCAGTGGATGCTGGACGTGCAGGCAGGCGCAGCGCTGGAACTGATCGAGCCGTGGCGGGGCGGTAGCGTGCTGGACGTGGGCGGCGGCCATGCGCAACTCGCCGGACCGCTGTGCGAGGCTGGCTACGCGGTGACGATCCTGGGCAGCGACGACTCCTGCGGCCAGCGCCCCCGCAAGCTGCTTGCCGACTCGGGCGTGCAGTTCATAACCGGCGATATCGTCGACCCGCCCTTCGCCGCCGCGCAGTTCGACATCGTGTTGGCATTCCGCATGATGGCTCACGTGGGCGACTGGCGGGCCATGCTGAGGGGCCTGTGCCGCGTCGCCCGCCACGCAGTGGTGGTCGATTTTGCCACGCCCGTCAGCATCAATGCGCTCGCGCCATTGTTTTTCGCGGCCAAGAGGAAGGTCGAGGTTGACACGCGGCCGTTCCGTCTACAG
>Ga0268386_10001197_pt1 | contig 17677 bp, 18 predicted proteins | sample RVTome_15_FD_200260 | JGI IMG/M metagenome (GOLD analysis project Ga0268386, IMG submission 200260) | Soil microbial communities from uranium-contaminated site in the Upper Colorado River Basin, Wyoming, United States - RVT150D86... ...
GCGGGTCCAGCTCACGTCGGGACCGGCCCAGGTGATCAGGCTCCGGACGGCGGCCGGGAGAGCCGTACGGGCGATGCGGCGCGGCACGTACACCGTGGTCGTGCGCGACCGCTCCCGACTGCACAACGCCCACATCGTCGCGCCCGGATTCAACCGCCGGACTGCGGTGGGCTACGTCGGCACACAGCGCTGGCGCGTCCGGCTCGCGCGTGTGGGGACGCTCCGCTTCCTTTGCGACGTGCATCCGTCCACGATGCGCGGCACGGCGCGGATCGTTCGCTAGACGTCCCTAGACCGAGCGGCCGGCGATGCGCCAGACCGGCCCGAGCGTGGCCACGTCGTCCGTCGCCGAGAGCGCGTGCACGACGCGGAGCCTGCCCGTGATCCCGAGCGCGTCCATCCGCTCGAGGCAGCGCCTCGCCATGCCCTCCGCCGCGCCGTAGCCGATGAGGTCGCCCCGCGCGACGCGGAAGCGAAGGGCGGCCTTTCCGGGAATGCGTGCGGGATTGAGCGGCGCCCCGACGAGAGCCGCCTGAGCGAGGAAGTCGGTCGAGTCGAGCTCGTGCTCGACGAGGAGGTCGTTCCAGTCCGGCGGGAGCTTCGAGATCTCGTCGTCCCACTGCTCGACGAGCGGCCGTTCGCCGTTCACCGGGGCCGGCGCCGCCTCGGGCTCGGGCACCGCGACATGGGCGTCGACGAGGCGGAGCTCGCCCCACACGCGATTGCGGTCGAGCCGTCCCAGGAGGTTCTCGAGACGATCCACGTCGGCGCCCTCGCGAGAGACCTGGAAGCGAAGCTCCGTGCTGGAGCGACCAGGGCCGAGCGGCCCCAGCATCGCGGCGGCGCGGCTCATGGCCTGCGCATCCTCGGGCACGAAGGAGAGGGCCACGGCATCCCACGCGGGATCGAGCTGCGCCTCGACCTCCTTCCACCGCTCGAGCGCGGGCATGTCGCGGAGCATAGAGCCTCTAACGCAATGACCTGCATGTCGCGATGCGGCGCTGGACGCCGTGATGCGGCGTCCTCGGTCGTGCCAATACCTCGGTATGGGCGCTCCCTGCGTCCTCGCCTCACGACGTCCATCGCTCGCCTCGCGACGGCGGACATCACGTTAGAGGCTCTCGTCGCGTGAATCCGAGCGTCGCGGCGCGAGCAGCTCGTCGCCGGCGGGCTTCGCCTGGCGGAGCTCCCGGCTGCGCTCCACCTCTGCATTCACCTCGCCGCCGAAGAGGAGCGCGATCGCCGTCAGCCAGAGCCACGTGAGCGTGACGATCACCGCCGAGAGCGATCCCCAGGCCTTGTTGTACGAGCCGAAGAGGCTCGTGTACACGGCGAACCCGCTCGACGCGACGAGCCAGCCGAGGATCGCGACGATGGCCCCGGGCGTGACGAAGTGCCACCGCCGGTGCTCGACGTCGGGGCCGAAGTAGTGGAGGACCGCGAAGGCGGTGAGCAGGCCGAAGAAGAGGAGCGGCCACTGCGCGGTCCACCAAAGCCACGAGGAGAACTCCTCCGCGCCGACGAGGTCGCCGACGTAGCCCTCGACGACGGGACCGAAGACGAGCAGCAGCCCGATGAGGAGCGTCGCCGCTCCGATGGCGGCGACCATGACGAGGGCGATGAGCCGCTTGCGGAGGAAGCTCCGCCCGTCCTCGCGGTCGTAGGCGATGTTGAGCGCGGCCATGTACGTCGTCATCGCGCTCGTCGATGCCCAGAGGGCGAGCACGAGACCGACGACCGTGAGCACGAGCCCCGCCGCCGGCTGCTCCTCGAGCCGGCTGAGGCTCTCGCCCAGCAGGACCGTCGCCTCTTCCGGCATGAACGTGCCCAGGCGATCCATCAGGTCGCGGATCGTGTCGGGTGAGGCCGCGAGCGTGAAGAGCCCGACCGTGAGCAGCAGGACCGCGGGAATCGCAAAGAACGAGCTGTAGGCGACCGCCGACGCGACCATCGGCATGCGGTCCGCGATCATCTCCGAGGCGGCGCGCCGGAAGATTGCGACCCAGTCCCGCAGGGTGAAGTCGCGAAGCCTCGGATCCCGCAGCGTCGGCTCCGAGCGCTCCGGCTCCGGGAGCTGCGTCTCGTCCGGACGGCGCGTGGGCGCGCTCACGCTCAGCGCTCGCAGCTGCGCCGAGCCAGGTTGCGCGTGGTCGGGCCGATGCCGCCCGGGAGGACGAATCCGGTGGCGAAGGTCGCAGGCGCGACCACCACGCCCGCGAGCGCCGCGCCGGCGACGAGCAGCAGCGGGGTACGCGAGCGCATTCGCTTCACCAGGGCGACGTTACCCGTGTCGCCAGTCGGACAAACGGCAGGCCGCCGAGGATCGCCATAATGGCCGGTTCATGGCGACGGTCGAGGAGAGGGCCGGGTCGGGCGGCAGGCGCGTCTCGGAGGAGGATCTGCGCGGCTTCTTGCGCGAGATGCTGCTCATCCGCCGCTTCGAGGAGAAGGTCGAGGAGCGCTTCCGCGCGGGCGACCTGCCCGGCTTCCTGCACGTCGCCATTGGCCAGGAGGCCCTCGCCACCGGTGTCTGCTCGGCGCTCGAGCGCGACGACGTCATTGCGTCCACGCACCGCGCGCACGGGCACACGATCGCGAAGGGCACGCACGTGAACGCGATCATGGCCGAGCTCTACGGAAAGGTCGAGGGCTGCTCCCACGGCTACGGCGGCTCGATGCACCTGTACGACGTCGAGAAGGGCAACCTCGGTGCGAATGCGGTCGTCGCCGGGGGGATCCCCGGGATCGTGGGCGCCGCGCTCGCCTTCCAGCTCCGCGGCGAGAGGCGCGTCGGGGTCGCGTTCTTCGGAGACGGGGCCACGAACGCGGGCACGTTCCACGAGTCGCTCAACCTCGCGCAGCTCTGGAAGGTCCCCGCCATCTTCGTCCTCGAGAACAACGCGTGGGCCGAGTCGACGCCGATCACGCAGCACTCGCCCCTCCCCGCGGACGAGCTCGGAAAACGTGCGCTCTCGTACGGCATGAAGCTGATCGAGTCGGACGGGCAGGATGTCGAGGCGGTCCACCTCGCAACGCTTGCCGCGCGCGAGCACGCGCTCTCCGGCAAGGGCCCGGTGCTGCTGCACCTGCGCACGTACCGGCTCACGGGCCACTACGTCGGCGATCCGCAGATCTACCGCGACAAGGACGACCTGAAGCGCGAGCGCGCCGAGAAGGACCCGATCGAGCTCCTGCGCGCTCGGCTCGAGCTCTCGGACGAGGAGTTCGAGGCCCTCGACGCAGAGGTGACCGCCGAGGTGGAGGCGTCCGTGGAGTTCGCGCAGTCCGGCACCGACCCGAAGCCGGAAGACGCGCTGAAGTACGTGTATGCCTGAGACGACCTATCGCGAGGCCGTTCGCGACGCGCTTGCGCGCGCGCTCCGCGAGGACGAGAGCGTCTTCCTCATGGGAGAGGACATCGCCGAGATGGGCGGCTCGATGGCGGTCACGCAGGGCCTGCTCGACGAGTTCGGCCCCAAGCGCGTCCGGAACACGCCGATCTCGGAGATGGCGATCGTCGGCAGCGGGATCGGCGCCGCGATGCAGGGCATGCGTCCGATCGTCGAGATCATGTACGAGGACTTCCTCACGCTCTCGATGGAGCAGCTCGTGAACCAGGCGGCGAAGCACCGGACGATGTCCGGAGGGCAGCTGAAGGTCCCGCTCACGATCCGCACACAGGGCGGGGCCGGCTGGTCGCCGGGCGCGCAGCACGCCCAGCAGCTCGAGGCGTGGTTCGTCCACGTTCCCGGCCTGAAGGTCGTCTTCGCGTCGACCCCCGAGGACGTGCGTGGCCTCCTCTGGTCCTCGATCTACGACGACAACCCGGTCGTCTTCTTCGAGCACCGCACGCTCTACCCGGTGAAGGGCGAGGTGCCGGACGAGCTCGAGCCCATCCCGCTCGGGAAGGCGCGCATCCACCGCGAGGGCACGGACGTGACCGTCGTCGCGACCGGTCGCCTCGTCCACGACGCGCTTACGGCCGCCGAGCAGGCGGAGCAGGACGGGATCTCGGTCGAGGTCGTCGACCCGCGCACGCTGCTGCCGCTCGACGAGGAGACGATCGTCGAGTCGGTCAAGAAGACGACCCGCTGCGTCACCGCGCACGAAGCCGTGACGCGAGGCGGGTTCGGCTCCGAGCTCACGGCCGTCATCCAGCACGGCGCGTTCGACTACCTGGACGCGCCGATCGAGCGCGTCGGCTCCAAGTTCGCCCCGCTGCCGTTCGCCCCGGTCATGGAGCAGTACGTCGTCCCGCAGGTGGAGGACGTGCTCGACGCGATCAAGCGCACCGTCGCGCGCGCATAGAAGAGGAGGCGAGTTGGCGGTCGAGGTCAAGCTCCCGCGTCTCGGTCAGGGCATGGAGTCGGGCACGATCGTGCGCTGGCTCAAGTCCGAAGGCGAGACCGTGTCCAAGGGCGAGCCGCTCTTCGAGCTCGACACGGACAAGGTCACACAGGAGGTGGAGGCGGACGCCGAAGGAGTCCTCCTCAAGATCGTCGTCCCCGAGGGAGAGGCGGACGTGGGGACGATCGTGGCGGTCCTCGGCTCCGAGGGCGAGGACGTTTCCGAGCTCCTCGCATCCGCGCCGAGCGGCAACGGCGGTGGAGCATCCGCCGCGCAGGCCGAGGTGGCGCCCGCCGTCGCCCCGGCGGCCGCGACGGACGAGGCGGCGGAAAAGCTCGAGACGCCTGGTGACACGGTGTCACAAGGCGCGCCGGCGTCGGCCGAGGCTGCGCCTCCTGCGAGGGCCGCCGGCGAGCGCGTGAAGGCCTCGCCGCTGGCGCGGCGCATCGCCCGCGAGCGCGGGATCGACCTCGCGGCCCTCGCGGGCACCGGGCCGGACGGCCGGATCATCGCCGAGGACGTCGAGAAGGCCGCGGCGGCTCCCGCGCCGGCAGCTGCTCCTGCTGCTGCGCCTGCGGCTCCGGGCGAGGTCGAGACGGTCGAGCTCACCTCGATCCGGAAGACGATCGCGCGGCGGCTGACGGAGGCCTGGCAGGCGCCAGTCTTCCAGCTCACCGCGACCGCCGACGCAACCGCGCTGTCGGCGACGCGCGAGCGACTCGTCCAGCTCATGCAGGAGGGCGAGACGAAGCCGACCGTGAACGACGTGCTGACCCGGCTCGTCGGGTCCGCGCTCATGCGCCACCGGCCGGTCAACGCGCAGTTCGTGGACGGCAAGATCCTTCGCTATCCGACGGCGAACGTCGGCATCGCGGTGGCGACGTCAAACGGGCTCGTGGTCCCGGTTGTCCGCAGCGCGGAGCGAAAATCCGTGCAGGAGATCGCGGCCGTCCGCGCCGACCTCGTCGCTCGCGCGCGGGAAGGCAAGCTCCAGTTCGCCGATCTCGAGGACGGCACCTTCACGATCTCGAACCTGGGGATGTACGGCATCGAGCAATTCATCGCCGTCCTCAACCCGCCGCAGGTCGCAATCCTCGCGGTGGGCTCCATCGAGGAGCGCCCGCGCGCCGTCGACGGCGTACTCGAGATCGTGCCGACGCTCACGCTCACGCTGACCTGCGACCACCGCGCCATCGACGGCTCGGAGGGCGCCGAGTTTCTCCAGACGGTCAAGCGGTACGTCGAGACGCCCGCGCTCGCGCTCTGAGCCGGCGCGTCCGGCGCGTCCTAGACTCCGGGGTATGGTCATCCGCCGCGGCGGCCCGCAGGACGTGCGCTTCCTCCGCGACATGCTCCACCACGCGTACTACTGGCGTGAGCGCGAACCGGGCGAGGGGCCCGGGCCGGTCGCCCTCTACGTCAAGGGGTGGGGCCGACCGGGGGACACCGCCCTCATCGCCGTCGAGGACGGGTTCCCGGTGGGAGCCGCGTGGTACCGGCTCTTCGAGCGCGACCAGCCGGGTTACGGGTTCGTCGACGAGGAGACGCCGGAGCTCGCGATCGCGGTCGTTCCGAGCCGTCGCGGGCGCGGGATCGGCGACGCGCTGTTGAAGGAGCTTTACGCGCGGGCGGAGGAGGACGGGCACAAGGCGGTCAGCCTCGCCGCCGAGAGCGACAACGAGCCCCTCGTGTCCTACTACGAGAACAAGCACGGGTTCGCGCGGGTGCACGAGGACGGCGGCGACAGCGTCACCATGCGCCGCGAGCTCTGAATCCCCGTCACTAGGATGGCGCCCATGGAAGTCGACGTTGCCGTCCTCGGCGGCGGGCCTGCGGGCTACACCGCGGCCATCCGCGCGGCTCAGCTCGGGGCCAGGGCCGCCTGCATCGAGAAGGCAGAGGCGCTCGGCGGGACCTGCGTCCGCGTCGGCTGCATCCCGACGAAAGCCTGGGTGCAGACCGCCCACAACCTTCATGTGGCGCACGAGATCAACCCCAAGCTCGGCGTCGTCACGGCCGAGCCGCAGCTCGACTTCGCGCGGGCGAACGAATGGAAGACGGGGGTCGTCACGCAGATGACGGGCGGCGTCGCACAGCTCTTCAAGGCGAACGGCGTCGAGTGGGTGCGGGGCGCCGGCACCTTCCGCGACAAGAACACGCTCGCGGTCGAGGGGCAGGAGGACGTCACGTTCACGAGCGCGATCGTCGCGACCGGCTCGTTCCCGATCCGCCCGCCGATCCCCGGGCTCGACACGCCGCGCTGCGTCGACTCGACGGGGCTGCTCGCGCAGACCGAGGTGCCGAGGCGCCTCGTCGTCCTCGGCGGCGGCATCATCGGCTGCGAGTTCGCCTCGATCTTCGAGCGCTTCGGCAGCGAGGTGACGATCATCGAGATGCTCGAGTCGCTCATCCCGCAGGAGGATCTCGACGCGACCAAGGAGCTCGCGAAAGTATTTGCCAAGCGGGGGATCGCACTCCACTTGGGCAAGCAGTGCACGCAGGTCGACGACACGGGCTCGGGCCTCGTCGTCCACTTCGGCGAGGGCGAGACGGTCGAGTGCGACCTCATGCTCGTCTCGGTCGGGCGTGCGCCCCTCGTCGAGGGCATCGGGCTCGCGGCCACGGGCGTCGCGTACGACACGAAGGCCGGCGTCCAGACGGACTCGCGGCGCCGGACGACCGTGCCGCACATCTACGCAGCTGGCGACGTCGCGGGCTACTGGCAGCTCGCACACACCGGCTACCGCGAGGGCGAGATCGCCGCGGAGAACGCGATGGGGCACGACGTCGAGATCGGCGACCCGGCCGTGCCGCGGCCGATCTACACCGACCCCGAGATCGCCGGCGTCGGCCTCACCGAGCAGCAGGCGCGCGAGCAGCACGGCGACGACGTCGCGGTCGGGCGCTTCCCGTGGATCGCGAACGCGCGCGCCGTCATGTCCGGCGAGCCGGCAGGGTGGGTGAAGACGATCCACGAGACGACGTACGGCGAGCTCCTGGGCATCGTGATCGTCGGGCGCAGCGCCACCGACCTCATCGAGGCCGGCGTGGTCGCGCTCGACGCCGAGTCGACGATCGAGACGATCGCCGACGGGATGGCCGCGCATCCGACCCTGGGCGAAGGGATCAAGATCGCCGGTCAGGTCGCTCTCGAGCGCGCGATCGACCTACCGCCGCGCCGCAAGGTCTCCGCTTCGTCGTAGCAGGGCTTGGCTACCGGTATGGACGCTCCCTGCGTCCGTGCCTCGCGAGGACAGCGGCACGCCAATCCCTCCTAGCCCGCCGAGGGTTCGTTACCCTGCCGGCGTGACCGTGTTCAACAAGAGAAATGCGCTCCTGGGCTTCCTCACGCTCCAGGCGATGAAGCGCCGCGGCCGCTCGGGGAAGCTGCGGGGCAGGGGGCCGAAGATCGCGCTCCTCTCCCTCGTGGGGCTCGCGTCCCTCGCCGCCGTCGTCGGGATCTTCGCGATCCTGCACCGGCGCCGCGGCGAGAACGGCGTCGCCGGGCTCGGTGAGGAGGGCGAGAGCCAGATCGCGGGCGCCGACGTCACGCCGAGCTCGGACGCCGATCTCGACGACCTGACCGCCGAGTAGCGGCGGGCGTGATCCGGCCCGCACTCGCGGGGCTCGTGCCCTACGAGCCCGGGAAGCCCGTGGAGGAGGTCCAGCGCGAGCTCGGGCTGGAGCGGGTCGTCAAGCTGGCGTCGAACGAGGGGCCGTACGGTCCGTTCCCGGCCGCGCAGGAGGCGATCGAGCGTGCCGCGCTCGAGCTCAACCGATACCCGGACGGCGGCGCCTACCGGCTCCGCCACGCGCTCGCCGAGCGCCACGGCGTCCGCTTCGAGGAGGTCACCGTTTGCGCCGGCGCGGATGCCGTCATCGGCTTCACGACGCTCGCGACCCTCGACCCCGGAGACGAGATCGTCACCGGCTGGCCGTCCTTCCCGAGCTACGTGCTCGACCCGCTGAAGCTCGGAGCGGTGCCCGTGCAGGTGCCGCTGCGCGACGATCGCTTCGACCTCGACGCCATCCTTGCCGCGATCACGGACAGGACGAAGGCCGTGTTCATCGCGGCGCCGAACAACCCGACGGGAACCACGAACACGCGCGCGGAGCTCGACACCTACTTCGACCGCGTCCCGCCCGACGTGCTCACGGTCATCGACCAGGCGTACTACGAGTACATCGAGGAGCCGGATTACCCGGACGCGGTCGAGGAGTACTTCAAGGCCGGTCGCCGCGTGCTCTGCCTCCGCACGTTCTCGAAGATCTACGGGCTCGCAGGGCTCCGTGTCGGGTACGGGGTCGGCCCGGCCGAGCTCGTGTCCGCGATCGGGAAGGTGCGCCGCGCGTTCGACGTGACGTCGGTCGGACAGGAGGCGGCGCTCGCGAGCCTCCACGACGAGGCCGAGATCGAGCGGCGGCGCACCGCCAACCGCGAGGCGCGCCGTCTCCTCGAAGAGACGCTCCGCGAACACGGCCTCGACCCGGTCGGACCGGCCGTGGCCAACTTCGTCTTCGTCCGCGTCGGCGACGCCGACACGCTGAACGACGCGCTGCTCCGCCGCGGCGTCATCGTCCGGCCGATGGGAGCCTTCGGCGCCCCGGACGCGCTCCGCATCACGGCCGGGACGCCCGACGAGATCGCGTTCCTCGCCGAGGCGCTCCGGGCGGTCGCTCCGGTCTCCCGCCAGGAAGCGTGAGCCAGCAGGAACCTCCGGTATCCTCGTCCGGCGGGCGCCTCGGAGGCGCTCGTCGCCGTAGATGCGAACCACGCTGAAGAGAGGACTCGGGCGGGCCGCGCAGGCCGGCGGAGAGGGGAGGACCATCCTCCCTCCAGGCGTCTCGTCGCCCGTCAACGTCTACCGCCAACCGGAGCCCCGGCGGCGCCGCTTCGGGCTGCTCGGGCCGATCCTCGCCTGGGTCGGCGCGGCCGCGCTCGTGCTCGCGACGGGAGCGGCAGGCGGCACGTATCTCTACTTCCACGAGAAGGTCGCGGACATCAGCGACACGTCGGCAGGCGTCACGCGTGCCCAGAAGAGCCTCGACGTTCCGTTGCCGGGGCAGCCGGCGACGGCGCTCGTGATCGGCTACGACTTCCGCGCCACGGACGGCGAGGGCAGCCCGTCTCGCTCCGACACCCTCATGCTCATGCGGGCCGATCCGGCGACCGACTCGATCTCGCTGCTCTCGTTCCCGCGCGACATGCTCGTCGAGATCCGCTGCCCGGGACGCGCTCCCTACACGGGCAAGATCAACCAGGCGTACGCCGACTGCGAGGAGCAGGGCGCGCTCCAGACCGTGAAGGCGCTCACCGGGCTCCAGGTGAACTACCTCATCACCGTCAACTTCCGTGGCTTCCAGCGGCTCGTCGACCGCCTCGGCGGGGCGTGGATCGACGTCGACCGCCGCTACTTCAACGACCGCGGAGGGCCGAACGGGTACGCGACCATCGACCTTCAGCCGGGCTACCAGCAGCTGAGCGGGCGGCAGGCGCTGTCGTACGTGCGCTTCCGGCACACGGACTCCGACCTGTACCGCGTCGCCCGGCAGCAACAGTTCGTCCGGTCGTTCAAGAGTCAGGTGCAGGAGGACTTCGGCCTGAGCACGCTGCTCAAGGTCGTGAACACGATCACGGACAACGTCGAGGTCGCCCAGGGCGGCGGCCGGCCGGTCGACCTGGGCACGATCACGTCATACGCGCGTTTCGCGCTCGAGCTCCCGCGCGGACGGGTGTTCCAGACGCGGATCGAAGGGCTCGAGGGCTTTGCCGAGCTCACCACCGACTCGTCCAACGTCCTGCGCGCCGTCCAGACCTTCACCCATCCCGACGTGGAGTCCTCGGAGAAGGCGACCGCCGTCGCGCTCGGCGAGAAGCTGAAGCGGAAGACCCTCGCGCCGCGCGACACGATGATCACCGTGCTGAACGGGAACGCGGTCGAGGGCTCCGCGTCGACCGCCGGCTTCCTGCTGAGCGAGCGGAGCTACCAGATCCGCACGCCGCCGAACGGCCTCCCCGCGAACGCGCCCAGCTTCGACTACTTCCGCACGCAGGTGTATTTCGATCCCTCGCGGGCTGGGGTGAGGGGGGCGGCGCAGACGGTCGCGAACCTCTTCGGCTCCGCAGAGGTCAATCGCGTCCCGCGCGACATCCGCGCGCTGTCGAACGGCGCGCACCTCACCGTCGTCGTCGGCCAGACCTTCCACGGCCGCCTCGCGTCGGCGCCGATCGACCAGACCCCGCGCCGGGAGCGCCCGAACGTCGTGTTCGCACCGAGCGCCGCCCGCGACCTCGTTCGCGATCGCCGTGCGAAGGTTCCGTTCCCGCTGATGCTCCCGACCGTCATCGAGCGGAGCTCCTGGATCGACGGCGAGCGCCCGGTTCGCGTGCTCTGGATGGACGACGACGAGAAGCACAAGGCGCTGCGCCTCGTCTACCGGATGGGCTCGAACGAGTACTGGGGCGTGCAGATGACCGACTGGGAGGATGCGCCCGTCCTCGCCGACCGCAGCCATACGCGCCGCATCAAGGGACGGATCTACGACCTCTACTACGACGGGCCCAAGCTGCACATGGTCGTGCTGCGGACGAAGCACGCGCGCTACTGGGTGGTCAACACGCTTCTCGATCGGCTCTCGAACGAGACCATGCTCGCGATCGCGAAGGGTCTGAAGCCCGTCGCACGGGCACAGCGCTAGGTTAGTCCGGTGCGTGTCGCAGTCTTCGGCGCCGGCTACGTCGGCCTCGTCACCGGAGCCTGCCTGGCCGACCTCGGGCACGACATCGTCATCCGCGACATCGTCTCGGAGAAGATCGACACCCTGCGCCGCGGCGAGGTGCCGATCCACGAGGAGGGGCTGGCCGAGCTCCTCGCGCGAAACTGCGAGCGGCTCACGTACACGATGGAGGTCGACGAGGCGCTGGACGGGGCGGAGGTCGTCTACGTGGCGGTCGGCACGCCGCCCACGGTTTCCGGCGACGCCGACCTGACGGCGGTCTGGACCGTGGTGGACGAGCTCCCGCCCGTGGACCGCCGCGTCGTCCTGGCGATGAAGAGCACCGTGCCCGTTGGCACAGGCCGGACCGTCCGGCACCGGCTCGACGAGCGCGGGCTGGAGAATGTGGGGTACGTCTCGAACCCGGAGTTCACCGCGGAGGGCACGGCCGTCCACGACTTCATCCATCCGGACAGAATCGTCATCGGCGCCTTCGAGGATGTGGACGCGGACGTCATCGAGGGGCTGCACGCCGGCATCGACGCGCCTGTCGTCCGCTGCGATGTGGCATCGGCGGAGATGATCAAGCTCGCCGCGAATGCCGCCCTGATGATGCGCGTCTCGTTCATCAACGAGATCGCGAACGTGTGCGAGGCGACCGGGGCGGACGTGACCATGGTTGCCGAGGGCGTCGGCCTCGACCACCGAATCGGTCGGCACTTCCTGCGGGCGGGTATCGGCTTCGGCGGTTCCTGCTTCCCGAAGGACTCGCTGGCTCTCAAGCAGCTCGCCGCCAACTCGGGCTATCACTTCCAGCTGCTCGCCGCCGTGATCGAGGTCAACGAGCTCCAGAAGCGCCGTGTGATCGGGAAGCTCGAGCGGCGGCTCGGCGAGCTGCGCGGGAAGAAGATCGCGCTCCTCGGGCTGGCCTTCAAGCCGGGCACGGACGACATGCGGGAGGCGCCGAGCCTCGTCCTCGCCGCGCGCCTGCGAGCGGAAGGGGCGGAGCTGAGCGCCTGGGACCCGGTCGCGGACGGCAAGGCACATCTTGACGGCGTCCAGCTCGCGCGCTCTCCGTTGGAGGCGCTCGACGGCGCGGACGCCGCAGTCCTGGTGACCGAGTGGCCCGAGCTGCGCGAGGTCGACTGGACGGAGGCCGGGAAGCGGATGCGGAACCCGCTGCTGATCGACGGCCGGAACATGCTCGATCCACATGCGATGCGCGAGCACGGCTTCGAGTACGAGGGCGTGGGGAGGGCCGTCGACTGAGCAACGCTCGCCTCCGGCTCGCGTTCGTGAGGGAAACCATGTTTCCCTCACGTGCCCCCTTCTTCCTGAGAACCTGGGGAACCTCCGGGTTCCCCACACCCCTCCACGCTCACCGGCCGCAGAGCGGCCGGTGAGCCTGCCCGCGGTCATTCTCGTCGGCGGCCAGGGGACGCGGCTCCGTCCGCTGACCGACCGCACGCGGAAGGACATGCTCCCGCTCGTCGACCGGCCGCTGCTCTCCTACACCTTCGAGCACCTCGCGCGCTACGGAATCGAGCGCGCGATCGTCTCCTGCGGCTACCTCCCGCACCAGATCGGCTCGGCCTTCGGCGGTACCTACGGGGAGATGGCGCTCGAGTACGCGGTCGAGACGCAGCCTCTGGGGACCGGCGGCGCGATCGGCTTCGCGGCCCGCGAACTCGACGGCAGCTTCTTCGCGCTCAACGGCGACTCGCTGCGGGAGGCGAACCTGACGGAGCTCGTCGAGTTCCACCGGTCGACCGGAGCCAAAGCGACGATCCTCCTCACGCCCGTCGCCGACCCGAGCCGGTACGGGCTCGTGCGCGTCGCCACCGACGGTCGCGTCGAGAGCTTCCTCGAGAAGCCGCGGCCCGAGGAGATCGACACCGACCTCATCAACGCCGGTTTCTACGTCCTCGAGCCGGACGTCCTCGAGCTCGTGCCCGCCGGGCGCGCCGTCTCGATCGAGCGTGAGGTCTTCCCGCGCCTTGCGGAGCAGGGGACGGTGTTCGGAATCGCGCTTCCCGGCTACTGGCTCGACGTCGGGACGCCCGAGTCCTACCTCCAGGCGCACCGCGACGTCCTCGAGCGCACGTTCCCGACCGACGTCGGCGATTCGCTCGGGAGCGACTTCACGTTCGTCCATCCGAGCGCCGACGTGCGCGAGGGCGCGCGCCTCGTTCCTCCCGTCTACGTCGGGCCGGGCGCCGTCGTGGAGGCCGGGGCGCGTGTGGGCAGCCTGGCCGTCCTCGGCGAGGGATCTCGGCTCGGCGAGGGCGCCATCGTCGAGAACGCCGTGGTCGGAGCGCGCACGATCGTCGGCGGCGGGTCACTCGTCGTCGGGTCCATCGTGGGCGACGAGGTGGAGATCGGGAACGGCTGCGAGGTGCGGAACCTGAGCGTCATCGGACCCGGCGTGGCGCTGGGGGCGGGGAACGAGCTCGACCACGGCCTCCGCGTCGCCGCCGACCAGAGGATCCCGCCGAGCGCGATCCGCTTCTCGTGAGCGGCGTTGAGCGCTTCCGGGTCTCTCCGCGCCGCGTCGAGAAGCCCTGGGGCTGGGAGCTGATCTGGGCGGAGGGGGATGCGTACCTCGGCAAGCTCCTCTTCGTGCGGGCCGGCGAGGCGCTGAGCCTCCAGTACCACGAGCTGAAGGACGAGGCCTGGCTCGTGCGGGATGGGCTCGCCAGGGTCGAGCTCGCCGGGCAGGGCGACGAGCTCGAGACGATCGAGATCCGAGAAGGTGACGCGCTCCACTACCCGCCCGGGACGCTCCATCGCGTCACCGCGGTCGAGGACACCCTCATCGTCGAGGTCTCGACCCCGCACCCGGACGACGTCGTGCGCGTCGAGGACCGCTACGGCCGCGAAGGCACGTCGACACCCTGAGGCCCTTGCAACAGTCTGTTACTAGGGGGCCTCGGGCTACGGCCGCGAAGGCCTGTCAGGGTGCCGAGCGGCTTGTAACAGACTGTTGCTAGCCGCTCGACTCGCGGTGGAGGGCGACCGCGGAAACGACGAGCGCGACACCACCGGCCTCGAGCAGCGTCGGCACCTGGCCGAGCACGACGACGCCGACGACGGTCGCCGTCGCGGGCAGGATCGAGACCATCAGCGAGTACGTGGCGCGCGTCAGCCGCGCCATCGCCAGCTGGTCGAGCACGTACGGCACGACCGACGACGCGACTCCGACCCCGATCCCGGCGGCGAGCGCTACCGGGTCGACGAGCGCGGGCACGGCGCCCCAGCCGGCGAGCGGCGTGACGAAGACGAGCGCGACGAGCATCGAGGCCGCAAGGCCGTCGAGCCGCGAGATCGCTGGGATCCGCGAGAGCCGGTGCGCGAGGACGATGTACGCGGCGAAGAGCGCGGCGTTCGCGAAGGCGAACGCGACTCCGAGCGGCTCGCCGGCCAGCTCGACGTCTGTCAGGACGTAGACGCCCGCGACGGCGAGCGCGAGCGCGCCGACGTTCCGCGGCGTCCGCGCACCGAGCGCCGCAAGCGCGATCACGGGCAGGAACTCGATCGCGGCCACCGTGCCGAGCGGGAGCCGGTCGATCGCGACGTAGAAGCACGCGTTCATGAGCGCGAAGACGGCGCCGAGCGCGACGAGGAGCCGCCGGCCGGCGCGGTCGAGACCGGCGAGGCGACGCCACGGCCTCCGCCAGAGCGCGAACAGAGCCGCGGCGCTCGCGATCCGAAGCCAGGCGACGCCGAACGGGTCGACGCGTGCGAACAGCAGCACCGCGAAGGCCGGTCCGAGGTAGTGGAAGATCGCGCTGCCGACGAAGTACGCCTCGGGCGGTGCTCGCTCGGCGAGGCGGAGCGGGCCGGATGGACGGACTGCGGTCGCGTCGGACGCCATTCGGACATGCTCGCGGTCGGCGTGCCATCATGGAATGGACGATCGACGGACTTGGAGGCGAATATGGCCCGAAGAGCAAGGACTCGCGACGCAGATGCCTACGAAGCGAATCTCCTCGACGACATCAACCTTCGTCTCCTCGGTGAACTCGGGTCGGACGGCCGCGTGGGGATGGCCGAGCTCGGCCGGCGGATCGGGATGTCCGCACCAGCAGTCACCGAGCGCGTACAGCGCCTCGAGCGCGCGGGCGTGATCACCGGCTACCGCGCGGAGCTAAACCCGGCCGCGCTCGGCTTTCCCGTCTCGGCGGTCGTCCGCATCAGGCCGGCGCCCGGCCAGCTGCAGCGCGTCCGCGAGATCGCGGCGGAGACCCCGGAGGTGGGGGAGTGCTACCGCATCACCGGCGAGGACTGCTACCTCGTGCGGCTGCATCTGCGCTCGATCCACGAGCTCGAGGAGGTGCTGGACCGCTTCACGCCGCACGGGCAGACGACCACGTCGATCGTCCACTCGACGCCCGTCCCGCGACGCGGGCCTCCGCTCCCGCGCGCGAAGTCCTAACCTTCACAGAAGTCTGGTAAGGTTCGCCCGCCGTGGCGCAGACGTTCACGATCGGCGACGCGAGCCGGCGCTCAGGCTGGTCGCCGCGCATGCTCCGTTACCTGGAAGACGCGGGGCTCGTCGTCCCCGATCGCGCCGACTCGGGCTACCGCCGGTACGGCATCCGCGAGCTGAACCAGCTCCGGTCGCTCGCCGATCTCCGCGAGCGGTTCGGCGTCGAGCTCACCGAGCTCGCCTTCGCGGTTAGGCTTCGCCGCGACTCCGAGCTTCGCGCAGCGGTCGAGACGTGGCTCGCAGGCACGCCCGCCTCTGCGCACGACACGCCGGCCTGGGTCGAGTGGGAGCAGCGAAAGCACGAGCGGCTGCTCTCCGCTCGTGAGGCCGCCTGAGGACTCCAACCAAAGCCTGAGGAAGAGAGGATCGATGGCAACGACGAGGCGACACGACGTAAAGGACCTGGCTCTCGCCCCCGAAGGCGTGCGCCGGATCGAGTGGGCCGACCGGCAGATGCCCGTTCTCGCCGCGATCCGGGAGCGCTTCGAGCGCGAGCAGCCGCTCGCCGGGCTCCGCGTCTCCGCATGCCTGCACGTGACGACCGAGACCGCGAACCTCGCCCGCACCCTGAAGGCCGGAGGCGCCGACGTCGTCCTCTGCGCCTCGAACCCGCTCTCGACCCAGGACGACGTCGCGGCCGCGCTCGTGGAGGAGTACGACATCGCGGTCTTCGCCATCAAGGGCGAGGACAACGACACGTACTACCGGCACATCGAGGCCGCCGTCGACCACCGCCCGCACCTGACGATGGACGACGGCGCGGACGTCATCGGCGTCCTCCACTCGGCGCGGCGCGAGCAGCTCGGCGACGTCATCGCCGGCACCGAGGAGACGACCACCGGCGTCATCCGCCTGAAGGCGCTCGAGCGCGAGGGCAAGCTCGGCTTCCCCGTCATCGCGGTCAACGAGGCGCAGACAAAGCACATGTTCGACAACCGCTACGGGACGGGCCAGTCGACGATCGACGGCATCATCCGCGCGACGAACGTCCTGCTCGCGGGCGGGCGCTTCGTCGTCGCCGGGTACGGCTGGGTCGGGCGCGGGGTCGCGCAGCGGGCCCGAGGGATGGGCGCGCACGTCATCGTCACCGAGGTCGATCCCGTGCGGGCACTCGAGGCGGCGATGGACGGGTTCGAGGTCATGCCGATGGAGCGAGCCGCAGAGCTGGGCGACATCTTCTGCACCGCGACCGGCGACAAGAACGTCATCGGGCGGGCGCACTTCGAGCGCATGAAGGACGGCGCGATCCTGGCCAACACCGGCCATTTCAACGTCGAGATCGAGATCCCGGCGCTCAAGGACCTCGCGACCGAGACGCGCGAGGCGCGGGCGCTCGTGGACGAGTACACGCTGGGCGACGGACGGCGCATCTACCTCATCGGCGACGGCCGGCTCGTTAACCTCGCGGCCGCAGAAGGGCACCCCGCGATCGTCATGGACATGTCCTTCGCGAACCAGGCGCTCTCCGCCGAGTGGGTCGTCGCGAACGGCGCGAGCCTCGAGCGGCGGGTGTACGACGTGCCGACGGAGATCGACGGCGAGATCGCCCGTCTGAAGCTCGAGACGATGGGCATCGAGATCGACCAGCTGACGGAGGAGCAGGCGAAGTACCTGGCGTCGTGGGACGAAGGGACCTGAGCCCCGACCGGATCGTCCGTCTCGAAGGCGGCGCGGTCGTCCTCCTCGACCAGCGCCGCATCCCCGACGAGGAGGTCGAGCTGCGTTGCGAGACCGCGGCCGAGGTCGCCGAGGCGATCCGAGCGCTGGCGATCCGGGGCGCGCCCGCGATCGGGGTTGCCGCGGCGTACGGGTACGCGCTCGCCGCCGCTCGTGGAGAGGACCTCGATGCAGCCTACGACACCCTGGTTTCGGCCCGGCCGACGGCGGTGAACCTCGTCTGGGCGCTCGAGGAGATGCGCGACGATCCGTCCCCGGAGCGGGCGCGCTCGCTCCACGAGGCGGAGGTCGAGCGGTGTCGGCGCATGGGCGAGCACGCACTCGAGCTCCTCGCGCGCGGCTCGCGCGTCCTCACGCACTGCAACACCGGCGGGCTCGCCACCGGGGGGTACGGGACCGCGCTCGGAGCCGTCCGCGCCGGCTGGGAGCGCGGGCTCGTCAGCCACG
>Ga0268386_10001198_pt1 | contig 17673 bp, 13 predicted proteins | sample RVTome_15_FD_200260 | JGI IMG/M metagenome (GOLD analysis project Ga0268386, IMG submission 200260) | Soil microbial communities from uranium-contaminated site in the Upper Colorado River Basin, Wyoming, United States - RVT150D86... ...
GACCGAAGGCGGACAGGTGCTGGTCTTCCTGAACCGGCGCGGATTCGCGCCCACCCTTATCTGCCAGCACTGCGCAACGATCGCCGAGTGCAGTCGTTGCGACGCGCGCATGACGGTACACGCCCGCACCGGCAGGCTGATGTGCCACCATTGCGGCGAAATACGGCCGCTCGATACCGCATGCCGCAACTGCGGCGGTACGGTAAAGCCGCTTGGCCATGGAACGGAACGACTGGAAGACGCGCTCTGCCTCGAGTTTCCCGACGAACTCGTTACCCGTATCGACAGCGACAGTACCCGGCAGAAGGGGATGCTCCACAAGGCGCTGGAAATGGCCACGACCGGCGAAACCGGCATTCTGATCGGCACCCAGATCCTTTCGAAGGGCCACCACTTTCCGAAGCTCACGCTGGTTGTCGTGATCGACGCCGACCAGGGCCTGTTCAGCACCGATTTTCGCGGCACGGAGCGGCTGGCCCAGAGTCTGATGCAGGTTGCCGGACGAGCAGGCCGCGAGAAACGCCAGGGGCACGTCATGATTCAGACTGCCTTCGCCTCGCATCCGTTCTGGCACGAGCTGCTGCAGGGCGGATACGAACGGGTAGCGGCGAGCGCCCTGGCGGAACGCGAGAAGGCTGCGTGGCCGCCCTTTTCGCGACTTGCACTTCTTCGCGCCGCCGCGACCCGCAGGCAGGACACGCATGACTTCCTCGAAGCATCGAGGGCGAAAGCCACTGCAATCAATGCCGACGGCGTGCGTATCCTGGGCCCGGTCAGCGCGCCGATGGAGCGTCTGGCCGGCCGGTACCGGGCGCAGCTGCTGTTCCAGAGCCGCAACCGCCAGCCCCTGCACCGCCTGTTACAGGCACTGCGCGATGACCTCGAGACCAGCGCCTCCGCGAGACGGGTTCGCTGGTCCATCGACGTCGATCCGATCGAGCTGTTCTGAGCAGCAGTTCCGGCAGTGCGGGATAGCCCTTTGACCACATGCTGCTAGAATTGCCGGCCCTTGAGCCTTCATACACACCGAAAGAGATTCGTCGTTGAAAAGCAGTATTGCAGAACTGGTCGACCAGGCCATTGCAGGCCTCAAAGAACTGGAAGACGCGCCGGAGGTGATGTCGACCCGCACCACGGTCGAACGGACGCGCGATCCGCGCCACGGGGATTTCTCGACGAACATCGCAATGCGCCTGGCGAAAACGGCGGGCAGCACACCGCGCGATCTGGCAGGGAGAATCATTGCCCTCTTTCCGGAAAGCGAACTGGTCGCAAAGGTCGAGATCGCCGGCCCCGGGTTCATCAATATCCATTTGAGCGACACGGCTCTGCAGCGGGAAGTGGCGGAAGTCCTCAAGGCTGGCGAGATGTATGGCCGCCAGGAGATGCGCAAGCAACCGCGGATTCTGCTGGAGTTCGTTTCGGCAAATCCGACGGGGCCACTGCACGTCGGGCACGGCAGGCTCGCCGCCTACGGGGCGACGCTCGGCAACCTCCTGCAGGCAGCGGGCTATCCCGTCGAACGCGAGTATTACGTGAACGACGAAGGCCGCCAGATGGACATCCTGGGCGCCAGCGTGTGGCTGCGCATGCTCGAGCAGCGCGGCGAGACCGTCGTATTCCCGAAAGCCGGTTACCGGGGTGAATACATTCGGGATCTCGCACGCGCTCTGGACGGTTCCGGATTACCCGACGTGTCCGCCGCGGACTTGCAGAAGCGCCTGCCGCCGGACGAGCCTGAAGGCGACAAGGAAGACTACATAAGCGCGGTCATTGCGGCGGCAGCAGACATTCTCGGCGCTGAACGATTTACCGCGATCAGGCGGCAGGCGCTGGAATCGATTCTGCATGACATCAGGGACGATTTGCGGGACTTCGGTGTCGAGTTCGATCGCTGGTTCTCCGAGGGAAGTCTTTCCGAGGAACAGCGTATTGAAGAGGCGCTGGCAGTACTGAAGAAGCGCCAGATGCTGTACGAGAAAGACGGCGCGACCTGGTTTCGCGCGACGGACTACGGCGACGAAAAGGACAGGGTGGTCGTGCGGGAGAACGGCAGGACCACCTATTTCGCATCGGATATTGCGTATCATTACGACAAGCGCCGGCGCGGCTTCGATCATCTTCTGGATATTCTGGGCGCGGATCACCATGGCTACGTTGCGCGCGTGCGGGCGGGCCTCGAAGCAATGGGCTTTGCCGGCGACAGCCTCGAAGTGGAACTCGTGCAGTTTGTGACACTTTATCGGGCAGGCGAAAAACTCGCGATGTCGACCCGTTCCGGCGAGTTTGTCACGCTGCGTCAGTTGCGCGAGGAAGTGGGCAATGACGCCGCGCGTTTTTTCTATGTCATGCGCTCGCACGACCAGCACCTGGACTTCGATCTCGAACTCGCCAAGAGCCGCTCGAACGACAATCCCGTTTACTACATTCAGTACGCCCACGCACGAGTAGCCAGCGTATTCCGGCAGCTTAACGAGAAAGGTCTCGAGTGGGACGAGGCGTCGGGACTTGCAAATCTTGCCCTGCTCGAGGAGAAGCACGAAAAAGCCCTGATGAGCACGGTAAGCCGCTATCCCGAGATCATCGAGCTGGCAGCTGCGAACAGGGCGCCGCATCATCTGGTGCATTATCTGCGGGATCTTGCGAATGATTTTCACACCTATTACAACGCGCATACGTTTATCGTGGACGATGACGATCTGCGTAATGCCAGGCTGGCGCTGATTGCCGCAACCAGACAGGTGACAACGAGCGGCCTTGGCTTGCTGGGCGTATCCGCGCCCGAGTCGATGTAGCGGGACGATGGCGAAGAGAAGGCACAGGGAGCGCGCGAGCGCCAGCGACTATCCCGGCTGGGCGTGGATGCTGTTCGGGCTCCTCATCGGCCTGTCCGTGGCATTCGCGATCTACATCAATGGCCGCGACTCGAGGGTGCCGCTGCAGCCGGTGGCGCGTGAAGCCGCCAGCATGGAAGAGGCCACGGGGCAGGTGGTGCCGGATCCGGTGGAGGTCCCGCCTGCAGCAACGGATGAACCGGTAAAACCGCGTTTTGATTTCTACAGCATGCTGCCGAATTTCGAGGTCATCATCCCGGAGCAGGAACCGGACGTGAGCACCGATACCGCGGCGAAAGCTGTCGTCGTGCCCGGAGTCTATGTACTGCAGGCAGGGTCGTTCACGCAGCACGCCGACGCAGATCGCCGCCGGGCGCAGCTCGCGCTGCAGGGCATAGAGTCCACCATTCAGCGTGTCACCATCGACGACAAGACCTACCATCGAGTGCGGATAGGTCCGATAGAAGACCTCGAGGAACTGAATGTGGTCAGGAGCCGGTTGCGTGAGGCCGACATAGACGTACTGCGAATCCGCCTGGGCGACTGATGTTCTGGGCAGCACCGGCACGCCGCTGATGTCGAGACAGGGCGGTCGCAAATGACGAAGCGACGCAGCGAATGCAGCGTTGCGTGTGGCAGCGCGCTTTGCCTCACTCTCCTTCTCGTCCTTGCCGGCTGCGCCGCGGGATTCGATCCGCAGCAGGCCCCGCAGCGACCGGCGCCTCCGCCCGCGCCCGGTGCCACGCCGCCCGTTTCGCGTGAAATAACCATCGCCGCCGTTGGCGACATCATGCTGGGCACCGATTATCCTCTGGACCACCTTCCCGATGACGACGGTGTCAGCTTCCTGTCCGGCGTCGCCGCCGTGCTTTCCGCTCCCGATCTTACGTTCGGCAACCTCGAAGGCGTGCTCCTCGATGGGGGCGAGCCCCGCAAGGTTTGCACGAACCCCGCCGCGTGCTTTCTTTTTCGTTCGCCGTCGCGCTACGTCGAGCATTTGGTCAACGCGGGCTTCGACGTCCTGAGCCTTGCGAATAATCACGCTCGCGATTTTGGCGAAGCCGGTAGGACAGCGACCATGCGCACGCTCGACACCGCAGGCATCGCGCATTCCGGCCGGGAGGGCGATTTCGCCAGCCTCGTGGTGAGCGATGTCAAAGTTGCGGTGCTGGCGTTCTCGGTCACGCAGAAATCAAACCTGATGCACGATTACGAGGTAGCTGCGGAGACCGTCCTCGAACACGCCGCGACTCATGATGTCGTCATCGTTTCATTTCACGGCGGCGCCGAGGGCAATGACGTTACGCGACTGCCGTTTGCCGAAGAGGAGTACTTCGGTGAACCACGCGGCGACGTCGTTTACTTCGCAAGAAAAATGGTGGACGCCGGCGCCGACCTGGTGCTCGGTCATGGACCGCACGTGGTCCGGGCCATGGAGCATTATCACGATCGTCTCATTGCCTACAGCCTGGGCAACTTTGCCACCTACTACGGCATCAGCGTCGACGGACTGAACGGCATTGCGCCGATCCTGCAGGTTACGCTTGATGGCGGAGGCCGTTTCATCGAAGGCCAGATCTACTCGACCGTGCAACTGCGGCCCGGCGGCCCGGTCCGCGACGAGAGCCGCCAGGCGCTGCGCCTGATCCGCGACCTGAGCCACCAGGATTTCGGTACGCCGGGCATCCGGTTTCTGAATAACGGGCGCATCCTGCCGGAGGCGAGGCCGACGTTCCGGGAGCACGTATGGGAATTTTCCGTTCGCGATTGAGCATGATCGCCCCTACAGCGCCCGATCCGGCCGGATAAGAAGACTGTAGGAACCCGCCCGACCGCCATGGATGGCGGGAGTGCAGATTACGCAGGAGCAGTTATCTGCCCGCGGGCGATCCTCGCTAATCGTCCGCGGTACTCACCGCCCGAAAGTCCACTCCCAGCGAGCGCAGCTTCCGGTAAAGATGGGTACGTTCCATGCCGACCCGCTTCGCGAGTTTGCCGACCTTGCCGTCGCAGAGCACCAGTTGCTGCTGCAGGTAGGCCCGTTCGAACTGCTCCCGCGCTTCGCGCAGCGGTAAAGACAGAAGGTCCTGTTTCACCAGCGGCTCGTCGGTCTGTGAGCTTGCACTGAGTTCCCGTTCGATCTCGTCCAGCGCTATTTCTTCGCCTGCGCCGATCAGCAGCAGCCTTCGGACCAGGTTCTTCAGTTCGCGGACATTGTCCGACCACGGGTAATTCCGGAGACGGTTCTGTGCCGCGACGCTGAAGCGCCTGAATGTCAGTCCTTCCGAGTCAACCAGCTTGTCGACGTAGTAATTGAGAAGTTCCGGCACGTCCTCCGCATACTCGCGAAGCGGCGGCACACGTACGCTCAGTACGTTCAGGCCGGCGACGAGTTCCCGCCGAAGCTGGCCCCGTTCGATTGCGTTTTCGTAGTCGTCGCGGACCGTCGCGAGAATCCGTGTGCGAAGTTCGATCTGCGCATGTCCCCCGACGCGCGAAAACCACCGTTGTTCCAGCGCGCTCAAGATGAGCTTCTGTGCCTGGTCGTTGAGGTCCGAAAGCTCGTCGATGAGAAGCGTCCCGTTACCGGCGCGCTCGAAGAAGCCGGCCCGGATCTCACCGTTCCTCTCACTGCCGAACAGCAGTGCCTCGGTGTTGCTCTCGGTCAGAGACGCGGCAAGCAGTATCTCCAGAGGCTCTTCGGCGCGGCGGCTCAATGCGTGGATGTAACGCGCGAACGCGCCGCGCCCGGTCCCGGGTTCACCGGTAAGGAGAACGGGCGAGTCGTGGTTGGCGTACTGCTGAACCTTGTCGCGCAAATCCTGCATAAGCTTGCTGCGTCCGACCGGCGCCAGAAGCGATGGCAACAGTCCGCGAGCCGAGCCGGACTGCTTTCGTCCGCTTTCGAGCCCGCGTTCGACGGTACGCAAAAGCTTCGCGATAGACAATGGCTTCTCGACGAAGTCGAGTGCGCCCAGCCGGGTTGCCTCCACCGCGGTGTCGACAGTTCCATGACCGGACATGATCACGACCGGCGAATCGAGTTCGCCGAGCTCGGACCACTCGCGCAACAGCGAGATGCCATCGGTATCCGGCATCCAGATGTCGAGCAGCACCAGGTCGAATTTGTTCTCCTTGCGCGCGCTGCGCGCTTCTGCAGCATTGGCGGCGACGGTAACCCTGTAATTCTCGTCCGTCAGTATTTCCTGTATCAGTGCCCTGATGTCGGCCTCGTCGTCCACAACCAGCACGTGTGCTGTGCTCATGCTCTTTCCCTCCGTTTTTCTGTGCGCCTTGGCAACAGAACGGTCATGGCTTCTCGTGCCGTTTCGTTAACCGGCAGTTGAATCCGGATCATCGCGCCACCTTCCTCGCGGTTCTCTGCATCGATCGTGCCGGCGTGTTCTTCAACCAGCTTCTTGACAATTGCAAGCCCAAGCCCCGTGCCCCTGGGTTTGGTCGTAACGTATGGGTCGAATACCTGGCTCACCGATCCTGTCTGGAATCCCGGGCCGTTGTCCTTGACGACGATCTCGATGACCTCGATACCGTTCAGGTCTTCCTGCGTTACGGACACGATGATGTGGCCGTCGCTGCTGGACTCCAGCGCTTCGATCGAATTGCGAATGAGGTTGTGCAGTATCTGTCGAATGCGGCCGATGTCCGCTTCGAGCCTGGGAAGGGACCGGCCTGCCTGCAGTTCTATTTCGATGCCGCTTTCCTGCGCCCGATACAGGTCGACTACCTCGTGCGCGAGCTTCTCGATGTCGAATGCGCTGATGTCGATATCCGGCGCGCGGGCGTAACTGCTGAACGCGTTGACCATTTCCTTCATTGCCTCGACCTGCTGCACGATCGTGTGCGTTGCCCGATCGAGGATCTGCGCCTCGTCGTGGGACATCGTATGCAGGTACTTTCGCCGCAGCCGCTCCGCGGACAGTTGTATCGGTGTCAGGGGATTCTTGATTTCGTGCGCGAGCCTGCGCGCGACCTCGCCCCAGGCGGCATCCCTCTGTGCCTGCAGCAGGGCCGTAATGTCGTCGAACACGACCACGAAACCCGGCGCATGATCGTCGTCACCTGGAAGAGTCGTACATGCACAGGTCAATACCCGGCGCCCGACTTCGCCGCGCAGAACGATCTGCTCGCGCCATTCTGTCTCGCCGGCGTTTATATGCGCCCGCGCCACGTCGAGGAACTGTTCCAGCAAGGGTTCGCCGGCGGCAACATCCGGCAGGAGTTCGCCGACGCGGTTCTCGAGATCGACGTTGAGGATCGCGCCGGCGGCCTGATTGGCGGTGCGGATCTTGAGGTCCGATTCCAGCGAGACAACCCCCGTCGAAAGGCGGGCAAGGATCACTTCCAGGTTTGCCCGCTCCGCCTCCACCTGCGCCTGGCTCAGGCTCGCCTGCCGTCGCGCTGCCGAGAGCCTCTGCGTCATGTCGTTGAACGAACTGATCAGGAAGCCTATTTCGTCTCGCGATGGCGTCGGCAGGCGAGTATCGAAATCGCCCTTGGCAACCGCCCGGGTTCCCGCCACCAGGTCCTGAATGGGCGCGACGAGCCTGCGCGAAAAGAAGAACGCGCCGTACACGGACGCGAGCAGGGAAATCATCAATACGACCGTGAGCGTGATGGAAATAGTGCGCTTCAGCGGCTCGCGCAGGTAAACGGCACGTTTGTAGTCGCTGTAGGATTGCTCCACGTTGGACGCCATGCGCCCCATCCTTTCATTCACCGGAAATACCGCACGAACGAAGCCCTGTCCGTCCCGTCCGTCCGTCTCGTACCGCACTGCCGTGCGGATTTCGTAGACGCCTTCCTCGATCGAATCGAGATTTACGAAAGGGCGGTCCTGCTGAATCTGCATCAGCATTTCCTCTTTCGCCGGTTGCGGAAGGCTGTCGGCGAGGTCGTCGGAACTCGTTGCGATAATCCTCCCGCCGCGACCGAAAACCGTAATCTCGCTTGCGCCGCTTTCACGGCGCAGTACGCCAAGCGCGAAAATGAGTTCGCGGCCGTCGATGTCCCTGACGCGTTCGGCAATCTGGATGGTGGTGTTCAGGTGATCCCGCATCTGCATGCCGAGCGATGCCTGGCTGAGCGCGAGAGCGTCGTCCAGGCCGGCCTCGACTTCGACGTTGAACCACGTGTCGATCCCGCGGTTGATGAACTGCATCGCAAAGTAGAACACGATCAGGAGCGGCAGCACGGCAAGGCCGGCGAACATCGCAACCATGCGGGCCTTCAGCTTTATGCCGGGGACATGCGCGCGGTAGTCGCGCACCAGCCGGGCGAGATTGCCGACAAGCAATGCGAGAAGAGCCAGGACGCCGGCAATGTTGACGAGCAGGATCAGGTTCTGCAGCTGGTCGAACTCGCCTGCGTCCTGCGCGGTGCGGCTCAGGAGATAAAAAGCAAACAGCGCCAGCGCGACGCCTGTTGCGCCGAGGGCGCCGTAAAAGATGCGCTTTATCGTTCGAGCGGCCATTCGAACCACTCACTCTTGAGTTGCCACTGGTCACGCCAGAAAAACAGGAGCCGCAGCGGCGCAGGGTACTGTTGCGTGCTCAGGAGCGCCTGCAGGCGCATCCGGTAACTCGCATCGCGCAGGAGTATCGACTCGTCGATGACTGGCAGATCCTGAATCCGTCCCAGGTTGTTGAGTGCGGAATAAAGCGTGGCAAACGAGTCCTGATCACCACTGTTCAGGTTTCTCACGATGTAGCGCTGGCTGAGCGGCTTGTACTCGAGTGCGTAACGCAATGTCAGCTCGGCGTCGGTGGCGTCGAGCATGAAGCGGCGGTCGCGTATCAACTCGAGCTTCAGTTCGATCGTGAGCGGTACGCCGCTGTCCAGCGCGGCCAGGGCTTCGTCGCTCAGCACCAGCTGCAGGCGCGCCTCGAGCTCGATGACGTCATCGACAACGGCCGTCGAGGCAGAGCGGACATCGAAGTACCCCTCGCGGCCCGGCCGGTCCTCGGCGCGTACCCCGAGCACCAACGGCAAAGCAACCAGGAGCCCGAGTAAGAGCGCCGCGATATTGGCTTTTCGAAGTCCGCTCATCTTTAGGTCCGGCCGGTTTTGTCGAGGCACGCAAAATAGAATCCGTCGAGGTCCTGCTCGCCCGGCAGAATCTGAAAGCCGCGCGCCTTGCGACGCATTAAATCGCGGATGTTGTAATCTGGCAACAGCTGTTCCTCTACCGCGGCCGGGTTACGGCTCATAAAGCGGGCTACGACGTCATCGTTCTCGGCCGCAAGCACCGAACAGGTCACGTAAAGAAGGCGGCCCCCGGGGGCCAGAAGCGGCCACAGGGCGGACAGCAGATTCAGTTGCTGCCGGGCACTGCTCTCGATATCCGCATCACGCCGCAGGATCTTGATGTCGGGGTGGCGGCGTATCACCCCTGTGCCGCTGCAGGGTGCGTCAAGCAGAATACGGTCGAACAACCGGCCATCCCACCACTCTTCCGGAGTAGATGCATCAGCGGCCGTTAATGTTGCATTGAGACCCAGGCGTTTCAGGTTTTCACCCACGAAGGCAAGCCGCCGTTCGTCGGCGTCCACCGCAGTCAGAGTGGCGCCGGGCCCTGCCAGTTCCAGCAGATGTGCAGCCTTGCCGCCCGGCGCCGCGCAGGCATCGAGAATATTGACTCCTCCGTTCGCCAGCAGCCACGGCGCCGCAAGCTGTGCCGCCGCATCCTGTACGGACACCAGGCCATCGGCGAAACCCGGAAGTTCCGTCACCGGGCGGGGCCTTTCGAGCCGGATAGCCTGCCCGACTCCAGGCAGCGTTGTGTCCTCCGCACGATCTTCAGGCTCCACATCGTGGCTGTCGGGCTTCGCTTCCGGGGCCCTCAGTTGCGGAAGGTATTCGCCGGTGCTCACCTTCTGCCGGTTCACCCGCAGCCACATCGGCGCACGGGCGTTGTTCGCGTCGAGGATCTGCTGCCATTCCTCCGGCCAATCCTGTTTCAGGCGGCGGATCAGCCAGGCAGGATGGTTGAAACGTGCCTCGTCGGAGGAGGGCGCCGAGTCTGCCAGGCCCTTGCGACGGAAGTTTCGCAGGACGGCATTGATCAGGGGCGCATATCCGGGCCGACGCAGGCGTCGCGCGGCTTCGACGGTCAGCGACACCGCGGCATGGTCGGGGATGCGGCTTTCACTGAGTTGAAACAGGCCGACCGCAATCAGCGACTCGATGACGCTGTCCGCCGGCCGCATCGGCTTGTCGAGCAACCGGGCGCTCGACTCACGGAGTCGCCAGTGATTGCGCAGCGTCCCGTAACAAAGCATTCGAAGCAGCGGCCGGTCGGTCGCATCCACGCGCGGGTCGACGTCCGACAGGGCATCGTCGAGCGACCGCCCTCGGGTGACAACCGCATCGATGGCTCGCGCGGCCTCTGCGCGGACCGCGGCGCCCGTACCGACGGGGCTCATAGCGGCAGCAGCGTTCCGGGCGCTGTATTCCGACCGGCAAACTGCGACGCGGTTACGCGTCTTCTGCCCGGTCTCTGCAGTTCGAGGAGCCGAATGATGCCTTGCCCGCAGGCGACCTCGATGCCGTGGCGGCCGCTCGCGGTGATGGTGCCGGCAGGCGCCGGCTCGGAGCCTCGCGATGCGGCGACTGTTTCGGCGGCCCAGCATTTCACCCGTTCACCGTCGAGCATGAACCAGGCGCCGGGTTCCGGGTTGTATGCCCTCACCCGGCGCTCGAGTTCTGAAGCTTGCCGGCGAAAATCGAGACGGGTTGCATCCTTGTCGATCTTTCCCGCGAAGGTTGCGAGGCGGTCGTCCTGCGGCAGAGTCTCCATGCGGCCTTCCAGAATCGCCGGCAGGTGCGCGGTAAGGACCTCCCCGCCGAGCACCGCGAGCCGGTCCTGGAGCGACCCCGCGGTCTCTCCCGCCTGGATTGCCAGCGGCTGCTGTACGTACACCGGCCCGGTATCCAGGCCTTTTTCCATGCGCATCAGGCTGATGCCGGTCTCGCTGTCCCCGTTCAGAATGGCTGCCTGGATGGGGGTCGCACCACGCCATCGCGGCAGCAGCGAGGCATGAACATTGATGCAGCCGTGGGCCGGCAGTGCGAGAATCTCCGGCGGGAAAAGCAACCCGTACGCTGCCGCTATAATAGCTCCGGGCTTAAGGCTGCGAAGTTCGGCGACCAGGGAAGGCTGCTTCAGGCTTTCGGGCTGGCTGACCGGGATGCCCTGCTCGGTTGCGTAACACTTGACCGGACTCATCCGGAGCTTCCTGCCGCGTCCCGCGGGCCGGTCCGGCTGGGTCAACACCAGAATCGGCGGCATGCCCGCCTGCACGAGCGCGCGCAGGGACGCCAGCGCGAATCCGGGCGTGCCGGCAAAGACCAGGTCATCAGACATCGTCGGGAATGCGGTGCTTCAGCTTCCGGCGAGCTCGGGGACTGCCTGCTGCCTGCGCTCCTTGATGAGGCGTTTGCGAATGCGCTGCCGTTTCGCCTCGGACAGATAATCCACGAACAACCGGCCGTTCAGGTGATCGATTTCATGCTGCACGCAGACCGCGAGCAGCCCTTCGAATTCACGCTCGACCGCCGTGCCCTCGCGATCGAGATAGCGTACTTTTACATGGTCTGCGCGTTCGACTTCCTCGTAGTAGCCCGGCACCGACAGGCAGCCCTCTTCCGTTATGGCTACACCGCCTTTTTCAAGGATCTCGGGGTTGATCAGGACGTGCGGCTCGTTTTTCTCCGTCGATACGTCCGCTACCAGCAGGCGCTGATGCACGTCGACCTGGGTCGCCGCCAGGCCGATGCCGGGGGCTTCGTACATGGTCTCGAACATGTCGTCTATGAGACGCCGGAGCTCATCGTCCACGCGGACGACAGGCACAGCCTTTTTCCGCAGACGAGGATCGGGAAACTCCAGTATGGGCAGTATTGCCATAATAGTCGTATTAAAACTCGCGTGAATTGCTATAAAATCAAGCTAAATTTTTGACTTTAAAGAATAAGATAACGGACAATGCCGGCTGCATCAGGAGCCTTGAAACCGTCTCCCGAGCGGAATTGTGACGCGTTTGGCAGCCCGGGCGGCCTCAAGGCTACATATTACAACAATGCCCGCCTGCCGGCAGGCCAGACCACTTTGACGGAGCAACCGCCGATTATGTTCCCAGGACAAAACTGCTTAACTTTCAGTCGCCGACTGACCGTTATCGCGCTGGCCATGCCGTTGGCTGCATGCTCCCTCAACCCCTTCGCGGACGACGACCGATCGACACGACCAGCGGCCTCGGTGACGCGTTCGGCCGGCACGGTGACCGACGCGTCGTCCATCGATCCCGGCGCCTCTTCACGCCCCACGGCCGATGCGACCTACCGGCCGCAGGTCGTCGAGCAGACCGGCACCCGGGTTCCGCTCGCGGAAGGCCACCCCGACGAGTATGTCGTCCAGCCGGGCGACACGCTGTGGGATATCGCGTCCACGTTCCTCCGCGATCCCTGGTATTGGCCCGAGATCTGGCATGTCAACCCTGAGATAGCAAATCCTCACCTGATTTACCCGGGCGACGTGCTGGCCCTCGTGACCATCGACGGGGAGACGCGGATCATGGCCGTTCGCGGCTCGTCCTACCGGCTTTCGCCGCAGGCGCGGATTACGCCACTGGACGAGTCCGTGCGCAGCATTCCCTACGAGCAGATTGCGGCATTTCTCTCGAAGGGCCTGGTGCTCGAGAAAAACCAGATCGAGCAGCTGCCCTATATCCTGGCGGTACGCGAGAATCACCTGATCGCGGCGGCCGGCAATGACGTCTACGTGCGCGGCGGCGAACCGGCGCCACCCGGCACACGTTACAGTCTGGTGCACGTAGGCGACGAGTTGATCGACCCGGATGACAACAAGGTCGTCGGTTACCAGGGAATCTACGTCGGCGAAGGTGCGCTCTCGCGCGGCGGCGATCCCGCAACGATCGCTCTGACGGACACCAACCGCGAGGCTCTGCGGGGCGACCGCCTGCTTCCGGAAACCGTGGACATCCCGCTCAATTTCTTTCCGAAGGCGCCAGATACCGAGATTGATGGACGAATCATTTCGGTAGTAGATGGTTTATATCTGATCGGCCAGTACCAGACCGTGGTTCTGAACCGGGGCGCTCGCGACGGACTCGCCCCCGGCGACGTGCTGACCGTTTTCCAGGAAGGTGAAGTGGTCAAGGACCGCTACGCGGGCGGCACGATGTTTCGCGGCGGTAAAGTAAAGCTGCCGGATGAAGAAGCCGGTACAGTCATGGTATTTAAGGTATATGACCGGATTGGCTACGGACTTGTCATGCATGCAACGAGCGACATCCACGTGTTCGACGCAGTACGCAACCCACGGTGAACTGAACAGGTCCAGGGCCGGCGTCCGCGAACGGATGCCGGCCCTTTTTATTGTCTGCAACATTTGCTGCGCCGGTTTCGGGGCGCCGTACGATGACTGATTCCGACAGGGCGTGGTTCGTCCTCGCGAAAGCGCGCCTCGATACGGCGTCGCTGAGATCGCTCCTCGAACAATACGGCAGTGCTGAACGCGTTGCCGCACTGAGCGGCCGCGAACTCAAGAATTCCGGGCTCAGCGATACCGCCCGGAAAGCCATCTCGAATCCGGACGAAGAGGCAATAGCGAAAGACCTCGAGTGGCTGTCAGGCAGTGACAATTACACCGTCCATCCGGAGTCGGAGTTCTGGCCAGACCTTTTTCTTGAGCTCACCGATGCACCCACACTTCTGTACCTCCGAGGTAAACCTGAAACCCTTCATTTGCCGGCGCTGGCCATCGTCGGCAGCCGGAACCCGACGCGTGGCGGGGTGCTGAACGCGTACGAGTTTGCCAGGCATCTGGCAGCTTCAGGTTTTTGCATCGTGAGCGGGCTCGCGCAGGGCATCGATACTGCGGCACACAAGGGCGCGCTGGATGCGAATGCGAGAACCGTGGCCGTGCTCGGACACGGCATCGACAGGGTGTATCCCGCCGCGAATCATGAACTCGCGCACCGCATTGCCGCAGAGGGCGCGCTCATCTCCGAGTATCCACTTGGCACGCATCCGCGAAAGGACCATTTCCCTGAACGCAACAGGCTTATCAGCGGCCTATCCTTGGGCACGCTGGTGGTGGAAGCGGCGAAACGCAGCGGTTCGCTGATCAGTGCGCGGCTGGCTGCCGAGCAAGGGCGCGAAGTCTTTGCAATTCCGGGCTCGATACATAATGCACTGTCGCGCGGCTGCCATCAGCTCATCCGCCAGGGCGCAAAACTCGTCGAAAGCGCGGACGACATTGTCGGCGAACTTGGCCCGCTCGTTGCACACCTTATGCAAAATTCGGGGAGGCGTTCGCTGGAGCCCGCAGCCCACGCGGCGACTGCGCCGCAGCACGATGCGGAATATGAGAAATTGCTTGCGGCGCTCGGCCATGACCCTGCAACGGTCGACGAGCTCGCGGGCCAATCCGGTTTGACGATCGGCCAGGTTTCCTCCATGCTTCTTATCCTGGAGCTTGAGGGCCAGATCGAAGCTCTGAACAGCGGCCAGTACGCAAGAATAGGGAGTAGCTCCAGGCATGAAAGAGAACGTGCTCGACGTGCTGATGTATCTTTTTGAGACATACATCGACGCCGAAGAAGAGCCTGAACCGGATCAGAACGAACTTCGGGACGAACTCTCCAGGGCCGGATTCGCGGACAGTGAAATCGATCGCGCCCTGGACTGGCTCGATGGCCTCGCCGAAAATCAGGACGGCGTCACCTACAGCCCCCAGCTTGGCCACGGCACCCGTATCTACAACGAAATGGAACATGAGCGGCTGGATGTCGGCTGCCGCGGCTTCATTACCTATCTCGAGCAGATCGGCATTCTGTCGCCGCCCCAGCGTGAAATTCTCATAGACCGGCTGCTCGCACTCGAGACACCGGATATCGACGTGGAACAGATCAAATGGGTGGTGCTGATGGTCCTGTTCAGCCAGCCCGGCCAGGAACTTGCCTACGCCCGCATGGAAGATCTGGTGTTCGACGAGAGTGGTGGCGCGCTCCATTGAGTATCGCGCCTGCCTTGTGACCTCCGCATGACGCGCGCTGCGCATTAGTTGCGCGATAATGCGCGTTTTTTAGCTGTATCGACCGCTCGAGAATCTCTTTCATACAGCCTCCAACGCCTGCAGTTTACGGCATTTGTCGTAAATGGCCGGTCAGTATCGCCTTGACAGGCTGGTGGCAAGCATGTAATTCAACCGCCCCACGGTCCGCCGTTCGGTCATGCGGACACTGTCAGTTGCCCGGGATACTCTGGAAGAATGTCCAAGAACCTTGTCATTGTCGAATCTCCGGCGAAGGCCAAAACGATAAGTAAGTACCTCGGTGCTGACTTCGATGTCCTCGCGTCGTACGGCCACGTGCGCGATCTCGTGCCCAAGGAAGGCGCCGTCGACCCCGGGAACGGCTTCGCGATGAAGTACCAGCTCATCGAAAAGAACGAGAAGCATGTCAACGCCATCGTCCGGGCATTGAAGAGCGCAGACGCTCTCTACCTCGCGACGGACCCCGACCGGGAAGGTGAAGCGATCTCCTGGCATCTGACGGAGCTGCTGAAGGAGAAGAAGGCGCTCAATGGCAAGGCGGTTTACCGGGTGGTCTTTCACGAAATCACGAAGAACGCCATTCAGGAAGCCATTGCGCACCCGCGTGACATTTCCGGCGACCTGGTGAGCGCGCAGCAGGCGCGCCGGGCGCTCGACTACCTGGTCGGATTCAACCTGTCGCCGCTACTCTGGAAGAAAGTACAGCGTGGCCTGTCGGCGGGACGGGTACAGAGTCCTGCCTTGAGGATGATCGTAGAACGCGAGCTCGAGATCGAAGCATTCGAAGCGCGCGAATACTGGTCGATCGAAGCTGACGTGAGCAAGGAAGGACAGCCGTTCGTCTCCAGGCTCGTGCGTTACCGTGGTGAAAAGGTCGAGCAGTTCAGTTTCGGCAACGAAGAGCAGGCGCGCGAGGTGGAGAAGACCATTCTCGACGCGGCGGACGGCCGGCTCACGACAGTCAGCGTCGACAAGAAAAAGCGCCGCCGCAACCCGGCCGCTCCTTTTACGACGTCCACCCTGCAGCAGGAAGCGTCGCGAAAACTCGGGTTCAATACACAACGAACCATGCGGGTGGCACAACGGCTGTACGAAGGACTGGAGCTTCCTGACGAAGGCAACGTAGGTCTCATCAGCTATATGAGAACGGACTCGGTCACGCTCGCATCCATTGCTGTCGAGGAAATCCGCGAGATGATCCGCGAGCGCTTTGGCAAGGAAAACGTTCCGGAAGCGCCGCCCGAATACAAGAACAAGTCGAAGAACGCGCAGGAAGCCCACGAGGCTATCCGGCCGACCTCCGCGGCGCGCACGCCGGAGTCGCTGCAGGGCAAGCTCGATGCGGATCAATTGAAGCTTTATACGCTCATCTGGCAACGCACCATGGCCTCGCAGATGGTGCCTGCCGTGTTCGATACCGTCGCGCTCGAGTTCGCGGCCGGGCCGGACACGGAAACGGGCCATCGCTTTCGCGCGAACGGTTCCGTGCTCGTCGAGCCCGGTTTCATCGCGGTTTACCAGGAAGGCAGGGACGATAGCAATGTCGATGAAGGCGACCGCCTCCTGCCGGAAGTGAACGAAGGCGATGTCGTTTCGCTCGACAGGCTGCGACCCGAGCAGCATTTCACCGAGCCGCCGCCCCGTTTCACCGAAGCAAGCCTCGTCAAGACGCTGGAAGAATACGGCATCGGACGGCCGTCGACGTACGCAAGCATCATCGCAACACTGAAGAACCGCGAGTATGTCGAAATGGACGGCAAGCGCTTCACACCCACCGATATCGGCAGAATCGTAAACGGATTTCTTACGGAACACTTTACCCGGTACGTCGACTACGATTTCACGGCAAGGCTCGAAGACGATCTCGATGCGATCTCTCTGGGTGAAATGGAGCTGGTACCGCTGCTGGAGGGTTTCTGGAAACCCTTTTCCGAACTCGTCATCGACAAGGAACAAAGTGTTTCGCGCGAGCAGGTAGCTCAGGCCCGCGATCTCGGCACCGACCCCAAGAGCGGGAAACCGATGACGGTGCGGATCGGACGTTACGGGCCGTTCGTGCAGATCGGCACAAAGGATGACGATGAGAAGCCTAAGTTCGCAGGGCTTCGTCCGGGCCAGAAGATGAACGACATCACGCAGGCCGAGGCGCTTGAACTGTTCAAGCTGCCGCGCAAACTCGGCGAGGCGCCCGACGGATCGCCTGTAATGGCGAGCGTTGGCCGTTTTGGCCCCTACGTTCGATATGGCGACAAGTTTGTATCCCTTCGCGGCGACGACGATCCTTACACAATTCGGTTGCCTCGGGCGCTCGAGCTGATCGAAGAGAAAAAGCTTGCAGACGCCAATCGCATCATCCGCGACTTCGAGGCCGAAGGGATACAGGTGCTGCACGGTCGTTACGGTCCGTACATCACCGATAAAACGAGGAATGCACGGGTGCCGAAGGACCGTGAGCCGCAGACGCTGACTCTCGAGGAGTGCAAGGAACTGCTCGAAGCAGCGCCGCTGCGAGGACAACGAGGCAGGAAGAAGGCGGCGGGCAAGGCCCCGTCAGCAGGTACTGCCGCGAAAAAGGAAGTCACGAAAAAGACGAGGAAGAAAGCAAAGAAAAAGGCTAAGAAAGTGACTTCGAAAAAGGCCGACAACAGCTGACAACTCTGGCTTCGACCCATCTGACATGGCGCTGTCGATTCCACTTCGTATTCCGATTCAGAAGGCAGCGCGCATCCTCAAGGAAGGCGG
>Ga0268386_10001199_pt1 | contig 17667 bp, 18 predicted proteins | sample RVTome_15_FD_200260 | JGI IMG/M metagenome (GOLD analysis project Ga0268386, IMG submission 200260) | Soil microbial communities from uranium-contaminated site in the Upper Colorado River Basin, Wyoming, United States - RVT150D86... ...
CATCTTTCTGGCCTTGATATGGAATGGGGAAACTAACCATAACAACAGTCTAAAACAGCCAATGGCAAAATTATAGAGTATTATGGTCATGTGATATATTAGAGTGAATTGCCCACAAATATAACAAGCCAGTTTGTATATTGGGCAGTTAAAAAAATGTGCCCAGTGACGCTATTGCGAATCAGCAGGATTTCTTCTTTTTGCCACGTAAGAATAACCTGGGCATTTTTACTGCTGACAAATTTACTCACCACGGGGTCCTATGCGCAGGATGATCTTGCGGACTTTTTAATAGCAGATCCTGAAGATGCTGAGCTGCTGGTGACCGATTATATTTCACCATTGGACAAAGGCTTTGGATATATAACCAATAGTGGATGGTACAATACCGCCAGGCCGCATACTATGGGATTCGATCTGTCAGTCATGGTGGGCTCGGCAATGATCCCCAGTAAGGCAAAGTTTACTAAGTTTGTGCAGGATAAGTACAAGGACCTGGAACTACTTTCTCCTGCCGATAAAATGGTGCCGACTGTATTCGGCCCGGAAGACATCAATCCGGAATACCGGGTAGTAAGCACTGGAGAAACATTTGAAGGTCCTGGCGGAAATTCCTTGAAGGACGAGTTTGGATACGATGCCGTTTTATTACCAATGTTGCAACTGGGTGTTGGCGTGATCCCCCATACAGATATTAAGTTCAGGTTTATGCCATTGGTGGAATTTGATGATGATCTGGAGAGTAAAATGTGGGGTGTGGGCATCATGCATAACATCAATAATTATTTTCCCTCGGGAGATGAGCTTTTGGTAGACTTTTCTCTATTCGCCGGTTATACCAGGGTTGAATCTGAAATTCAAATTACCGAAACCTACCCGGGAGAGGATCAGTTGGGAGTACAGGGATTAAGTTCGTGGACCATTGATGGTCTGATTTCATACGAATGGTCGGTATTGACCTTTTTCGGTGGGATTGGATATAACGAAGTGATTTCAAATATTGATCTTTTAGGCACCTATGATATCGGCAGTGAGATTTTGGTGGATCCTATAGACGCCAAATCCAAACATAGCGGGGTAAAGGCATGTTTAGGTTTGAGAATAAAAGCTGCATTTTTTTCTCTGCACGGGGAATATACATATAATGACTATAACCTGATCACTGCCGGTTTTGGAATAAATATTGATTAATTGCCGGTGAATTCAGGGTCTTCTTTATTGATAAAAGCCCGCATACCCTTCTTTTGATCCTCTGATGCGAACAGCAGGTAAAAATTTTTTCTTTCAAAGTGCAGTCCTTCATCCAAATGAGTTTCATAGGCCCGGTTTACAGATTCCTTGGCCAGTCTGACTGCCATTGGCGGCATTTTGGCGATTATACTGGCTATTTTCCTGGCCTCACCGAGGTAAGATTCTACTGGCACCACCTTGTTGACCAAACCGTAGCTAAGAGCCTCTTCGGCAGAAATAAACTTACCAGTCAATACCATTTCCATAGCCCGTGCCTTGCCGATGACCCTGGTCAAACGTTGCGTACCACCAGCTCCGGGCATTACCCCGATTTTTATTTCAGGTTGTCCAAACCGGGCGGATTCCGAAGCCACTATAATGTCACAAGCCATGGCCAGTTCACATCCGCCTCCCAGCGCAAACCCGGAAACAGCGGCAATTAATGGTTTTTGTATTTTTCTAATTTGATCCCAGGTCTTGAACTGATCGATTTTAAGCATGTCAATAGCCCCTTTATCAGCCATTTGCTTAATATCAGCTCCTGCGGCGAATGCCTGGTCATTTCCGGTAATAATGATTACCCGTACATGCCGGTCGTAGTCAAGGGAGATCAAACTATCCCTTAATTCCTGCATTACCTGCAAATTAAGTGAATTTAGTTCCCTGGGTCGGTTTAATTCAACCAGGGCAATTCCCGCTTCATATCGGCTGGTAACTTTAACATATTCCATTTGGGAAAACCATATGGAATAAAAAAAAGAAAAACCTTCTAATTAAAGAAGGCTTTTCGGTAAAAGTGTTAAACAGGTGTATGAATTGTGTGTTATGCATTCATTAATACCGGTAGATGATTATAGGTAACCACCTACCTCAAAAAAAAATAATACCATTCCTGTCTGAGTCTATAAGATGTTGATAATCAAGTAATAAAGTGGCAAAATATTTTGTTTGTTCTTTGATAATTCCCGTTCATTGTGTGCCATTGTGCTGGAGGCAGGGTCTTCCTTGGGGTTATTGAGCGCATAATTTATTGAGAGCAGAATTACCAAGGCACCATACTTGATGAGAAAGGGAATATTCTTGCTGAGAAAATTTTTCCTGGTTCCGACAACCTGATTTAGTTGCAAAAAGTAGTGGGTTTAGCTGTAAAAATGGAATTCTTTGTCGGGGGTTCAAAATAGTAATAAAATAGGAATTACCATAATCTATTCAGGTATAAATATTAGTGGAAAAAGGATTTAGCTTTTAGAGGCCACCAATGCCTGGTAGTTCTTCCTGGTTCTTTGTTCCAACAAGATTTCTTTATCTTTAACGACGTCTTTGATCAGTCTCTTATGGTAGTTCTTTATGGTGATCAGCTCAAGCCCATCATTATAGAATATATCGAACTCAGCACTAAGACTGTTTATAAGATTCTTCATTTTGTTGTCAGGATTGTCCACACACACAGAAAAGGAAATAGCTGAACTCTGCATCATGTTTACCCTAATGTTGAACTCTTCAAACAGGTGGAAAATCATGCTTAGTTTGCTTTCATTGATAAAACTGAAGTCCTGAACCTGAAATGAAATCAGGCATTGGTCACTTTTAAATATGATGGTGGGTTCCAATGCATCATGTTGTATGTCAATGATCCGGGTCCCTTCTGCTGATGGTTCCTTAAACGATTTTACTATCAGGGGTATTTTTTTCACGGCCAGAGGGCGAATAGTCTTTGGATGGATAACCGAAGCGCCGTAATAGGTCATTTCGGCAGCTTCACCGTAAGATATCACCGGATATTTTACGGTGCGCTTCCATCTGTGGGGATCCGCGTTTAATACTCCGGGCACATCTTTCCATATGGTTACAGACTCAGCGTCCAGGCAACTGGCCAAAATCGCCGCAGTAAAGTCCGAACCCTCACGTCCCAGTGTGGTGGAGTTACCGTATTCATCCGCCGCAATAAATCCCTGGGTGAGGTGGTGATGGTTTAATTTCCCTCCAAATCGGTGGTTTATGGCTTTGCGGGTCAGATCCCACCGCACTTTCCCTTCCCGATAAGTACTGTCAGTAACGATTAGATCACGGGCGTCCAATAACTCGCATTTCACGCCCATATCAGTAAAATATGAATGTACAATAGCGGTTGAAATTAATTCACCACTAGAAACTACCTGGTCATATAGCTTGTCATAATCCGGCTCTGGTTTTTCCAATAAATTTTCCAGGGCGCCTATTGCTGATTCTATTTTTTCATACACAATGTGGTCCCGTTGAGGAAACAAGCCATTACAGATATTAATATGATAGTCATGAAACACAGTTAATTGATCCTGGTATGGGTTGTTTGAAAATTTGAGATTCAGGATCTCCTCCAGCTGATTGGTGCTCTTGCCCATAGCAGAAACCACTATAACCAGTGGACCTGCAGCATACCGCTCAATGATCTTAACCAGGTTACATACGGCGTCCGCGTTACATACGCTGGCGCCGCCGAATTTGAAAACATTCATTTTTCCAGATCAATATAAATGCTAATTTTAGTCAACTGAAAGAAAGTCCAAATACATCAAATAAGCTACTTATCAGATTATTAATTTATGGAGGATTCCAGGATCGGATTGCCCATTGGTACAGCCCTGGACCGGTTTATAAAAAGGTTTCAGGATGATTTTCCTTACGCTACCGGTGAATTATCCCAGCTATTAAGGGATATCGCACTGGCGGGAAAGGTAGTAAACCGGGAAGTTAACAAAGCTGGTCTCATAAATTTATCCGGTAGCATGGGCTCTGACAATATACAGGGTGAAGATCAGCAAAAACTTGATGTATTGGCCAATATTCGTTTTATCAGGGCCCTGACCAAAGGAGGAGAAGCATGTGCCATCATTTCAGAGGAAGATGAAAACATTATCGACCTTCAAAATAAAGGGAAATACATTATTGCTATCGACCCCCTGGACGGTTCCTCCAACATCGATGTTAACGTTTCTATAGGGACCATATTTTCAATCTATCGCCGTCTGTCACCGATAGGCTCCCCGGTAACCAGTGAAGATGTACTGCAACCTGGCATTAACCAGGTTGCCGCCGGATACCTGCTGTACGGATCCAGTACCATGCTGGTTTATACCACCGGAAAGGGTGTAAACGGTTTTACATATGACCCTACCCTGGGAGAGTATTTTTTAAGTCATCAGGATATGAAAATACCGGACCAGGGAAAGATATACTCTATAAATGATGCCGCATCGTTGGACTTTCCGGAACCGGTAAAGCAGTACCTGCAATATTGCCGAAAAAATGATCATACTGCCCGGTATATTGGCTCATTTGTGGCGGATTTCCATCGTAACCTCTTAAAAGGAGGGATTTATATATATCCCCGCTCTTCTGCATATCCTGAGGGTAAGCTCAGGCTGATGTATGAATGCAATGCCCTGGCATTTGTGGTTGAGCAGGCTGGAGGTAAAGCCAGCACCGGTCAGTTTCGGATCATGGAAATTGTGCCTAAAGAGGTACATGACCGATGTCCTCTGTATATCGGCTCCAAATCAATGGTAGAAAAAGCTGAAAGTTTTCAGCAGAAAGATCATTCTTCCTCCTCTGAGCTTTGATCAATAAGGTGGGGTGCCTGTTCCAGCAATATCTGGTACCAGCGCACTATCTTTTTTATATCCGAGACATAGACCTTGTCCGGGTCATAATTGGGAAGCACTGCTTTAAAGAAGGAAAGATATTCCGCATTGGCAGCATCATTTTCAATGGCCTGATCTTTACCAAACTCCTGGTAAATGGTCTGGAATACTTCCTTCAGAGGAATTGAGCCGTTGCTGTCATTGGTATAAACTGATATTTCATCCAGTACGGAAACCCTTTGATTTGCTGAAATCACCAGTTTCTTCTTTTGACTGTCCAGGGTTTCTACAATGATGCTGGCCCTGGCTGGTTTTATGATCCTGTATAGCCCGGGTTTTCCCGATATCGAAGCCACATCTTTTAATTTCATAGCTTGGGATTAGCGTTCAGAAGTGTTGCGAATATAGTCCGAAATCTCAAGTTTTCCAGTCCGGTTAATGGCTGAAGAGTTAAATATCCTGGGCAAAATCTCCCAATCCTGCTTTAGCCTGGTTTCAATCAGTCTTTTATTGTTAGACAGTTTATTACCGGAGATCTTGTCAGTTTTAGTCAGAATAATGGAGACAGGTATGCCATGTTCTCCGGCCCATTGAATGAATTCCATATCGATTGGTTGAGGCGGATGCCTCGAATCCAGCAAAATAAACAGCAGAAATAAATTGTCCCGGTTAAGCAGATAATCGACAATCATGCTCTGCCATTTTTTTTTCTGCTGGTGGCTTACTTTGGCGTAGCCATAACCAGGTAAGTCAACCAGGTACCATTTATTGTCAATCAAAAAATGGTTTATCAGCTGGGTTTTTCCCGGGGTGGAGGAAGTTTTGGCCAAATTTTTATGGTTGGTCAACATATTAATCAGGGAGGATTTTCCTACATTTGACCTGCCAATAAAAGCATATTCCGGTTTATTCCCCGGAGGACATTTTTTATAGTCATTACTACTCACGATAAACTCTGCAGTTTTAAAGGTCATTCTAGTATTGGCTGGGGTAGGCAAAAGAACCGAAAATTATTATCATATAAAAGCATTGATTCTGGTTTAAGTGCAATTTTGATTGTTGCCAAAACCCTTCACTATTCGACCAGGCCGATAGCTTTGATTGTTTTGAAATGATTTAGAACTAGTTTATATTGCCATCTTGTTTCAGCGGATGGCTGTTTGAAACAAAAGAATCGCAGGATGTTAAACAGGTTTTTCGGTTTCGTATTTTGTACAATTTGTGCTGTTATCATGCATTGCGGGCTCCAGGCCCAGGATAATGCGGAGACTGCCGCTGAATATGTCGAAATAGGTGATGAGATCTATTTCAATCAGAGGGCTTTTGAAGAAGCAAAAAGCTATTATATACAAGCGGCAGAACTTGATCCCAAAAATGTCAAAGCCAACTATATGGCAGGGAAGGTTCACCTTGAAACCACCAATAAGGATCAGGCAACCGATTACTTTTTAAGGGTTTATGAACAGGATCCCGATTATAGATTTGATATGCTTTACCTTATCGGGCAAGGTTATCAGCTTAGCCTGGATTTTGAGGATGCTCTGGAATATTACCAATTGTACCAGGCGAAATTACAAGGGGATGAAAAGTATGTAGGACCGGATCGCATTCCCATGGAAATGGTGGAACGGAGGATCTATGAATGTAATAACGGGATTATATTCACCACTTATCCTGAAGGTTATTCGATCGTGAATATAGGAAGTAAGGTAAATTCAGAGTGGCATGACTTTGCACCGGTGGTTAATGAAAATGAAACCATGTTGATTTTTACCACCAGGAGAAAGGAAGGAAACCTGAACCAGGACGTGCACACCGACAATTTTCCGTTTGAGGACATCTTTATTTCCACCAGCCAGGATTCCAGTTGGAACACTGCCGGAAACATTGGTGATATTATCAATACCCCATTTCATGACAGTAATATTGCGCTGTCTGCCGATGGCAGGCAATTGTATTTGTACATGGATATTGAAGATGGGACCAGTGATATCTATGTTTCTGAATTGAGATCGGATAGCGCATGGTCCGCTCCCAGGTCATTGGGGCCTAATATCAACTCCGAGTTTAGTGAAAAATCTCTTTCCGTATCAAATGATGGCCGGATTGTATTTTTTTCCAGTGACCGGCCAGGCGGAGAAGGAGAATTGGATTTGTACTATAGTATGAAGAACAATCAGGGAAAATGGGGCCCTGCGGTGAACTTGGGGAGTGAAATAAACACTGAATCCGATGAAGATAGCCCTTTTATCGACTATGACGGGAAGACACTTTATTTCAGCAGTCGTGGAGGAATGGGCATGGGAGGGTATGATATTTTCAAAGCGGAATATGACAGTACCAGCGGCGGCTGGACCAATATAGTCAACCTGGGTTATCCCATCAACACACCTGACGATGATATTTATTTTGTGAGCACCAAAGGAGGCAAGAGGGGTTACTATGCTTCGGTACGCGAAAACGGTATGGGGTATACCGATATCTATGTGGTATCAGTTCCATACGTGGATATCAATACCAGGGAAAGGCTTGGTCCTAAAAATTACCTGAGAAAAAGTGTAGAAGATGAAAGTGGTCTCCAGGCGGTAAACCTGAATATCAATGTAAACGACTACGATGACAATACGCCGCTGGATGCCGACCTGCAACTACGCAGGATAAGCGACAACGTAGTATTTAAAGTCAACCGAACGGCTACTGGCAGGTACAGTATTCAGATAACCCACCCCCGGGAAGCCGAGTATATGCTGTCCATGGAGAAGGATGGATATCTATTTAAAAATATGAACATCACAATACCTGCCTCGAATGATGCACCACAATTGATTACCAGAACCTTCGAGTTAAACAAGTTAAGAACCGGCCTTTCTTCAATCCTGAGGAACATTTATTTCGATTTTGACAGATTCAGCCTAAAACAGGAATCGTTCATAGAATTAAATAAATTGGAACGAATGCTTTTGGATAACCCCAGTATGAAGATTGAAATCGCCGGACATACTGACTATATAGGTACAGATGAGTATAACAATCAGCTCTCTATGAGACGCGCAACTGCTGTAGTTGATTTCTTAATTAACAAGGGCATAACGCCTACCAGACTTGAAACTCAGGGCCATGGAAAAACCCGACCCATCGCCAGTAATGAGGATGAGATTGATGGCAGGGAACTTAATAGAAGGGTTGAATTTAAAATTCTGAGCCAATAGTTTTCAAAACCGGTGTAATTTTGTCGATGGATGATTGTTGTTCCCTACAAACAGGAAGCTGGTAGCAAAAAAGAGCAGGTGGCGCATATGTTCAACAAGATCAGTAAGCGCTACGATTTTTTAAACCATTTTCTAAGCCTTGGTATTGACATTTCCTGGCGTAGGAAAGCCATTCGAATGCTTGCACCGTATTCACCGAAATACATTCTGGATATAGCCACCGGTACCGGAGATTTTGCCCTGGAAGCTATGAAACTCAACCCGGAACGGATCATCGGAGTGGATATTTCGACAGGCATGTTGGAAATAGGCAGACTAAAGATCCTTGAAAAAGGCCTTGAGGAAAGCATCAGGCTGGAATTTGGAGATTCGGAAAGGCTGGGTTTTAAAGATAATAATTTCGACGCAGTGATCGTTTCATTTGGAGTGCGCAACTTTGAGGATTTAACCCGGGGACTAAAGGAAATGCACAGGGTATTGAAACCAGAAGGAACCTTAGTTATTCTGGAATTTTCAAAACCAGAAAAATTTCCCTTCAAACAGGTGTATGGATGGTATTTTAAAAATATCCTGCCAGGCATCGGCAGAATTGTCTCAAAAGATAAGTCTGCTTACCGGTACTTACCGGAATCGGTGGAACATTTCCCTAGCGGTCAGGGATTTTTGGAAGTGCTGAAGACGGCTGGATTTAATAACTGTATATGCAAAAAGCTCACATTTGGGATAAGCTCGGTATACCTGGCAAAAAAGTAGCTCTGATCATTTTGCTGCTGGTGGTAAGTATGCAGGCTTTCAGTCAGAGAAACCGTAACATCAATCTGCCGAATTACGATGAAAGGTGGTTGCATTACGGTTTTTACCTGGGTATTGAGTCATTTCAGTACCGATTGAACTATTCTGATCTATTTATATCACCGGAAATGGATTCGGTAATTTCCATAAACCCGGCAGTCACCTATGGTCCTGTTAATATCGGATTCGTGGTTAATTTTCGCTTAGCCCAATTTTTAAACCTGCGGTTGTTACCCAAGTTTGGCATCAATGAACGCAAAATTGAATACAACTACGCCAGTGGCAACCAGGAGACACAGATCATTGAGGCCGTCAACATGAATTTCCCCTTATTACTGAAATATAAATCCGTACGTCGAGGCAACTACAGGATGTATCTGGTTGGTGGGATCAATCCCTCAGTGAGGGTAGGGGGTAAGAAAGATATCAGTAAGGAGGAGGAGAAACTTAAAATCATGGATTCTGATCTGGCCGTAGAGTTTGGCTTTGGGTTGGATGTTTATTACCCTTTTTTCAAATTCTCTCCTGAAATACGTTTTTCACGAGGTATTGTAAACAACCTTGCCTCAGAAACCAATTTCTACAGCAAAGGTATTGACAGGTTAACCTCAAACTCCGTTTCGCTATTCCTTTATTTTGAAGGAGGCAGGTAGCCATTTTAAAGAATTTCCTCTATTTGCTAAAGCTCAGCGCGCCAAGACCGCAATTAAAAGGAGCATCTCTTCGTTTAAACACAAGGTAATATACCCCTGTTTTAGGGCAGGTGAATGACAGTTCAGTCAGAATTGACTGGTCTCCGTCCTTGTTGGTGGTGACCAACTTTCTCCTGGTGTCATAAACATTAATCTCAATGTTGTTGGATACTTCGCCCTCTTCACAAAGGTTAACATAATATCGCAGATCCTTAACCAGCACGGTGGAGTACTCAATATTACCGGGACTATAAGCATCAAGTTTATAACTCCTGACAATTTTGTTAGCTGCTGTTATTCTTTCAACACATTGGACATCGTTTGCTTCCGAGTGGCATTGACTCATGGCGTCCAATTTAAGAAATAGTAACAGGATAAGAACTATTGAATATTTCATTAAAATTCTGATTGAAAGTTACAGCCATACAAAAATATACTGATGTCGAAGTATTAAAAATCATAATCCCAATCATACCTTACAGGTGTTATTACCGGGGGATTACTGTTTTGAATGAAAAAAAGGAAAACTTTTTATCGATTGGATCAAACTGATAGGAGAGTTGGTCGCCACTTTTCCGTGCCATATCTACCAAACCGAGCCCGGCCCCTCCCTTCTCCGACACATCATTATTGCGCATGATCTGTTTATACATATTTTTAAGACCTTCTTTATCCAGGCTGTTTATATGGTCGATCCTTGATTTCAATGCTTCAACATTTTCTGTTAGCATGGCGTTGCCACTGGCAATGAGGTAATATTGCTGCTCCCGACCAATTACCAGCCTGGGTACCGTTCCCTGGTCAGGATCAGGATCTTCCAGATGTTCTCCGTGTTTAATTACATTCTGAAGGCATTCTACCAGGATGTTGAATACTTTTCGTTTTATAGATGGATCCTCCGAAATGGAATCGATGTTCCGTTCGGCCAGGTGTAAAACAGACTTGGTAGTCTGCATATCAAATTTTCCCTCATAGACAAGAATTATATCAGAAGGTTCGGCCAGGTGTTTAAAATTGAACTTCATTTACAAGTGCTTTCCATATTTTCAGCTGAGAATTTAAATGGTAACAGCATATCAATAGAATTGGCTACCCGGATAGACTGCTCCGGACCTTCCATGATAACCTGTATTGGATGGTTTTGAATGGACTGGTATTCACTGATTACCTGCCTGCACCCTCCACAGGGGGTAATTGCCTGATAGGTGTTGCCATCTTTTCTGATAGCGGTAACTGCCAGTTTTCTTATGGCTACTGAAGGGAATCTGGTAGCTGCGGAGTAAATTGCCACCCGTTCAGCGCACAAGCCGCTTGGTGAGGATGCATTCTCCTGGTTTGAACCGGTTACTACTTCACCATTTTCCATCAAAATGGCAGCACCAACCAGGAAATTCGAATAGGGGGCATAGGCATACCGGCAGGTATTTCTTGCCTGTTTAATTAGGATCTGGCAGTCAACAGGCAATTGAGCTATATTTTGGTATTCTTCTAAAAAGACATCTACCTTAATTCTTTCAGGCATTACTCAATTCGCTGGTCTGCGTAATATAGTATAAGTTTGTGTGCCGGACAAGCACCAGGATTTTACAGGAACTCTTACTCAGCGCATGAAAAAAATATTGGTTCTGGGAGCCGGGCGCACAGCCCTTTCCCTTATTCAATACCTGGCGAGGTGTACCAACCCAATATTTGAGGTCCGGTTAGCGGATCTATCTGCAACTGCTGCTACAGAAAAAGCTAAGGCATATCATAATGTCAGGGGTATTCAGTTCGATGTTATGAATCCCGAACAGCGTGAAGATGAAATTCGAAATGCGGACCTGGTCATATCACTGCTACCGGTTCGATTTCATGTTGAAATGGCCAGGACCTGTTTGAAATACCGCAAGCATATGCTTACTGCCTCGTATGTTTCCAGTGATATGAAATCCCTGGACCAGGAAGCAAGAGACCGGGGAGTACTGCTTTTAAATGAGTGTGGTTTAGATCCGGGAATTGACCATATGACAGCTATGGCAGCATTGGACAGCATAAGGTTCGCAAAGGGTGGCACCATCCATTCATTTATGTCCTACACTGGTGGCTTGGTGGCCCCTGAATCTGATGACAATCCCTGGCACTATAAATTCACCTGGAATCCCAGGAATGTAGTGCTGGCAGGAAAAGAGACCGCACAATTTATCAGTAACGGCCGTTATAAATATATTCCGTACCACCGGTTGTTCACCAGATTGACTTCCGTCCAGATCACAGGGTTTGGTGATTTTGAAGGTTATGCCAATAGAGATTCTTTGAAATACCGGGAGCTATATGGCTTAAATGAGGTAAGTACTATGATCCGGGGTACCCTGAGGCGCCCTGGTTTTTGCCAGGCATGGAATATTTTGGTACAGCTGGGTCTGACAGATGACAGCTATAACCTGGAAGGATTGGAACAGATGACTTACAGGGATTTTATAGATAACTTTCTCTATTACCATCCCACAAGATCTGTGGAAGACAAACTATGTGAATACCTGGGTATTGATTCAAAAGGTGAGATTATGAAACAATTGCAGTGGCTGGGCCTATTTGACAGTACACGAATTGGGCTGGATCAGGCCAGCCCTGCTGACGTATTGCAACACCTGCTGGAGCAAAAGTGGAAATTGAAACCGGAGGACAGGGACATGATCGTAATGCAGCACCAGGTTGGCTACCAGCTGGCCGGTAATACGCAAAACCTTAAAACATCATTGGTAGTATTAGGAGAAAACACCGGCCAGACTGCTATGTCAAAAACCGTAGGCTGGCCCCTGGCCATTGCCACAAGATTGTTACTTTCCGGTGAAATAGAAGATACTGGGGTAAAACTTCCCATTACCCCCAAATACTACCAGCCAATAATGCAGGAACTCCGGATGCTGGGAGTAAATATTATTGAAGAAACCGGCTAGTTTTCAGCTTCAAACCCCTGATCAATAAGAAGATTGGTACCTTGAGCTGCTTCTACCGCAAGCTGATCACACCTTTCATTCAAAGGATTGCCATCGTGCCCTTTGATCCAGCTAAAATTAACACGGTGTTTGCGGTAGAGAGGAATGAATCGTTGCCAGAGATCCATGTTTTTTTTCCCTTTATAGCCTTTCTTCTGCCAGTTCCAGATCCAGCCTTTTTTCACGGCATCAACCACATACCTGGAATCCGAATATATAGTTACTGGGTGCCCCGAGCCTTTTAGTGCTTCCAGGCCACGGATGACTGCCAGCAATTCCATCCGGTTGTTGGTGGTTTGCCTAAACCCCTCAGATAATTCTTTTTTATGTTGCTTATATATTAATATGGTTCCGTATCCCCCTGGTCCCGGATTTCCCCTGCTGGCTCCATCAGTATAGATCGTTATCATAATGGCATGTAGCTGGTAAGATATTGCAGTGCCAGTTTATAGCTGTCCAATCCGAAACCAGCAATAATTCCAATACAGTTCTTACTGATAAGACTATGGTGACGATAACTTTCCCGGGCATGTATATTGGAGATATGAACTTCCACCACAGGGGTATTTATGGCAGCAATGGCATCCGAGAGCGCTACGGAGGTATGGGTATAGCCGCCAGCGTTCAGAACAATACCCTGATAATCAAATCCAGCCTGATGAAGTTTATTGATCAGCTCGCCCTCTACGTTGGATTGAAAATAACCAATCTCGTGATCCGGAAATGAATCCTTCAGTTCAACAAAATAATTTTCGAATGACCTGTCACCATAGACTGACTTTTCCCTGGTTCCCAATAAATTAAGATTAGGTCCGTTAATCACCATGTATTTCATGAGGCTAAATATAGTTATATCTCTCATTTTAGATGCCTTAATTTTTTATCTTTACACCCATAGAAAATGACCTGGGAAGCAGCAATAGAGCAATTCAAGCATTTCTTAAGTCTTGAAAGGTCAATGTCAGCTAACTCCACTGATGCTTACATCAGGGATGTGAAAAAGCTGGCGCTTTACCTGACTGAACAGGATCCTTTAAACACCCCTCTCGGAGTATCCAGTGACCATTTGAAGTCGTTCATGGAATTTTTGGGTTACGCAGGTATTGCAGCCAGGTCCCAGGCACGTATTATTTCAGGTTTAAAGGCGTTTTTCAGGTTTTTGCTTTTTGAGGATCTCATTAAACTCGATCCTGCTGTATTAATTGAAAGCCCCAAATTGGGAAGAAAACTTCCGGATACCTTAAGTGTAGCTGAAATTGATTTGATTTTCAAGTCCATTGATCATTCAACACCGGAAGGAGCCAGGAATCGGGCCATTATAGAAACTTTATACAGTTCTGGTCTAAGGGTAAGTGAACTACTGGGCCTTAAATTATCCGATTTACATCCCGACATCGGTTTTATCAGGGTGAGGGGGAAGGGAAATAAAGAGCGTTTGGTTCCCATAGGTTCATTTGCTCTTAAATATCTGGATATCTATATAGATCAGGTAAGGGTACATGTACCGGTTAAACCAGGATGCGAGAATTTAGTATTTCTGAACCGGCGGGGCACTGGACTTTCACGGGTGTCGATATTTAATATAGTGAAAGACCTGGTAGCCACTTCCTGTCTTAAAAAATCAATTAGCCCGCATACTTTCCGGCATAGTTTTGCCACACACCTGTTGGAGGGTGGTGCCGATCTTAGGGCAGTTCAGCAAATGTTAGGTCACGAATCAATCACTACCACTGAAATATATACTCACCTTGACCGGGACTACCTGAGACAGGTTATCACAGAATTTCACCCCAGGAGTTGAAATAAAAAAGAGTATAAAAAAAGTCACGCCCGGAGCGTGACTTTCCATTTATCCATACACCTGTATAACAAACTAAAGGCGATCAAAAAGCTGATCTACATATCTTGAGATCACATAAACTATCCCTATAGTCACTAATGAACAACCGATAAACAAACCTAAAAATACTCCTAACATAGCCTTTGTTATTTGTTAAACGTTAACGAATATCAAAAAATTATCTCCAACTACCCACCCCAATTTCCGCGCTTTCTCGCATGTGTAAGGTTTTAAAAGGCAAATGAATCATTTAATAACTTAAACATCATATAGTACAATAATATATCGAAATATTACATTTTATAGTGTATCTGTAGGCTTAAATCCGTCCGTTTGGAACCATTAATGACATCAGGACCACTGCCAACCTGATGGCGATCATGGTAGTTGGTTTGGGCGATTTTGGCCCAAATATCAAGTTTTTTATGTGGTTTTAGCTGTATAATGCAAAACCATCTGGTGCCAATTCCATCGAAAAAGGGTATGGAGAGGCCATAAGGAAGGTCTTTTTCGTAAATATATTGTCGGGTTTCGAAACTATCTGAGTTAAAATGGGCCATACTGATGGTAAATCGCAAAATTTTATGGGTGTAACTTACCTGGTTGCTTACTATCATGCCACCTGAGCGGACATTTGTGATATGGTATCTGCTATACTGTAACCTGGATTGCAGTGTGAGCAGGTCACCATTCTGCCATTTAGCCCGCAGACCAATGGAATGTTTGCTCTCTTCGGCAATACCGTGGGTAAGTTTGTGAACCTGCGGATTGTCGTTAACCAGTTTATTCCTGTAGCGCCAGTAGAGATCGATATAGGTACTTTTATCAGGTATAAATTGAAATCTCAGCAACTGCTCCGTACCTGAAGATGGCTGGTCTGAAGTGAACGTGGCATGAGGAAACTTAAAGATGTTGGTGGAGGAACCGATATTCCATTTTTCAGATGGTGTTATCTGCAACCCCCAGTAAATCCCCTGTTCATTGATGTTGCTGCCGGCTAGTCCGAATGCACCACTATTAATGCCATGATAGTCTCGCTGGTAATTTCTAACATGCATGGTCATCGAAACGCGGTGTGACAAACTTGCAATTAAGCCTGCCACCGCAGCCTGGCCCCTGCTACGGCTGACGGCAAACTGACCGAAGAAATTGATGTTTTTCCACAGGTATTCGATTCCAGCGCTCAGGTTGACATTGCGTTTGCCTGTAAAAACGTAACTATTGTACCTGGTCCCTTCTGGTATCAGGGGCAATTTCCAAACCCCATAAGCGCCTGACACACTGGCGGTGAAATTTGGGGTAAAGTTTTTTCGCAAGTGCAGGCCAAACATTTGTTCTGGTAACTGTTTTCTTCTTTCAATTTCGGGTTGGGTCCGGTGGAGGCCGGTTCTTATGATTGAGGAAACCCTCTGAGGCAGATCAGCATCAAGGTCTGGATCCAACACACTGGCGTCTAATTTCCGGTAAGAGTACATAGTGGCCATTTCCATGGTGCCGGTCTTTAATTCCAGGGCTATCCCACGGTAGAAATCGAATTCTCTGGTGCCTGAATGAACCAGGAAGCCCTGATGAACTTTCCTGGGACCAGAAATCACCTGTTTATTAAAAACCAGACCATTGCCCATCACCAATCCCTGATCCCACTGAACCCCAAAATCTCCCAATATTAGCTTCTTGACAGGGCCTTTGTTTTCCAGCTGTAAATACATGGATAAATGGTCTGCTCCGTATAAATCTTTTCCCGGATTCCAGTTGAACCGTTCTCCGGGATCCTTTTCCATATTAATTCCAATGCCCATGGCCCCTTTCTTTTGATATCGCAACCGGCACAGCCAATAATAAGGACCACCTTTGAAGGATGAGTTACCCGTATCCAGGTACCCGCGAGACCATTGGATTCTCCTCTTCATTCGAAATTGAAGTTCCACACCTCCATCATACTTTAGTTGTTCATTTATGCTTCTGGGATCATAATATAGCCCGGCTTCCGGTGCATGCACCAGCGCTGCTGTCATACGAACCGTAGACAGGTCCCAACCTGGAATTGCCTGCAGCTCATAAACACTAACCAATGGCCCGTTTTGGTCAATATGTACCAGCAGGTTCTCTATTTGAAGGGGAGTTAACCATGGGATTTTCATCAGTGAGGTCCTGGTAGCTTTGTTCAGATTTTTAATACGAAATTCTTCGAGTTGATATTGATCAGGAATGGCTGTTTCGGGTATTGACTCCAGTATATCTGCGGACAATTGTTCAAACAGTTCCTCCGGCAAATCGAGCTCTTGTCCTTTAGCGCGGATACTAACTAAAATCAACAGGAGTATGTATATGTACCTGCTCATGGCCAGGAATAACCTATACCAGCCTGGTGAGTGATTCCCATATAAGGGTGAAAATCGAGGGCATAATCTATTTTAAATGAGTCTGACAGGAACCCCAGCCCCCAATAATGACGTTTGTTGGATATGTTGTACCCTGTCCTGGCCAAAAACTTTTCCTTTAGTGCATATTCAATCCCGGACTTGAACTCCCATTGATGGCCCAAAACATGCCCGGCTTCAAGCAGGATGACCAGCTTTGCTACAGGTTTATAGCTAATTCCAGTTTGCCAGATTACCGGTAAAGTTTCATTATTACCAAGCTGACTTTGGGTTAAATTACTCATAAATACACCGGCCAAAATTTCATCAGTAAGTTGTATTTGCATTCCGGCGGCCATGCTTATACTGTTGAGTGAAGTAATACCTGAAACTGTGGTCCTCCAATATTTGACTCTTATCCCCAGGCTAAGCATGCCAAGGGCCATTGAAGTATTTAAAGCCGCTTGTTGATTGATCAAAATATCGGTCCCGGATTGAAAAAGAGATACGCCCATAATAACTGTTCCAGGAATTATTATGCCGAGGGACAATGACTGCAACTCTTTCTGACTGTAGGGCAATTGGTATCCAAACACGATTTGGCATTTATCTGAATTGACCATCCCGGCCATATTCCTAAATAGGGACCAATGAGATTGATCAGTTGACTGAAAGGGACCGGACCCATATGGAGGCAACTCGATTTCCGGGCTTTGGGCGAGTAATCCGGTGGCTGCTGATATTAGACAGTAAAGCCTCAAATATCCTAACATAGCCTCGAATTTGAGGCAATGCAGTATTAATTAATGAAACTGGTTATAATTTGTTTACCCCTAGAATAGAATATTCATCACTTTGCTGCCAGGAGCCATGTCTCTTTCAGTGGAACGGTCCTGGTACGAATATTGGATGGTACGCTGTGAGGGATCTCCGGGCACAGTGATAGAGT
>Ga0268386_10001200_pt1 | contig 17665 bp, 17 predicted proteins | sample RVTome_15_FD_200260 | JGI IMG/M metagenome (GOLD analysis project Ga0268386, IMG submission 200260) | Soil microbial communities from uranium-contaminated site in the Upper Colorado River Basin, Wyoming, United States - RVT150D86... ...
ATTCGGCCGAAGTCGGAGGGCCAGCGCGAGTATCTGCGGGCGATCCGACGCAGCGACATCGTCGTCGGCATCGGCCCGGCCGGGACCGGCAAGACGTACGTGGCGGTCGCGATGGCCGTCGATGCGCTGGTCCGGAAGCGGGTCCGGAAGATCATCCTGACCCGCCCGGCCGTGGAGGCTGGCGAGGCGCTCGGGTTTCTGCCGGGCGACATCCGCGAGAAGGTCGACCCGTACCTGCGGCCGCTGTACGACGCGCTGGAAGACATGCTGCCCCCCGACCGGGTGTGGAAATCGATCGAGGAGCACGTGATCGAGATCGCGCCGCTGGCCTACATGCGTGGGCGGACGCTGTCGGACGCTTTTCTGATCCTCGACGAGGCACAGAACGCGACGACCGCCCAGATGAAGATGTTCCTCACCCGGCTGGGGCTGAATTCCCGCACCGTCATCACCGGGGACAAGACGCAGATCGACCTGGCCGATCCGGCCGACTCCGGCCTGCTCGAAATCGAAGGCCTCCTGAAGGAAGTCGAAGGCATCGAGTTCGTCTACCTGAACGAAGCGGACGTAGTGCGTCACCGGCTGGTCAAGGACATCATCCGGGCCTATGCGCGGAATGACGAGCAGGAGCGCGCGGCGTCGGCGGGCGAGCTCCGGGAGGACGAGGCACCGTGACGGCGGCTCGGGTTCGGGAGACCTGGCGGGACCTCATGCACGCGGTGAACCGCGAGCCGGAGGAGAGCTGGAAGGCGCAGGCCGCCCATCACGGCACGCGGGCCGGGATCGTCCTGGTGCTCGCGGTCGTCCTGCCGTTGCTGTTTCCCGGCCACCAGAGCCCCGAGCAGCAGGACCTCGAACCCGGCACGGTCGCCGAGACCGACGTGATCGCCTCGTTCACCCTTCCGGTGCCGAAGCCGGCCGAGCAACTCGAGCAGGAGCGGCAGGTGCGGGAGCGGAGCGTGTTGCCGGTTTTCCGGTTCGATGCATCGGCGCCCGACTCCTCGAAGGCCCGTGCCACCGCGTTCCTCGACGACCTGGGACAGGCGCTGGCGGGGCCCGAAGGTGTGCCGCGCGACAGCGCCGTCAGGCAACTGCTTGACGGCCGCGGCGTCTCGCTCGGCGCTCCGCAGCTCGCCTTCCTCGAGGCGCCGCAGAACCGTCGCGCGCTCCGCGGAGCGCTCGAACGGACGTTCGACGAGCTGTTGCCGCGCGGGGTCGCACCCAATCAGGCTCTCACGACGTACGACTACGAGCGGGTCGCGCTCCATGACGGCGAGGTCCGCTCGGTCCGTCTCGACTCGCTGACGACGGTGGAGGATCTCGCCCGGGTGGCGTCCTCCTTCCCGGCTTCGACCGAGGGGTATCGTACGTTCGAAGCCCTGCTTCGCGAGTTCACCGTCCCCAGCCTGCGTCCCGACGAAGCCGCCTGGCTGGAGGAACGCGCCCGGGCGCGGGCCGAGGTCGACTCGACGACCGGCACGATCCTCGAGGCGGAGCGGATCATCACCGCCCACGAGCGTGTGACACCCGCACAGCACGAACGTCTCCAGGCGTACAACGCCGAGCTCGCGCGCCGCCGGGGCAGCCTGGTGAACCGCGGGGGAAGGGTCGCCGGCCGGGCCCTGTTCGCCGCGCTCCTGCTCTCCCTCGTCGGCGGCACGCTGTTCCTGTTTCGTCCGGGCATCTATCGTGAGATCCGGAATTTCCTGATCGTGATCGGGCTGGTCGCGAGCTCGGTGGCGGGCGCCGCGCTGGTCGAGCATCTGACTCTGTCCACCGCCCTGGTTCCGATCGTCGTCACGGCCCTCGCCATCGGGGCGATGTACGACGGGATCCTCGCGCTGGTCGCGGTTCTCGCTTCTACGATCCTGCTGATGGGGCTGGCCGCCCTCGCTCCTCTCTACGATCCCGTGACGCTCGCACTCGGCGGCTCGGTCGCGGCGCTCGGCGTGCGCGGCGTTCGGCGGCGACGGCAGAGCTGGGTGCTGATCATGGGTATCACGGCCGCCTACCTGGCCGGTGGCGTGGCGCTCGCCCTGCTGGGAGCCCTGAGCTTTGGCTCGCTGGTCGAGGCCGTGGTGTGGGGATTCGTCGGCGCGACGCTGTACACGATCCTCACCCTGGGCGGCCTCGTTCCGCTGCTCGAGAAGGCCACGGGGATCAGCACCGCTCAGACACTACTGGAGCTGTCCGATCTCAACGCGCCATTGCTCAGGGAGTTATCTCTCAAAGCGCCGGGTACGTACGCCCACTCGATCAACATCGCGAACCTGGCGGAAGCCGCGTGCGAGGCGATCGGCGCCGATTCGTTGCTGGTTCGGGCCGGCTCGTACTACCACGACATCGGCAAGATGGTGAATCCGCAGTACTTCGTCGAGAACCAGCCCAAGGGCCGGAATCCGCACGACCGGCATCCTCCGCTGCGCAGCGCGGCGATCATCCGCGACCACGTGCGGGACGGCGTGCGCCTCGCCACCGGGCACCGGCTGCCGCCGGTTATCCACGACTTCGTTCGCGAACACCACGGAACCAGCCTGATCCGGTACTTCTACGACAGGGCGGTCGAGCAGGCGATCGAGCAGGCCGGCGAGGCAGGGGCCGCCGAAGTCAACCCCGGCGACTTCGCCTATCTCGGGCCGAAGCCGCAGTCTCGCGAGACGGCCATCCTGATGCTGGCCGACGGGATCGAGTCGGCCAGCCGGGTGCTCGGCGACCCGACGCCCGAGCGGATCCGCGCCACGATCGACGCGATGGTCGACGCGCGGCTGGAGGAGGGCCAGCTCGACCAGTGCCCGCTCACCCTCCGCGAGATCGATCGGGCGAGGGCGGCGTTCGCCCGGGTGCTGATCGGCATGTACCATCGCCGCATCGACTACCCGACGGGGATTCGCGGCGGGGAGGACGATGCCGCCTCTCCGCCGCCGGCCGACGTGTCCATGGCGCCGTCCCGTCCACGGAAACGGCCGGAGCGCCCGGGCTCGGAGGACCAGCTCGAGGTCGCGCTCGACGCGGCCGAGGTCGACGACCCGGAAGCCTCGGTACGTGCCGCCGACGAATGAGCCGGCGGACTCCGCCACTGTCCTGATCGGCGGGCTCGCGACATTCGGGCTGAGTGGCTTCGAGACCGACGTGTCCGCTGCCGCCCGCGCCGCACTTGGCGCCCAGTCGCGCACTCCGGCGGACGAGGCGGAGATCTCGGTCGCTTTCGTCGACGACGCGGCGATCGCGGCCCTCAACCTCGAGTGGCTTGGCCGGGACGGCGCGACGGACGTGATCTCCTTCGGCCTGGGGACGGCGCCGCTCGTCGCCGACATCTACGTTTCGGTCGATACCGCGCGCTGGAACGCGAAGGAGCTCGGGATCGATCTGCGCGATGAGCTCGTGAGGCTGGTCGTCCACGGGGTCCTGCACGCCGCCGGCTACGACCATCCCGAGGACGAGGCGCGCGGCGCGTCGGAGATGTTCGAACTGCAGGAGCGTGTGATCGGCCAGTTGCTCGGAGGGCGACCCGAAACCTAGTCTGTACGGCTCGCGGAGCGGGCGGGACGCACACCAGCGGAAGCGCCGTCGACATGCGTGAGACCCTGAACAGACTGCGGCGTTACCTGATCACGGGCCTGGTCGTGATCGCGCCGGTCGGTGTGACGGCGTTCGTGCTCGTGTGGCTGTTCCAACGGCTCGATCCGATTCTCGGACGCTTCCTGCCCGCCGTCGGTGGGAGGCCGATCCCGGGGCTCGGTCTGGCCGCGCTCCTCGTCCTGCTGGTCTCCGTGGGCTGGTTCTCGCAGCGGGCGTTCGGCCGGCGGGCGCTCGGATTGTGGAACCGCCTGCTGGAGCGGGTTCCGTTCGCGCGCCGTCTGCATTCCGCCTCGGCCCAGATCGTGAGTTCCGTGCTCGAGCGCGACCGTCTGTTCCAGCACTGCGTCCTGATCGAGTTTCCGCAGGCGGGCTCGTGGGCGCTGGCGTTCGAGACCGCGCCCGCCCCCGACGAAGTCGAGGCGTGTCTCGGCGAGCCGACGGTCAGCGTGTTCCTGCCGACGGCTCCCAACCCGACCTCGGGCTACCTGCTGATGTTGCCCCGATCCCGCGTGCGACGGCTCCGGATGCCCGTCGAGGACGGCCTGAAGCTCGTGCTGTCGGTCGGGGTCGCGCGATCGGGCGCGACGGCCGGGGCGGACGGGCGATGAACGACACGCGCGAGGTGAGGCTCGACGAGCTTCGGGCCCTGCTGGCCGTCGGCGGCTCGGCGCTCGAGGAGCGGATCGATGACCTGCATGCGAGCGACGTCGCCGACCTGATCGAAGGCCTCGACGAGGCAGAGCGTCTCGTGCTGCTCCGACGCCTCCGGCCGGAGGTGGCGGCCGATGCGCTGTCGGAGATGGAGGAAGTCGAGCGACCGGCCGAACTCCTGCTGCAGCTCGATCCGGGGCAGATCGCGGCGATCGTCGAGGAGATGGCGGACGACGACGCCGCCGACATCATCGGCGGGCTCCACCCCCAGCTGCAGGCCGAGGTGCTGTCGACCGTCTCCGTGCCCGATGCCGCCCAGATCGAGGAGCTGCTCACCTACCCGGAGGACACGGCCGGCGGGATCATGACCCGCGAAGTGCTGGCGATCCGGGAGTCGCTGAGCGCGGGCGAGGCGATTGCGGAAATCCGCCGACAGGCACGGGGAGACAGCGACTTCTACACGATCTTCGTCGTCGGACCCCGCCGGGAACTCGTCGGCGTCGTCTCCCTGCAGGACCTCGTGCTGGCGGATCCCGACACGCCGATCGCGGAGATCACGGAAGATCCCCCCGCCTCGGTGCCGGTGTCGATGGACCAGGAGGAGGTAGGCCGGCTGCTGTCGCGCTACAACCTCGCGTCGATCGGGGTCGTCGACGGCCTCGGCCGGCTGGTCGGTCGGGTGACGTTCGACGACGTGATCGACGTGATGGAAATGGAGACGACCGAGGACATCCTGCGGTTCGCCGCCGTGTCGGAAGAAGAGCAGATCCGCGGCTCCACCGCCGACGCGATCCGCAGCCGCCTGCCGTGGCTGATCGCGAACCTGTTCACGGCCGTGGCCGCCGCCAGCGTGGTGTACTTCTTCCAGGATACGATCGAGCAGATCGTCGTGCTTGCGGCCGTGATGCCGATCATCGCCGGGATGGGAGGAAACGCGGGAACCCAGGCGCTGGCGGTCACGATCCGCCGGATCGCGTTGTCGGACGAGTCGCTGACCGAACGCTGGCAGGTGATCGGCAAGGAGCTGATGGTCGGGCTGGTGAACGGGTTCGTGATCGGAACGATCATCGCGCTGGCCGGACTTCTGCTGGCTGACAATCCGTTGTTCGGGGTGGTCGTGATGCTGGCGATGTGGGGCAACCTGATCGTCGCGTCGGCGGCCGGCGCCTTCATTCCGATCCTGCTCGAGAGCCTCGGCGCGGACCCCGCCGTCGCATCGTCGATTTTCGTCACGACGCTCACCGACCTGGTCGGGTTCTTCCTGCTGCTCGGCCTGGCGACCGCGATGCTGCTGTGACCCGGGAAGCGACTCCGGATCTGACTCCGACGCAGCGCGATCTGCTCGCGCGGTTCTCCGCCGGAGAGACCCTCGCCCTCGCCCGGGCGATCACGCTGGTCGAGAACGAACGCCCCGGGTTCGAGGGCCTGCTCGAGGCGCTGCACGGACGGCTCGGCCGCGCGCGCCGGATCGGCATCACCGGTCCGCCGGGCGCCGGAAAATCGACGCTCACCGCGGGGCTCGCCCGGTTGTTCCGGGACGCTGGTGAGACGTTGGGCGTGATCGCCGTCGACCCGAGCAGTCCGTTCACCGGGGGGGCCCTGCTGGGCGACCGGATCAGGATGAACGATCTGGCCACCGAGCCCGGTATGTTCATCCGCTCGATGGCGAGCCGTGGATCGCACGGGGGGCTGTCGGCGACGACCCGCGAGGCGACCGACCTGATGGACGCGTTCGGTTTCGACCGCGTCCTGCTCGAGACGGTGGGCGTGGGGCAGTCGGAGCTCGAGATCGCCTCGCAGGCCGATACGACCGTCGTGGTCCTCGTGCCCGAGTCGGGCGACGGGATCCAGGCGATGAAGGCGGGGCTGATGGAGGTTGCCGATGTGTTCGTCGTGAACAAGGCGGATCGGCCCGGCGCCGACCGGCTGCGGCAGGAGATCCGCATGGTCGGGCGACTGCGCGCCGACCCGGAGACGGACGCTCCGGAGCCGCGCTGGGATCCTCCCATCCTGATGACCACAGCCAGTTCGGGCGAGGGGATCGGCGACCTGGCCGAGGCGCTCGACCGGCACCATGCACACCTCGCCTCGACCGGCGGCCTCGCCGCGCGCCGACGGTCGGCGGCGCTCGAGCACACGCGCCTGGTGTTAGAACGGGCCATGAGCCGCCGCGCGGCGCGCGCGTGGCGCGAAGCGCTCGCCGCGGAACCCGACTTCCTCGAAGGCGGCGCATCGCCGTATGCGATCGCCCGTCGCATCGTCGCCGGGATCTGCCGCCCGGACTGAGCGGACCGGCGAACCGGCGAAGCCGGCCATATATTGCACGCGACCGAACCAGAATCCGCGCAAGGACACGCCGATGCGACAGATGGTGGACGACATTCCCGGCACGCCGGCCGAATTGCGGGCCGAAGTGGAGCGCCGCCGCCGCGAGCTCGAACAAGTCGAAGCGGCGCTGCGCCGGTGGGAGGAGGCGGCCGGCAGCATTCCGAAGCGGGACGACACCGATTTCACGACGGTATCGGGCCGGGAAATCCGTCCGCTGTACAGCCCCGCCGACCTGCCCGAGTTCGACTACATGGAGCGCCTGGGCGTGCCCGGCGAATACCCGTTCACGCGCGGCCCCTATCACACGATGTATCGCACCCGGCTCTGGACGAAGCGGCTGTTCGCCGGCTTCGCGACCGCCGAGGACACGAACGAGCGCTACAGGTTCCTGCTCGAGCGCGGCCAGACCGGGCTGAGCGTGGCGTTCGATTTCCCGACGCTGATGGGCTACGACTCCGACGACCCGCTGGCCGAGGGCGAGGTCGGGAAGTGCGGGGTCGCGATCTCGAGCCTGGCCGACATGGAGACCCTGTTCGAAGGCATTCCGCTCGACCGGGTCTCGGTCTCGATGACCATCAACGGGCCGGCCATCATGCTGTACTGCTTCCTGCTCGCGGCCGCGGAGAAACAGGGCGTGCCGTTCGGGAAGGTCAGGGGGACGATCCAGAACGACATCCTGAAGGAGTACATGGCGCAGCACGCATGGATCTTTCCCCCGCGCCCCGCGCTCAAGGCGATCACCGACGTGTTCGAATGGTCGGCGAGCCATGCCCCGCTGTTCAACACGATCTCGATCTCGGGCTACCATATCCGCGAGGCCGGCTCGACGGCCGGCCAGGAGCTCGCGTTCACGCTGAAGAACGGGTTCACGTACGTCGAGGCAGGCATCGAGCGCGGCCTCGATGTGGACGGGTTCGCCCCGCGGCTGTCGTTCTTCTGGGACGTGCACAACGACTTCTTCGAGGAGATCGCGAAGTTCCGGGCGGCCCGCCGGATCTGGGCGCGCCACATGCGAGAGGTGTACGGCGCGAAGCGGCCCGAGAGCTGGCGCCTGCGGACGCACGCGCAAACGGCGGGCGTGACCCTGACGGCCCAGCAGCCCCACAACAACATCGTCAGGGTCGCCTACCAGGCGCTGGCCGCCGTGCTGGGCGGCACGCAATCGCTGCACACGAACGCGATGGACGAGACGCTGGCCTTGCCGACGGAGGACGCGGTGCGGATCGCGCTGCGCACGCAGCAGATCCTCGCGTTCGAGACAGGCGTCGCGAACACGATCGATCCGCTCGCCGGCTCCTACTTCGTCGAGAGCCTGACCGACGAGCTCGAGGCCGAGGCGGAACGCATCTTCGCCGAGATCGACGAGATCGGCGGCGTGGTGGACGGCATCGAGGCGGGGTACTTCCAGGCAAGGATCGCGGGCGCGGCTCGCCGATTCCAGACCGAGATGGAGACCGGGCAGCGGACCATCGTCGGCGTCAACGCGTTCACCGAACAGGACCAGGCCGAGATCGAGATTCTGAGGATCGGAGAGGAGGCGGGGGAGCAGCAGCGCGAGCGGCTCGAGCGTCTGCGAGCCGAGCGCGACCAGGCGGCGGTCGAAGCGGCGCTCGTGCGTCTCGAGGCGGCCGCCGAGGGAGACGAGAACCTGGTGCCGCCGATGCTCGACGCCGCCCGCGCGTATGCGACCCTCGGCGAGATTCGGCAGACGCTGGAAGGCGTATACGGCCGGTTCGAGGAGCCCGTAGGCTTCTAGCGCCGCGGTCCACGGCGCGGAGGGGGACTGAAGTGTCGATTCTCGAGATCGGCGGGTTGCTGCTCGTCCTGTTCGTCGTCGTCTCCGCCGCTCGCGGGAAGGTCCGCATCAACGCCCGCGAGACATCCGACTTCGAGGCACGGCTGCGGCCGGTGTCCGGCGCGCCGGCCGGGGCCCGTGCGAGCGGGGCCGCCGAGCGGGAGGAATGGGACGACGGGTCGGCCGAGTTCGAGGCGCACGTGCGCGGGCTCGACCTGCCGGACGGTGCCGAGATCGAGTTCCTGGTCGACGGCGTGACACTCGGGCGGGCCAGGCTGACGCGTGGTCGGGCACGCCTGGAATACGATTCGCGAGACGCCGCCGACGTGCCGCCGGTGGCGGAAGGGCAGCGCCTCGCGGTCCGTCACGCGGGTCGGGAGCTCATGGAGGGGACCTTCCGAGCCGATTGAGGCTCGTTGCCGCGCGTGCAGCGCCGGCCGTAAGTTCGGCCCGCGCCGTTGTCGCACCCGGCGCGTGACCGTACAGCCGATCACACCGAGCCGGATTTCGCCGATGTCGGATACAAAGATCCGTGTGCTGGTGGCCAAGCCAGGCCTGGACGGGCATGACCGGGGGGCCAAGGTGATTGCCGCCGCCCTGCGTGACGCCGGGATGGAAGTCATCTACACGGGCCTCCACCAGACCCCCGAGAAGATCGCCGCCACGGCGCTCCAGGAGGACGTCGACGTGGTCGCTCTGTCTGTGCTGTCGGGCGCCCACATGACCCTGTTTCCGCGCGTGATCGATCTGCTGCGCGAGAACGGCATGGGCGACGTGCTGGTGACCGGCGGTGGAATCATCCCTCCCGAGGACATGCAGACCCTTCGCGAGCGCGGCGTCGGTGAACTGTTCGGGCCCGGCACGACGACAGCCGATGCCGTCGCCTACATCGAGTCGTGGTATGCCGAGCACCGCGGAGCCGGGGCGGCGGATGACGGTTGAGGCGTCCCGGATGGGGCGGCTCGCCGCCGAGGTGCGCCGCCTCGAAGACGACGTCCGCAGGGGCGGCGGCGCGGAGCGTATCGAGCGGGAACATTCGCGCGGCAAGCTGACGGCGCGCGAGCGCGTCGAACGGCTGATCGATCATGATGGCGGGTTCGTCGAGATCGGTCTGCTGGTCGCCCATGATCAGTACGACGGCCAGGCGCCCGCGGCCGGCGTCGTGACCGGCATCGGCGAAGTGCGCGGCCGCGTCGTCGTCGTGGTGGCGAACGACGCGACCGTGAAGGCGGGAAGCTGGTGGCCCGAGACGATCGGCAAGATTCTGCGGGCCCAGGAGATCGCGATGCGCTGCAGGGTGCCGATCGTCTACCTGGTCGACTCGGCCGGCGTGAACCTTCCGTACCAGGGCGGCGTGTTTCCCGGCAAGTACGGCGCGAGCCGGATCTTCAACTACAATTCGATCATGCGGCACTATCTCCAGGTGCCGCAGCTCGCCGCCGTCATGGGTCAGTGCATCGCCGGCGGGGCCTACCTTCCGGCGCTGTCCGACGTGATCGTCATGGTCGAGGGCACGAGCTTCATGGGGCTCGGCGGTCCGAATCTCGTCAAGGGCGCCACCGGGCAGGATGTCGAGGGCGAGGAGCTCGGCGGCGCCTCCACCCACAACCGCGTTTCGGGCGTCGCCCACTACCAGGTGCCCGACGACGACGCCTGCGTCGGCAAACTGCGCGACCTTGTGGCCGATCTGCCGCCCTCGCGGGTGCCGCCGCCCGAAGACGAGGCGCGCGCCCCGGCGCGGCCGCCGGCCGACGCCTACGAGATCCTGCCCGACGACCATCGACAGCCGTACGACATGCGGGCGCTGCTCGACACGATCCTCGACGAAGGTCGGTTCGACGAGTTTCAGGCCGACTTCGCCCCCGAGATGCTGACGGCTGTCGCACGGCTGAACGGCCGGCGGATCGGGGTGATCGCCAATCGACGGGCGATGTTCCGCGGCGAGGGCGGCGGTCCACCGAAGTTCGGCGGGATCATTTATTCTGACAGCGCCGAGAAGGTCGCCTACTTCATGGACATGTGCGACCGGCACCGGATCCCGCTGCTGTTCGTGCAGGACGTCAGCGGTTTCATGGTGGGCGTCGAGGCCGAGCACTCGGGCATCATCCGCGCCGGGGCCCGGATGGTCGAGTCGATGGCGACGGCGCGCGTGCCGAAGCTCGTACTGACCGTGAACCACGCCAGCGGCGCCGGCTACTACGCGATGGCGGCCCAGGGCTTCGATCCCGACTTCATCTTCACCTGGCCGACGGGCCGGATGGGCGTCATGGAGGGCGAGTCGGCGGTGCGAGCCGTGCACGGGCCGCAAATGGACCGCGCGAAGGCCGGCGGCGCGGAGCTCGACGCCGATACGCAGGCCGCGATCGAGCACACCCGGGCGGAGTACGACCGCCAGCTCGACGCGCGCTATGCGGCCGCCCGCGGCTTCGTCGACGCCGTGATCACCCCGGAAGAGACGCGCGGCGTGCTCGAGCTCGCCCTCCGCTGCTCGCTCGAGAATCCGGGTCCGCACATCGGCACGTTCGGACTGCCCGCCGACGGATGGGTGGGCGCGACGCCCGTGTCGCGAGGCACCGGTGGCTGAGGCGGGCCGGAAGGTGCGTGTCGCATCGGGCCAGGGCTTCTGGGGCGACTGGCAGGAGGCCCCGAAGCTCCAGGTGCGGAAGGGACCGATCGACTACCTGATGCTCGATTACCTGGCCGAGATCACGATGTCGATCATGCAGAAACAGCGACAGCGCGATGCCGGCTCGGGATACGCCCGTGACTTCGTCGATCTCGCGCTCGACCTCGCGCCCGACCTGGTGGAGAGGAACATCCGCGTGCTCACCAACGCGGGTGGTGTGAACCCCGAGGCGTGCCGCGAGGCGCTGGTCGCCGGTCTGCGCGAGGCATCGACGGGACGGCCGCTCCGGATCGCCACGGTGCACGGCGACGGCTTGATGGAGCGCCTCGACTCGCTGATCGCCGCCGGGCACGAACTGCGCAACATGGAGACCGGGGAACCCCTGGCGACGATCCGCGATCGCGTCTACAGCGCGAACGCCTACCTCGGCCAGGCGCCGCTGCTCGAGGCGCTCGAACGCGACGCCGACATCGTGATCACCGGCCGCTCGACCGATACCGCCCTGACCTACGCGGCGCTGGCGCACGAGTTCAGCTGGGCCTCCGACGACTGGGACCGGCTGGCCGCGGGCGTGGTCGCCGGACACATCAACGAGTGCGGCGCCCAGGCAGCCGGCGGGAACACGATGTTCGATTGGCGCGGTGTGGACCTCGTGGCGCCGGGCTACCCGATCATCGAAGCCTCGGCGGACGGGGGCTTCGTCGTGACCAAGCATCCGGGGCTCGGCGGACGGGTTACCTGGGCGACGGTCAGCGAGCAGCTCGTCTACGAGATGGGCGATCCCGCCGTGTACATCACGCCCGACTGCGTGGCGGATTTCCGCTCGATCCGACTGCGTGACCTCGGCGACGACCGGGTGCAGGTGCACGGAGTGAAGGGAAGTCCGCGCACCGACCAGCTCAAGGTGTCGATCGCGTATCATGCCGGCTGGAAGGCGACGGGGACGCTGACCTACGCCGCGCCCGAGGCGCTCGACAAGGCACGACGGGCCGACGAGATCCTGCGGGCACGGCTCGCGGCCCTCGACCTGGAGTTCGACGAGATCCGGACCGAGTTCGTGGGCGCCGGGGCGTGCTCGGGCCGCGTGCCGGAGCGGGCAGCCGAGCTGCCGGAGGTCGAGCTGCGGGTGGGCGTTCGCGGGACCGACCGGCCGGCCGTGGAGCGGTTCACCCGCGAGCTTGCGCCGCTGATCCTGGCGGGGCCGCCGAGCGTCACGGGATTCGCGGGTGGCCGGCCGCGGGTGCAGGAGGTCATGGCCTACTGGCCGGCCCTGATCGATCGCGCGGCGGTGGAGGCCGATCTTCGAGTCGAGGTCGTGGAGGCGAGATGAGAGTCCCGCTCGGACGGATCGCGATCGCCCGCTCGGGCGACAAGGGCGACACAGCGAACATCGGCGTCATCGCGCTCGCCGAGCTTGCCTATCCGACGCTCGTAAAAGAAGTAACCGAACATCGTGTCAAGCAGCACTTCAGTGGCATTTGCCACGGACGGGTCGAGCGGTTCGAGCTACCGAACCTCGCGGCGCTGAATTTTCTCCTGCACGAGTCGCTCGGCGGGGGCGGGACGGTCTCGCTGATGCTCGACGCGCAGGGCAAGACGTTCGGGGCGACCCTCCTGACGATGGAGATCGACGCCCCGGACGACGTGATCGCGGCCTGCGGTCGCGTGACCTCCGGCGAAGCGCCGGGCCGGCCGACGGCAGCGCACCGGGAGGAAGCCGATGGCTGATCCGTCGTCGTCAATACGGGTGGAGCGAGGTCCCGCGGGAGTCGCCACCGTCGTGCTCGATCGACCGGAGCGCCGGAACGCGCTCGACGGCGCCATGGTCGGCGAGTTGCGGAACGTGCTACGGCGCCTCGACGCGGAGGAGGGTGTCCGTGTCGTCGCCCTGCGTGGGGCGGGTCCCGATTTCTGCGCCGGCGCCGACCTGCGTGAAGTCCGCGCCTCGGTCGAAGCCGGAGTGCTCGCCGGCCTCGAGGACGCGCAGGCGCTGGGCGACCTGTTCATCGAGATGCGGGCGATGCGCCGTCCCATCGTCGCCGTCGTGCGGGGGCGCGCCCTCGCCGGCGGCTGCGGACTCGCCACGGCCTGCGATCTCGTGCTCGCCGCCAGAAGCGCCACGTTCGGCTACCCGGAGGTGCGGCTGGGCTTCGTACCCGCGATGGTCATGGCCATCCTGCGGCGCTCGACGGGCGAGACGCGGGCGTTCGAGCTCGTCGCGCTCGGCGCTACGATCGACGCCGGCACGGCCGCCGACTACGGGATCGTAAACCGGGTGTTCGACGACGCGGAGCTCGACGCCGGGACCGAGGAGTTTCTGGGAGACCTGGCGAGTCGCAGCGCCTCGGCCGTGGCGCTGACGAAGCGCCTGCTGTACCAGATCGACGGGGTCGACTTCGCGGCGGCGATCCGCACCGGAGCAGATGTCAACGCACTGGCCCGCCTGACCGACGACTGCCGGGCGGGAATGGACCGCTTTCTGAAGCGAAAGGATCGCAGGGAATGACGGAAGGAACCATGCGCGACGGATCGATCCAGACGCTTCCGCTGGCGATCGGGGTCGTACTCGGAATCGCCGGCGTCCGTCTGCTGCTCATCGGCGGACAGGTCGCGATTTCGGGCGGCGTGCTGCTGGCAGTCGGCGCGATCGCGGCGGCCGGAGTGGCGTTCGGAGGCCGGGCGGACGGCGCGTCCGTCGAGGCGCAACCGGATCTCAGCAGTCGAATCGGCCTCGGGCTGCTGGGCGGCGTCCTGGCGGGACTGCTGCATGGCACGCTGACCGCGGTCGCAGGCTGGTGGGGGGTTGCCGCGTTGCTCGGCGCGGGGATCGATGTCGAGCTCTCGACCTTCGATTGGTGGAACAGGGCGGCGCTCGGCGGCCTGCTCGGGATCGGCCTCGGGTTCGTGTACCCCCTGCTGGCCGGCGAGTCGTTCATCGGCAAGGGCGCCTGGGCGGGACTGCTGCTGGCCGCGTGGCAGCTGTTCTACGTGTATCCGTTCCTTCTCGGCCTCGGACCGGCGGGGATCGACGCCGGCTGGGGCGTGGCGCCGCTGGTGGTCGTCTGTGCGGTGATCGCCGGCGTAGCCGCGGCCTGGCTGGTGGCGTGGGGTGGGCGGCAACGGGACGAGCCGCTCAGCGCGCCGCTCGTCCCGTAGCCTCCGGTGGGCCTCAGAAACCGCCGCCTCCACCGCCGCCCAATCCGCCGCCGGACGTCGGTCCGCCCGGATACGTGCAGCCGTCCATGCATCCCTGGTACCAGGCGTCGCAGTACTCGCGGTCCTCGCGGAACGTGAACCAGCACGTGTCCCTGTAGGCCTCGCAGTAGATCCAGCAGCACGATTCCGCGGCCTCGGCCGCCGCCGCGATTCCCGACGGCGCGGCGCCGCCCCCGGTCAGCATCGCCAGCGCGGCAATGACGGCGATCAGACGCTTCATTTCTCACTCCCGGTTGAAGTTGTTCGGAGCGCGTCGGACCTGCGGTTCAGAGGTGGCTGATTCCACACCCGGCCAGGCAGCCCATGATGTAGGCGTTGCACCACGTGCTGCTCACGTCGTCGCATTTTTCCGCCGCTTTCTCGGCGCACCAGTCGCGACAGTCCACCGCCGCCTCCCGCGCTCGCGCCGCCTCCGCGACGCCGACCGGCGATCCCGCGGCCAGCAAGGTGGCCGCGGCGAGGGCCAGCATGATTCGTCTCACGATCTACCTCCTCGGTTGAAGTCAACGGGCGCGGACGGTCTGCGCTGTTCGCGCGGTTTCGAAGGCTCGGCGGATCCGGGTCCGGTCCTCGGGCTGGAGGGGCCCGACCCTGGCGAGGGCGAGGCGTCCGCGGTCGAACAGCAGGGTGGTCGGCACGGCCCGGATCCTCAGCCGGTCGACGAACCGGGCCGGATCGATCGGGATCATCGGCTCGACGCCGGCGAGCTCGCGCCTGACCCATTCTTCCACGACCTGCTCGGCTTCCAGTCCGACAGCGAGCAGCCGACCGGGGGCGATTCGCCCGAGTGCCGCCCAGTCGGGCGCCGTCGCCTCGCAGGCGGGGCAGGTGGATCGGAACACGACGACGAGCGATGGCGCGTCGCCGGTCAGCTCGACCGTGTCGCCCGAGGCGAGTCCACGCAAACGAAGTCCCTCGACCCGATCGCCCGGATCGATCCGGGCACGTTCGGCGAGCGCGGGCACCACGCGGTCGTTCACGACGAAGCCGGCCGCGACGAGCACCAGCAGCGCGGTCGCGGCGTCCATCAGGGCACCGCGCGAGAGTCGTATGGCCACCGGACCTCCTCGTTGAGTTGCGGGCATCGCCGTCACGTGCGAACGAGGGTCCGGTTCGGCATCAATCGTCGATCAACGGGCCGGTCCCGACTCCCGATTGATCGCCGGATGACGGAAGACGGCAGGGTCGGGGGATGATCCCGTCTCGAGGCGAGCCGGACCTGGCCGCCGCCGTCTCCGTGCTGCGCGAACGGTTCGGCCATTCCGGCTTCCGGCCGGGGCAGGGGCCGATCGCCGCCGCGATGCTGGTGGGTCGGGACGTGCTTGCCGTGCTGCCGACCGGTGCCGGAAAGTCGGTGTGCTATCAAGTGCCGGCCTTGCTGGCGTCCCGTCCGACGCTCGTCGTTTCGCCGCTGATCGCGCTGATGGAAGACCAGGTCACGGTGCTGCGACGAAAGGGCATCCCGGCGGCCGCCCTCACCTCGATCGCGCCCTCGTCCGAGCGCCGGCTGGCGGAGGGGCTGCTGACCGGGCGTGGCCCCGCCCTCGTCTACGCCGCGCCCGAGCGGCTGGTGTTGCCGGCGTTCCGGGAGTCCGTCGCGCAGGCTCAAATCACGCGGGTCGTGGTCGATGAGGCGCACTGCATCAGCGAGTGGGGCCACGATTTCCGCCCCTCGTACCGGGCGATCGGCGCGTTCGTGCAAGCCGTCGGCGGGCCTCCGGTCGCGGCGTTCACGGCGACGGCGACGCCAGCCACGCGGGCCAACATCGCGCGCCAACTCGGACTCAGAAACCCGGCGAGCTTCGTCGCGCCCGTCGATCGACCGAACCTCCGATGGGAGGTCGTCCGTGCCCGGTGCGCGTCCGGCGCCACCCGGCTGCTCGGCGAGGCGGTTCGTCGACGGGGCACGGGAGCCGCCCTCGTCTACGTGCCGACGCGCGCCCTGGCCGCCGGTCTCGCGGCGGCCCTTCGCCGCCAGGGACAGCCGGCCATCGCCTATCACGCCGGTCTGTCTCCCGCCCGGCGGGCCGCGGCTCAGCATGCTTTCCTGTCCGATCCGCGGGGCGTCGTGTGCGCCACGTGCGCGTTCGGCATGGGCATCGACCACCCGCACGTCCGACTCGTGGCTCACCTCGGCATGCCGGGGGCGCTCGAAGCGTATGTGCAGGAAGCGGGTCGGGCGGGCCGCGACGGGGTGCCGAGCCGCTGCCTGCTGGTTCGACTCCCGACCGACCTTCGGCTGCACCGCGGCCGCGTCCGCGAGCTTCCCCGCGGCGTGCGCGGGTTCGCGCGGCGCCGCCTGGCTGGCATGCGTGCCTACGCAGCCGAACGCCGCTGCCGGCGTCGGGCGATCGCCGCCTACTTCGGCGAAAATCCCCCGTCGTGCGCCGGCTGCGACCTGTGCGATCGCCGGTAGCTGACGGAAACCCGCCGGGCAACCCTCCGGGGCCGGCGGACATCCACACACAGGAGCCGATCGGCGGCTCCGACGACCCGGACCGATACGACCGGACATGCGGAGATCGACAGGGATGAAGACCGCAAAGCAGGCCTTCACGGCGGCGGCCGTCGTAAGCGCGCTGGCCGCGGCTGATCCGGCCGCGGCGCAGCAGACCATGGATCTGGGCAATCCGTCCGCCGAAGCCACGGAGCCGTTCAGCTCGGTGGCCGGCCTTCGCGAGATGTCGGACGGGAGCCTGCTTGTGGCGGACGGGCTCGAGGGCAGCCTGCTCCGGGTGTCGAGCGACCTCGGTTCGGCCACGCCGATCGGGCGCAACGGGGCCGGACCGCGTGAGTATCGGACGCCCGATGCGCTCTACGCCATGGCCGCCGACACCACCTTGATGGTCGACCTCGGCAACGGCAGGCTTTCCGTCCTCGCCGCCGACGGGTCGATCGTCCGTTCGGCGCCGATCGCCGGCGGTGACGGACCGCGGATGACCATCATGATGCCGGGCGGGGTGGACGCCGCCGGTCGCGTGTTCTTCCGCCAGATGCCTGGACCGTCAAGCGGCGGGCCGCCCGATTCGGCCACCGTGGCGCGGTTCGATCCGGCGTCCGGGGAGACGGCGCAGCTCGCCCGGGTGAAGCTGCCCGACATGGCCGTCCAGTCCCGGGGCGCGGCGAACAACCGCGAGGAGGTCACGCGTCCGGTACCGCTGAGCGCCCAGGACGCGTGGACGGTCACGGGGGATGGGCGGCTCGTGGTCGCGCGCTCGGCCGACCAGGCGTATTGGCTCGAGATCGACGGGGCGGGTGAACCGGCGCGGGGTCCGCGGATTCCCTATGAACCGGTCGTCGTCCGTGGCCCCGACAGACAGGCTTGGATCGCGTCGCTCGCCGGCGCACTCGGCGTCTCGGTGGAGATGGAGAACGGGCGCCAGCGCACCACGTTCAGCCGGGGCGGGGCGCCGGCGCTCGATCCCGACGATCTCGAGTGGCCCGAAGTGAAGCCCGCATGCCCGGGGAAT
>Ga0268386_10001201_pt1 | contig 17663 bp, 15 predicted proteins | sample RVTome_15_FD_200260 | JGI IMG/M metagenome (GOLD analysis project Ga0268386, IMG submission 200260) | Soil microbial communities from uranium-contaminated site in the Upper Colorado River Basin, Wyoming, United States - RVT150D86... ...
GTGTGGTTCGTTCGTGCCGGCTTCCCTCCCGGCACGCGCGCGAAAAAAACGCGCTTCTGGCGCCCAACCACGCGCAGCGGTTGGGCGCCTTCTTTATGGGCTGTTGAAACTCTCGAAAATCCGACGCCATAGCGGCATCAGCCCTTGCCGGAGGCGCTCTGCGCGCCCAAAACTTGGCCCCAATGCGCTTTCGTCTTGCCACCTGGAACATCAATTCGGTGCGGCTCAGGCTCGATATCGTCGAGCGCTTCGTGCTCGCTTACCACCCCGACGTGCTTTGCCTGCAGGAGATCAAATGCGAGGACGGCACCTTTCCCGCGCTCGCGCTCCGCGCGCTTGGCTTCCCCCATATCGCCGTCTCCGGGCAGAAGGGCTATCACGGCGTCGCCACCCTCTCGCGCCTGCCGTTCAACTCGGTGAAGCGCCGCGACATTTGCGGGCGCAAGCATGCGCGCCATCTCTCGGTGGCGCTTGACGGCGCGAACGCGGCGAAGCCGCTGGTGCTGCACAATGTCTATGTGCCGGCGGGCGGCGATCTGCCGGATCCCGCGCTCAACCCCAAATTCCGCCACAAGCTCGACTTTCTGGAGGCGCTCGGCACCTGGTATGGCGGCATGCGCGCGAAATCCAAGAACCGCATGATCATGGTCGGAGACCTGAACGTCGCGCCGCTCCCGACCGATGTATGGTCGCACAAGCAGTTGCTCAAAGTGGTGAGCCATACGCCGGCGGAGGTTGAGCGGCTCGAAGCCGTGCAGGCCTCGCATCGCTGGGTCGACGTGATGCGCCGGCATGTCCCGGCCGAGCAGAAGCTGTTCACCTGGTGGAGCTATCGCAACCGCGATTGGCGGGTGTCGAACCGCGGTCGCCGCCTCGACCATATCTGGACCACGCCCGCGCTCGACGGCGCCGCTGTATCGATGAAAGTGGCGCAAGAGACGCGCGACTGGCAGCGCACCTCGGACCATGTCCCGGTCATCGCCGATTTTGTGGTCGAGTGATCGCCGGTCTCAAGGCACCAGCTTGTAGCCGCCGGTCTCGGTGATAAGCAGCTCGGCCTGCGAGGGGTCCTTCTCAATCTTCTGGCGCAGGCGATAGATGTGGGTCTCAAGCGTATGCGTGGTGACGCCGGCGTTATAGCCCCACACTTCATGCAGCAGCACGTCGCGGGTCACCACTCGCTCGCCCGCTCGATAGAGATATTTCAGGATCGAGGTCTCCTTCTCGGTGAGCCTGATCTTGCCGCCATTGTCCTTGACCAGGAGCTTGGCCGCTGGCCTGAACGTGTATGGCCCGATGGTGAACACCGCGTCCTCGCTCTGCTCGTGCTGCCGAAGCTGCGCGCGGATGCGCGCGAGCAGCACACCGAGGCGGAACGGCTTGGTCACATAGTCGTTGGCGCCGGACTCAAGCCCGAGGATGGTGTCGGAATCGGAGGTCTGCGCCGTCAGCATGATGACCGGGCCCTTGAAGCCGCCGCGGCGGAGCAGCTTGCAGGCCTCGCGGCCGTCGAGATCGGGAAGGCCCAAATCCAGCAACACGATGTCGATATGGCCGCTCCGCGCCTGTTTCAGCCCGTCAGAGGCCGTGGCCGCAAGCGCCGTGTCGAACTCCTCATGCAGCGAGAGCTGTTCGCTCAAGGACTCGCGCAGCTCGTCGTCATCGTCGATGATGAGTATCTTGCGCGCGTTGCTCATGGCCGGCCCCTGGCTTGATCTTGCTGCCGGATGTTGTAAGCGGGCCTTGGTCCCTGGACAAGCATATCGCGGACTCGACTGAGGTAAAAAAGGCTAGCCAGACATGCTACTTAGGAGAAGGCGCCCAATCGTGGTCAGGTCCGCGCCAGGACGGCCGAGCCAAGGCTTGATGGTGCTCGCGCACGATGTCAGGCACGTGGCGCTTGGCCGCTCCGGTCTTCGCGCCTTGAAGCGGGAAGGTGATGGCGGGACACCGCTCGGCCGCTTTCCCATCCGCGAACTACTGTACCGGGCCGACCGCGTGGCGCGGCCACGAACCGCCCTTCCTGTACGCGTCATAAGCGAGCATGACGCCTGGTGCGAGGATCCCGCCGACCGCAACTACAACCGCCTCGTCAAGCTTTCCCCACGTAGCAATGCCGACCACTTGAGGCGGACCGACCATCTCTACGATTTCGTGGTGGTACTGGGCTACAACGACCGCCCGCGGGTGAGAGGCAAAGGCAGCGCCATCTTCGTGCATCTGGCTCGTCCAGGTTACGCGCCGACTGCGGGCTGCATCGCCTTGTCGCGCCGCGACCTCTCGGCCTTGCTCGCGCAAATCCGTCCAGGCTCGTCAATCGTGGTGATGCGCTAGGCGCGTTCGCCGAAGATGGCGGTGCCGATGCGCACATAGGTCGCGCCGAATGAAATAGCGCGCGCAAAGTCTCCACTCATGCCCATGCTCAATTCCCTGAGCTCAAGCTGATCGGCGAGCTTGGCGAGCAGAGCGAAATGCATCGCCGGTTCCTCGTCGAACGGGGGAATGCACATCAGTCCCTCGATGGCGAGCCCGAACGTGTCGCGGCAAAGCGCGATGAAGTCCGCCAGCTCACCCGGTGCGACGCCCGCCTTTTGCGCCTCCTCTCCTGTGTTGACCTGCACGAAGAGTCGCGGGCGCTTGGCCGTGCGCACCATCTCCTCGGCGAGCGCGCGGGCGAGCTTCGGCCGGTCGACGGTCTCGATCACGTCGAACAGGGCAACCGCCTCTCGGACCTTGTTCGATTGCAGAGGTCCGACGAGATGAAGCTCGATGTCAGTGTGACGCTCCTTCAGCGCGGGCCATTTGGCGTGGGCCTCTTGCACTCGGTTCTCGCCGAACACACGCTGGCCGGCGCCGATTGCCTCCTCTATGGCGGGCACGGGCACGGTCTTGGCCACCGCGACCAGCTTCATGGAGTGAACATCGCGGCCCGCGGCCTCCGCGGCGAGGGCCATCTCCTGCCGCACCAGTTGCAGGCGTGCCGGGATGTCGCTGGGGGTGGCTTGCGTGGAACTCATGTCCGTCATTTAGCAAGCCTCTCGACAGAGCGTAACTTGACCGCTACCGCATTTGCATCGATAGCCGCGCGATTTGCGGCGTCAACGGACTGATCGGTGACCATGGCGGAACGCTACGACGCGCCGAAACGCGAGAAACATTGGCAGGAAGCGTGGGAGAGGCGCGGCATCTTCCAGGCCAACGAGGACGATCCGCGCCCGAAATACTACGTTCTTGAGATGTTCCCATACCCTTCGGGGCGTATCCATATGGGTCATGTGCGCAACTACACCATGGGCGACGTGGTCGCCCGCTATATGCGCGCCAAGGGCCACAACGTGTTGCACCCGATGGGCTGGGATGCCTTCGGCCTACCGGCGGAGAACGCAGCCATCGAGCGCGGTATCCATCCCGCCAAGTGGACCTACGACAATATCGCCACCATGCGCGGCCAGCTCAAGAGCATGGGGCTGTCGCTCGATTGGAGCCGCGAGCTTGCTACCTGTGACCTCGACTATTACCACCAGCAGCAGAGGCTGTTTCTCGACCTGCGCGCAGCGGGACTGGTGGACCGCAAGACGCGGAAGGTGAACTGGGATCCGGTTGACCGGACGGTGCTCGCCAACGAGCAGGTGATCGATGGCCGCGGCTGGCGCTCGGGCGCGCTGGTCGAGCAGCGCGAGCAGCCGGAATGGGTGTTCAAGATCACCGACTACGCGCCGGACCTGCTCGACGCGCTCGGGAGCCTCGACCGCTGGCCGGAGAAGGTCCGGCTGATGCAGGCCAACTGGATCGGGCGTTCGGAAGGGTTGCTCATTCGCTTCGAGACCGTCAAAGGCACTGCCCCCAAAGATCAAGACACGATCGAGGTGTTCACCACGCGGCCCGACACGCTGTTCGGCGCGAGCTTCTTGGGCCTAGCCCCGGACCATCCCCTCGCCAAGGCCGTCGCCGAGAAGAACCCCGATGCGGCTGCCTTCATCGTCGAATGCCAGCATCACGGCACCAGCACCGCCAAGATCGAGACGCAGGAGAAAAAGGGCTTCGACACCGGCATACGTGTCGCCCACCCCGTCATCGAAGGCGCCGCGCTTCCGGTCTACATCGCCAATTTCATCGTCATGGAATACGGCACCGGCGCCATCTTCGGTTGTCCGGCGCATGACCAGCGCGACCTCGAGTTCGCACGGGCAAAGGATCTGCCGGTGATCCCCGTGGTATTGCCGCCGGACCTCGGACCCAAAGATTTCGTGATTGAACACGAGGCCTATACCGGCGACGGCACACTGATCAATTCAGGCTTTCTCGACGGTCTCGCTGCCGAGGCCGCCAAGCAGGCCATGGCCGAGCATCTGATCAAGAAGACAACCAAGGGCAGGCCGCAAGCCGAGCGCAAGACTGAGTTCCGTCTGCGCGACTGGGGCATCTCACGCCAGCGCTATTGGGGCTGCCCTATCCCCATGATCCATTGCGAGACTTGCCGCATGGTGCCGGTGCCCGAGAAGGACCTTCCGGTGAAGCTCCCCGACGATGTGAGCTTCGACGTTCCCGGCAATCCGCTCGACCGCCACCCGACCTGGAAGCACGTCACCTGTCCAACATGCGGAGGACCGGCTGTGCGCGAGACCGATACCATGGACACGTTCGTCGATTCGTCCTGGTACTTCGCGCGTTTCTGCTCGCCACACGCGAGCGAACCGACCGACACCAATGCCGTCGGTTACTGGCTTCCCGTCGACCAATATATCGGCGGCGTCGAGCACGCGATCCTGCATCTCCTCTATGCACGCTTCTTCACCCGCGCCATGCATCGCACCGGACATGTCGCCGTCGATGAGCCGTTCCGTGGCCTGTTCACGCAAGGCATGGTCACGCACGAGACCTACAAGGACGCGCAAGGCAGATGGCTGATACCCGAAGAGGTGGCCCGCCGCGACGGCAAAGCGGTGCACGTCAAGACGGGTGAGCCGATCGTCGCCGGCGCCGTCGAGTCGATGTCGAAATCGAAGAAGAACGTGGTCGATCCCGACGACATTATCTCAGCCTACGGGGCCGACACGGCGCGCTGGTTCATGCTGTCCGACACGCCGCCCGAGCGAGACATCGAGTGGACAGCTGCGGGGGTGGAAGGTGCCCATCGTTTCCTCCAGAGGGTCTGGCGCCTCGTGAGTGAAGCCGCCATTAAGGGAGCTCCTCCTGGCGCCGAGAAGCCACGCGAATTCGGCCCCGAGGCCCTGGCCCTTCGGCGCGCGGCGCATCGCGCCACAGCCGCCGTGACCGGGGCAATCGAGAAGCTCCGCTTCAATACCGCCGTCGCTCAGATCTACGAGCTGGCCAATGCCCTCTCCGTCCGCTTGCAAGCCGCTGGAACACAATCCAAGGATGTACGCTACGCCTTGCGGGAGGCGGCCGAGCTTCTTGCCCGTATAGCTGCCCCAATGGTACCCCATCTTGCCGAGGAGTGCTGGGCCATGCTGGGCCATAACACGCTGATCGCCGAGGCGCCGTGGCCCAAGGCAGATCAGGCCCTTTTGGTCGAGGACACCATAACCATTGCCGTCCAGGTCAACGGCAAAAGGCGAGACGAATTGACGATTGCGCGGGACGCCGCGAAGGAAGATATTGAAGCAGCGGCGCTAAAGCTCGACAATGTCGTGCGCGCCATTGGGGGACGCAAAATCAAGAAGGTAGTGGTCGTGCCGCAAAGGATCGTCAATGTGGTGGCGTAGCCCTGCCCTGATAGCCACCGTTCTGGCCGGCGCCATGGCGCTTGGCCTGGCTAGCTGCGGCATCCAGCCGATGTATGGCGGGTCCACCGTAGGCGGCGCCAAGCTCGCCGAAGTGATGCAGACCGTCGACGTCACGCCGATCCCTGGCCGGGTCGGGCAGAAGGTGCGCAACGAGCTGATCTTCGCCAATACCGGTGGCGGCTATGCGGGCCCTGCGAAGTACAAGCTCGACATCACCGTCAAGGAGCGTGTGATCGACCAACTCGTGCGCATCACAGGCGACGCCCAGGGCCAAGTCTTCGAACTCACCGCCAACTTCAAGATCGTGAACCTGGCCAACGGGCAGATCGTTTACCAAGGAAATGCAATCTCGCGCGCGCCATATGAGCGCTTCCAGGAGATCTTCGCCAATGTGCGTGCCCGTTACGATGCCGAGAATCGAGCCGCCCGCACCGTCTCCGATAGCATTAAGACCCAGATCGCCGCGGTCCTCTCCAGCGCTGCATAGTCTCGGTGTAGCCTCGCGTACCGTCCCCGATCGACTTTCGCCTTGCCACTATGGTCGCCTATAAAGCTTCAGCCGTCGCGGGCTTTCTGAAGTCTCCCGATCCCAATCTACGCGCTGTTCTCCTTTACGGCCCGGATGCCGGCCTCGTGGCCGAGCGCACAAAAATCATCGCCGAGGTTTTTGCCCGCCAAGCCTCTGGCACCGCCGAGATTATCCGTCTCGATGATCGTGATCTCGCCGAAGATTCTGCGCGTCTTGAGGTAGAACTGCAAACAATCCCCATGTTTGCTGAGAGCAAGGTCGTGCGGGTCACCGCCGGCGCGCGGCTCGACGTACCGGCACTCAAATCGTTGCTCGCGAATCTGAGTGACAACGCCCTCGTCATTGAAGCCGGCAATCTCAGGCCCGATTCAGCGTTACGCAAACTGTTTGAAAGCAGCAAAACCGCAGCGGCACTTCCCTGTTACAGCGATGACCGCACACTCATCGGAGTCATTGATGCCGAGCTTTTCGAGGCAGGTCTCAGCATCGACAGCGAAACGCGGAATTATCTGATGACACGGCTTGGCGCCGACCAGGCTTTGTCGCGCTCGGAGGTGGTGAAGCTCGCGCTCTATGCACAAGGTGGAACCAGCATCACCTACGACGACATCGAGGCGGTCGTAGGCGACGCGGGCGAGATCGCACTGGAGAATTTTGTGTATGCTGCGAGCGGCGGCGACTCCGGCCAGGCGCTTCGCGAGCTTCAGCGGCTGGCAGCTTCGGGCACGGACCGGGCTGCAGCCCTGGCGGCACTCGGTCGGCACTTTACCCAATTGCACCGCGTAACCTCAGCGCAAGCCGCCGGTGGCAGCGTGGAGCAGGCGGTGAAATCGCTAAGGCCCAAGCCGCATTTCAAGCGCGAGCCTCAGTTCCTCATTCATTGCCGGAAATGGGGCGCCGGGCGGCTGGCGCAGGCGCTCCCCTTGATCCAGGAAGCGACTAGGCGCTCGCGCCGGACACCCGTCCTCGAAGCCACTTTCGCCGAGCGGCTTCTGCTCACGCTCGCGTCGAGGATTTGACGCCAAGCCTTGCCGTTGTATGCATGTCGCCATGGACCAGTCCAGCCGAACGCTCGAGCTACGCAACAGCTTGTTCAACCTCCTGAAGCTGCGCGCTTTCAGGCGCGGCCGCGTGGTGCTCGCCTCGGGGAAAGACAGCGATTACTATTTCGACATGAAGCCGGCGATGCTCGATCCCGAGGGCGCAGGCCTGCTTGCTGAACTAATCCTGCAAGAACTTCAAGGTGTTAGCGCGGATTGCATCGGCGGCATTGAGATGGGTGCAGTCCCCTTGATCGCGCCGGTCGCCATGCGGAGCCCGGACTTCGGGCGGTATCTTTCCGGCTTCTTCGTGCGGAAAGCCGTCAAGGATCACGGCACCCAGAAACGCGTCGACGGCACCGATATCGCCGGCAAGACCGTGGTCATCCTGGAAGACGTCACCACCACCGGCGGCTCGGCGATGGATGCGGTGAATGCCGTGCAGGATGCCGGCGCCAAGGTCGCTCTCGTGCTGTCGATCCTGGATCGCGAAGAAGGCGCGGCCGAGCTTTACGCGGAGGCCGGCATCCCCTTCAAATCTCTGTTCCGTGCCGAGGAATTTCTCAGCGGCTGAGCCTAACGGCCGGAGCGGCGCATGAGCCGGCTGCAAACGTCATCAAGCTGCTCAAGCTTCGAATAGCGGATTCGTAACTCGCCCTTCTCGCCACGCCCCGGACGAATCTCCACGCCAAGGCCGAGAGCTTGGCTGAGCTCCGCTTCCGCCGCCTTGGTGTCGGCATCATTGATCTTACTTTTGCGCGGCTTGGCCTTGCCGCTCTGCTCCTGGGTGAGTGCCTCCACCTGACGCACGCTTAGTCCCAGATTGACAATTCGCGTAGCAAGCGCCGCCGCATCGGCGCGGCCGATCAGCGCGCGAGCATGACCGGCGCTCAATCTTCCTGTCCGCACCAGCTCCTGAACGCTGTCGGGGAGTTTCAACAGGCGCAGCGTATTGGCGAGATGACTGCGGCTCTTGCCGATGACCTTGGCGAGGTCCTCTTGCGTATAGCCGTGGCCGTCCATGAGCAGCCGGTAGCCCTCACCTTCCTCGATGGCGTTCAGGTCTTCCCGCTGAACGTTCTCGATGATGGCGATCTCGACGGCTTCATTATCGGTGAGTGCCCGGATGACAACCGGCACCTCATGGAGATTGGCAAGCTGGGCGGCGCGCCAGCGGCGCTCTCCGGCTACGATCTCATAGGCCCGCGTCTCGCCCTCGATGGGTCGCACCACCAGCGGCTGCACCAACCCACGCTCGCGGATCGACGCGGCGAGCTCCTCGAGCTGCTCCTCCGGGAAGCTTCGCCTCGGGTTGAAGCGGCCGGCGCGGAGCAGAGCGAGCGGCAGGCTCCTTCGATCCTCCGCCCCGATGCTGGTCTCATCGAACCGCTCATTAATGAGCGACGCCAAGCCCCTCCCCAGTCTGTTCTTTTGCGTGCTTGCCATCATTGGTGAGCCTCCTCCTTGCCCCGTTTCGAGGGCGTTTCATTCCTCACGCCGCACGCATCCGCCGCTCGCGCTCGATCACTTCCGACGCCAGCCGGATATAGGCCTGACTGCCTGAGCAGCGATAGTCGTAGAGCAGCACCGGCTTCCCATGCGACGGCGATTCGGCCACGCGCACATTGCGCGGGATGACCGTGGTGTAGACCTTCTCGCCCAGCACACGCCGCACATCCTCAACCACCTGCTCGGACAGGCTGGTGCGCTGGTCGTACATGGTGAGCACCACGCCGTGGATTTGGAGCTTGGGATTAAGCCGCACCCTGATCTCCTCCACCGTGTCGAGAAGCTGCGCCAAGCCTTCGAGCGCGAAGAACTCGCACTGCAGCGGCACCAGCACCGCATCGGCAGCAGCAAGAGCGTTAACGGTTAGTAAATTGAGCGAGGGTGGGCAATCGATCAGGACGTAAGTCGTTGAATTTTCTTTATCTTCTTCAGCCGTTATGGCCGCCAGGCAATCCCGTAACCGATAGTGCTTGCCGCCCGAGTTCGTCGCCTCGCGCTCGAAGGCCATGAGATCGATGGTGGCCGGCGCGATCGACAGCCGCGGCACATGCGTCGCCACACGCGCCTCGGCGAGCGTCGCGTGACCGCTCAGCACGTCAAAGGTCGAGACCGGGCGTTGGTCGATACCGAGACCGGTGCTCGCATTGCCTTGCGGATCGAGGTCGATGATCAACACGCGCTCGCCGACAGCCGCGAGCGCGGTGCCGAGATTGATGGCAGTCGTGGTCTTGCCCACGCCGCCTTTCTGGTTGGCAAGGGCGAGCACGCGGGTCTGGTGACGTCCGATCATGCTCATGATGCGTTCGCCTTCGGTCGAAGTCCCGTGACCTCGACGATGGACGAGTCTGCCGAGGTTAGGCTCGGGTACAGGTGGTAATCGAACGCCCACCCTCGCCTCGCCTCCTCGACCTCGGCTTCTGCCTCGTGTCCTTTCAGGAACAGCCCCCGTGTGTTCGCGCCGAAGAATGGCGCCGCTAGCTCCAAGAGACGCGGCAACGGCGCCAGCGCCCGCGCGCTCACCACGTCAGGCTCTAGCCTGTGCGGGCTTTGGGCCAGGTCTTCAATACGCATGGTGTGAATGTCCACAGGGGCCTCGGTCTCGCGCACGACCTCGGCGAGGAAAGCGCACTTCTTTCTGTTGCTTTCGACCAAATGCATGCGGAAGTCCGGTATCCCGGCTTGCAGGATGGCGACGACGAGCCCGGGAAAACCCGCCCCTGAGCCAAGATCCAGACTGAGTCGCGCCTCCGGCGCAAGGTCGCGGAGCTGGGCGGAATCGGCGAAATGACGAGACCATGCCGCCCGCAAGGTTGAAGGAGCGATAAGATTGGTCGATTTCTGCCAATGGGCCAAAAGCTCGACATAGCGGACGAGCTTCTGGATTGTTTCACGTGGAACTTTGAAGGCCTCGGCGAAGTCCTCGGAGCCCTTCGAAACCAGTGCCTTGCCGCCCGGCATGCTCAGGCGCTCTTCGCCGCCGCACCCTTCTTCAGGTGAGCGAGCAGCAGAAGGAGCGCCGCCGGGGTCATGCCATCGAGCCGAGCCGCCTGGCCGAGACTTGCCGGCCGCTGCTGCTCGAGCTTCTGGCGTAGCTCGGTGGACAGGCCAGGCAGGTGCTCGAAGGCGAAGCCTGGTGGGATGGCGATGCTTTCCTCCTTGCGGAAGGCGGCAATGTCCAGCTCCTGGCGCTTGACGTAGACGGCATAGCGCGCGTCGACCGCGAGCTGGCCGGCGATCTCCGCATCGATGCGTCCGATCTCAGGCCAGATGGCGATGAGGTGGGGGAAATCGATGTCGGGATAGCTCAGCAGCTCATAGGCGCTACGCTTGCGGCCGTCGCGATTGATGGCGAGGCCATGCTTGGCAGCTTGATTCGGGGTGAGCGTGAGGCTCTGCAACAGGGATTCGCCCTCGGCGAGCTGTTTCTGCTTGGCGTCAAACGAAGCCCTGCGCTCTTCACCGACACAGCCAACGGCACTGCCCAAAGGCGTGAGGCGCTGATCGGCATTGTCGGCGCGGAGAGTGAGTCGGTACTCCGCGCGCGAGGTGAACATGCGATAGGGCTCGGTCACGCCGCGCGTGACGAGATCGTCGATCATCACCCCGAGATAGCCGTCGGCGCGGGTCACGCCGAACGGGTTCACCGCACCGGATGCAGAAAGCGCGGCATTGATGCCGGCGATGAGTCCCTGGCCTGCGGCTTCCTCATAGCCGGTGGTGCCGTTGATCTGGCCGGCCAAGAACAGTCCGCTGATTACCCTCGTCTCAAGGCTCGGATGGAGCTCGCGCGGATCGACATAGTCGTATTCGATGGCATAGCCCGGCCGGATCACCCGTGCCTCCTCGAGCCCAGGAATGGTCTTGAGAAAGGCGAGTTGCACGTCCTCAGGGAGTGAGGTCGAGATGCCGTTCGGGTAGACCGTGTCGTCATCGAGGCCTTCCGGCTCGAGGAAGATCTGGTGGCTGCCGCGCTCCTTGAAGCGCACCACCTTGTCCTCGATGGAGGGGCAATAGCGCGGACCCGTGCTCTCGATGGCGCCCGAATACATCGGCGCGCGGGCGAGATTGGCCTCGATGATTGCGTGGGTGGCCGCAGTCGTGTGAGTGATATGGCAGACGATTTGCGGCGTGGTGATCTTCTCGGTGAGGAAGGAAAACGGCCGCGGCGGGTCGTCGCCAAGCTGCACCTGAAGGCCGTCCCACCGGATCGTCTTGCCGTCGATGCGGGGCGGGGTGCCGGTCTTCAGCCGGCCCATGCGAAGGCCCAGCCCATAGAGCCGCTCCGAGAGGCCGAGGGCAGGGGCCTCGTCGATGCGGCCAGCCGGGATCTTGCGCTCGCCGATATGGATCAGCCCGCGCAGGAAAGTGCCAGTGGTCAGCACCACGGCGCCGGCGCGAAATCTGCGGCCGTCCGCCGTTAGGACTCCGTTAACCCTGTTGCCGTCGACAATCAAATCCTCGACCGCGGCCTCGATCACCTCAAGCCCAGGCGTGGCGCGGATGGTCGCCTGCATGGCCTGGCGGTACAGCTTGCGGTCGGCTTGGGCGCGGGGGCCTTGCACGGCAGGGCCTTTACTGCGGTTCAGCACCCGGAATTGAATCCCGGCGGCATCGGCCACACGGCCCATCAGGCCGTCCATGGCGTCGATTTCGCGCACCAGATGACCCTTGCCGAGCCCGCCAATGGCCGGATTGCAGGACATCTCACCAATGGTGGAAAATCTATGCGTAATCAATGCCGTGCACGCGCCCATGCGCGCGGCCGCGGCCACTGCTTCGCAGCCGGCGTGGCCGCCGCCGATGACGATGACGTCGAACTTGTTGATTCGCATGGGCGCTAGGTAATCGCTTCGCGCCGATGCGTCCATTGTTTCACGTGAATCAAACGCGCCAAGCCCAAAAATGCTTGCTTTGTCAGGTGCTTATTTGCCGATGCAGAACTCGGCGAAGATGGCGCCCAGCATTTCCTCCACGTCGATATTGCCGGTGAGGCGGCCGAGATGGCGCGTGGCGACTCGCAACTCTTCCGCTTTCAGCTCTGGATTCAAGGACTTAGCGGCGAAGCGGGCAAGGGCCGAACGGGCCGATTCCAGTTCAAGACGGTGGCGGGTGCGGGTCAGGAGCGGCGCGCCTGCGTCCGAAGACGTCGCAGAAATAGCGTGTTTCTCCAATATGTTAAGCAGAGCGTCAAGACCGGCGCCGGTCTTGGCCGAGATGGCGACGACCCCGTCCGGTATCGGCATTTCGGGTGGGACAAGATCGTGTTTGTTCAACACGCGAATTGCGGTGATTTGCGTAGAAATTGCGTCGGATTGCGGGGGATTAGCATCGGATACTGGGAAGCTCCCGGACCCCCGGAAACCCGCCGGCGGGGTCCATTGCGGGTCGGTGGCATCGACCAGCCACAGCACGAGATCGGCCTCCTCGGCGCGGGCGAGCGCGCGCCGGACCCCCTCCGCCTCGACCGCGCCTGACGCCTCGCGCAGACCGGCTGTATCGATCAGCAGCACGGGCACGCCGGCGAGATCGAGATGGACCTCGATCACGTCGCGGGTGGTGCCCGCCTCCTCCGAGACGATGGCCACGTCGCGCCGGGCGAGCGCGTTCAACAGACTCGATTTGCCGGCATTGGGCGGCCCAGCGATGACCACGCGGAAACCGTCGCGCAGGCGTTCGCCGCGCCGATCGGCCAAATGATGCGAAATCGATTGAAGCAGACCCGCAACGATCGCTTCAGACTTCACGGCGACGTCAGCCACCACGTCGCCCTCGTCGGCGAAATCGAGTCCCGCCTCCATCAGCGCTTGCGCCTTGAGCAACTCGGCGCGCCACCCTTCGTAGAGAGCGCGCAACGAGCCTTCGGATTGCGCGAGCGCCTGGCGGCGTTGCGCTTCCGTCTCGGCATTGACGAGATCGGCAAGCCCTTCGACCTCGGTGAGATCGAGCCTGCCGTTCTCGAACGCCCGCCGCGCGAACTCGCCGGGCTCGGCGAGACGCGTGCCCTCGACCGTAAGTGCCGCGTCGATCATCTCGCGGATCACGGCGCGGCTGCCATGCACCTGCAGCTCGGCCATGTCCTCGCCGGTGAAGCTCGACGGCGCCGAAAACCACAGCACCAATCCGCGATCGAGCAGCGCGCCGCTTCGCGGATCGTGCAGCCTGCGCAGGCTCGCGTGACGCGGTTCGGGCAGGTCGCCGCACAGCGCTTCGAGCACGTCGCGCGTGCGCGCCCCCGAAACGCGGATCACGGCGACGGCGGCACGCCCCGCCCCGCTCGCCAGCGCGACGATGGTGTCCTGCGCGCTCATAGAAGCGATACCATTTCCCCTCCCCCCCTGTGGGGGAGGGCAACGGCGCTCCATCGCGAAGCGATGGTCAAGCGCCGTGGGAGGGGGGTGATCCACAAAATCTGAGTCTGAGATTTACCCCCCTCCGCGCGCCAAAAAGGCGCGCGTGCTCCCCCACAAGGGGGGAGCGGAAATAACAAAGGCCAATCTATTTTAACCAGAGCGACGATCTTAGCGGTCATGCGTTATCTTAAGGGGCGGCGAAAGGAAGGGCCATGCAGGAGCGTGTATCCGGGAACCAGCTTGGCGGCGAGACCAGCCCCTACCTGCTCCAGCACAAGGACAATCCGGTGCATTGGCGCCCCTGGGGCCAGGCGGCGCTGGCCGAGGCGCGCACCACCGGCAAGCCGATCCTGCTCTCCGTGGGCTATGCCGCCTGCCATTGGTGCCATGTCATGGCGCATGAGAGCTTCGAGGACGCGGAGACAGCCGCGGTGATGAACGAGCTGTTCGTCAACATCAAGGTGGACCGCGAGGAGCGCCCCGACGTCGACGCGATCTATATGGGCGCGCTGCATGCGCTCGGCGAGCAGGGCGGCTGGCCGCTCACCATGTTCCTCACCGCGGACGCCGAGCCGTTCTGGGGCGGCACCTATTTCCCGAAGGAAGAGCGCTTCGGCCGGCCGGCCTTCACCCGCGTTCTCAAGGAGGTGGCCCGCATCTATGAAGAGGAGCCAGGCAAGATACGCCAGAACGCCGACGTGCTGAAGGCGCAGCTCGCGCCGCGACAGCGGGGGGTAAGCGCGGAGCCGCCGAGCGAGTCGGTGCTCGCCGATATCGCGCGCCGCGTCATGGCCGCGGTCGATCCGGTCAATGGCGGCATCAGGGGCGCGCCGAAATTTCCGCAAACCTCGCTGTTCAGCTTCATGTGGCGCGCGGGCCTGCGCTACGGGCTCGACAATCCGCTCGAAGCGGTGGACCTCACGCTCACCCATATCTCGCAAGGCGGCATCTACGATCATCTCGGCGGCGGCTTCTCGCGCTACAGCGTGGACGAGAAGTGGCTCGTGCCGCATTTCGAGAAGATGCTCTACGACAACGCGCTGCTGCTCGAGCTGATGACCGAGGCATGGCGCGAGAACAAATCGCCGCTCTACGCCGAGCGCATGACCGAGACGGTCGAGTGGCTGCTGCGCGAGATGGTGATCGAGGGCGGTGGGTTTGCCTCGTCGCTCGACGCCGACAGCGAGGGCGAGGAAGGCAAGTTCTATGTGTGGAGTCTCGCCGAGATCACCGACGTCTTGGGCGAAGAAGATGCGGAGCTGTTCGCCGAGATTTATGGGGTGACGGCGGGCGGCAATTTCGAAGGCCACAACATCCTCAATCGCCTCGACTCTCTCGAGCTGCGCGACGCGGAGACCGAAACGCGCCTCATCGCCATGCGCGCCAAGTTGCTGGAACGGCGCTCGACGCGCATACGGCCCGGCTTCGACGACAAGGTGCTGGCCGATTGGAACGGGCTGATGATCGCCGCGCTGGCCAATGCGGAGGAGGCCTGCGGCCGGTCGGATTGGCTCGAAGCGGCGGAAGCCGCCTTCGCATTCGTCAGCACGCGCATGAGCGCCCGCGGACGCCTGTTTCACGCTTATCGTGCGGGTAAGGCCAAGGCGCCGGCGACCGCTTCCGATTACGCCAACATGATCAAGGCGGCGCTGGCGCTCGCAAGCGTCACCGGCAAGTATGCTTACGTCGAGCAGGCGCGCGAGTGGGCCGAGGTGCTCGACAAGCACTACTGGGCTCCCGATCTCGGCGGCTATTACTTCACCGCCGACGACACCTCCGATCTCATCGTGCGGCCGTTCAGCGGGTTCGACGAGGCGACGCCCAACGCCAACGCGGTGATGGCGTCGAACCTGATGGCGCTTTACCTGTGGACCGGCGAGGCGCGCTACCGCGACCGCGCCGAGGCGATCCTCGACGCCTTCGCCGGCGCGATGCTGGAGAACATCGTGGCCCATGCCGGGCTGCTTGCCTCAGCCCTCGATGTGCTGGCGCCGGCGCATGTCGTGCTGGTGGTGCCGGAAGGGGGCGACGCGCTCGAGCTTCGCCGCGCGCTGAGCGCCGTGTCTCTGCCGGGCGCCATGGTGCAGGAGGTACGGTTAGGGACAGGCGGTAAGGGTCGTGAGGGCGGCTCTGGTGGCTTGCCGCGAACCTCACCCGCCTATGGCAAGACCGCAATCGACGGCAAGCCGACAGCCTATGTGTGTATCGGTCCGCAATGCAGCCTGCCTGTGACGGACGCCGCGGCGCTGGTGGAGACTGTGAAGACCGACCGCCCAACCACTCCACCGTCATCCTGAGGTGGCCGCGCACAGCGCGGCCCTCGAAGGATGACCAGTATAGTTTGGATGGCGTGATCCTTCGAGGCTCGCTTCGCTCGCACCTCAGGATGACGGCATGGGCTTACCGGCACGCCTTTTTGCTAGGGCCTGCATCCGATCCCAGTCGCCTCGGATTAACGCCATCTTCTTGGCACGGCTCCAGCCTTTGATCTGCCGTTCCACTGCAATGGCGTCGGTGATCCGGTCGAAATGCTCCGACCAAACGAGCGTTACCGGTCTACGCTTGGATGTGTAGCCCTGATAGGCACCAGTTTGATGTTCCGTAATGGGGCGGGAAAGGTCGTCGCCAGTTGCGCTGCCGACATAGAAGGAGCCGTCTGAACAACGGAGCATGTAGACGTAGCAGCCCACCGCCTTCCCCACACGTCATCCTGAGGCGGCCGCCGTCAGGCGGCCCTCGAAGGAGGGGCAGTTTACCAGGGAGGGCGTCATCCTTCGAGGCTCGTTTCGCTCTCACCTCAGGATGACGGGTTGAGGCTCAGGCTTCGCTCTAACGCCTTAGGATGACGGTAGGGTCTAAGTGTTCATTGAGTCGAAGAATTCGGCGTTGTTCTTGGTCTGCTTCAGCTTGTCAAGCAGGAACTCGATGGCGTCCTGAGTGCCCATCGGGTTGAGGATGCGGCGGAGCACATACATCTTCTTGAGCTGATCGGCCGGGACCAGCAGCTCCTCCTTGCGCGTGCCGGAGCGGGCAATGTCGATGGCCGGGAACACGCGGCGGTCGGCGACCTTGCGGTCGAGCACGATCTCCGAATTGCCGGTGCCCTTGAACTCCTCGAAGATCACCTCGTCCATGCGGCTGCCGGTATCGATCAGCGCCGTGGCGATGATGGTGAGCGAGCCGCCTTCCTCGATATTGCGCGCAGCGCCGAAGAAGCGCTTCGGCCGTTGCAGCGCGTTGGCGTCGACGCCGCCGGTCAGCACCTTGCCGGATGACGGCACCACGGTGTTGTAGGCGCGCCCCAAGCGGGTGATCGAATCGAGCAGGATCACCACGTCGCGGCCATGCTCGACCAGGCGCTTCGCCTTCTCGATGACCATCTCGGCGACCTGCACATGGCGCGAGGCCGGCTCGTCGAAGGTCGAGGACACCACCTCGCCCTTCACCGAGCGCTGCATGTCGGTGACCTCCTCGGGCCGCTCGTCGATGAGCAGCACGATCAGGTAGCACTCGGGATGATTGGCGGTGATGGCGTGGGCGATGTTTTGCAGGATCACGGTCTTGCCGGTGCGCGGCTGCGCCACGATCAGCCCGCGCTGGCCCTTGCCGATCGGCGACACGATGTCGATCACCCGGCCGGTGTTGTCCTTCCTGGTAGGATCGTCCGTCTCCATCTCCAGCCACTCGTCGGGATAGAGGGGCGTCAGGTTGTCGAAATGGATCTTGTGGCGCTGCTTGTCGGGATCTTCGAAATTGATGGTGTTGACTTTCAGCAGGGCGAAATAGCGCTCGCCCTCTTTGGGGCTCCTGATCTGGCCCTCGACGGTGTCGCCGGTGCGGAGACCGAAGCGCCTGATCTGCGATGGGCTCACATAGATGTCGTCGGGGCCGGCGAGATAGTTCGAGTCGGGCGAGCGCAGGAAGCCGAAGCCGTCCTGCAGCACCTCGACCACGCCGGTGCCGGTGATGTCCACATCGCGCGCGGCGA